>JACCDH011456045.1_pt1 | contig 109626 bp, 83 predicted proteins | sample 7442481 | NCBI WGS metagenome assembly JACCDH01 (sample SAMN15323433, study PRJNA562643) | freshwater metagenome | isolation source: river surface water | place: USA:Blue River Watershed | collected 2017-08-15 | reverse complement strand
GTCAAATAAAAACCATAATCGTAATCACCTATAGACTGAGAACCCATAATTAATGGAATATTACTATTCAAATTATAAACCGCAGGAGAAGCATTCGTACAAATCGTAATCGGTGGAGGGGTCGATAATGGTGGTCCGGAAAAATAAGCCACCTGTATGGTATCAGAAACTGGACATGCTGGTCCAAAAGGATAAGCAATTACAAGATAGTTTCCGGGTGTATTTGAAGCATTTTGATTGATTGTTAATGTTGGTCCTGTTTGACCCGGGATTAATACACCATTAAAATACCATTCATGGGTAACTGTAGCGGCTAAACCTGTATTCAAGACTGTAGATTCACCATAACACAATGACCATCCTCCTGTTAAATCAACACCAAGATTAATTGGTGTTACATTAAAACTTCCTCCTTTTAGAAAAACAGCAGAATCAAATGCATTATCACCAGCATTTGCAATTGCCAACTTAATGTGATAAGTTTGCCCACACTGAACAGTAGCAGCTGCGGTTAAAACAGTTGTAAAGCCATCATACTGAATTAATGAATTTCCAGGTCCAGGAAATGGATTTTGACCAGTACTTGTATTATTTACATAATAAGCACAATTGTTACAAGGTCCATTATTTGCTGTACCATTATTCACATTATTAATTGTAATAGGAGTTGTAGAAGAAGGTATAAGTGAAATATTAGCCGCTCCATTTGAATATGGACCAGTAATTCCGGGGCCACTTAGAAAAAACCCAAAAACATCATTAAAATTACTAGTAGACCATTCCGGATATTCTTCAGAACCAAAAACATATTGAAAAGATAAATTTTGGCCTTGGGGTATAAAATCAAATTCTAAAATTGCTGTATTTCTTATTGTTTTATTAGATAATAAAAATAAATCTGCATCTCCTTCTTGTGGATTTGAAGTAGCTAATGTTGTACTTCCAGAGTTATTTGGTCCAATTGCAACTTGGGATTTACCTGTTGCTAAAATGATTCCGGAATTTATTCCTAAATTAGTTGTACTACCTCCCGTAAAATGGCCTGCCTGATCTCTTACTACATTTGCATTTGCAGTTAACCCATTGAACTTTACATTAGAAACTGTAATTCCAGAACCTAATAAAATATTTTGAACTAATTGAGCAGGTGTAACAGTTGTATTGTTGACATTCAATTGTGCTTTTGACACAAAAGAAATAAGAAATAATATGAAGAAAGTAATTTTTTTCATTATGATAGAACTAATGTTAACAAAATTATAAAGACCAAATATATAACTTTAGATTATTTAATGTTTGTATCTTTGCAAAAAAAATACTAAAAATGTCAAAAATCAGTATAAAATCAACAAATAATTCAGCAATTGTTAAATTTGAATTCGACTATATTTTAACAAAAGGCAACAATTATGAATTTAAAAATATCGACGAAACGAAAAATTCGCCTTTAGCCAAACAACTATTTTTTTTACCATTTGTAAAAACAGTTTATATCTCAGGGAATTTTATTGCCATTGAAAAATTTTCGATAGTAGAATGGAGTGATGTACAAGATGAAGTAGCCACACAAATTGAACAATTTATCAATAATGGCGGGCAAATACTTATCGAGGAAAGTACTATAAAAAAGAATCCTATAACAATTTATGCAGAATCTACCCCAAACCCTAGTGTCACTAAATTTGTAGCTAATAAAATACTTACAAAAACTGCTGTAGAATGTAAAAATATTGACGAAACAAAAGCATCTCCATTAGCTAAAGATTTGTTTAGCTTTCCTTTTGTGAAAGAAGTTTTTATTGATGAAAATTATATTTCAATTACAAAATATGACATTGCTGATTGGAATGAAATTACCTTTGAATTGCGCAATTTTTTAAAACAGTATTTGGAACAAACTGATCAAATTGTAGATGAAAAATTAATAGAACAAACTACAAATTTTGTTCAACAACAAGAAGCTTATTTTGAAAATTTAGATGTAACCTCACAACAAATTATTAATATTCTTGAAGAGTATGTAAAACCTGCCGTACAAAGTGATGGAGGAAATATTACATTTAATTCTTATGATGAAAAATCAAATACTGTGCAAGTTACTTTACAAGGCGCATGTAGTGGCTGTCCTTCTTCAACTTTTACGCTAAAAAATGGAATAGAAAACATGCTGCGTCAAATGCTTAACAACAATACAATCATAGTAGAAGCTTATAACGGATAATACGATGACACCAACAGAAATAGAAAAATATTACACTCATCTAAAAGAATTAGTACTTGACTACACCCCAAAATTAGCTATTGCATTAGTGCTTTTAATTGCCGGATTATGGTTTACTAGTTTTATTACTAAAACGGCTAAAAAAATAATGATAAAACGAAATGTAGAAATTACATTAACTGCATTTTTAGGCAACATTATTTTTTGGACACTTCGCATTATGTTGTTTATTACCGTCATTTCAAAATTAGGTGTAGAAACATCTTCTTTTGTAGCTATTTTAGGAGCTGCGGGTATTGCTGTTGGTTTAGCTTTACAAGGTTCGCTTTCTAATTTTGCAGGTGGTATATTAATTATTTTATTTAAACCTTTTAAAGTAGGTGACACCATTGAAGTTCAAGGAGAACAAGGAAGAGTGGAAGAAATTATGATTTTTTCAACTAAAATAACAACCGCTACAAATCAAGTGGTGTATATCCCAAATGGCATTCTGTCTAATGGAAAAATTAAAAATTATTCACAGCATAAAACACGTAGAACTGATATTGATATAGTTACTAGCTATAGCAGTGATGTGCGTGAAATTAAATCTAAAATTGAAGAACTGATTTCTAATCACCATTTAATTCTTAAAAATCCAAAATCAGAAGTTTTTATCAATAATTTTACGGATTCTGCCATTCATTTTTCGGTAAGAATTTGGACTCAAAATGGGAATCATCAACAAGCAAAATCTGATTTATTAGAACAAACAAAAGATTTGGTAAACTTGTAAAACCTACCTGTTTAACACAAAATCTTTTAAATAAAAAGGTTCAAAATAAGCCACATCTACAAAATCATTTTGTTTAAATTTTTCGAAGGACAAAGCACTCATTTCTTGTGCAGATGGATAGTGTATTTCGGGATGAAAATGAAACGCATCTGATGTAAGTACATGTTTAAATTTCATTGCGCCATCACCTATAAGATGAATGGCTTTAGGTAAATCTTGATACGAACTTTCGTCAATAACTTCGGCCTCTGTTGCCCTAATTTTAGTAAAATTTGAATCAAAAATTGCCGTATAAGCTTCCATTCTTCTCGCATCAATCATTGGAATAATAACCCCTTCTTCTATTTCGATTTTTTTAGCTAATACTAAAAGTGTATCAACTGCAATCATTGGAATTGATAAGGCATAACAAAATCCTTTTGCTGCAGAAACACCAATGCGTAATCCAGTATAAGAACCTGGTCCTTGGCTAACAGCAACAGCTTGCAAATCTTTATATTGGCAACCTGTTTCTTCAAATAAAGACGCTATAAATAGATGCAATTTTTCTGCATGTGAAAAATTTTCTTCTGCAATTTCTTTAAGAGCTACCGTTTTACCATCTTTTGCTAAAGCTACGGAACAATTTTTGGTAGCTGTTTCAATATTTACGATCAACGCCATATTTAAATCAAATTCTAATTTCAACAAAGATACAAAATTGAATAGGCTAAATTCAACTTCAATGTACACTAAAAAAAAGACACGTGTAACACGTGTCTTAATTCTACTTTAAGTATATAACTAACTTTTTGCTTTTTTGTCTTTCTGTGTTTCTTGACGCACTTTATCATTTGGTATTAACTCTTTGCTTACCATAGAATAAGGTCCTACGATTATTTCGTCTCCTTTTTTCAAGCCAGAAATTATTTCAATATTGGTATCGTCCTGAATACCTGTCTTTACAACTTTTAATTTTGCCTTATCCCCTATTTTTACAAACACACACTCAAATTTTTCGTCTTTTTTAAGGGCTTTACCTTTTTCTTTGGCCTCTTCTTTTTCAAGTTCTGCAACAATGTCTTTCTTGGTCGCCGTTGTATCTTCTTTTATCACTACCGCTCCAATTGGCACACCTAAAACATTAACACTTCGTTTTGTGATAATGTCTACAGTAGCCGTCATACCTGGTCTAAATGGCGAAAAATTTGCTGGTTTACCTGCTAATAAATCTTGATAAGATTCTTTTGATAAACGCACTTTTACTTTAAAATTAGTTACTTGGTCTGCTGTGGTAGCACTAGTAGCCGAGTTTGAAATACTTGTTACAATACCTTCAAATTTTCGTTTTAAATAGGCATCGACTTCAACTTTTGCAGAATCTCCAATATTCACTTTAACGATATCATTTTCATTTACATCTACTTCTACTTCCATGTTATTTAGATTAGCAATACGCATTAATTCTGTACTTGCCATCCCTTGTGTACCCATTACGCGTTCACCAAGTTCTACATCCAATTTAGAAATAGTACCATCAGCTGGTGCAAAAATTGAGGTTCTTTTTAAATTATCATTCGCTTCAGTAACATTAGCCGATGCAGATTTCATTTGATAATATGCCGATTGTTTTGCTGCTGTTGCTACTTCATAAGCCGATACTATTCGGTCCCATTCAGCTTTTGAAATTACACCTTTATCAAATAGTTTTTTATTTCTTTCGTAATTTGCTTTTGCTTCTTTAACTTGCGCATCCGCTTGATTTAATCCTGCTTTTGTGGTTGACAAAGAGGCAACGGTTCTATTTACTCCTGACTCATAAATATCGGGGTTTATTTTTACTAACAAATCACCTTTTTTAACCTGTTGTCCTTCTTTAACATTTAAAGCAATAACTTCGCCAGAAACTTCAGAAGAAATTTTAACTTCTACTTCGGGTTGAATTTTTCCTGTAGCAGAAACGGTTTCTATTATTGTCATTGATTCAACTTTTGCTGTTTCTACAACTTTGCTATCATCATTGCTACCAATAACACCTTTCTTTTTAAGAACAATTAAAGTAAAGATAGCTACTAAGGCTACACTACTTAAGATTATAATTTTCTTTTTTGACATAATTTATTGTTTTTCTATTAAAGGAATTCCAAAATAAAATTCTAAAATTTTTATTCTAAAAATGTAATCATACTTTGTACGTAATACTTCTGACTGGGCATTTACATAAGTAGTTTGTGCCTGATTGTAATCAAAGACATTCATCATACCTATTTCATATCTCTCTTTTGCATAATTCATAGCTAATTCTCTAGCCTTTAAGGTTGTTAAAGCGGCTTGATAACTTTCTTTTGCTGCTTTACAATCTGAATAAGCGGTGAATACATTTCGCTCTAAAGTTAACTCTTCCTGATTATAAGCTAATTTACTTCTTTCAAAAGCAACTTTTGATCGTGCTACATTATTTTTTACAGCAAATCCATTAAAAATTGGTACGTTTAATTGGATACCAAAATTTTGCCCTTTATTTTTATCAAATTGTTGAAATATTGGTAATGCAGATCCTGTTATAAAATTTCCGCCAGCATCTACACCTAATACTCTATCGGCATTTGACGCTCTTGTATTGTAACCATAAAACCCTGTAAGTGAGGGCAAATAAGCGCCTTTTGCAATTTGAATATCTTTTTGAGCAATATCCATGTTGGTTTTAGCAATTTTCAACTCTGTTCTATTTTCTTTAGCTTTTGCTAAAATAGACTCCGCTGTTTCATTTTCAATGACAGACAACATACTTGGAATATTATCTTCTGCAATATCAAAATTTTGAAAATCTGGTAATTGTAATAATTGAGCTAAACTTAACTTTGATAAAAATAAAGTATTTTCAGCAGCTATTAGTCTTTGATTGATTCCTGCTAATGTAGCTTGCACATCTAACAAATCACCTTTAGGAACATTACCCGCTTCTACTAATTCATTAGTGCGATTGAGTTGCTTTTGTGTTAAGGTTTTTTGTTCTTTTTGAACTTTTAGATTTTCTTTATTAAATAATATTTGCAAATAGGCATTCGCTACATTTAACGCAATGTCTTCTTGAATTTTTGTCAATTGGTATTGAGAAGCAATCAAAGATAAGTTTGCTTTTCGCAGTTGATTAATATTTTGCATTCCTCTAAATACATCAATATTAGCATTTAAATTTGCTGCTGTAAACTGTGTCGTTTGATTTTCTAATAGACCCGTTGTAATATTTTGATTTAAACCAATATTCCAAGAGTGAGAAGAAGAAATGTTAAAATTTGGCATAAAATTACCAATTGCATCTTTCTTTGCAATGTTTGTGTTTTGCAAATCTAATTCAGATTGTTTTACTGAAATATTATTAACAATGGCATAATCTACACATTCTCTCAACGTCCATTTTTTGGTTTGGGACCAAGATAATGTACTGATTAACAGAAATAAAATTACAAATTTAAAGTATTTCATTTTTATTTATTTAAATAAAGCTGTTGTATCTCTAGAACAGCATTTAGTAATAAGACCATTTTTTAAAAAAAATGTTACATAAATCAATTAAAATTTTACTTTTATACTCAAATTATTTTTTATGATAAAAAGAACTTGTTTTTTAATTATAGGTTTAAGCGTTTTTTTTACGTTTTTTAACTGTGGAACAACAACAAAAATTGAAGCCTTAAAACCAACACCTTCTAGTCAAACACCACTTGTGTATAGCAATAAAATTTCATTGATTGCTATGCCGATGGAAGTAAGTTTAAAAGAAATAGAACGCCAATTAAATAAAAACATGCAGGGTTTAATCTACACCGACACCATTTTAAATGATGACAAAACAGAGATGAAAGTTTGGAAAACAGCCCCTATAACCTTAACTGAAAAAAACGGCACTATTGTTTCTGTTATTCCTTTAAAAATTTGGGCTAAATTTAAGTATGGCACAGAATTTATGGGATTAAATGATACCCGAGAAATAAATCTTAATGGAACCATTACTTTACAAAGTCAAGCTAAATTTTCTAACTGGAAATTAAATACTACTTCATCAATTGCGGGTTTTGAATGGAATGAAAGTCCAAATATTGTGGTAGCAGGAAAAAACGTTCCCATTACCTATATTATCAATCCGACCTTATCTATTTTTAAAGGAAAAATTGCTAAAAAAATAGACGAAGCCATCGATAAAACATGTGACTTTAAAGAACAAGTAGTACGTGTTTTAGAAACCATCTCAACACCTTTTTTAGCTAGTGAAACGTATGAAACTTGGTTTAAATTAATTCCACTTGAATTATATAGTACGCAAGCCGAACTAAAAAATGATAAAATTTCAATAGATCTTGGTTTAAAATGTACTATGCAAACCATGGTAGGCACTAAACCACAAAACACGTTTGACAAGTCAAAGGTTGCCTTTAAAACAGCTGGAAAAATTGCTCCGGAATTTAGCGCGTCAATAGCGGCTGTTTCGAGTTATGAAAATGCCAGTAGATTAGTAACTAAGAATTTCGCTGGACAAGAATTTGGTTCAGGTAAAAGAAAAATAACGGTACAAAAAGTAGATTTATGGCAAAAAGACGGAAAAATGATTATAGCTTTAGAAGTTTTGGGTAGCATTTCAGGGACAATATATTTAAGCGGCATACCAAAATATAATGCTACTACAAAAGAAATCTATTTTGACGAAATGGATTATGTATTAAACACCAAAGGGATACTTACAAGAACAGCTAATTGGTTACTTCAAGGCATGATTCTCACTAAAATAAAGGAAAATTGTAAATACTCAATACAACCTAACTTAGAAGAAGGTAAAAAAAACATGTTGCCTTATTTAGCAAATTATTCGCCAATGAAAGGCGTATTTGTTAATGGAAAAATGAATGATTTTGTTTTCGAGAAGGTTTTACTTAATGAAAATGCCATCGTTGCATTTATCACTACCACTGGAAAAATGAATATTAAAATTGATGGAATGGATTAATTTATTCCTTCTTTTTAGTCATCCTAATTTTATAAACAGCATAAGCGGCGGCGGCAACTAAAACATAAGGAATCGCCATTAAATACACTATTCCATTGTTTATCCCTTCTGCTGTAGTTTGATTGGCCTCGTTTTGTAATGAAGCTCTACACATGGCACATTGAGCTTTTGCTTCAAGTAAAAAGAAACAAGCAAAAACTAAAAACAATACGCTTACTTGTAAACGGTTATTACTGTTAACTTTTGCCTTTTGGCTATAATCATTAATTGACATAATAAGGCGATATCATTAAATAGACTACTACACCTGTAACAGCAACATATAACCAAATTGGAAAGGTAATTTTAGCTAATTTTTTATGCTTATCAAACTGATTTGCTAACGCTCTTACGTAAGTAAATAAAACCAAAGGAATAATAATAACAGACAAAGAAATATGTGTAAATAATATAAAATAATACACATAACGCATAGCGCCAACACCCATTTTTTCAGCTTCATTAAGCATCCCGTCATGATTAGTATCGCCAAAATAAACCGTATTTGCAGTCATGTGGTAGGCAACATACATCACTAAAAAAGCTAAAGAACAAGCTATAGCAACTTTCATTAAGCCTTCATGTAAATTTCTATTTTTGCTTTTAATTGCCCACACTGCAGCAATTAATACAACTGCCGTTAAAGCATTTATTCCCGCATAAATAGGTGGTAAAAAAGTTAACGGTTCAACATCATACCCTAATTTTCTTAAATTGACACCAAATAATAAGGCCACAGCAAGTGGAATAATTATTGATACCGCAATAATTAGTTTTTTATATTTTGTTTCAACTGTGTTTTCCATCTTTTATTCTTTTAATAATAATGTTATGTCTTCTTTAATGGCATTAATACCTGGCTGTTCTAAACCATCATAATATAAAATTGGGTTACCAAAACTATCTTTTCTACATCTAATTTTTCCTTCTTTATCTACTAAGGCAAATAATCCAGAATGTTCGAATCCACCCGCTACATTTTCGTTCTTCCCTGCAAATATATTAAATCCTTTGTTAGCTAAATTCATTATATACGTATAATCACCCGTTAAAAAATTCCAATTAGGATGTTTTACGCCTAATTTCTGTGCATGATCTTTTAACACGACTGATGTATCATTTTCAGGATCAATTGTAATGGAAACCATGCCAAAATCTAAATCGCCATAAAAAGCATCTTGTAACTGCAACATGTTTTTGTTCATTTTAGGACAAATTGAAGGACATGACGCAAAGAAAAATTCAAGGACATAGACTTTACCTTCATAATCTTTATTGCTTATTTTTTTTCCATTTTGATTTGTTAATTCAAACTTAGGTGCAGAACCTATTTCTACTAAATCATTTTTTTTAAAACGCTCTTTCAACTCTTTTACAGTCCAAATACCAAAGATTAGAACAATGAAGGATATGCCAATATAAGATGTCTTTTTTTTCATTTTTGGTAGAAACTATTTTTTATTTTTTTCAACTTGATTTTCAATATTATCTCTAAAATCATCTTTTCTGCCATTATTTTTTTTCAAAGCTAAACGATATTCTCGTAGCAAAATTTTCACATCGTCAGACATTTCATTATGTAATTCTGCCGCAGATTTAGAGTCATAACACTCCTTGTATTCTACCTTACCTTTTATCTTTTGGTCTTTTCTACCTCTTAATGTCAAATTTTTATCTACAATATATACAAATGAAGTGCCAGAATGATTATTTAGTGTATTTTGAAAGCAAAATGTATTGTAATACGCCTCTAAAGCAACAGGTTTGGCAAATAGAAAATGCCAATTTTGCAATTCTTTTGTAATTCTGGCAAATTCTGCTTGAATTTTAAGCACCTCTTCTTGCGTTCCTTCAGGCATTATCATAACCATTTGAAAATCTTTGAAGCCTGAATATTTATTATAAATTTTTTGATTCAAATTAAATAAATTGGCTTTTACTTCTTCCATGTTATCCCCTGGAAAACCAAGAATAGTAATTTTATCCTTAAGCGTAATTTGCTCACCACGTAATGCTTCGAAGGTATTGGGGATGTCTTTATGATTCTTTGAAATTGTAGGTAAAAACAACGAATTGTGTGTAGCAGTAGCAAAGAACATATAAGCCACAATTGGTAAAACAAACAAAACGGTTAAAACGATATATTTTTTCACTTTTCTGTATTAATTGGTTCATACAAAGTTAAAAAAAATCCCAAGTAAAACTCGGGATTTTATAGGAATACAGTAATTAAAATATCCATTTATAATGAGAGTTTTTAAATACTTCAAAAACATAATCTGCTTCTACAAGGATAATAAAGCATAAATACAAAATTAAGAATACTAGTGGTGCAACAACAGCCCATCTTAAACTCTTTTTTTCTCCTTCTAAATGCATAAAAGCCCACATAATATAGTATGCTTTAACAATTGTTAAAATAATAAATATCCAATTTAGGATATTCATTCTTAAAATTGTATTATGATATAATGAATGTGGTTTAACAATACCCAAAGCTACCTCAACAGTTGTAATTAATGAAAGTAAACCAAATACTGTCCAAATTCTTTTTGTGTTTGACTCGTGTGCGTGTGCCATAATATTTTTCTTTAACTAAGATTAAACTAAATAGAAGAATGTAAATACAAACACCCATACTAAATCTACAAAGTGCCAGTATAATCCAACTTTTTCCACCATTTCATAACTTCCTCTTTTTTCGTATGTTCCCAATAAAACATTGAAGAAAATTAATATATTGATTACAACTCCAGAGAATACATGAAATCCATGAAAACCGGTTATAAAGAAGAAGAAATCAGCAAACAATTTATGACCGTACTCATTGTGCTTCAAATTAGCACCTTCAACAACCAAAGCTGCATCTTGCAATTTTTTTAAAGATTCTTCTCTTGATAATATTGTTTTATGTTTTGTCTCTTTGTTGATTACTTCTGTTCTAACTAACAAGTTCGGATTTGCCTTAAACCCTTCAATAACTTCTGCAACAGAATGCTCAGATATTGATGGTTCACTCATGAACCATACGCCTTTATCTCTTGTTAGTTGTTCTCTTTCTTCTGGTAATTTTGCAGCGAAATCTGCTAAGGCAACTCTTTTACCCTCATTATCTACAAATTGAAGAATAGATCCTCCTGTAGTTTCTACTGCTCCAAATTCCCCTTTAATAAAGTTTTTCCATTCCCAAGCCTGAGAGCCTACGAAAATAAATCCTCCAATAATGGTTAGGAACATGTAAAATGCTACTTTTGATTTTTTCATTTGATGACCTGCATCAACAGCTAGTACCATAGTAACAGATGAAAAAATTAATATAAAAGTCATCAACGCTACATAGTACATTGGTGCAGCCACTCCGTGCAAAAATGGGAAGTGAGTAAACACTTCATCAGCGATAGGCCATGTTTCAATAAATTTAAATCTTGAAAATCCGTATGCTGCAATAAATCCTGAAAAGGTTAAAGCATCTGATACAATGAAGAACCACATCATCATTTTACCATAGGTTACCCCCATTGGCCCTGGTCCTCCGTCTAGTAAAGCGTGTTCATTAGTAACTGTAGCGCCCATAAATTATTTTTTGTTAATAAGTCCCCAAATTTATTATTTTTTTTCTATTTGAAAAAATAGAAAAATAAAAACAAGTAAATCCAAATAAAATCCATAAAGTGCCAATAGTACGCACTTAGCTCAATACCAAGACATTGCGATGCATTGTATTTTTGTTTAAAATGATTATAAATTACGATTAAAAGCGAAATTATCCCTCCCAATAGGTGTAAGATATGCACCAAAACAACAATATACAAAAAAGAAGTTGTTACATTACTATAACTTCCTGTAAAAAAATATCCTTGATCAATAACTTGTTCGAAACCTTTAAATTGTAAAAAAACAAAGGTTAATCCCAAAGCCAATGTAGTTACTAACAAACTGCTTGTTTGTTTATAGTTCCCTGATTTAATAGCTTTAAGTGCAAAATGAAAGGAAATGCTACTTATTAGTAACGCGACTGTACTCCAAACAAATGCACTTGGCAATGTAAAATCTTTTAACCAATCTGGTCTTGACTTACTTACCACATAAGCACTTGTAAACCCAGCAAAAATCATCAAAATACTGACCATTCCAAAAAGCAATAATAACTTGTAGCTTCTTGCTTTTCTTTCGTAAAGTTCTTGTGCCGTTAATTCCATTTTAAATAAATTTATCTATAACATAAATAATTTGCAGCAAAGTTATGTAAGTTACACTAACTAACATCAATTTTTTTGCAGAAATTACATCTCTATTTTTATATAATTTTAGGGCGTAAAATAACATCCATATTCCCAGCATTAGTACTGCCAAAACGCCTACTATAGACAAGGTTAACCTACCTGTAAAACCAAAGACCGGTAATACTGAAGCTACAATAAGCCAAAAAGTATATAAAATGATTTGTATGGCTGTTTTTGAATCTCTTTTCCCTGTTGGCAACATAAAAAACCCTGCTTTTTCATAATCATCATATAAAAACCAGCCAATTGCCCAAAAATGTGGAAATTGCCAAAAAAATTGAATTAAAAATAAGGTTCCTGCTTCTATACCAAAACTTCCAGTAGCCGCTACCCAACCCAACATAAATGGGATAGCACCAGGAAAGGCCCCTACAAAAACCGACAACGGCGTAAGTGTTTTTAATGGTGTATATAAGCTAACGTACATAAATATAGAAATAGCTCCAAACATAGCCGTCTTTGGATTAATGCTATAAAGAATAATTAACCCAATACATGTCAATATAAACCCAAATGTTAATGCTTTATTTGTTGACATTCTACCCGATGGTAAAGGTCTGTTTTTAGTTCGCTCCATTAAAGCATCTAAGTCTTTTTCAATTACTTGATTGAAAACATTTGATGCGCCCACCATACAATATCCACCAATTGCCAAAAGCAACAGTGTAATCCAACTAAAAGGATGATTTTGAGAAAAGCCTAATAAGTAACCCACTAAAGATGAGAAAACAACGCTAATAGCTAAACCTGCTTTTGTTATTTCTTTAAAATCAGTGAAAAATGTGGTCTTATTTTTTATTTGTTCCAAGGGAATGATTTAATGGATGCAAAGATATAAAGAAGATTTTTCTAAATAAACTTAAACTTTATTTTTTTATTAATATCCTTCAGTACTTGTTAAACCGTCTACTATAGTTTTAGCATTCGACGTACCTATTCTTTTTACACCTAATTGAATCATTATCATGGCGTCTTCTAAATTTCTAACCCCTCCTGACGCTTTTACAGGCAAAGGAAAGGCATTTTCAAGCATGGCAGTTATTCCTTCAATTGTAGCGCCATTAGACATTCCTTCGGGTGTTTTATAGAACCCCGTTGACGATTTTACAAATACTTTTTCATAATCACTTTCCTTAAAATGAGAAATAATTACATTTTTAATTAAGGTAGAAAGCTGAATGATTTGGCGCGTATCTAAAGCAGCTGTTTCAATTATCCATTTTACAATTTTATGATGTTGTAATCCTAATTTCGTTCCTTGTAAAATTTCATCTTTAACCGTATGCGTATCCCCTTTTTTGAAAGCCTCAAAATTGACTACATAATCTAATTCATCCACACCATCATCAATAGCTTTTTTTGCTTCATTAAGTTTTTTATGAACAGTAGCTGTTCCTTCATGAAACCCTATAACAGTTCCCACTAAAACATCCGAATTTTGAGCAACTATAATTTCTTTAACCGCTTGAACATATTCAGGTCGTATCATAACCAATTTAAACTTTTCGTTAATAGCTTCTTGGGTACAAGCTAACGCGATTTTTTTGTTTTCAATTTCAGATATTCCTGCTTGAAGGGCTGTTTTTAAATAGGTTGAATCTAAATAATTTCGAATATTCATAATAGACGGTACGAGTTGAATAACTATAAATTAAAAAAGTTGTTTGCCAAGCACTTATAAAAATACTTTTCAAACAACTATTTTTTGGTACTATATTTTTTAATATGAATCAGCATTATTGCAAGTATTGTTCCCGTAAAATTTGCTGCAATATCATATACATCAAAAGCTCTTGAAACAGTCACTTGATCTTGTAACACTTCTATAAAAATTCCTAAACCTAAAGATCCTAAACAAATATATGCTATCGATTTTCCATTTTTATTTTTCTTAAGTAAGCTTCTGTAACTTAATAATACAAATACTAAATAAAAAACAGCATGTATAAATTTATCCTTAAAAGGAATTTTAATTTTTGGTAAATTGGAAGATTCTGTTAGACATAAATAAAAAATTAAAGCTGTCCAACCAATAGCAACTACTAAATAAAAATTACGCGCCGATAAGTGTTTTATAGTCCTCACTTGACAATAATAAATCCCATTCTGCCGAGTTAGAAACTTTAACTTTAACCATCCAACCTGCTCCATAAGGATCGGTATTTACGGTTTCAGGATTAGATTCTAAGTCTTCATTAAATTCAATGATTTCACCAGACAATGGCAAAAACAAATCGGATACGGTTTTAACTGCTTCTACAGTACCAAAAACTTCGTCTTTTTCTAATGTTTGATCTAAAGTTTCTACTTCCACATATACAATATCACCTAATTCTCTCTGAGCAAAATCAGTAATTCCTACTGTTGCAATATCTCCTTCTAAAGAAACCCATTCGTGATCTTTTGTGTACTTTAAATTTGCAGGTATATTCATAGTGTTGTAAATAATTATTTATTGAATTCGTTAATTGTAAATACTATGCAAAATTATCAATAATGTTTGTGATAAACAAATATATAATTTTTTCTTACTTTAATTAATTACCAAAATTATATCTGATTGTTAATCCAGAGCGCACGTTTGTAATAGGAAACGCGGTTGAAATAACCGCTTTAGAAAACTGATGGTCATAAAAGAAAATTGCTGTTAAATTTCTGCTGAACGAATAATCTGCAGTTACTCTAATAGACATCATGTCTTGACCACCACCTAATTGATTATTATTATAATTTAAATTTCTAACAATAGTCATATTCTTTCTTAACGTAAAATCTGCTTTAATATTAATATCACTTTTAATTAAACCGGTAGCATTATCAGCTAATTTAGAATTAATGCTTACATCCTTTATTCGATAGCCTAACCCTACTGTATAATCGTTACCTTGCACTTCGGTAAGTAAATTATTATCAAAACTCATATTTAATGTCCTATCTTTTTTTACTTCTGCTAAAATTTTTAAAGAATTTTTTAATTCAAAATCAATTCGCATCAAAGGATTAAATTGTTCAGTTAAATTAACATTTGAAGTAAGGATTTCTGGGTAAAAATTTCCATTACTATCAATTGGACTTGGATTCAAATTTGTTCTAAAGGCATTTACACTATAACTAGAACGGTATCCATGTTGAATAGAGAATCGCTTGAATTTATCTTTAAACCATTCTAACTTCATTAAACCTGTATATTTTAATGTCCAGTTTGGTAAAGGAAAATTATAAAACAATCCAGTACGAACGTTTGAGCTATTTATACCAGAATAAGCAGCAATAAAAGCTGGCAACACAACTCTTTGACTGTTTTTCCCAAATCCAATTGGATATCCTTCTACATCAACTGGATAAGACGTAGAGCCATAATGTTGCTGTGCCAATCTGGTTGCTATGGGAAATCTATTTTCTCTAAATTGATCAAAAACTTGAGATTGGTTAGCATCACTTTGACTAAAAGCAGTTTTAATTAGTATGGTAGAAATATTAAAATTTCCCGTACTATATGGTGATCTAGAATTGTATACTCCATTTACTACATCAAATTGTTCAGAATAATTAGTTGAATAATTACGCTCTGCATTAACATCAATTTTTAAATCGGGAATAGGTTCCAGTTGTGCTGTGTAATCTAAACGTTTAGTTTTTACTTGTGTAAAGTTTTGATTAAATTCCGGGAAATTTGTTAAATACCCGTATTTTGCAGCCTCATATCTTACATCAGCTTGATCACCAAAAACAAATCCTAAAGTAGGTTTAGATGTTCCAAAAAATCCTAGACCAGGTAAATAACCAGGCAACATAGTTCCTCCATTTTCAGTATAATTTACTTGAACATTTTTTACACTTGTTAGCAATCCAATAACAAACTTAGAAAGAATGGTTCTGTCGTCTGACGGAGCTAATTTGGCAGGTGCGGGAGCTAATTTTTCTCCGGGCTTAGGGGGTGCTTTTTTTTGTGGTACTGCTTTCTGTTGTTTATTTCCAGTAAGTCCAATGTATTTGTAAAATGCGTCCATATTTAATGTAGCATTTAATTTATGTGAACCTGCATTTTGAATTGTGTTTCCTAATTGATACACTGTTCCATCAACAGTTTGAAATGTGGCAAAAGCATCTGAAGAACGTTGCCAACTAAAATCTCCGGTATAGATATAAGATGATTTTAAAAATGCTAACGCAGGAATTTTATTTATAGGCAAATCATAATTTACCGTAATCTGTTGGTTATGTGTATTTGGCGTACCCATATTCCAGTAGTCATGCCAAATATCTAAATTATCAATAGGAGTATTCGTAGCGTCAAAATAATTTCTAACAATATTTGAATTAGCTGCTGTATAATTTACTTTTAATGCTTTAGTAATTGGGAAATTAAATCCATATTGATAATTAAAGAAATAGTTTCTTCTATATAACGGGTCTAAACCAATACCTTGAACGTCAACGAGTCTGAATTGTTGTCTATTAAACTGTCTAATTATATTTGAACTAAAAGATAGCGTACTTGGCAACAAATTAAAATTCATGTCGGCTAACATTTTGTAATATCCGCTCTTTTTAAGAAACTTACTTTTCTTAAAGGGTTCAATGGCGAGTGGTTTAAAAGCATAAGCATAATCAACCCCTGTTTTTTGTTGTTGGTCAACCAAACTTTCAATTTGAAAATCGTGGTGTTTCATTTCGTTAAACGAATATGAAAGTGTAATGTTTTCAACATCGTAAAAGTGTTGTTTTTTACTTTCCCCTTTTTCTTTTTTTACACCTATAAAATTTATACTTGTTCGTTTGGTATAATCAATTGCTCTATTTGTAATTTCTGCTCTTCTTGATTCAGTTGGTGCAGCCGCTAACACTTGATTAAGTTCTAAATCTTGGTATAATGGATCAAATTTTGGCGTAATTAACTGTTCGCCCACTGCATAATTAAACGGGACAGTTAATTTCCATTTTTTAGGCAATAACTTTCCTATGTTTAAATTCGTAACTAAATCGTATTGTTTTAAATCTTCCCTACTTCTTTCATTTGGTCCTTGTTCAAGTGAGCCAAAACCTATGGTACTTATTTTTCCAGTAGCAGAAATTGTTGCTAAATCAGCAATATTTGAATCCAAATTTGCTACAGCCGCATATCCCCCTTTATTGTCCATATCAGACATGCGAAGCTCATTAAACCAAACTTCACCTCGAATAGGATCATTTGAATTTGGATTTTTTACCCCAACCATCAACGTTCGTACCAGTCCAAAATTTGGATTTCCTTTTATTCCAATTTTCATTCTATCATTAGCAGAACCTAGTGCACTTTCATTCAAAAATCCTATGCCATTTACATCGGGTACAATAGAAGGATCACCTGCTAGTTTCAAACTCTTTAATTGTGTTAATAAGGAAAGAGGCAATTCAATTTCGTTTTCAGCTGGCCATACAGCATTTGGTGAATTATCGCCAAAAGGACTCAACTTAAGGGGCATTTCAACTTGGTAAAAGTTATCAGTAAAATCATTTCCTAATCGAATAAATGCTACCATTTGATCATCTTGTAAAGGTTGTGTTTCAGCAGGTGGTTGTAACGCTTCAGCATGTAAAAACATTCTCAATTTTTTAAACTGACGCATATCAACGCTAACATTTTTAAAAACAGAACGAGCATCCCCTTTTTCTAGTCCTCCTAAATCTGGGGAATTTGCATCTTTTTTATATACTCTTAACGAAAGAGATTGTTCGTTTTGATTTATTACTGTATTATTATTAAATAGTTGTTCTCTATCAACACCCGGAGGAATAACATAATTTATAGGAGATCGATTTGCATTCTCTTGCACATTAACCGCAACTACATCAAAACCTGTATTATCATCTGAAATAGTTGGATCCGTAGCATCCATAGTATTAGTAAATCTTCTCCATTCGCCTCTTACTAAATCAAGCGTACCAAATCGTAATGTAATATCGTCATTAAAGCCCGTTAAAAACATTCTCATAAAGCGAATGGTTCTAAAATCGGTTATTGGACCTTCAATATTCGCTGCTGTTGCTTCTAAAAGCGGAATTTTATACTGTATCCATCTTGCAGGTGTAGTTTGACCATTGGCCATTGTTTGTGTTGTTTCTCTGATATCAACAACATAATTTTGACCAATTTGTGGATTTGGCGCAATAGGTACATTAAATTTATAATATGCATTAATAGTATTCATTGTATTGTCTCTATTAATGTCTTCTACATCTGGCAATGTTGTATTTCCTCTATTGGTATCGGTAACAGTAATTGGTGAATTATTTTCAACACCATTATAATTCTTATAGCGTTTTAAAATATCTCCTTCTGTATTCAAATAGTATTCATAATTATCTGCAGATGGATCAGGATTTGTAGCATACGAAGGATACTTTAAACGCTCCTCTCCATCATTTAATCCATTTAATCCTACGTCCTGTACTTGCCTATTTGCCTCATTTGTATCATATGCATAGATTAATGATTGTGAAGCTGGAACTTTTCCCCAATTTGAAGAAATAGTTGGTTGTGTCCCTCCACTCTCAGGTAAGCCATTTTCATATAATTTTCTTCCATCCTTTAAAACATCTTCACTAATTTCACCTAAATTTAATGTCAAAGTTCCTGTATTTGAAATAGTTTCAACATCTCCAGGATTACCCACATAAGGATCCAGCATCCAAAATTGAACATACTCTACATTGGCTTGTTCAAAATTTGTAGTGTTTATGGCCCGCATAATTCCTCCCCAGTTATTTGGTGCAACAGAAGCCGAAAATTGTCCATTTGGCGCAACTGTTGGATTATAATTATATGGCCCTCGTTCAGTAGGATAATACGTTAAATCTAATGTGTTTATTACATTTGTTTGTCCTTGCGCAATATCTACATTTGGAAAAAGTTCTTGGCTAAAAATGCGTCTTGTTTTATTTGAAGATAAATCATTATTATCTACTCCTGGTGGAGTTTGTGTATAAAAAATAGGGTCAATTGAGTACCATGATAATTTAGCTCTTTTATAGCCATAATCTAAAACTCCTTCAGAAAATTCACCTCCAAAACCTACAGGCGTACTTGCTAATGACCAAGACAAAGGCGCTTTCAAATCAATATTAGACTGTGATCCTTCAAAATCATCAATATAAGAAGTTGGCTCTCCATTAAAATTTGCAGCCCTTGGTGCATTTGGAAACAAGTATGCAAACTCTCCTCTGAAAGATAAATTTGAGGGCACTTCTGTTTCTACGTTAGGTAATTTATTAGCTAATCTAGTTAAAAAAGGCAATTCGGTAGAAAAATTAGTATTAAAACCGATGATTGTATTATTTACTGATTCTTGATTATAGTCTGCTTTTTGAGTAAATGGCCTTTCACTCATTTTCAAGAATGTACCTGCTACTAAAAATTTATCATTGAATTTATGCTCAACGTTTAATCCATAGAATCGTCTAGTTTGTTGACCGAAAACAGAGTTATTTTCTAATGAAACTTGTATAGGAGTATTTGAAGCTAACAAAGCTTGGTCTAAAATATTAACTCTTCCTGCCTGATAATTTACTGTATAATCTACCCCTTCAACTAATGTTCTTCCGCCTGCAGTAACTAACACACTTCCTTGAGGTACATTAAATGCTCCTAAAGGTATTCCATCTCCTCCTGTTGATTTAAAACTACCTCTAAGCTTAAATTTATTTTTAGCACTATCTTGTAAAGCTGCTGCTTGAGTAGATTTATAGAGCGACCTAAACACATATCTATCTTGATTTGAATTATACGTTAATGGGTTATTATAGTCTTCAGCTAATGAAGGTAAATCTAATTTTTTAAATAAAAATTCACCAAAAGGTTCAACAGTTGTAAAAATTAATCTCCCTCTTTGAGCATCTATAGTGATTCCAGAATAAAAATCAAAAAAACCATCTCCATTAGGCTGCGGATCGTTTGTGTAGTTTAATCTATCTAAATTCAAAACGCGAAGTAAAGGCGTGTTTGCAACATCAGCTGGTAATTGGTCTATCCCTGATTGGGATATGTAATTTAGAGGTGATGGATCTTGGTATAAAATATTAAATTTAAAATCTTGTTGTTGTAATTGATTTCCACCCGGGATTTGGTAAATATTTTTCATCATCAAATCCCAAATAGGTTCATTTACAGCAACTAAATTACCTTTTAACATTTTTAAAATTAAAGCTTGGGTTGTAGGTACTCCACTTGGGTCAACTTGTGTAGATTCTACGCCATCATTAGCAAATTCACCCACTTGATAAACTTCACCTCCTACGGTGTATTGATAAGCTACAGCTAAGACCTCATCATTTTGCAATCGTTGATTTAATGATAAATAACCTAATTGCGGATGAAATGTATATTCAGTAGGAGCTAATTTTCTTGCGTTTTCTAATTTAGAATAATCTTGTCCTTCATTCATACCTGAAATTGTAAAGCCAGCACTTGCTGTTGCAATTTCTCTAATGTTTGCATTTAAAAAATTTGTCCCTATTTGACCCGGATCAAACTTATTATTTTTATTATCAGAAAATGAATTTGCAGGAACGTTAACGAAAGTTGGAAATGCTCCTAAATCTACCCCAATAACCTCACTATCGGGTATTCCAACGAGTTGTGCCTCACCTAAATCTTGGAGTGCAATGATATTTCTAAGATTATTATCTGTTTGCGAAACACGATTTTGTCTATTTGTTATCCATACCTCCAAACGTGTAATTTGCACACGAGAATCAATAATTGGATAATTTCTTAACGCTTTATCATAATTATTTCTGAAGTATTGTGATAAGAAATAATGTTTGTCAGCATCATAATCTAATGCAAAAAAATCAAATTCTTGAATGGTGCCTCCTCCTTGTGAAGTTATAGATTTTGTTTGTGATTTTTGTTCTGAAAATACTCCAGTAACGGTAGTTTTACCAAATTGTAATTGAGCCTTAACACCAAACAGACTTTGTGCTCCTCTAATCAATGAATTAGATATTGGAAAGTTAACATTTCCCACTTCAATTTTTCTAATTATTGAATCATCATTACCTGAAAAATTTTTTGGTATATTACTACCTAAACTTTTAGAATCAATTCCTGATGCACTAGGATCAAACTCCAATTTAATCAAATTTTGGAACGCAAAAGTAGACTGTGTGTCGTAGTTTATATTTACATTCATCCGTGTACCCACTTTTCCTTGTAATCCCATAGATATGCGTTGATTAAAATCAAAAGCAATGTTTCTTCTGTTTCTGGGTGAAAAAGCTGGATTGTCTTGTTTTGTATAGCGCACACCTAAGTCTACCTCAATAGTACCAGTAGGCTTAATATCAATTGAATTTCCGCCAAAAATTGCCTCAAAAAACTTTGAATTCACATAATATTTAGGTAATAAGTTTCGCTTTGCGTCTGCGGCACCTTCTTTCTTGCCTTCTAAAGCAGAAGTTTTATATTGAAAGTACTTTCTAATTTTTTCCTTCAAAACTAGTTTCTCATATTCTGCAGGAGTTAAAATTAATGGGTAATTTATTGAAAACCCATCTACAGATTGTGTGTAAATATATCTGTCTGTTAATGGGTCATAGGTATAGCCCTCCAATATACTTTTTGGATTAGGCAAGTCAATTTTACCCATTGACGATGTTTTTACAGAATCATTAGGAGTATTTGTAGTATTTTGTGCACTTGCTAAATGACTGACAAAAAACAAACAACATATACTTATTTTTAATATACTGTGAAAAATTCTTTTATTCAAATTTATAAGGCTTTTAGAGCTAATTTTATTAATTCTTCAACTGTGGCTTCAGGTTGCGTAACCAAAATTTTTTCAATTACTTTTTCTGCATTTTTTCTCACATAACCTAAAACTTCTAATGCAGATAACGCTTCTTCTCTATTTGTATTGTATGAAGTGTCTGAAATTTCTTCAATTTGATACAATTTTATTACTTTATCTTTCAAATCTAAGATTACCCTTTGAGCGGTTTTTGCTCCAATTCCTTTTATAGATTGAATCGTCCCAACATCATTAGAAGCAATAGACTGAATGATATGCTCTGGCGCTAAAGAAGACAACATAGTACGCGCAGTGCTTGCTCCTACTCCCGATACAGAAAGCAATAATTTAAACAATTCTCGTTCTTTTTTTTCTGCAAAACCATATAAAGAATGAGCGTCTTCCTTAATTTGTAAAAAAGTAAACAATTTACAATTCTCAGAAGCTCCTAGCTGCGAATAGGTATGTAAAGAAATATTTATATGATACCCTACTCCTCCACAGTCAATCACTACGTGCGTAGGTGTTTTTTCAACTAATCTTCCTTGTATGTGTGCAATCATCAGAATTAAGATTTTTGATGTTGTTTTTTATTTTTTTCTTGTGCATCAACTACAGCAACTGCAGCCATGTTTACCATTTCTTCTACACTTGCTCCTAATTGAAAAATATGAACTGGTTTTTCTAATCCTAGCATAATTGGCCCAATAGAAACGACTTTGTCTAATTCTTTAAGCATTTTATAGGTAATATTAGCCGCATCTAGATTAGGAAAAATCAGCGTGTTCACTTTTTTATTCGCTAACTTTGAAAACGGAAACTTACTTTTAAGCATATCAGGATTTAAAGCAAAATCGGTTTGAATTTCTCCATCAACAATTAACTCTGGATGATTGTCGTGTAAATATTTAACTGCTTGTCTCACTTTAATTGGACTATCGTCTGACGAAGAACCAAAATTTGAAAACGAAATCATCGCAATAACAGGTTCAATTCCAAACATTTTAACTGTTTTTGCTGTCATTAATGCAATCTTGGCCAAATCTTCAGCGCTTGGATTAGGATTAATAGCCGTATCTGATAAAAACAAAGGTCCACGTTTGGTATTCATAATATTGGTTGTAGCAATTCTGCCTACACCTTGTTGCTTATCTATTAATTGCATTACAGGTTTAACCACATTTGGATAACTTCTAGAATAACCCGTAACTAAAGCATCTGCATCACCCGTATTTACCATCATAGAGGCAAAATAATTACGTTCACGCATCCATTTTTGAGCATCTAATAAAGATATTCCTCTTCGCTGTCTTGTTTTCCAAAAATATTGCGCATAGGTTTCTCTACGTTTGTCTTCTTCTTTTGATTTTGGGTCTATAATGGGCACGTCAGCATCAAAACCAATTTCTTCTTTTAACTCTTGTATGATTTCATGATTTCCGAGTAATATTGGAAAACCAATGCCTTCTTCCTGAACAATTTGAGCCGCTTTTAACACATCTAAATGATCTGCCTCTGCAAAAACTATACGTTTAGGATCTGTTTTAGCCCGATTTGTAAGCAATTTTACAATTTTATTATCAGAACCTAATCTCTCTAGTAATTCATCGGCATATTTATCCCAATCTTGAATTTCATATTGTGCTACCCCTGATGCAATAGCCGCTTTAGCGACCGCAGGAGAAATAGTTGAAATTAACCTTGGATCAAATGGCTTAGGAATGATATAATCTCTACCAAAAATTAATTTTTTCTCGCCATAAGCAATATTTACTTGCTCTGGAACTGGTGATTTGGCTAGTTCAGCTAAAGCATGAACCGCAGCCATTTTCATAGCTTCGTTAATTTTTTTTGCTCTTACATCTAGTGCACCTCTAAAAATATATGGGAATCCTAATACATTATTAACCTGATTAGGGTAATCTGAACGGCCTGTAGCCATAATTATATCCTCGCGCGTGTTTATAGCTACATTATAATCTATTTCTGGGACTGGATTAGCCATTGCAAAAACAATAGGGTCATTTGCCATGGTTAACAACATTTCTGGGGTTAAAATGTTCCCTACAGAAAGGCCTAAAAAAACATCTGCCCCTTTGATCATTTCGCTTAGTGGAGCTGGATCGCATGACTTTGCATAGCGTTTTTGTAAGTCTGAAATGTCTTCTCTGCAAGTGGTAAGTAAACCATTTACATCAAACATGTACACATTTTCTTCTTTGACCCCTAGCAACACATATAAATTTGCACAAGCCAAGGCTGCCGAACCTGCGCCAGAAACAACTACCTTCACTTTTGATATGTCTTTTTGGGCTAATTCTAACGCATTTAATAATGCCGCCGAAGAGATAATAGCTGTACCATGCTGATCATCATGCATGATGGGTATGTCTAATTCTTCAACGAGTCTTCGTTCTATTTCAAAAGATTCGGGAGCTTTAATATCTTCTAAATTAATGCCTCCAAAAGTGGGAGCAATATTTTTTACTGTTGCAATGAATTCTTCAATATCTTTTGTTCCTACTTCAATGTCAAAAACATCAATATCAGAAAAAATTTTAAACAATAACCCTTTTCCTTCCATTACTGGTTTTGAAGCTTCTGGACCAATGTCTCCTAAACCTAAAACTGCCGTTCCGTTTGTGATAACAGCTACTAAATTGCCTTTTGCTGTATATTTATATACATTATTTACGTCTTTTGCAATTTCTAAACAAGGCTCAGCAACTCCTGGTGAATAGGCTAATGACAAATCTCTTTGTGTAGCATACTTTTTAGTTGGCACTACCTGAATTTTCCCCGGTGTAGGCTTTGCGTGATATAAAAGTGCTTCTCTTCTCTTATTGTTATTTTGCATATACTTACAATTCTATCAACTTACAAAGATAAAAGAAGCAATGAAATAATAGTAAACAATATCTAAAAAAAATATAAATACTAGTTAATAAGAGGTTAAATAAAATGTTACAAAAAATTACAAGATATTTTTACTTCTTGTAAAATACAGAATTATCAATCGATAAAGAGTTTTTTTCAGTTTAAGTTTCATAAAAAATAAGTTTTATTTATAAATTTATTTTATGTTTTTAATTGTAAATTTAAATAAAAATATATGATTTAAATTGAGGAAATTTGTAAAAAAATTAAAAAAATTATGAAAAAAACAATCTTAATTTTAATGTCTAGTTTCGCATTATTAAGTTGCGTGACTATTAAACCAGGTGAAGTTGGGCTTAGACAAAAACTTGGAAAATTATCCGATCAAGTGTACAGTCAAGGGCCAGTTTTTTTTAATCCATTAACTTCAAAAATCGTACGAACATCGATTCAAACAAGAAATTTAGAGTTAAATCTAAACTTACCTAGTAAAGAAGGACTGAGTATTACATCACAAATTTCAATTCTTTATAGACTAGAAAAAAATGAAGTTGTAAAAATTGTTAATGAGTTAGGCTTAAATTACGAGGGAATCATTGCCAATGTTTTTAGATCTGCTTCAGCAGACATTTGTTCTCAATATTTTGCAAAAGACATGCACTCTGGTAAAAGATCGGAAATAGAATCTGATATATTAAAACGAATGACCACTAATTTATTTAACAAAGGAATAGTAATTGAATCCGTTTTAATGAAGAGTATTCAACTTCCTGCTGGTTTATCTCAATCAATTGAAAGTAAATTAAAAGCAGAACAAGATGCTATGCGGATGGAATTTGTTTTACAGCAAGAAAAATATGAAGCTGAAAGAAAAATTATTGAAGCTAAAGGCACAAGAGATTCTCAAAAAATTCTTTCTGAAGGTTTAACTAATGAAATCATTAAAATAAGAAGTATTGATGCGTTTAATGAATTATCTAAGTCGCCCAATACCAAAATAATAATAACGGATGGGAAAACGCCTTTTTTAATTAATCAGTAAATAAAATAATTGGCAATACTAATTTATATTAAAGTTTTATTCCTACTTATAAATCGAAATTAAGATAAATTAGTATTGCCAATTATTTTATTCTATAGGATATGCTATCTATCCGTTCCCTCGCAATTCCAAGCTTGTGCCGGGTTCTACAATCTTAAAAAATAAAAAATTAATATACTACTTTTACCTCAACTTAAACTACTAAATCTTCTATCGTAAAATCTTCGGGTAGCTTGCCAACACTTTGGAGTTTAATTGCCGCTAATTTTTGAGCTAGTGCAACGCTTTCGTCTAAAGATTTTTTAAAAATTTGGCTATATAAAAATCCTGTCCAAAACGCATCTCCTGCCCCTGTTGCATCTTTAATTTCATCAATAGCTAGTGCTGGTTGCACATAAGGTTGCTTTCCTTCCTCTGAAACCACCACTCCCTTTTTGCCTTTTGTGAAGCAAATCAATTGTGCGCCTAAATTATGAAAATAATTAAATATAAAAGCTTCTGTTTTTTCTTCCCCAAACCATCTTAAACAATCATCTTCGCTCAATTTTACGATTGGTTTTGTTTGCAAATAGGATGCAATTATTGCTTTGGCTTCTTCCTTATTGGGCCATATTTTTTCAGCATAATTAATATCAATACTTGTTTGTAAACCTAATGATTGCGCTTTTTTAGCCAATGTTAATATTGTTTGTTGCGCTGGATTTTTACTCAGCGCAAAACAGGTCGTATGAAAAATTTTAGCCTGCTTAAGTTTTTCCTCTGCCACTTGCGACTCCAAAATTTGGGCATCAGCTTGTCGATAAGCAACAAAGTCTGGTGTCGTTGTAGATTTGGAAACAAAAATTACGGATGTTGGATGTGCTTCGTCTTGTCGTAAAGAGGAACAATCTACTCCATTTTTTTGTAATTTTTCAACAATGTAGTCTCCGAAACCATCTTTCCCACAAGTAGCTACAAGCAAGGAGTTCAAGCCAAGTTTTGATGCGTTCACAGCCACATTCGTGGGTGAACCTCCCAAAAATCTATGGTAGTTTTTTGTTTGACAAATGGATGTATCCACTTCATGACCAATACAGTCGATGAGCACTTCTCCAATACAAATAATATCTATTGTTTTCAATTTTATAAGTCTTCTAATTAAAAAATAAGTTGAATTTTTCCTGAATTGACTGCTCTAAAATTATTGTTGCGGCGGCACTCCAGGCACAGAAAGCCACACCGTTTGGCTCTTGTGTTTGTGTGTTGAAATTTTCATAAAACGAAAAATCTACTTTAGCATTGGCCTCATTTATATGAGTCAGTAATGAAGTTGCTAATGTTTTATTTTGTTTCAGCAACGATAATCCTACAAATCCATTTACCATCGGCCAAGACCCGCCGTTATGAAACTCGTAAGGATAATTTCTAAATTCATATTTACAATTATCTTTTAACAAATTCCAGTCCGTATCTTGTTCAAAAATAGGCGGCCAAAACGCAGGAACCAACTTCAATTCTGTTTCTGCAGCAACGTTAATAGCGTGGTTACAAATGGCTTCATTTGTGCTTTCATTCCCAATCTCTAACAATACAAAAAGGGCATTAGCCAATGCATCATATTGTGTTTTATAGCCCGAAGGCGAAAATGAACAAGGGAGATACGCTTCAAATTTCATATTAGCATATGCCCGTTCGTGAAATTTTTCTTCATTGAAATGAGGTGAAAAATTTGCTTGTATTTGCTTCGTAACACGTACAATTTTTTCTGCTAAAGATTCATTTTTTTGAAAAAAAGTATAACTTCTTAATGCCCATAAACGAAGTAATTGATCATACAACACATAGCCATCTGTTATATATTCATCAGCCCAATTTCCAGACAAAGGCACATATACTAAATCTTTATTATTGTATTCCCAAGCATTGAGTAACTGCAAACATTTTTCAATATGAACTTGGTGTTTTTCAATAATCTTTATATCATTTTTATAAATGGCTAACTGACATACGCCTATAACAAACCAAGAAACCGCATCTACACGACCTGCTAATCCGCCATAACTTATTTCGACTTTATTTTTTTTAATCCATACATTAGAAGGAATAGTACCTATTTCATGCTGGTAGGTAGCCAAGGTTTCTAACGTGGATTCAAATGTGGCAATAAGTGCTTTGTCGCCAGAGGCCAATGCGGCTAAACCACAAATTACACCGTCTCTAGCCCAAACACGTTGATAATTTGATGTTGCTTCTGCACTAGCTAAAAAACCATGTGGAGTACTTACTCTTTTTAATAAATCAACTGCTTTATGATAGGTTATTGTCTGCACGTACTTGAGATTTTTTTTGATTTGATAAACAAAGTTAAAATGGCTGCAATTGCTAATAAAACACCCGCAAATACAATAGCTTGTCGGGGATCATTATGTAAAAAATGTTTTAAAATATATCCAAAACTCAAGGTTTGAATAAACATAGGAATAACAATCATCATATTTATAATTCCCATGTAAACCCCATAGCGTTCTTTAGGTATGTTTGAAACTACCATTAAATAAGGAATTCCCATCATGCTTGCCCAGCCGATTCCAAAACCAGTTATGGCGGGAAATAAAAGGTATTTATTCGTTATGTATGGAAAAATTAAAAACCCAATTGCTGCAAGTAGCAAACATACAAAATGCACATATCTGGCTGAATATTTTTTGGCTAAATAAGCCAATCCAAAGGCGGTTAAAAAGGTAACAATATTGTACCAACCATTTACCAAACCCGTCCAACTCACCGCTTGTTCATATAACTTACTGTTTTGTTGCGGCGTTGTGTTCCAAACAGATAAGGCAATACTTTTTGAGGAATTTTGCCAATAACAAAATAAGGCATACCACTGAAACAAATACACTAATGCTAATTGCCACATTACTTTTGGCATCTCAGCGATAGCTTTAACTATATCAATAAAAGGGGTTAAAAGACTTCCTTTTTCTGCTTGCATTTGAAGCACTTCTTCATCGGTAGGAGGAATTTCTTTTGTAGTGTGTGCGCTCCACCAAACAGAGGCAATAGAACACACAGCGCCCAAGAAAAAAGAAGCAAACACCCATGTGGGTAATTTACCTGTTGTTCCTACAAAAAGGATAGGAAAAATAAATAACGACACGTTAGCTAATGTTTGGCCTAAACCCGTAAAAAAACTTTGTGCTTGAAAGCCTGTAGCTTGTTGTTCTTCATCTAACTTATCTGCAATGAATGCTCTATAAGGTTCCATTGCGGTATTGTTTCCGGCATCTAAAATCCATAACAATCCGGCAGCCATCCATAAAGAGCTACTAAATGGAAATAAAAATAAGGCGATACTACAGATTAATGCCCCAATAAAAAAATAAGGTTTTCTTCTACCTCCCCATTTTGGCAACCATGTTTTATCACTTAAAGCACCAATAATAGGTTGAACTAGCAAACCCGTCAAAGGGCCTGCCAAATTTAACAAGGGTAATTCATCTGGGCTAGCGCCTAAGAAATCATAAATAGGATTTACCGCACTTTGTTGTAAGCCAAAGCTGTATTGAATGCCAAAAAAACCAACATTCATATTTATGATTTGCCAAAAGCTCAATTTACTTTTTAGTATCATCTTTGAGTTTGTTTAAAAAGTCTTCAAAATTACCGTTATTTATAATAAATTGTCCTTGTTTATCTACTACTGGAATCCCTAAATTAGCCGTACTTATATTTGCTTCTTTTAATTTAGCCAACATTTCTTTTAAGGCAACAGGATCTTTATCAATATCATAAAACACAAAATTAATTGAATTATTCTTTAAAAATAATTTTGTGTCTATACAATGGTGACAAGAATCGCTACCATATACAATTAATACTATTGATTTAGGCTCTTTTTGCTTTGTTTTTTCTTGTGCGGAAATAACAGGTAATCCAATAAAAAATAATAGGATACAAATTATTTTTTTTACACTCATCTTGACTGACATTTGAAAAACAATTCCTGTATCCAAAAAAGAAATACAGGAATTGAAAAATTTAAGTATGAAAAATCTATGTTAGAATCTATATGCGATAGTCAATGCTGATGTTCTACCGGTTATAGATCTTGCTCTAACAATATTATTAGTGTTTTCAGAAATACTTCCTTCTTCTACTTCTGTAATACCAATTGTATCAAATACGTTGTTGATATTAAGTGTAGCAGAAAGTCCTTTTGTTAATTCAAAACTCAAGAATGGATTTACATAAGCATAACCTGGCATAACTAACTTATTGTCATCTTGTGCGTATGATTTTGTTGTTCCAATTACTGAGAAACCAAAGTTATTTTGTTTGTTTTTACCAAATTTATACATTGGTACAACATTAAAGATAAAATCTGCTTGTCTTCTTGGTTTGTTTCCATTTAATGATGGTGTAATTACATCGTCAGCAATTTTTGCTTTTGTATAGGTAACACTACCATTTATAGAGAAATTATTCACTTTATAATTTCCTTCTAATTCTAAACCATATGAATTATATTTTCTTTGAATTTGTCTGATTCCACTTGAACCTCCACCGAAATCCCAATTTTGCTCAGAAACACCTGCAAAGAATGCAGTAGCATAGATTGCCGAATTTTCGCCTTTACGTTTAAATCCTAATTCCGCTTGATTCACCATATCTGCACTTAATCCTGGAACAGCAGCTCCTGAGTTTAAGATGTTAGCACCAAATAATAAACGATCTGCATTTGCTCTACCTCCTCTACTGAAACGTCCAAAAACAGATTGTGAATCAGATAATAAATAATTTGCACCAAAAGAGTAAGATACATAATTAAAATCATAATTAATTGGTTTTCTATTAGCATTATCAACTACTGAAACACTAGCTTCTGGCCCTTGTATTGAACCACTATTATCTACATCTAAGTTTGTTGCTTGTCTTGATCCTGCATAAGTTCCACGTGCTCTTCCAGAATCAAAACGCATACTTACATCAATACTTAATTTTTCATTCGCTTTTAATTGACCTGCTACATATGGAGCAGAAATATCATACGTTGCGTCATAATTTCTTTGACAACAGTTACCCCAAGCTGGTACACCATACGCATACAACCCATTTACTGAATTTGCACCTGCATTTAATAATGCTGCGTTATCTCCCTTAACTTCCATTAAATAAGAATTCCATAACCAAGACATTGAAATGTTTTGGAATGCTTTGTAGTATCCTAATGTTAAATCGAAATTGTTAAATTTCTTAGTCAATTTCATATCATTTGTAAAATTGTTGAAATTATTAATTTCTGTATCAAATGTATGAATTCTCATTGCTAAAGCACTACTACTAAAGTTTTGTCCCGCTTGTGGACCATTTGCATAGGTTAAATTTGGTACGCTAAAGCTAGATGCTAAAGCACCACCTGTTGCTACTTCTGCAGGGAATAAAGAAACAAATCTTCCTTTTTGGAAATTTTGTCTGAATTTATCTTCAATTTTCCAATCATTTCCTAAATCAAAAGCCATTTCTGCTCCAAATGAAGTAGCAATAGGACGCATACCATCCGAAATTGAACTTCTTCTACGCTCACCGTCAGCACCTATTGTTAAATTATCTTGAAAATAAGCACTATGAGGTGTGTCATGTAAAATGTTGAAATTTGGTAATGAACTCCATGTTGGATTAGCATTTGTTCCTGATACTTGAACTGGCATAGGTAAATAACCTATTGATTTATCATTTAGGTATTTGAAATACAATTTTACATAACCATTTTCAAAGTCTTTTGTTAAATTTGCTTTAAACTGACCTCCTAAATTTGCTGTATAACCCGCATTTCTTGGTCCTTCACCTTGTCTGTAAAAACCACCTACGTGAAAACGCAAGCTAGAAGATAATGGCGAACCGTATTCAAAATCTGTTCTGTTATTTCCGTAATCTAAACCAATAGATTGCATTAATGAACCTCCTTCTTTTTTACCATCTTTACTAATAAAGTTGATGATACCCGCTGGAGAGTTTGATGCTACAGTAGATGCAGAACCTCCTCTGATGGCTTCAACTCTTTGTAATGTTTGATCTGCTCTTACGAAGATATCTGCGTTACCAAATGCTACGTCACCAAACTGCATTACAGGTAAACCGTCTTCATGAATTTGTAAAAATTTTGCTCCTCCTGAAGCAATTGGAATACCACGAACTGTAATATTTGCATTACCTTCACCTCCTGTCGCTTCTGATTTAATACCAGGAGTAGATCTAAAAATTTCAGCTGTAGATCTTGGAGCTGCTTGTTCTATTTGCGCGCCGCTGATAGAACTTACAGAAACACTTGAGTTTAATTTTGTTTTAGCTCCAATAACTCCCGTTACTACTACTTCATCAATTGAAGCTGATTTGTCAGCTAATTTGAAAGTGGCAGTAGTAGCGCCATTAATAACTACTTTTTGTTGTAAAGTAGCATAGCCCATCATCGAAACTTTTACGGTAACCGAACCATTTGACAAATCAGTAAGTGTAAAATCTCCATTTGATGAAGTAGAAGTCGCTTTTGAACCAACAGAAACACTTGCTCCACTGATTGGCAACCCATTCGTATCCGTTACTTTTCCTGATAACGAACCATTTTGAGCAAACGCTTGATTAAGCAATAATATTGCTACAATAAAAAACGTTTTCTTCAAAAAATTAGTAATTTTTTTCATTTTTTAAAATTAATTGGTTAATAATTTTAGTTATAATTAAATTCGAAATTAAAATTTATTGTAATAAAAAAATGCGAATAATTTATCGAAAACGTTTTCGAAATTACCGAAAACGTTTTCGATTGCGTATTTATTTTTTTTGCATATTTGTAAAATGAAAAACATAACGCTTAAACAAATTGCGGAAACATTGGGCATATCCATAACTACGGTTTCAAAAGCCTTAAAAGGATATACCGATGTGAATGAAAACACAAGAAAGTCGGTTTTAGAATTGGCCGAACGTCTTCAATATATGCCCAATAGTTTTGCCGTAAATCTTCGCACACAAGAATCAAAAACCATTGGCTTAGTGATTCCTGAAGTGGTGCACCATTTTTTTTCAAACGTAATTAGAGGGATTATTGAAGAAGCCGAAAAAAACGGTTATTTAGTTATCATCCTACAAAGTAGTGAATCGGTAGCGTATGAAAAAAAACAAATAGAACTCTTGGTGCAAAAACGTGTCGATGGAATTATTATTTCACTGTCTAATGAGTCAAATAACGAAACCTATTTATCACAAATTATTACAAAAGAGATTCCGCTTGTACAATTTGATAAAATATCTAAACTCATTCCTAGTTCTAAAGTGATTATTAATGACCAAAAGGCTGCTTATCATGCCGTGTCTCATTTAATTGCAAAAGGCTGCAAAAAAATTGCTCATATTCGTGGCCCCGTAAACCCGCAAAATGCAATTGACCGTTTTTTAGGCTATAAAAAAGCATTGGAAGATCATAACATTTCTTTTGACCCTAAATTAGTTTATACCTGCACAGATGTTACTTTTGAAGAAGGTAAAACTTTTGCAGAACAAATCATTGCGAGTCATCCCGATGTCGATGGTATTTTTGCCATTACCGATTTAGTTGCTGTGGGTGTATTAGCCTACTTTAACGATCACAAAATTCGAGTACCGGAAGACATAAAACTTATAGGATTTAGTAATTGGTTTATGTCGCAAGTAGTTTCGCCAAAATTAAGCACCGTTGATCAACCTAGTTTTGAAATGGGCAAACAGGCATTCAATGTTTTGTTAGAAGAAATTAATGCGAAGAAAGAAGGCATTGCTTTTTCGCCAAAAACAATTGAACTAGACACGACGATTATTGAACGAGAATCTACTTAGTCTTGTTTAAAAAACTAATATTTCGCGTTAAGCCTTCAAATTTAGTGCGCTTTACTGCCGAATTTTTAAATACTTTATGAAACGTTTCTTGGGTAAGTTCTTCCCAATCTCTTTTTGTGAAATCAAGCAATTCGGGTTTGGGATGAAATAAAGGTTCTTGATGTGGTGTAGCAAATTTATTCCATGGGCATACATCTTGACACACATCACATCCAAACATCCAATCGTTAAACTTTCCTTTCATGTCTTCGGGCAAATTCTCTTTTAATTCTATTGTAAAATAAGAAATGCATTTACTGCCGTCAACGACATAAGGCGCTACAATAGCCTCCGTTGGACAAGCATCTATACAAGCCGTGCAAGTACCACAATGATCTGTTGTGGGTGTGTCATACGTTAATTCAAGATCTACAATTAATTCGGCAATAAAATAAAACGACCCTACTTTTTGTGTAATTAAATTGCTGTTTTTACCCACCCAGCCAAGTCCGCTTTTTGCTGCCCAGGCCTTATCTAAAACAGGAGCAGAATCTACAAAAACTCTCCCGTTTACTTCACCTATTTCTTGCTGAATAAACTGCAATAAAGCGTTTAATTTTTCCTTAATAACAAAATGGTAATCTTCGCCATATGCATATTTTGAAATTTTGTAACTATTAGGATTTTGTTGCTCCGTTGGATAGTAATTTAACAGTAATGAAATGACACTTTTTGCTCCATCAACAAGCAATCTGGGATCTAACCGTTTGTCAAAATGATTTTCCATATAGCTCATTTCTCCATGACGGTTTTCATTGAGCCATTTTTCTAAACGCGGTGCTTCTTGCTCTAAAAATTCGGCACGAGAAATGCCACAAGACAAAAAGCCAAGTGATAAAGCCTTTTCTTTTATTGAATTTGTATATGTGGATTTAGAATTCAGAATTTTGATGTTTGATGTTGGGTGTTGGTGCTTGATGTTGGGTGTTGGGTGTTTGATGCTTGATAAATCTTAGTTTAATTTTGCCTTAAAAGCCAACGTTTTATTCATTAATTCAAAAGAATAAAGATACAAAAAAGTAAACCTTTCAAATTTAAATTAAACAATTTGCCACACTTAAAACAATCCGCCTTGAATATTGGTATTTATTTTCCCTAAATGCTTGTATGCTTTTTCGGTTACTTCTCTGCCTCTTGGGGTGCGCATTAAGAACCCTTCTTGAATTAAAAAAGGTTCGTACACTTCTTCTAATGTTTCGCCATTTTCGCCTACAGCAGTTGCCAGTGTCGTAAGTCCAACAGGGCCTCCTTTAAATTTGTCAATGATTGTAGTTAAAATTTTATTGTCCATTTCATCAAGACCGTGCGCATCTACGTGAAGTGCCTTGAGCGCATAGCGTGCAATTTCGGTATCAATAGCCCCGTTGCCTTTTATTTGTGCAAAATCACGTACGCGTCTAAGTAAAGCATTTGCAATACGTGGCGTACCTCTGCTTCGGCCTGCAATTTCAATAGCCGCATCAAGGTCAATAGGCACATTTAAAATGGAAGCGCTTCGTTCTACAATTGTGGCTAAGAGTTCTTTGTTGTAATATTGCAGCCTGCTTTGGATTCCAAAACGCGCTCGCATTGGTGCTGTTAATAATCCTGAACGTGTGGTAGCACCTACAAGTGTAAACGGATTTAAATTGATTTGGACCGTACGTGCATTAGGTCCGCTTTCTATCATGATGTCAATTTTATAATCTTCCATAGCGGAGTACAAATATTCTTCTACTACAGGAGATAATCTATGAATTTCATCTATAAACAAAACATCTCGAGGTTCTAAATTTGTTAACAAACCCGCCAAATCACCTGGTTTATCGAGTACCGGCCCCGATGTAATTTTTATCCCTACACCTAACTCACCAGCTAAGATAGTGGCAAGTGTTGTTTTTCCTAACCCGGGTGGACCATGAAAAAGCGCATGGTCTAGAGCCTCGCCTCTAAGATTAGCGGCTTTTACAAAAATTTTTAAATTTTCAAGAATGTGTTCTTGTCCTGCAAAGTCATCAAAACTAAGCGGACGCAAAGCGCGCTCAATGTCTAAATCTTGCGGAGAAAAATTGGCCTGGGTTGGGTCTAAATGTTCATTCATAAACACAAAGATAAGTAGAAGTTTAAAAACCTACTGCGTTTTATGAAAATAAACCAGCAACTTTTTAGCGTTGGTGGTTTTGGTTAATTAGGGTTTAACTACCACGCGAAAGATTAGCTACGCTGAACTTTGTTTCGCGCGGGAGCGGGGGATTATCAAGTTTTATTATTCAGAACTATAATAATGTAAATACCATTTGTTACTAATATTAATGAATTCAAGAAATATTATAAAATCCTCATTTTTTGATTCATATTTGATTTTAATCAAATTTTCACTTTTAATTACTTCTTTTGAAAATTTATTTAAATCTGCTTCTCCTTTAAAAGAAGCCCAACCATCTTTATTCCAATAAAATTTGCTATTTTTAATTGTATAAGTATTACAAACAGTGTCTTTTATGTAATTTTCGTCAAATACAAACTCTGTGCTTCTTCCTTCTAATGGAAATTTAATTCTACTTATCTGAAAGATTGAATCCGTTAAAAAAGTATTATAAAATTTTTCGAAATTTTAATCTTGTATTTTATCTTTGATTGCAATTATACCTTTCATTCTTAAAGTATCATTTAAATTTTCATTTTTACACTTAATATACGTATTAATAAAAATAAAAATTAATACTAAAGAAAATACTGCAATCCATTTTTTCATAATTATGTTTTTTGTTCTAAATTAAGTAACCATCTGCGCAAAGTCTCCTAAATTTGAGGAGTAAGACAAGTCACCCCACTATTCCTATCGCATAATGGAATTTCATTCCTAAACAAATATAACTAAAAGTTTAAAATCACCTACAGTTTTTTTTCATAAAACGGGCAACTCCTTTCACATTGTAAAATAGCGTATCTTTGCCAAAAAAAGAAAAACATGCTTATATATAACGTTACCCTAAACATAGACGATAGCATTCATGACCAATGGCTTCACTGGATGAAAACCAAACACATTAACGAAGTGCTTGCTACAGGTTTGTTTCATAAAGCAAAACTCATAAAAGTATTGGTAGAAGAAGAACTTGGTGGCACCACTTATTCGGTTCAATATTTTACAGATACTGCCGAAAAACTAAACGATTACTACACCTACCATGCGCCTAAACTTCGAGAGGAAGGAGCGCGTTTGTTTGGTGATAAAATGCTAGCCTTTAGAACAGAACTAGAAGTATTAGACGAATTTTTTGGTAATGAAAATTAATTAATTTGAGATTTACGAGTTACGATTTACGAATTGGGATTTTAAGAATTTAAAAAATATATATGTCTGTAAAAGCAAAAAAACACTTAGGTCAACACTTTTTGAAAGATGAAAGCATTGCAAAAAACATTGCCGATAGCCTTACGCTTTCTGGTTATGACCAAGTATTAGAAATTGGCCCAGGAATGGGTGTATTGACAAAATATATATTAGAAAAACCCACCAAGACTTATGTCATTGAAATTGACAAAGAATCTGTGGCCTATTTACAAACACATTATTTGAATCTAGCAGACCGAATTATTTCTGAAGATTTTTTAAAATATGACCTCACAAAGGTTTTTGGAAACGAACCTTTTGCTATCATTGGCAACTTTCCCTACAACATTTCAACACAAATTGTGTTTAAAACTCTTGAAATGCGTACGCAAATTCCAGAATTTTCGGGTATGTTTCAAAAAGAAGTTGCCGAGCGTATTTGTTCAAAAAAAGGAAGTAAAGTATATGGTATTTTGTCAGTATTAGCACAAGCTTTTTATGATTGTGAGTACTTGTTTACCGTTCCGCCAAGCGTGTTTAACCCACCACCAAAAGTAGATTCGGGTGTGATGCGCATGATTAGAAAAAAGGACTTTAAGCTTGACTGTAACGAAAAATTATTATTCACTGTAGTCAAAACAGCCTTCAATCAACGCAGAAAAACATTAAGAAATAGCTTAAAAAGTTTAAACTTATCGGAAAAGTTGCAAGAAGATAGTATCTTTGCACTGCGACCAGAGCAATTAGCTGTTGAAGATTTTATTCAATTAACCAAAAAAATAGCTGCCGATGGAATTTAAAATCAGTAAAGAACTTATCGAGCAAATTGAAAATTTAATTCATGAAAATCAATCTCATGAGTTAGAACAACTCTTGCATGATGTTCACTTTGCTGATATAGCCGAAATTATGAATGAGCTTGAAGAAGACAATGCCATTTATATTTTTAACTTATTAGATTCTGAAAAAACAGCCGAAATACTTCTTGAGTTAGACGAAGAAGTGCGTGAAAAAATTCTACGCAATTTATCTGCAAAAGAAATTGCCGAAGAGCTTGACGAATTAGACACAGATGATGCAGCAGATATCATTGCGGAATTGCCTCAGTCTAAAAAAGCCGAAGTTATCTCTGAGCTAGAAGATGTAGAACACGCTAAAGATATTGTAGACCTTTTACGTTATGACGAAAATACAGCCGGAGGTATCATGGCTAAAGAGCTCGTAAAAGTAAACGAAAACTGGAATGTGCTTACGTGTGTAAAAGAAATGCGTCAGCAAGCCGAAAATGTTACTCGCGTACACTCTATTTATGTAGTTGATGATGAAGACCGATTAAAAGGAAGATTATCGTTAAAAGACTTACTCACAACCTCTACAAAAACACCTATTAGCCAAGTATACATCAAAAAAGTAGATTATGTAAAAGTAGATACTAAAGATGTAGAAGTGGCGCGTATTATGCAAAAGTATGACTTGGAAGCCATTCCGGTTGTAGATGAATTGGGCAGATTAGTAGGGCGCGTTACCATTGACGATATTATTGATGTCATCAAAGACGAAGCCGACAAAGATTACCAGTTGGCTGCGGGTATCTCACAAGACGTAGAAGCTGATGATAGTGTGCTTGAACTTACAAAAGCGCGTTTGCCTTGGCTTGTTTTGGCACTTCTTGGCGGATTTGTATCGGTACACGTGCTGGGTTTATTTGAACCTGCTATGGAAGGGCATAGAAACTTGTTTTTCTTTACACCCCTTATTGCCGCTATGGCGGGTAATGTAGGTGTACAATCAAGTGCTATCGTAGTTCAAGGTTTGGCTAATAATTCATTAACAGGCAGCCTTTGGAATCGTTTGATAAAAGAATTTTCCTTAAGCTTATTAAACGGGTCTTTATTGTCCTTGATATTGATTTTAGGAAGTCATTATTTATTAGGCTTCGAATTAATGATAGGCATTACCGTTTCTATCGCCTTATTAACCGTAATTATTTTTGCATCGTTAATTGGCACGTTTATTCCTATTATTTTAGACAAATATGGTGTTGATCCAGCTTTAGCAACAGGACCATTTATTACTACTAGCAATGACATTTTAGGAATTTTAATTTACTTCACTATTGCTAAAGCCATTTTAGGATTTTAAGAAGCACTTAGTTAGTGTACATTCAACCTATTGTCGCGCTTTCCGCTTTATTTTATTGCACCTTTACCTTTAACAAGGCAATAAAGATATCGCTTCAATCGCGGCTATACTTCACATGAGAAGTTAATACCCGTGGAATTATTTTGATACATTATAGTACACTTTACAAAAAGGAGCGAATTTTTATATAAGCTATTATCTATTTTAGCACTTGTAGTACTACTGGTATCCTAAAGCATTTTACGTTTATTATATACAAAAAAAAGACCTTGCAAGCAAGGTCTTTATATAGTAAATGAATTAATATCTTAATGATGTAATTCTTCTTCTCCGTCTTTCATTGGAACATTTTGAGGAACAAAATCATCATCATGACCTGGTTTGCTATAGTCATATGCCCAACGGTGTACTTCAGGTAATTCGCCTGGCCAGTTTCCGTGCATGTGTTCTACAGGAGCAGTCCATTCAAGTGTATTAGATTTCCATGGATTTTGCTCCGCTTTTTTACCATAGAACATGCTATAGAAGAAATTCCAGAAAAATACCAATTGGAATGCAGAACCTACAATAGCAAATCCAGTAATTAATACATTAACGTCTGCTAATTCATCAAATAATGGGAAGGCAGAATTTGTATAATATCTTCTTGGTAAACCAGCCATTCCTATAAAATGCATTGGGAAGAAAACACCATACGCACAAACAGCCGTTACCCAAAAATGGATATAACCTTGCGTTTTGTTCATCATTCTACCAAACATTCTTGGGAACCAATGGTACACTCCAGCAAAGAAACCATATAATGCAGAAATACCCATTACTAAGTGGAAGTGAGCAACCACAAAGTACGTATCGTGTACATTAATATCAAGTGTACTGTCTCCTAAAATAATTCCTGTTAATCCTCCTGTAATGAAAGTAGAAACTAAACCAATTGAAAACAACATAGCTGGATTTAATTGTAAGTTACCTTTCCATAAGGTGGTAATATAGTTAAATGCTTTTACAGCAGAAGGAATTGCAATTAATAAGGTTGTGAAAGTAAATACAGAACCTAAAAATGGATTCATACCTGAAACGAACATATGGTGACCCCATACAATCGTTGACAAGAATGCAATAGCAATGATAGAAGTTACCATGGCTCTATAACCAAAGATAGGTTTTCTTGCATTTGTAGCAATAATTTCTGAAGTAATACCTAATGCAGGTAACAATACAATGTAAACTTCAGGGTGACCTAAGAACCAGAATAAATGTTCAAATAATACTGGTGATCCTCCTTGATAATGTAAAACCTCACCTTTAATAAAGATATCTGATAAATAGAATGATGTTCCAAAGCTTCTATCGAAAATCAACAATAAAGCTGCTGATAATAATACTGGGAATGAAATAACTCCAATAATAGCTGTAACGAAGAATGCCCAAACTGTTAATGGCAATCTTGTCATAGTCATTCCTTTTGTTCTTAAGTTAATAACTGTAACAATATAATTTAAAGATCCCATTAATGAAGAAGCAATAAATATAGCCATAGATACTAACCATAATGTCATACCTAAACCTGAACCTGGAATAGCTTCGGGTAAAGCAGATAATGGTGGATAAATTGTCCAACCAGCAGAGGCAGGTCCTGATTCTACAAATAATGAAACAATCATGATTACACAAGAAACAAAGAACATCCAATAAGATAACATATTCATGAATCCTGATGCCATGTCTCTTGCACCTACTTGCAATGGAATTAACAAGTTACTAAATGTACCAGATAATCCTGCAGTTAATACAAAGAATACCATTATTGTACCATGAATCGTAACTAATGCTAAATAAATATCATTACGCATTACACCTCCTGGTGCTAATTTTTCACCTAAAAATATTTTAAATACCTCAAATGATTCCTCTGGCCATGCAATTTGCATACGGAAGAATAACGATAATACTATCCCTACTATCCCCATTAACAAACCAGAGATTAGGTATTGCTTAGCAATCATTTTATGGTCAATACTAAAAATATATTTAGTAATGAATGTTTCTTTATGATGACCGTGATCGTGTGACATACTATTTATATTAATTTAAATCTAAATTTTTACTATTTAATTACTTGAGCCATTGTTTTAGTCGTATCAACAACTACTCCAGTTGCAGGTGCTGCTGGATCAACTTTAGGAGCTGATGCTTCTTTAATTGCAGCTGCAATTGTTTTTTGCTCTTTTAACCATTTCTTGTAATCTGCTTCAGACTCTACAATAATTTTAATTTGCATATTGTAATGTGAAGCTCCACAAATTTTATTACATAATAATAAGTAATCAAATGTGTATGGTTCTAAAGCGGGTAATCCTTTTGCAACAAGTTCTGTGCTTTTTTTAGTTCTAATTTTATTGATTCCAGCAACTTTTTCAATAATTTTTGGATCGTTTCTCATTTCTTCAGTAGTAACTGTTGGTGTAAATGCAAACTCAGTAACCATACCTGGCACACAGTTCATTTGTGCTCTGAAGTGAGGCATATATGCAGAGTGCAATACATCTTGTGAACGCATTTTGAAATGTATTTTTTTACCCACAGGTAAATGTAATTCAGTAACTACTTTATCATCTTGAGCAGCAGGATCTGCCATGTCAACACCTAAAGTATTTACATCTTTAATATACCTAACATTAGCCTTACCTAAAGTGTTATCTTCTCCTGCATAACGAGCTTCCCATCCAAATTGTTTTGCATACAATTCAATATTTACAACATCTTCCCCTTCTTCAACATTCATAATGTTATTCCAAGTATACAGTCCATAAAGAATTAAACCTGCCAATACAATTACAGGAATAATAGTCCAAATAGCTTCTAGCTTACTATTATCGGCAAAATACAATGCTTTTTGGCCTTCTTTTCCTCTGTATTTAAATGCAAAATAATGTAATAAAAATTGCGTAAATGTTTGTACAATAAAAATAATAACCATTGATATGTACATCAAATTATCATAATCAGTACCGTGCTCTGATGCTGGTGTTCCTAAGACAAAGCTTCCCCACTTAACCAGAGAATAAATTGTAAAAATGTAGATAAAACCAACAAATGCAAACATTAAATATCCATTAATATTATTGTCTTTGTCTGTTGCTACTTCTGAATTTTCAGCAGCTGCTTTTTCTTGTGTTAGACTAAATATTTTAGATAATTGCCAAATCGCAACTCCTAATAAAACTACAATTATAAGTATCAATAAACTGTTCATTTGTTTATTACTTTAAAATATTAATAATGAAAATGTTTGCTTTCCTCGATATATGGATTTCCTTCTGAAACAAGAGGTGCTTTAGTAAGAGCTGTAAATACAACAAAAATAAACAACCCTAAAAAGAACAACACGGAACTAATTTCAGAAATACCTATAAACCATTGATCTCCAACTGTTGCTGGCATAATCATATTATAGAAATCTAAATAGTGACCTGCTAAAATTACAATTCCAGCCATAACAATAACCCAAGTTAATCGCTTGAAATCGGCATTCATTAAAATTAATAATGGGAATAAGAAATTCATAGCTACCATGCCGAAGAAAGGCAAGTTATAGTGTTCAATTCGTGTAACAAAATATGTCACCTCTTCAGGAATATCTGAATACCAAATCAACATGAATTGAGAAAACCATAAATAAGTCCAGAAAATACTAATTCCAAACATAAATTTAGCTAAATCATGGATATGACTTTTATTTACTTGTTCTAATAAACCTTTTGATTTTAGATATAACGTAATTAATGTAATTACCGTAATACCACTTACAAAGAAGCTAGCAAAAACATACCATCCAAATAATGTGCTGTACCAGTGTGGATCAACAGACATAATCCAATCCCAAGACATAATAGATTCAGAAACTATAAAGAACACTAAAAATGCTGCCGCTGCTTTATAGTTCTTTTTAAAGAAACTTAAATCTTTAGTCTGATCTAATGCAATTGAATTTTTTCTTGATATATAACGATATAAATTCCATCCAACTAAAAAGATTACTGCTCTAATTAAAAAGAAAGGAATATTTAAAAATCCTGATTTACCTTGAATTAAGTGATCGGCTTTAACAACTTCTGAATCCATCCACACAAACATATGATTGTGACCAAAATGCAATGAAGCCAATACCAATAATAGTATAAATATTATAGAACCAGGTAATAAATAGCTAGTAACCCCTTCCATAACTCTAAATACTATTGGAGACCAACCCGCTTGAGCAGCCCATTGAATAGCATAAAAAGCTAAAGCGCCAACAGCAATTAACATAAAGAAAATACAAGCTACATATAAAGCAGACCATGGCTTATTTTGCAATTGATGCTTTACATGTGCAACATGCTCTTTATGTTCTGCTTCATGATCTACTTCAATTTCTTTTGCTTTAGTAACTACCACGTCGCTATCATGATGATCGTTAACAGGTACTGCTGCAACAGCAGTAGAATCGTGAGAAACCTCTGAAGAATCTGTCGCCTGAACCATTACATGATGCAAAGTATCATTTACTTTATGAGTTGTCGCTTCGTGAACTGTAGCATGTTCTTCTGAATGAGAGGCAGATGCTGTAGCATGAGATTCATGATGTGAAGCGCCATGATGTGCTTCTTGCTCTTTTAATATATTTTCAATATCTTCATCCGTTTTAGGTGTTGTATAGAAACCATAAGCGATTCCTAAAATACCTACTACCATCAGGATAAATGAAAAAGTTTTTAATCTACTTGAAAACTGGTACATATCTTTTAGTTTCAAAAATGTATTACTATTTTAATTCTGATTTAAGTTTCAACACATAGTCAGTCACTTGCCATCTTTCTTCTTTTGATAATTGATTAGCATGCGAACCCATAGAGTTGATTCCGTATGTAATTACATGAAAGATACTTCCTTCTGTAATTTCTCTGTCTTTATAGTTAGGAACACCAGCAAATTTTTCTCTTTTTGCTAAATTACCTTTACCATCACCTGCTTCACCATGACAAATAGCACAGTAAATGTTAAATAATTCTTTTGCTTTTTCTTCATTTTTTTGTTCAGCTGTTAATGGCGACTTTAATGAAGCTTTTGCTAAAGCATATCCCTCCGGAGTATTTGGAATTTCATAAGGTGTAAAACCTCTTTTAATTGTTCCTTCTGCTGGAATTAAACCTTCTTTACCTCCCGGAAAAATAGCATGCTCTGAATACGTTTCATAAGGAATCGGTTCATACATATTAGGGAAGAACTGGTAGTTTGGTTTTGATTTGTCAAAACATGATGTGCTTAATAAAGCTACACCAGCTAATACAATACTATTTAAAACTTTTCTCATCACTCCTCTATTTTTCAATTACTTTTACTTCGATAGCTCCTGTATTTTGGAAAAAAGAAACTAATTCTTCTTCATTACCGTGTACACCAACTTCCATTAAAAAATGATCATCAGTTGTTCTTACATCTGGATTCTCTGCTTTTTTGAATGGCCATAATTTACTTCTCATGTAAAATGTAATTACCATTAAATGAGCTGCAAAAAACACAGTACCTTCAAACATTACTGGAACAAAAGCAGGCATGTTTTGGTAAAATGCAAAACTTGGTTTGCCTCCAATATCTTGTGGCCAATCTAAAATCATTACATAGTTTAATAAATTTGCATAAATAATTAAACCTGTTATTCCATATAAAAAGGCACATATTGCTAATCTAGTAGAAGCTAACCCCATTGCTTTGTCTAGTCCATGTACTGGAAATGGTGTATATACTTCTTCAATGTGATGATGAGCTGCTTTCGTTTTCTTAACTGCATCTAACAAAACATCATCGTCATTATATATCGCGTGTATAACTTTATTACTCATAATCTTAAATATTAATGATGATCGTGACCTGGTTTACTATCTCCTCTTTCTCTTTTGAAATTATCTCCAGAAGACTTTAAGATTGTTTTTACTTCTGCTTGAGCAATTACAGGGAAACTTCTAGAATACAATAAGAATAAAACAAAGAAGAAACCAATTGTTCCAATGTAAATTCCCGCATCTACAAATGTTGGTTGGAACATCGTCCAAGAAGATGGTAAATAATCTCTATGTAAAGAGGTAACAATGATTACAAATCGTTCAAACCACATTCCTATGTTTACCACAATAGAAATAATGAATGAAAATGCAATACTTGTTCTTAATTTTTTAGACCACATGAACTGAGGTGAGAATACGTTACAAGTCATCATTAACCAATATGACCACCAGTAAGGTCCTGTAGCTCTATTCAAGAAAGCATATTGTTCATACTCTACTCCTGAATACCAAGCTACAAATAACTCAGTAATATATGCACAACCTACGATTGAACCTGTAATCATAATTACAATATTCATTAATTCGATATGTTGAACCGTAATATAATCTTCTAAATTAGACACTTTTCTCATGATGATTAACAAGGTGTTTACCATTGCAAATCCTGAGAAAATAGCTCCAGCTACGAAATATGGAGGCAAAATTGTAGTATGCCAACCCGGTATAACTGAAGTTGCGAAGTCAAATGATACAATTGTATGTACTGAAAGTACAAGTGGTGTTGCTAAACCTGCTAATACTAATGAAACTTCTTCAAAACGTTGCCAGTCTTTAGCTCTACCACTCCATCCAAAAGAAAGGATAGAATATACTCTTTTAGTAAATGGGGTAACGGCTCTATCTCTTAACATTGCAAAATCTGGTAATAAACCTGTCCACCAGAAAACCAATGAAACAGATAAATAGGTAGAAATTGCAAATACGTCCCATAATAATGGGGAGTTAAAGTTTACCCATAATGATCCAAATTGATTTGGAATTGGCAATACCCAATAGCCTAACCATGGACGTCCCATGTGAATAATTGGGAATAAACCCGCTTGAACTACTGAGAAAATTGTCATGGCTTCAGCAGAACGGTTAATAGCCATTCTCCATTTTTGACGGAATAATAATAATACCGCTGAGATAAGTGTTCCGGCGTGACCAATACCAACCCACCAAACGAAATTAGTAATATCCCAAGCCCAACCAATTGTTTTATTTAATCCCCATGTTCCAATTCCGGTAGAAATGGTATAAACCATACATCCTAATCCCCAAAGGAATGCAGCTAATGCAATAGTAAATACTGTCCACCATAGTTTATTAGCTCTTCCTTCTACAGGTCTAGCAACATCAACTGTTATATCGTGATAACTTTTATCACCAATAACAAGAGGCTTTCTAATGGGTGCTTCGTAATGAGACATAATCCTTTATATTGTATTTCTGTTATTAAATTTCTTTATCGTTTCTTACTTTCACGTGGTAGAACACATTTGGTTTTGTTCCAATATGCTCTAACAAATGATATGATCTATCAGATTCGGCTAATTTTGCCACATCAGAAGTAGCATCATTAACGTCCCCAAAAATCATAGCTCCTGATGTACATGCTGCAGAACATGCTGTTGCAAATTCATTAGTTTCAACTGCTCTACCTTCTTTTTTAGCTTTCAAGATGGTTGCTTGAGTCATTTGAATACACATAGAACATTTTTCCATTACCCCACGAGAACGTACATTTACATCTGGGTTCAATACCATACGACCTAAATCATCATTCATGTGGTAATTAAACTCATCATTCTTATTGTATAAGAACCAGTTAAAACGACGTACTTTATATGGACAGTTGTTAGCACAATAACGTGTTCCAACACATCTGTTGTAAGCCATGTGATTTTGACCTTGACGAGAGTGTGATGTAGCTGCTACTGGACAAACTGTTTCACATGGAGCATGATTACAATGTTGACACATTACAGGTTGGAAAGCAACTTGTGGATTTTCTGAAGGATCTTCCATACTTGTGAAAGTAGATATAGAGCTCATTAATCCGTCTGCTGATTCTTTTTTATCAATATCACCTGCAAAAGTTTCTTCTGAAGAATAATATCTATCGATACGTAACCAATGCATATCACGGCTTCTTCTAACTTCAGATTTACCAACAACTGGTACATTATTTTCAGCATGACATGCAATTACACACGCCCCACATCCTGTACAAGCATTTAAATCTATTGATAAATTAAAATGGTGCCCTGTTGATCGATCAAAAGAAGTCCATAAATCAACCTTAGATGCAGGCGTTTCTTTATGATCTAATGAAACAACTGGTTTTGGGTTATATAATTCAACCTCACCTGAGTCATTTGCTTTATTGAATACAGATAAAGTAGTATCCTTGATGATATCTCCTCTACCCATTAATGTTTTTTGTAATTGAACACAAGCAAATTCGTGTTCTCCATCTGCCAAAGTAACTGTTGCAGATTGATTTGCATTAAAATTAGCATATACTGTGTAAGCATTAACACCTACTTGCATTTCTTCTTTTAATGCTTCTTTTTTACCATATCCTAAAGATAAACCGATAGTCCCTACAGCTTGACCTGGTTGAATAACTACTGGCACTTTTTCCAAAGTAGCGTTTCCTACTTTTATTGAAGTATAACTTCCGTTTAGTCCTCCGTTTGCAACATTCCAGTTTTTTAAACCTAATTTTTCAGCATCAGCCTTAGAAACAGTAACATAGTTATCCCAAGATACTCTTGTAATAGGATCTGGAAACTCTTGTAACCAAGGATTATTAGCTTGTTGCCCATCACCCATGCCTACTTTTGTATATAATACTAAATCTAAACCTGTTGATTTTGCATTTGCTAATTTAGTAGCCGAAGCAGCATAATTTGCGCCTTGTGTAGCTACTGAACCTGCACCAAGAACAGTGAAACCATCATGTACTGCTTGATTCCATGATTTTCCTCCTAATAAAGCGGGAGCAAATCCTTTTAAGAAATCATAATACGTTGTTGGATTATCTGTCCAAGTTAATAATGCTTCTTGGAATTGTTTTGTATCAAATAAAGGTCTGATGGTTGGTTGCATCAAACTATAATTAGAACGTGTTATCATAACATCGCCCCAAGATTCTAAATAATGTGTAGCAGCTGCAGCTATTGTTGAAATTTTAGCTGTTTCGTCCTCTTTAGTAGAAAACGCAACTGATACTTTTACTTTACCTAATCCTGCAACAAACTCTTTTGCATTTGGTAAAGTATATACTGGATTTACACCACTCATAATTAATGTATGAACTTTACCAGCATTCATGTCTGCTACTAACTGACTCACAGCTTTTGCATCTCCTTTTCTAACTAATTTAGCATCTGTTGGATTAAATGCTTGTGATTGTAATGCATTGTTAATGGCTAAAACCAATAATTGAGCATCTAAATCATCTAAGCCTGTTACCACAACTCCTTTAGAAGCAGAAGCTTTTAGTTGTTGTGCTGCTTTTTCAACATCAGCATCATATTTTGCTAACTTTCCAACAGTTACATTTGAACCTGTAACCGCATTGTATAATTTTACTAAAGCTTTCTTTTGGTCTGCAATAGTTAATGGAATTCTTTTATCAGCGCTTGCACCCGCTAAAGACATATTTGCCTCAATTTGGATATGCTTAGACATTTTTCCGTTTTTAGGAATACGTCCTTTTGCATAGCCTGCATCAAAACAACCTCCTTGCCAATCTCCTAAGAAATCTGCACCTACAGATACAATTGTATCAGCTTTTGAGAAATCATAATTAGCTAATGCTCTGAAACCATATACTGTTTGAAAGGCATCTAAAGCATTTGTTTCAGAAACCGCATCATACACTATATGTTTTACATTTGTATATTTTGCCGTTAAATCACCAATTAATTTATCAGTTGAAGGGCTTGACATCGTATTGGTTAAAACCACAATAGCTCCGCCATTCGCTTTTGCTTCAGATAAACTTGCTTTTACTTTAGCATGAACTTCATTCCAAGACGACTCTTTTCCTGCAACTTTTGGACCTTTAAGTCTTAAATTGTCATATAAAGAAAGTACGGAAGCATGCACTCTCGCGTTCGCTCCAGAAACCGCGCCTTGTAATTTATTATTCTCTACTTTTATTGGACGACCCTCACGCGTTTTGATTAAAATATTAGCAAAATCAAAACCATCAGCAATAGTTGTAGCATAATAATCTGCCACACCAGGAATAATTTCTTCTGGCTGAACTACATAAGGAATTGATTTAATTACAGGTCCTTCACAAGCAGCTAACGAAGCAGCAGCTGTACTGAAACCTACATATTTTAAAAAGTCACGACGTGAAGTAGATGAATTGGTTAGATTCTCTTTATCACCTAAAAATTCATCAACTGGAATTTGTTCAACAAATTCGTTGTTTTTTAGCGTCTCAACAATAGAACTATTTTCATTTAGCTCTTCAACACTTTTCCAGTATTTTTTGTTTGATGCCATTGTATATAGATATTAGCTTCTTAAATTAATATTAATAGTGACATTTACCACATTCCAAACCGCCCATGTCAGCAGCAGTTAACTTAGATTTGCCATATTTTTTAGACAATTCTGCGTGGATTTTTTCGTAATAACCATTTTCTTCAACTTTCACATTTGTTTCTCTGTGACAGTTAATACACCAGCCCATAGTTAACGGTTGGTCTTGTTTCATGATTTCGAAAGTTTCTACTTTACCGTGACATTTTTGACATTCAATACCACCAACTGTTACGTGTTGTGAGTGATTGAAATAAACAAAGTCTGGTAAATTATGAATTCTAACCCATTTTACTGGTTTAGTTTTTCCTGTATATTTTTGTGTAGCTGGATCCCAACCTACAGCGTCATATAATTTTTTAATTTCGCCAGTGTAAAATTCTTTAGAATAATCAACATACGTTGAATCTTTATCTCCTTGGAATTCAGAAATATTTTTGTGACAATTCATACACACGTTTAACGAAGGAATACCTGCATTTTTAGAAACTCTTGCAGAAGAGTGACAGTATTTACAATCGATACCGTTATCTCCAGCATGAATTTTATGTGAATAATGAATTGGCTGAATTGGCTCATAGCCTTGATCTACACCTATTTGCATAAAATAACCATACATATAATAAGCAGACACCAATAAGAACAATATAGCAGAAACTAAAACCAAGAATTGATTTTGAGCAAATGCTTTCCATAAAGGCAATGATTTTGGTTTTTCTTCAAACTCAATTCCTTTTGCTGCAATAACATTTTTTAACAGTTTATTTACTGTAAATAACATAAATACCAAAACAGCAAGAACTAGAATTAAAGCACCTAAGATTATCGTATTTGACAATCCTCCTTGATCTCCACCTTCTTTAATTTCTGTTGTAGTTCCCGCAGCTGCTTTAGGCTCTTCTTTAGGCTGCATTGTATAAGCAATAATGTTATCAATATCAGCATTTGTTAACTCAGGAAAAGCGGTCATAGCTACTTTATTGAACTCTTCATAAACCTTGACAGCTTTTGCATCGCCCGATTTAATTAGATCAGCACTGTTCTTGATCCATTTATACAACCACTCTTTGTCATACTTATCACCAACACCTCGTAAGGCAGGACCAGTCATTTTTTGGTCTAACTTATGACAAGCCGCACATTTGGTATTAAACAATTCTTTTCCTTTAAGAGGATCTCCCGCTCCAGCTACTGGAGCTGCTGATGCATCTGCAACTGCTGCCGGAGCAGCTGTTGGTTCTTGTGCATTTACAGCAATAGCGAACATAAATGTTAACGCTAATGAGAAGAAAGTTTTTGAAAACGATTTAGGGTTACCCACCTTTTTCATATTAAAATTGATTACTGACTAATTTGGTATGATTTTCACAATTCAAACGATTGCATACGTTTTATCACACTTTATTTAAAACTCGGACAAAAATACAACATTAGAATAATTATCAAAACCTTAAATTTATCTTGAAATGTAATTTATTTTAATTCTAAATAAGAACAATTCATTTATTCTAAAACTTAATTCTATTTTTGCACCAAATAGCATTCATTATGAAGACATTAAAAAACAAAGTTAGATTTTTGCTAATATTTTCAACTATATTAATTTGGCAAAATATTTTTTCTATGAAACAATTATTTTCATTTCAGCAAGACCCAAAAGTGGAACAATTATTAGCTGAAAAACGAAAAGCTAATGCAGCCATAACGGTTAATGATAAATATAAAATTCAAATTTTCTTTGGCTCTATTGAAGACTCTAAAAAAATTTTAACACAATTTAAAAAAGAGTTTAAAAATAGTGACGGAACGATTGTATTTAGTAATCCTTCATACAAAGTCTGTGTGGGGAGCTATAGATCTAAAATTGAAGGAGAAAAGGCTTTAATTGAAATAAAAAAGAAGTTTCCTTCTGCCTTATTAATTTCTCCCAACAAAAAATAACATCGATGGGCATAATTTTTGTTATTAGTATTACAACTAAATAAAATATGAAGAAAAATTACTTTTATCCGCTGTTTTGGACGTTTTTGGGATTGCAAATTTTATTTTCTCAACAAAAAAAAGATACAATTAAACTTCAAAATATTGAAGAAATAAAAATCAACTCAAAAAAAATTAGTATCAATAAGCAACAGCATCCAACGCAAATTGAGGTCATTTCAAAAGATAGAATAGAATTTCAAAATTTTCAAACTACAGCAGATGCGTTAGGAAATTCAGGGGCACTTTTTGTTCAAAAATCACAACAAGGAGGCGGAAGTCCTGTAATTAGAGGATTTGAATCAAGTAGAGTATTATTATTGGTTGACGGAATCAGAATGAATAATCTAATTTTTAGATCGGGTCACTTACAAAACGTGATTACCGTTGATGAAAATTTTCTTGAAAACATACTTATTCAATATGGGCCCACTTCAACTTTATATGGTAGTGATGCATTAGGAGGTTCTGTAAATATGTTGACAAAGAATGTCCTTTTAAACAGCAGGTTTTCTGGATCAATTAGTACCAGATTTTCATCCGTAAATAATGAAAAATCAACTTATTTTGACTTAGGATATGGCGGAAAAAACTGGACTTCATTTACTGCTTTTTCTTTCAATGATTTTGGCGACATAAAAATGGGTAAAAAGAAAAACCATAATGGCGATTTTTTTGGCGAAAGACCTTTCTATGTTTCTACAATTAATGGTGTAGATGCAATCATTACAAATGACAACAAATATATTCAAGTAAATTCTGGTTATAAACAATATAATTTCATGCAAAAATTAAATCATGTAACTACCGGAGGATATTTACATTCATTGAATTTACAATATTCAACAAGTTCAAACATTCCAAGATACGACCGATTAACTGATCCTTCGTCTTCAACTTTATTAAGAAGTGCCGAATGGTATTATGGCCCTCAAAAAAGAGTTTTAGGAATTTACAGTATTGAAAAAGAAAATGTTTTTTCAAATACGGATATTAAAATTGATTTAAGCTATCAAAATGTTAGAGAGAGTAGGCATAATAGAAATTTTGGTAATTATAATTTACAAAATAGAATAGAAAAAGTAGCCATGTATGGTTTAAATGCGAATTTTGAAACCAAACTTGAAAAAGGCAATGTTTATTATGGAGTAGAAAATTATTTAGAATATTTACAATCAAATGCCTTTAGAAAAAATATTAATACCTTAGTAGAAACAGGATTAGATACTCGCTATCCAAATGGAAATAATGTAATGTCTCGATCCGATTTATATATTTCTTATTCTTCAAAAAGATATCAGAAAACAAATTGGAGTGCTGGTTTACGCTTAGGCTACACTAGCTTAAAAAGTACTATTTCAGACAACACTTTTTTTCCATTACCATTTATAGCTATAAAACAAAACAATATTACCTACAGCGGCAACTTGGGCATTGTTCATAATGCATCTAAAAATATTATCTTAAAATCAAGTGTAAGTTCTGGTTTCAGAGTGCCTAATATTGACGATTTAGCAAAAATATTTGAGTCTGGAGGTGGAAAGATAATTGTACCAAATAATAACCTAGCCCCTGAAAAAACAGTTACAACTGATTTAGGGTTTGTACTAAAAACAGAATCGAATCAACATTTTTTTGAAGGAACTTATTTTTACACAAACATGTATGATGCTATCGTAACTGATAAATTTACTTATGGTGGTGCAAGTACACTAATGTATAATGGAACATTAAGCGAAGTATATGCAAATCAAAATAAAGGGAAAGCATATGTTACAGGATTTAACTTAGCATTTAAATCAACTTTAACTTCATCGTTAACATTTGACGGTAGTTATTCATATACGTTAGGAAGAGTAATAGAAACAACAAATAGACCTTTGGATCATATACCTCCCTCTTTTGGTCGAATAGGTTTAAATTATTCTCGCGAATGGGGAATGGTAGAAGCCTATCTCCTATTTAATGGTAAAAAAGACATCGCAGATTACAGCACTAGTGGAGAAGACAATCCTCAATATGCTCCTTCTACTGGCATGCCGGCATGGGAAACCTATAATATAAAAGCATCTTCAAAAGATATGTATGGTTTTAAATTTTATGCAGGGGTAGAAAATATTTTAGATACGCAATACCGCACTTTTGCTTCTGGAATTAATGCACCTGGAAGAAATATATATGGTGGTGCAAAATATAGTTTTTAAAATATTCTACATAAAAGCAAAATGCGTTCTGAAAATTAACCAGAACGCATTTTTATTAATAAATGAATTTAATACTTCCCGTTTAATAATTCGCCTCCAATAGCTGATTTGGCTTCAATTCCAATTTTCTTCATCATTTCATACGTGGTACAAACCGCAGCTGATGTTACTGGAATACCACATTCTGCTTGAATTAAATCGATGGCTTCCAACGATGGCATTTGCACACAAGCTGAAGCGACTAAAACATCAACATCTGTTAAATCTAATTGCTTGTAAATTTCCAATAAATTCATTGGGTTTTGAGCCGCAACTTCTAAATTATCTGGAATTTCTAAAGCAATACTCTGTTTTACTTTGATACCTTTATGTTCAATATAATCCACCACCATATCGGTTAATGGTCGCATATACGGCGTAATAATCGAAATTTGTTTCGCACCCAAAACCTTTAATCCGTTAATTAATGCACCTGCAGAAGTTACAATAGGCGTTGGAAAATCATTAGCCACTGTTTCTTGGTGCAAATTTACTTCCGACACACAATGATACCCGCGCCCCATACTCATAATGGCTACCAAACACGCATAACCCATTACATCAACATGTGCATCTGACAATTCTTGTGCACATTTTAAACTCATGGCATCCATGGCCTCCAATTCTTCTTTGGTTACTTTTTTCATGCGCATTCTGCTACTATGAAAGGTAAAGCGTTCTGGTAAAATGGTTTCACGTGAACGAAAAATGGCTGGTATTTCGGTTTCCATCGTAACGTTACTTGATGGAACTATTTGTCCTATTCTGTATTTCATTTTTATATTTTTTTGTAACGCAGATCAAACGGATTGCTTACGCAAACGCGCATAACCGCAGGTTTATCTATTTAATTCTTTGTCCGTTTTCATAAAATTTACAACACTCTCTATCTTTTCGATAAATAATATCTTTTCCATGTTTCACACCTTCTTTATATTCTGTATGGGATTTAATTTTACCATTTTTAGAAAAATACTGTCTCTTTTCTAATTTTCCATTTTTAGAATATTCTTTACTATGTCTTAATACTCCATTTTTATCATAACGTTTTATGACTGCAACTGTAAATTTTTTAGTTTCTAGATTAGTTTTTTCTCTGTGGTAAATGAATTCATAGTAGGGTTTTAAATGATTAGGTTTTTTGTGAAAGTAAGTTTCAGATACAAGATAACCGTCTTTATAAACTAATTTATGTTTTAGGATTTTTTCATCTTTGTAAAATTCAATAGTTCCAGTGAAAAATTCGTTAGTTGCTTTTTTATAAATTAAACCATCTGATTGATAAATATCGTCAAAAGAATTTTTTAAAACTTCTTGAGAAAAAATTATTTGAGATGTAAAGAATATAAAATATAATAGTTTTTTCATTATAATCATTTTTTTATTAGTTTACATTCAAGTTAACTAACAGTCTGAAAACTGAATACTGTGACTGAATACTTATTTATATCTCTTTAACTGTATTCGTTAGAGTTCCAATTCCTTCCACAGTAGCCTCTACTATATCGCCATCATGCATCCATTCTTGTGGATTTCTTCCAGCACCAACGCCTGCCGGCGTGCCTGTTGCAATAATGTCTCCTGCTTCTAAAGTGAAAACGATGCTTAAATCTTCTATCAAATCATTGATGTTAAACAACATAAATTTGGTGTTGGAATTTTGTTTTTCCACACCATTAACTTTTAATGATAAATTCAAATTATGTGGGTTTTCTATTTCGTCTTTTGTAACTAAAAATGGTCCCATTGGTGCAAAAGTATCTTGTCCTTTAGATACAATCCATTGTCCTTCACGACGACAATCGCGAGCAGAAATATCATTAATTACGGTGTAACCAAACACATAATCCATCGCATTTTCTTTGGCTACATATTTTCCTTTTTTAGAGATAACAACCGCCAATTCACATTCCCAATCCAATTGTGATGTTAATTTTGTGTTTTTTATTATTTCCGTATTTGTTCCTGTAACCGTTGTAGGTGGCTTTGAAAAGATAATTGGTTTTGTTGGCAACTTTCCAGTTGTATCCAATGTACGAGCACTTTCGGCAACATGTTCGGTGTAATTTAACCCAATACCAATGATGTTTTTTCTTGGTTTTTCGATTGGGGCTAAAATCGTAACATCGTTCATTTCATAAGCGATTTCTTCGAAAAAATTCTCAGGTGTCTCCGCAATTAGTTCTGAAATTTCTGGAATAATTTCAAAGCCCATATCGATAAATTCCAACATATCATTTGGCAATGGAAAATTAGAAATTTCTCCAAAATCTTCCATGTCTATGACTTGATTGTTATGAATGAAGCCTAAACGCGGCTCGGTGTCTTTTGTTTTATAAGTAAGTAGTTTCATTTTATTATGTTTCAAAGTTGCTAAGTTACAAGTTAGCAAAGTTTTATATTGAACTTGATATTGTTATTGAATCTGTTGATGTCCGTTGTTTTCTGTTAATTCTCTTGATTGAAAAAGCCCTAAACTCTCAATTACTGGTAAATCGTTGAATTGAAAAAGACAAGCATCTTCGGTTTCGGATACATTATGGTGTTCGTGCCAAGCCCAACTCGGAACACAGAAAATATCTCTTTCCTTCCAATCGAAACGTTGTCCATTGATGATAGAAAATCCTTTTCCTTTCGCACATTGATATACGAACGAACCCGTATGTTTGTGTGCTTTTCCTTTGAAACCTGAGGGCAATAATTGCATCGCGGCTCCCATCGTTTGCATTACGTGTCCGCCAGTTAAAGGATTGGAATATTGCATAAAAATCCCGTCATACGGATTAACTTCATTTACTTTTTGAGCTTCTAATAACGCTGGATACACATTTTTCCAAGAATATTTGAATAGCGGAGAATACGGTTTGTCCCACGTTGTATCAGCTGGGATTAATCCTGCGCAGCCATAGGTAATTGGTGAAAAATTTAATGGCTTTATCAATTCTTGTTTGCCATCATAAACCGCATAATCATTCGCCTCTAAAGCATTTACTAAAGGAATATCTAAACCATCTTGCCAAATACAGGTTTTTCCACCTTCTTCTACACCATGTTCGTGCCAAGTTGAATTTGGGGTGATGACAAAATCATTCACCTCAAGCATAATTTTATTTCCATCAACAACGGTATAGCCTTTTTCGCCTTCCATAATAAAACGCAGGGCTGAAGCACGATGTCTGTGTGCCGAAGTAAACTCTCCCGGACGTGTAACTTGAATTCCGGTGTACAACCAACCCACTGCTGCCGAAACATCTTTACGTTTGTCGTTTACTAAATAAACAACTCTTCGACCTGCTTGTTCGGGCGTTACTAATTCGGATGATTTTAGTACTAATTCGCGTAAATCATCGTATTTCCACAACATAGGAATCGATGAAGAACGAGGTTCCCAAGGTTCAATATCATTAGCGACAGTCCATAAAGCACCAGCACCAAGCGTTTCCAATTCTTTGTAATAGGCTTTTAATTCTTCGGAATCTTGAACTCGCGCTCTTCCGTATTGGTCGTCTGAAAAATTATTTGTTTCCATACTTTTTATTTTAAATTGTTGACTTCGAGTGCCTCAGTCAACAATTATTTATCTTTATTAAATTCTTCGTAATTGTCTATAAATGTAATTTTTCGAGTGGGAGCCGTATTTACTCGTAAATCGAAAATATCAAATCGGTTATAATGTCCTAAAATATCATGCATTTGTTTCGGTTGGATGCACTTTTCTAAGTCAATTTCAGCATATACTATTCCTTCTTCATCAATTAAAGGTTGCCCGATAACAGCACCATTTGGACCAATAAAACCTGAGAAAGCTGAACTTTTTCTGTCTAACAATTCATCAACATTCGGAACATCGGCACGTAAAGCATCTTTAATTTCTTTCGAAACCGTTGAACACGAAACAATCGTAAACAATTTACCTTCAAACGAATGCGCTGCAGCACGAATTTTAATTGCTTCTGCCATATCATAATCGGGTGGCGCTACTGGAAGTGAAATGTAATTCGCAATGTGAATCAATTCGCCTTGTGAAAGCAGTGTAAACCGTGCTAATGTATTGGTGTTTTCGCCACACGCTAAGGTTCCAATAGGCCCTATTTCGGTATCATATACTTTTAACGAAGAACCATCACCAGAAGTCCACGTCAGTTTTTCGGCCCAAGTAGGCACTAACTTTCTGTGTTTTCCGATGATAACTCCTTTGTTGTCAATGATTAAATTGGTATTGTAAATTTCGCCATAGCTAGAACCTCTTTCGTTGATTCCCATGACAATATGAATATCGTTTTCTTTAGCAGCCAAGCATAATTTTTTAATTTCAGGTCCTGCAACATCTACAGAATTTTTATATAATTCTTCATACCATTTACTTCCTTGAACGGGCGTCATAATCCAATTCCAATAGGGATATCCCGAAATGAATACTTCAGGAAAAGCAATAAGTTTTGCTTGGTTTGAGGCCGCTTCTTTAATAAAAGAAATGGCTTTATCCACTGTTTTTTCTACATTTAGAAATACTGGTGACGTTTGAACAGTAGCGGCTTTGAATTTTTTGAATGTCATAATTATTTAATTACGAATTGAAAATTATGAATTATGAATTTACTTTGAAGTGAAATAATAATTTAATTTTTGATTCGCTTCTTCTTTCTTCCAATAAATCCCTTCAACAATTTCTTTTCCGTTTTCATCGATATAACCAAAAGCTCCTGCAACATTTTCAATCATTGCGTATTTTTTACCGTCTTTTTGAATTTCAAAATCATAAATTTTAGAATAGATGGCTTGCACAACTTCTTTTCCGCTTTTATCAATAAATCCGTAAGTATTTGCTACTGTTTTTACTTTTGCCCAATCTTTATGTTGAACACCAAATTCATAGACTTTTTTATAATTTGAAGTTGAATTTTGAGCTAAACAGTTTATTGTAAAAAACAACATTAATGTAAATCCTATACTTTTCATAATTAGTAATTTAATATTTATAATTTATTATTTTATTCTTCATTTCTTCTGTAAAAGGTTCGGCTTTGATGCCGTTTCTTTCTGAGTTGAACGCTACATTTACTAAGGTAACTTCGCCTTCTAAAACGGTATTTTCAGATTCATTTACAAACTGGAATCCACACAGAATAGAGGAGTTTTTTAGTTCTTTTACCCATAGCTTTTTGGTTAAGATTTCGCCCAAGCGTGCAGCATTTTTGAATTGAATTTTTAAATCAACTGTTGGGATTCCATTAGTTTCGTGCATTTTTGAAAAAGGTCGGTCTAACGCTTCTTCAAACCAATCTTCTACTAAACAATTTAGCATTTCTAAAAATCGTGGATAAAAAACGATTCCGGCGTAATCTACATGTTGGAAACGTACTTTTTCTTGTTTTATGAATTCACTCATTTTGTTTGTTTTCTAAATTATGTGATTCCTCCTTACGTCGGAATGACAAGATTATGTTTTATTCTAATTACTATTTACGAATCACTTCAGCTTAAATCGTTGTATTTTACCCGTCTCTGTTTTTGGCAAACAATCCACAAAATGAATTACTCTTGGATATTTATAAGGTGCTGCCGTGTTTTTAAACCAATTTTGAATCTGAATTTTTAAGGCTTCATCTGCCGTTGCTTGTTCTTTTAAAACAATATGTGCACAAACCAACATGCCTCTTTCTTCATCGGGTAAACCCACAACGGCACATTCTAAAATATTTTCATGAGTTAAAAGTACGGATTCTACTTCAATTGCCGCAATATTATAACCAGAAGAAATAATCATATCATCGCCACGAGCCACAAAATGAAAATACCCTTCGTCATCTTGACGGAAAATATCGCCTGTGATGTTCCAGCCATTTTCAACATACTGGCGTTGTTTTTCTTCTCGATTTAGATATTTACAACCTGTAATTCCTCGCACCGCTAATCTTCCAGCTTCATTTCTTGGTAATTCGTTTCCTTGTTGGTCAATAATTTTAGCTTCGTAACCTGTGATGGCTTTACCTGTAGCGCCGGGTTTCATGTTTTCTTCATTAGACGAAATAAAAATATGTAGCATTTCGGTAGCGCCAATTCCATCAATAATTTTTAGTCCTGTGGCATCATACCAATCTTGCCAAACTTTTAACGGTAATGTTTCACCTGCCGAAACACATTTTCGTAAACTCGAAATATCGTACTCTTGAATTTTAGTGGTAATCATTCGCCAAGCGGTTGGAGCGGTAAAACAAATCGTGATTTTATACTCTTGAATGGCTTTCAACAACACATCTGGACTTGGTTTTTCGATTAAAAAAGAGGAAGCTCCGAAATACATGGGGAACAACACCAAACCTCCTAAACCAAAAGTAAAACCAATGGGCGGACTTCCTGTAAAAATATCATTTGAAGTAGGTTGCAACGAATAATTTGGAAATGCTTCGCAAATAGTTAAAATATCTTTGTGATAATGTGCGGTCATTTTTGGCAAACCTGTGGTACCCGAAGTAAAACCAATAAGCGCCACATCTTCTGATTTTGAGAGATAATTTTCAAATGTTTTTGGCTTTGTAGCCATTAATTTTTCCAATTGACCATTTCCATAAAAACACGTTTGTTTTAGAAAATCAGATTTTACTAAATGAATTTCTTCTTCCAATTCCTTATCGCACAATACATGTGAAATTTCAGCACAATCAATAATTGTAGTCAATTCTTTAGAACGAAGCAAAGGCATAGTGGCTACTACAATTCCGCCAGCTTTTAAAACGGCAAACCAACACGCTACCATCATTGGGTTATTCGCCGAACGCAACAAGACACGATTTCCTGATTCTAGCCCTAAATCTTCGACTAAAACATGTGCCATTTGATTGGCTTTTTCAAACAAATCCTGATATGTCCAGGTTTCTTCAAAGGTTCGAATACAAATGGTATTTCCTCGACCTTCTTTGATGTGATTATCTAGTAATTTATCGACACAATTCAATAGTTCAGGTTGTTGGAATTGTGGTAAATCCAAAAAGGTATATTCTGGTTGTAATTCCAGATTAGGTAAGCTATTTTGAGCGAAATTATCTTTCATAGTTAATTATGAATTTTAAAATTTCACATTGTTTTTATATCTAATTGCATCAATTATTTGGTATTTATTTTCAATTGTTTTTCCAACCCAAATTGTTTTTTTGTGTGTGAAAAATTTCCAGGTATATTGACAGACTATACTATCTGTTAATATTGATTTTTTATTTAATATTCCTACTTGAAATTCATTCAAGTTATTATTTATGTTGATTTTAATTGTCTCATCTGCTTCAGATTTAAAATATTTATTATTTGCAAAATCCAAATTTTTACCTATCAATTCATCTAACGTTTCAACAGGCTTATGCATTGGTTCAAAATAATAAATGCAAAAACAAACAAAAACTAATATTATTGAGATGTAAAAAATTTTATTTTTTTTCATAATTCGTAATTTCTAATTCGTAATTATTTATAATTTATTGCTTTTTGGTTTCAATGCTTTTTTCATTCCTTCTGCTTGTTTTCGTTCTGAAGCTTTTAATGGATATAAATGCGAAACACCCATTTTGTATGGATTTGGAATATCATTTGCTTGAAATTGTTCATACGCTTGCGCATTTCTCACAAAATTAGCATCTAACAATAAAGGTCGACCTAGCGCTACTAAATCGGCTCTTCCATTTAAAAGAATCGTATTAATTTGATCGATATCTTGAATTGTTCCTGCTGTAATTGTTGGAATATGAACGGTATTTCGAACCGTATCTGAAAAAGGCGTTTGCCACATTCTTCCTATAATTGGTTTTTGGTGAGCCACGGTATTTCCTGTAGAAACATTAATTATATCAGCACCTACCTTTTTAAACGCTTCAGAAATTACCAAAACATCTTGTTCTGAAATTCCGTTTTCTGCCCAATCGGTTGCTGAAATTCGAACTGAAATTGGTTTTTCTTTTGGAAATACTTCCCGAATGGCGGTGAAAATCGCTAATGGATATTTTAATCGATTTTGAACACTTCCGCCAAATTCATCGGTACGAATATTAGTTAACGGTGACAAAAAAGAAGCTAATAAAAAGCCGTGATGCGCTTGTAATTCAATCATATCAAAACCAGCTTCGTCTGCATTTTTAGCTGCTTGAACGAATTGACTTTTAACCAATTGCATATCTGCTAAAGTCATCTGTTTCGGCCCCGAAGTTTCGGGATTTAGATTTTCATTAAACGGAATAACAGAAGCCGAAAGTAACTCCCATTTTTTACTCTGAAATTTGTCCTCCCAAGGAATTTTTGAACAACCTTTTCTTCCTGAATGCCCTATTTGAATTCCGATTTTAGTTTGGGTATATTTGTGAATAAAATCAGTAATTCGTTTCCAAGCGTTTACTTGATTTTCGGTATAAATTCCTGCGCAACCTTCTGTAATTCTTCCTGTGTCAGAAACAGCTGTCATTTCGGTAAGAATTAATCCTAAACCACCCACAGCTCTAGATGTGTAATGCTGAAAATGCCAATCGTTAACCAATCCGTTTTCGGCCAAATATTGCCCCATTGACGACATTACGATACGATTTTGTAATTCTATATTTCTTAGTTTAAATTTTGAAAACGCAGCACTTTTGCCTTCGAGAGCCTCTGGCAACGCTTTTTGATTTGAACTGTTGGCTTCGAGTGTCTCTGGCAACACACTTTTGCTAAAATTATTATCTGAGGTTCTCGAAGATAAAAATTCTGCTAAAACCTTATCAGTAAAAGAACTATCTCTTAAGCGTAAATTTTCATACGTTACTTTTTTAGAACGCGTCATGCAACCAAAAGCAAATTGTTGAAAAGGATGTTGCATATGACGATCCATATTTTCAAACCAATCTAAAGAAACGACTGCAGCATATTGAATCATTTCTACCGTATTTCTTCGGGTTTTTTCGTAGTGTTCAAAAGCAGCTTGCACATTAGTTGGATTGGCTATTACGGCATCCGATAAACCAATGGCACAATCCATGGCTAATTTTGTTCCTGAACCAATAGAATAATGAGCTGTGGCTTTGGCATCGCCTAATAAAACGATGTTGTTATGATGCCACTTTTCATTTGTAACATGCGGAAATTGACGCCAATGCGATTTATTTGAAATTAGCGGGTGACCATCTAATTCCTCTTTGAAGATTTCGGCAATTTTTGCTATCGTATCTGCTTCATTTGTTACTTCAAAACCATGTTTTTGCCATGTTTCGTCACTACATTCAAAAATCCAAGTACTCATGCCTTCTTCGTATTGATAGGTATGAGCAACAATCGTTCCATGCGGTGTACTTCTAAAAAAATAGGTAAATGCGTCAAGCGGTTTTGTTGAGCCTAACCAAACGAATCGGTTTTTCTTTACTTCAATTTTCGTTCCGAATTCTTGTTGGTATTTTGTACGAATAGCACTTGCAATTCCGTCAGAAGCTAAAATTATATCTGAATCCTCGAATTGCGATAAATCCTCTACATTTTGTTCAAAATGCAAATTTACACCTTCTTCTACACAACGTTGTTGTAGCAATTGGAGGAGCGTTTTACGAGAACAGCCACAAAAACCATTTCCAGCAATACTTACTTCTTCACCATCTCGAGCTACTACAATATCGTCCCAATACGCAAATTTACTTCGGATTAACTCATACGATTGCATATCGCGTTTTAAAAATTCGCCTAAGGTTTCATCTGAAAACACTACCCCAAATCCAAAACTATCATCGGGTTTGTTTCTTTCGTATATATCGATTTGGCAATGTGGCATTGCTTTTTTGGTTAATATCGAAAAGTAAAGTCCGCCTGGACCACCACCTATAACTGTTATTTTCATATTTTAATGGATAACTAACAATGGATAATTGATAATTAAATTATCTTTTAATGGAGAATATTTCTCCTAATTTACTATAATTTGAACCTGCTAAACGCGCAACAGGTTTGTATTTTTCCAAATCTATTTTATGGTTTTCCATCAAAATGGAATTGTCAATATGCATGGTAATAATTTTTCCAATGATAATACAAGCGCCTCCCTTTTGATGCTTTTCGATAAAATAATGATGTACCATTTCGCATTCAAATTGCACCAAACTTTCTTTTACTCGTTTGGGTTTAATGTAAATGGATTCTATTGGTGTTACGTTTGCCAATTCAAATTCATTGACATCAGCCGCAACGGATTGTGCAGTAGTATTCATTTGTTCTACAACATCTTCCGTAACTAAATTGACTACAAATTGCTGATTGGCGAGAATATTATTTAACGTGTCTTTATTTTTATTTCCCGTTCGAACAGTTGAAAACATAATGTGAGGCGGGTCCTCACTAACGACATTAAAAAAGGAAAACGGAGCCAAATTATCAATTCCATTTTCATCAATAGTGGCTACCCAAGCGATAGGTCTTGGAATGACAGTTCCTGTCAATAATTTATATAAAGCCGAAGATTCGGTGTTTTGAATGTCGAATTGCATGTTTATTTTATTATAATCCTCTCAAAAATAAGAGAAAAAAAGGATAAGAAACTAATTTAATCGCGGATTTTATTTCGTTTTTATTAAAATTTTTGAAAGTCTGTTAGGTTTATAGCAAAAAAAATCCCGAGAATTAAACTCGGGATTACGTTTTATTTTAATTTTTTCTTTACTTCGACTTCGTGGAAACTTTCAATAATATCGTATTCCTTAATATCATTGTATCCTTTAATTTGCATACCACAATCGTATCCTTTAGATACTTCTTTTACATCGTCTTTGAAGCGTTTTAAAGCAACCAATTCTCCTGTAAAAATAACAACCCCTTCTCTAATTAATCGGATTCTGTTACTGCGAATTACTTTACCATCTGTAACCATACATCCAGCAATTGTTCCTACTTTAGAAACTTTAAACAATTCTCTAATTTCGGCAGTACCTGTAATTTCTTCTTTTAATTCTGGAGAAAGCATGCCTTCCATTGCATCTTTTAAATCATCAATAGCTGCATAAATAATAGAATAATTTCGGATATCAATTTCTTCTTTTTCAGCTAATGCTTTTGCATTTCCAGCAGGACGAACATTAAATCCAATAATAATAGCATCTGAAGCAGACGCTAATAATACGTCAGATTCTGTAATTGCTCCAACTCCTTTATGTATAATATTAATTTGAATTTCTTCCGTTGATAATTTAGAGAATGAATCAGATAATGCTTCTACTGAACCGTCCACATCTCCTTTAAGAATGATGTTTAATTCTTTAAACTGACCTAAAGCGATACGGCGCCCAATTTCTGAAAGGGTAATATGTTTTTGTGTACGAACCGATTGTTCACGCATTAATTGTGTACGTTTTGCAGCAATTTGTTTTGCTTCTCTTTCATCTTCATATACATTAAACTTATCTCCTGCTGTTGGCGCACCATCTAGTCCAAGGATAGATACTGGTGTTGAAGGACCTGCTTCTTTTACAGTATGTCCTCTTTCATCAAACATGGCACGGATTTTACCATGGTTTTTACCAGCTAAAAGGTAATCGCCAATTTTAAGTGTCCCTGCTTGTACCAAGATAGTAGAAACATATCCACGTCCTTTATCTAGCTGAGCTTCTACAACTGTTCCTTGTGCCGGTTTATTTGGATTTGCTTTTAATTCTAATATTTCGGCCTCTAATAATACTTTTTCTAAAAGTTCTGTAACTCCCATTCCCATTTTAGCAGAGATGTCATGAGATTGGTATTTTCCACCCCATTCTTCCACTAAAAGGTTCATTGAAGCTAATTTTTCTTTGATTTTATCAGGATTTGCAGTTTGTTTATCTACTTTATTTATAGCAAATATCATAGGAACTCCCGCTGCTTGTGCATGACTGATTGCTTCTTTTGTTTGAGGCATGATATCATCATCTGCAGCAATTACAATAATAGCGATATCTGTAACTTGAGCACCACGTGCACGCATAGCTGTAAAGGCTTCGTGACCTGGTGTATCTAAAAATGTAATTTTTTGACCTGTTTCTAAAGTTACACTATACGCGCCAATATGTTGTGTAATTCCTCCTGATTCTCCAGCGATTACATTTGCTTTTCTAATGTAATCTAATAAAGATGTCTTTCCGTGATCTACGTGTCCCATAACGGTTACGATTGGCGCACGATGTGTTAAATCTTCTGGATTATCTTCTATTACTTCGATATTTTCTTCAATATCTGTTGTAATAAATTGTACTTCATACCCAAATTCATCTGCAACAATAGTTAATGTTTCTGCATCTAAACGCTGATTCATGGTAACCATTATGCCTAGAGACATACATGTTCCAATTACTTTTGTAATAGGCACATCCATCATAGTAGCAATTTCTCCAACTGTAACAAATTCAGTTACTTTTAAGATTTTGCTTTCTAATTCTTGTTGTAATTGTTCGTCTTCTGAACGTTGACGATGCGTATCTCTTTTGTCTCTTCTATATTTGGCCGCTTTAGATTTATTACCTTTTCCTTGTAATCTTTCTAGCGTCTCTTTGATTTGATTTTTAACTTCTTCTTCTGTAGGCTCAACTTTAGCCACAGCTGGTTTTGGCCCTCCTTTTTTGAATCTATCATTTCCTGCTGCAAATGGTTTTCTTTGTCCTCCTTGTTGCGTATTATTAGCCGCACCTCCAGTATTTGGCCCTGCAGGCTTTGTAATTCTTTTGCGTTTATTTTTGTTGTTATTCGCTCCAGCTTGATTTGTATTACCTGTACCAGCAGGATTACCATCTTTTTTAGGTTCTTCTTTTTTCTTTTTAGGCTTATTAAATTGAGATAAATCAATGGTTTGTCCTGTAAAAGTAGCACCTGAAAGTTTTTGATATTGGGTTTTTATAGTTTCATCAATTGATGCATCATCACTTTCTTGTACATTAGTTGTGGTTTCTTTTTTCTTAACTACTGAAACTGGTTCCGCAACTTTTTTCTTTTCTGTTTCTGATTTTGATGCTTCAGAAGATTTTTCGGATTTTACTTCTTCTTTTATAACCGCATTTTCAACAATTTTAGCTACAGGTTTTTCCGAAACATTTTTTTGTTCAGCAACTTCTCCTTTTATTGGATTTAGCTCAATTTTTCCAAGTGTTTTTGGACCTGTTACAGTGGCTTTTGCTTTAATAATTTCTTGTTTCTGTCTTTCATCTTCAGCGCGACGTTTTTCTTCGAGGTCTTTTTCGATTTCACGTTTAAGAGCTTCTTTCTCTTTTTTCTTTTCCTCACCTACTTCTTTAGAGGCTACTTTGTTCCCCTTATCAGCCGAAAAAGTACTGCATAAAACGTCATACTCCAATTGAGATATTTTTGCATTAGGACTGTGCTCAATTGTGTGCCCCTTGTCCTTAAGTGTTTCCACTGCTCTATCCAATGAAATATTAAATTCTTTTAAGACTTTATTAATTCGTATTGCTCTTTCTTCAGACATATATTGTATTTTGCTAAAATTTAGTTGTTGCGTTGTCTTTATTTCCTCAAAGGTAATTATTTATTCTGTTTTTTTTAAGAATTTAGCCTTCAAGCTCTTCCTTTAACACTCTAATTACATCCAAAATTGTTTCTTCTTCAAGATCTGTTCTTCTTACCAAATCATCTACATCTTGATCTAAAATACTTCTTGCAGTATCTAAACCAATTTTTTCAAATTCTTCAATAATCCACTCTTCAATTTCGTCTGTAAATTCTCTTAATTCTACATCATCCTCCTCTTCTACAATTCCTTCGCGAATAACATCTAATTCATAACCTGTTAACTGACTCGCTAATTTTATGTTTTGACCATTACGCCCGATTGCTTTTGAAACTTCTTCAATTTTCAAGAACACTTCTGCTTTTTTGTTTTCTTCATCAATTTTTACAGAGGAAACTTTTGCAGGACTTAATGCTCTTGTTATGTATAATTGTGTGTTGTTTGTATAATTAATTACGTCGATATTTTCATTTCCTAATTCGCGAACTATACCGTGAATACGTGAGCCTTTCATACCCACACAAGCACCCACAGGGTCAATTCTATCGTCATAAGAATCTACGGCTACTTTTGCTTTTTCACCTGGAATTCTAACTACTTTTTTCACTGTGATTAATCCGTCGAAAACTTCTGGAATTTCTTGTTCAAATAATTTTTCTAAGAAATCTGGAGCAGTTCTTGACATAATTATTTGAGGCTTATTTCCTTTTAATTCTACACTTTCAATAATTCCACGAACATTTTCACCTTTTTTAAAGAAATCATTTGGAATTTGTTTGTCTTTTGGTAAAACAATTTCATTTCCATCGTCGTCCATTAATACTACCATTTTTGGTCGCACATGATGTACCTCAGCAGTATAAATATCTCCTATTAAATCTTTAAATTGTTTATAAAGATTTGTATTATCATGCTCATGAATTTTTGAAATTAAATTTTGGCGTAAAGCTAAAATAGCTCTTCTGCCTAAGTCAATTAATTTCACTTCTTCTGAAACATCTTCACCTACTTCAAAATCTGGTTCAATTTTTCTTGCTTCCGACAATGAAATTTCAGAATTTTCGTCTTCAACTTCTCCGTCTGCAACAACGACTCTATTTCTCCAAATTTCCATATCTCCTTTATCAGGGTTTATGATAATGTCAAAATTTTCATCTGAACCATATTTTTTCTTCAAAGCATTTCTAAACACATCTTCTAGAATTGCCATAAGGGTAACTCTATCTATAAGTTTATCGTCCTTAAACTCTGAAAATGATTCAATTAATGCAATATTCTCCATGATACGCTATATTAAAATGATATTAGTACTATTGATTCTTTTATTTCTACATATGGTAAACGTACTGTTTTCTCAACTGTTTCTTTTCCTTTACCAATTTTTTTTGGCTCTCTTGCTTTCCAAGAAAAAGTAGCCGCTTGGTCATCTGCATCTGTCAAAAGCGCTTCAATTTCTTCATTTGAAATTGTTTTAACCTTTAACTTTCTTCCTATATTCTTTTTATATTGTCTTACAAATTTTAATGGACTAGACACCCCCGCTGAAGCCACTTCTAAAGAAAAATCCAATTCTTCTTTATCTAATTCTTGTTCAACCGCTCTACTGATTGTAATACAATCTTGAAGATTAACACCCCTATCTCCATCAAGCGTAATAATGATTTTATTATTCTCAGAAACAGATAGTTCAATTAAAAATAACTGCTCATAATCTGCAAACACAGCATCTAATATGTTTTTTACTTTGTCTTTCAATGTAATTTCTATAAAAAGAGGCACGCAATGCGTGCCTCATTATTTGTTTGAATACTAAATAACTGCACAAATATAAACATTTTTTTTTAAAATGGAACAAAATATGATTTTTTAAGATTTTTAAACAATTGTTAAAATAATTTTTGTAATTTTATAGTATAGAAATTTACAAATCAAAATTAAGTACCAATGAAAACTATTTTAGTCCCTACAGATTTTTCAAAACATGCCGAATATGCTTTAAAAGTAGCTGCTCAAATTGCAAAAAAAAATAACGGAAAAATTATTATCTTACACATGTTAGAGTTGTCAACATCTGGAAACGATGCAATATCAACTGCACATGACATACCTGAATTAATGTTTTTTAAAAATGCGGCTGTTAATAAATTAGAAGAATTACAAGAATCTGCCTATTTAAACGGCATTGAAGTCTCAAGTATAGTACAATTTCACATGGCTTTTACAGGCATTATTGAAAATGCAGAAAAGCACAATGTAGATTTAATCGTTATGGGATCGCATGGTGCAAGTGGTTTCCAAGAAATGTTTATTGGATCTAATGCTGAAAAAGTAGTTCGAAATTCAACAATACCTACACTCGTAATCAAAAAAGAAGAAGAAACATTCAAAGCAGATAGCTTAGTATTTGCCTCTGATTTTTCCGATGAAATTAAAAAACCTTTTGCAAAAGTTATTGAATTTGCGAAGAGTTTTAACTCACATATTAAATTGGTTAATATTTCAACGCCAAATAATTTTTCACCTTCAAGAATTGCAGAAAAAAGAATGCAAGAATTTATGGCCGAATTTGATTTTCAAAACTATTCTACACACATTTATAATGATTTAAATGTAGAAAAAGGAATTTTACATTTTGCCAAAGATTCGAATTCTGATATAATAGGTATGTGCACACATGGAAGAAAAGGATTAGCGCATTTTTTCAACGGAAGCATCTCTGAGGATTTAGTAAACCACTCTAAAAGACCTGTTATTACATTCAAAATATAATCTGGAAATTATAAACTAAAAAATCCCGCCAAAAGCGGGATTTTTTGTTGGTCCACAAGGACTCGAACCTTGAATGACGGTACCAAAAACCGGAGTGTTACCATTACACCATGGACCAATTATTTTGTAATTGCGAGTGCAAATGTAACACATATTTTATTTCCTGCAAATTTTTATTTAAAAATTTTTTTAAGAAAAAATTAATTGGTATTCTGTACAATAAATAGTTTCTTTGTAGTGTTAAAACACAGTTTATTATGATGTCATTTAATTACAATAAGTGGAATACAATATTAGGTTGGACAGCATTTGCCGTTGCATTAATTACCTATACTTTAACCGTAGAACCTACAATGAGTTTTTGGGATTGCGGAGAATATATAGCCACTGCTGCTAAACTTGAAGTAGGTCATCCTCCTGGCGCACCTTTATTTCAAATGATAGGCGCTTTTTTTGCAATGTTTGCCGCTAGTAAAGAACATATTGCACTGATGGTTAACATGACTTCTGTATTTTCGAGTGCCTTTACTATTTTATTTATGTATTGGTCATTAACAAAAATCATCAAAAAAATTGCTACACATAAAACAGAATGGAATGATAATATAGGTAAAATAACTTTAGGTGCATCCTTAATAGCTGCTCTTTCTTATACCTTTACAGATAGTTTTTGGTACAACGCTTCTGAAGCCGAAGTATATGCTATGGCCTCTTTATTCATTGCAATTTTATTTTGGCTTGGCTTAAAATGGGAAGAAAACATAGAAAACGAACGAGGCAATAAGTGGCTAATCTTAATTTCATTAGTCATTGGCCTTTCATTTGGGGTACATTTCATGGCTCTTTTAACTATTCCGTCGATTGGGCTGTTATACTACTTTAAAAAATACAAAAACATTACCGTAAAGGGTTTTATTATTGCAAACGCTTTAATTGTTGCAATACTATTATTCATTTTTAAATTATTATTACCTTATACATTAGCCTTTTTTGCAAAAACAGAGATTTTCATGGTAAACACAGTTGGATTACCTTTTAATTCGGGAACTATTTTTGCTTTTTTACTAATTATTGGTTTTTTCTATTTTGGCTTAAATTATACTAAGAAAAAAGGACTCGCTTCATACAACACCTTATTGCTTTGTACTTTATTTGTACTTATAGGATTTTCAACTTGGATTATGCTGCCTATTAGAGCAAATTCGAACATTAATATTAATGAAAACAAACCAAGTGATGCTGCTGAAGTATTAGCCTACTACAACAGAGAACAATATGGCGAACAAAAACTGTTTTATGGTTCTCAATATTCGGTTATGTTTTCTGGATTAGACAAAGAAAATCCATATCAAGACGACAAGCCTAATTATGAAAGAGATTCAAAAACAGGTAAATATATTATTACGAATAATTTTAAGAATGCTAAACAAAATTATGACGGAGCACACAACACCATTTTACCAAGAATGTGGAGTGAAGAGCATGCTAAAAATTATATGATATTTACTAAACCTCTTGAGTTTAGAATTGATCCAGAAGCTTTTGTTGATGAAGAAACAGGTGAAATGAATGAAGAACAAATGGGGCAAATGACCGAAATTGCATCTGATTTTAGAAAAGCTTATAGTGAAAAAAAGGTTGACTTAGACGGCTATTTGGAGTTTTTAAAAACGTATGGTGATTATTTAATTGTAGAAAAACCGACAATTTCAGATAATCTTCAGTTTATGTTTGAATACCAATTTGGTTACATGTATTTCCGTTATTTAATGTGGAATTTTGTAGGAAGACAAAACGATTTACAAGGCAACTATGAAAGTTTAGAGGGAAATTGGCTTAGTGGTATTCCTTTTGTAGATAATTGGTTACTTGACAATCAAAGTGAACTCACAAGTGATATGAAAAACAACAAAGGAAGAAACGCTTACTTCTTCTTGCCTTTTATACTCGGACTTATTGGTATGTACTTTCATGCAAAACACGAATGGAAATCGTTTTATGTTTTGCTCGTTTTATTCTTATTCACAGGATTAGCCTTAAAAATTTATTTGAACGAAAGACCTTTTGAACCAAGAGAACGAGATTATGCTCTAGTAGGTTCTTTCTATGTATTTGCTATGTGGATAGGTATAGGCGTGTATGCCATTTATCAATATGCATTAAAGTATATTTCGCCAAGAATTGCTCTAACGACCGTATTAGCCACAACACTTCTTGCTTCCCCAATTTTGTTAGCTTCAGAAAATTGGGATGATCATGATCGTTCTGGAAAATACACAGCTGTAGCTATGGCAAAAGCGTATCTCGATTCTTGTGATAAAAATGCTATTTTATTTACAATTGGAGACAATGACACTTTCCCTCTATGGTATTTACAAGAAATTGAAGGATATAGAACAGATGTTAGAATAGTAAACACTAGCTTGTTAGCAACAGACTGGTATATAGATGAAATGAAAATGAAATCAAATGCATCTGAACCTTTACCCATTTCTTTTGAACATAGTGATTATGTAGGAGACAAACGTAATTATTCACTATTTATTGAAAAAACAAAAGATACTATCGATTTAAATTTAATGTTAGATTTCTTAAAGGATGATCGATCTAAAAGAGAAATGAATAATGGTCAATTTGTACATTATTACCCAAGTGACAATATTAAAGTAAAAGTTGACAAGAACACAATTATTAAAAACAAAGTTGTTTCTTCAAAATACTACAAAGACATTGTGCCAGAAATTAAAATGAGATTAAAAGGTGGCGCATTATATAAAAACAGATTAATGATGCTGGACATTTTCAATCAAAATAACTGGAAACGTCCCATTTACTTCTCTCCAGGAAGTTTTGGTGCTGATGACTATATTTGGATGAAAGAATACCTGCAACTAGACGGCATGGTCTATAAACTGGTACCTATAAAGACTCCTATTAATGAAGAAAACCCTTATGAGTTAGGTTACATCGATTCTGACAAAATGTATAACAATGTAATGCGTTGGGAATGGGGTAATTCGGGTAGTTCAAAGATTTATCACGACCCAGAAACTCGTAAAAATGCACTTTCTTACAGAGGCAACCTATCTCGATTAATGGAAGTATTAATTGAAGAAAAGAAATTTGACAAAGCGCAAAACATCATCAATATAGCGATGAAAAATTTGCCTATTGATTATTTTGAATACTATACTACAGTAGAACCATTTGCTGAAGGCTATTACAAAATGGGCAAAACAGCAGAGGCAAGAAATATACTAAATCAATTGATTAAAAAGCGTCAAGAAAAAATCAAATTCTTTAAATCGCAAAGCGAAAAACAAAAAATATTCTATAAAATGGATATTTACAGAGAAATTGAATTGTACAGATCTTTGTTGATGTTAGCTAAAGAAAATAATGATTCTGAATATTACAATCAAGAGCGCATAAAGTTTAATAGTTATAACGAATTGATGGGCAACTATAAACGTGAAAATGAATAATAAAAAAACAATAAAACATTCAACTACAACACAATGTGGTAGCCATAATTTATTGAATCTACACGATTATATTAAGAAGATTGTTCTTGAATAAGTGTAATTAAAGTATTGGCATCAAATTCACCACTTTGCCTCCATACCATTTGACCGTTTTTATAGATCATAAAAGTAGGTAACCCTTTAATTCTTAATGCTTCGGCTAATTCCTTATTCTTGTCCACATCAATTTTAATGACTCTTGCTTTGTCTCCCATTGCCGCAGCAACGTGACGAATTGTTTCATTCATTGATATAGACTGCTCGTGCCATTCTGTAAAAAAATCAATTAATACAGGTACTTGAGCATCGATAAGTTCTCCAAATTTTGACATAAATTGAAGTATTTAATGAACAAATGTATATAAATTTTTATATAATTTGAGTACAAAGGTATATTTTTTACTAATTTATACCGTTTTTTTAGATTTTTTTAACTCAATTACAGTAATTTCTGGCATTATTCCTACTCTTCCTGGGTAAGCATGAAAGCCAAAACCTCTATTTACATAAATATATTTTCCAGTATTTTCATATAATCCTGCCCATTGTTTGTAAATATATTGAACCGGACTCCACTTAAATATACCCGGAATCTCAATTCCGAATTGTAAACCATGGGTATGACCTGACAATGTCAAGTGATAATGATTAAGATCGTTTTTTACTTCATATTCCCAATGACTAGGATCATGACTCATTAATATTTTAAAATCTGAAGGTTGTAAGCCTGCCGATGCTTTCTTTAAATCTCCCGCTTTTTTAAATTTTACGCCCCAATTTTCAACACCTACTAAAGCTAATTCACTCGTTCCTTTTTTAATTTTTACATGCTCATTCATTAACAATTTGAAATCAATTTGACGATGTAAATCTTTAATTTCTTCAAAATTCTTAGCTTTTTCTTCTTGCGTATTCCACTGTACGTATTCCCCATAATCATGATTACCTAAAACCGAATATTTTCCTAAAACAGGCTGATGGATGTTCTTGAAAATCGCTATCCAAGGATGCATTTCTTTTGCATGTGTATTTACTATATCACCAGTAAACAAAACCAAATCTGATTGTTGTGCATTAATTAAATCAATAGCATACTTAATTTTTTCGGCATTATCAAAACTACCGCTATGAATATCTGAAATTTGAGTAATTGTTGTACCATCAAAATCTGCTGGCAAATCATCAAAAAATAAGGTTTGTTTGATTACTTTGAAATTATATTTACCAATAGTCATTCCATACAACAAGGAAGAAAAAGGTATAGCCGCAATTCCTAAAGCTATTTTGCTCACAAATGTTCGTCTAGAATGTAAAAAAGACCCCGAATTTTCATCAACAAAATAATTTACGGCTCCTTCAAAAACTCGAAAAACGTCTTCTGTTACTAAAATTAACGTAACCAATATTTTTGGAATATAAACCAATAAAAACAGACCAATAGTAAACAAAGTGAATTTGGTTTGTCCAACACTTCTATCAAATGATGAAAATGCAAAAAGTAAATATAAAATGAATAAAATAGAAATAATGGCATAAAACAACATAACCCACTTATTTCTAAACAGTGTTTTTACGACCTGATAAGAATAAATTTCGATAAGGATTAACAATATAATGGGAATGATACCTCGCATAATTTTAATTTTATGCAAAGTAAATAACATCTTTCACAAAAACAACACAGATTATTTAAATTTTAACAACCGTTTTTTACATAAAGAATTGTATTTTTACATCTTCATACATTCAAATCACATGTCACAAAAACGATTATTTCTACTCGATGCGTATGCCTTAATTTTTAGAGGCTATTATGCTTTTATAAAAAATCCACGAATCAACTCAAAAGGAATGGATACTTCTGCCATTATGGGGTTCATGAACTCATTAATGGATGTCATAAAAAGAGAAAAACCAGATCACTTAGCCGTTGCATTTGATAAAGGAGGAAGTAACTATCGTTTAGAAATGTTTACCGACTATAAAGCAAATCGTGATGAGACACCTGAAGCGATAAAAATTGCAGTGCCTTACATTCAAGAATTGCTTAAAGCAATGCATATTCCCATTATTGAAAAAGCAGGTTTTGAAGCTGATGATTTAATTGGCACCCTTGCAAAACAAGCAGAAAAACAAGGATACAAAGTTTTTATGGTAACGCCCGATAAAGATTTTGGACAACTCGTGTCTGAAAACATTTTCATGTATCGCCCTGCAAGAATGGGTAACGATATTGAAATTTGGGGTGTTGAAGAAGTAAAAGCAAAATTTGAGATAGAACACCCGCTGCAAGTGATTGATTTTTTAGGCATGATGGGTGATGCTGTGGATAATATACCGGGATTACCAGGTGTAGGTGAAAAAACTGCAAAAAAATTATTAGCTGAATTTGGTTCGATGGAAAATCTATTAGCCAATACAGACAAACTAAAAGGAGCGCTTAAAGAAAAAATTGAAGCCAATAAAGAAAAAGGTATTTTGTCAAAAAAACTAGCTACTATATTACTCGATTGTCCAGTAACCTTTGACGAAGTAGATTATGAAATGTCTAAACCTGATGTTGAAAAAACAGATGTTCTTTTTCAAGAATTGGAATTCCGTCAAATGAAAGTGCAATTTGATAAATTATTTGGTACGAGGAAAGAATATGACGAAATTGATAACTCGGCACTAACATCAACAAATATAGAAGAGGGAAAAATAAAGAAAGTTGCTCCAAAAAAAACAAATGAAAGTCAAATGGATTTGTTCGGCTTTTCTGAAGACGAATCTAATGAAAATAGTGCTAATTCCTACTATGCAACTTTAGAAAATACAGCTCATTTTTACCAAATTGTACAAGGTGAAATGCCTACTCAACTATTTGTTCAAAATTTGCTGCAACAACAATCTGTTTGTTTTGACACAGAAACAACAGGTTTAGATGCGCTAAATGCCACATTAGTAGGTATGTCTTTTTCTTGGGAAAAAGGAAAAGGTTATTATGTGCCTTTTCCCGAAAATCAAGAAGAAACATTGATTTTACTTCAAAAATTTAAACCTTTTTTTGAAAGTGAATCAATTGAAAAAATTGGACAAAATATCAAATATGATTTAAAGGTATTACACAACTATGGTATCGTGGTAAAAGGTCCTCTTTTTGACACGATGATAGCGCATTATTTGATTAATCCAGACATGCGACACAATATGGATGTCTTAGCAGAAACCTATTTGAAGTATTCTCCAAAATCAATAGAGACATTAATTGGCAAAAAAGGCAAAGGACAAAAATCAATGCGAGATGTGTCACTAGAAGACATCAAAGAATATGCCGCTGAAGATGCAGATGTTACCTTACAATTAAAGGAACATTTTCAACCTATTTTAGAAAAAGTGGGGACAAAAAAATTATTTGACGAAATTGAAATTCCATTAGTGCAAGTGTTGGCAGATATGGAACAAGAAGGCGTTCAACTCGATGTCTCTTTTTTACAAGCATTATCTACTGAGATGCAAATTGAAATTTCAAATTTAGAACAAAAAATATACGAAACAGCGGGTGAAAAATTTAATTTGGCCTCGCCAAAACAGCTTGGAGATATTTTATTTGACAAATTAAAAATTGGCGGCACAAAACAGAAAAAAACAAAAACAGGTCAATATGCAACGGGCGAAGAAGTGTTAAGTTATTTAGTTAACGAACACCAAATTGTAAAAGATATTTTAGAATGGCGTCAATTAATTAAACTGAAAAGTACTTATGTAGACGCTTTGCCAAATCAGGTTAATCCAAAAACAAATAGAGTGCATACAGATTATATGCAAGCTGTTGCTGCTACCGGCCGATTGAGTTCTAATAATCCTAATTTGCAAAACATTCCGATTCGTTCAGAAAGAGGAAGACAGATTAGAAAAGCATTTGTTGCAAGAGACGAAAATTATGTATTGCTTTCTGCCGATTATTCCCAAATTGAATTACGCATCATTGCTGCACTTTCAGGCGAAGAAAACATGATAAAAGCATTTCAAAACAATGAAGATATTCACAGAAGTACCGCCGCTAAAGTATTTAATGTGCCTTTAGAAGACGTGACAACAGCACAAAGAAGTCATGCAAAAACAGTGAATTTTGGTATTATTTATGGTGTTTCCGCTTTTGGTTTAAGTAATCAAACTAATTTATCCCGTAAAGAAAGTGCAGATTTGATTGAGGCCTATTATCAAACCTACCCAAAGTTAAAGACTTACATGACTAATCAAGTAAATTTTGCTAGAGAAAATGGCTATGTAGAAACTATTTCTGGCAGAAGACGTTATTTAAAAGATATTAATTCGGCTAATGCTATTGTAAAAGGTGGTGCAGAGCGAAATGCAGTCAACGCACCTATTCAAGGAAGTGCGGCAGATATTATTAAAATTGCAATGATTCGCATCCATCAAAAATTAAGTACTGAAAAATGGCAATCAAAAATGTTATTACAAGTACATGATGAACTTGTGTTTGACGCACATATTACGGAAGTAGAACAATTAAAAACAATGATAAAATATGAAATGGAAAACGCATTTAAATTAAATGTGCCGCTTGAAGTAGAAATTGGAATGGGACAAAATTGGTTAGAGGCACATTAGTGAAAAACTTCCTTTTTGGGTAAAAAAACGCAACAATGTTAATATATTTAATAATTTATATATATTTGACGACCATAAATAACCATAATAATGTCAATATTATCAAAAAATAAAATTGAACAAATCAAAGCAATTACAAACAGTCAATATTTAGATATCATTGGGCTAATTGTAGTACTTGCAGGTTCGTTTTCATTAGGTTATCACACCACGGAAGTACCTATTACAATATATGACACTACTTATCTTTTCCCATTAGGCTCTATATCAATACTAAATGTTAGTTTTTCATTAATTGGAAATAGACTTGTAACTAAAAAGAATAATTTAGGCAATTTTATTGCTACAGTAAATACATTTATTAGTGGTTTTATAGATTACCTATTAGGAAATGTGGGCGCTATATTAACTTACCCCGTTTCTTTTATTAGTAATTACTTAGTATTTAGAGCTTGGAAAAAAAGTCAAGTTTTGCGTTCTGTGGATTTTATTTTTTACAGAAATATCATTTTAGGATTTTTACTTTCTTTTATACTAAACTACATTGCGTTTACTTTTCTTTCTTCAAAACCCATAAACTGGCAATTATTTTTTGCTATTTCCATTCCTGCAGGAATAACATTTGGAGGTACTTTTAATACCGCAAGAATGTATCCTGACAATTGGTTCATGTGGCAATTTTATAACATTACAAAAATTGTTCAGAATGTATTGCAAATGAATTGGGCTAATGTGTTTAAATATGGTTTTTACTTTATCAATGCAGTTTTAGGGTATATTACTTGGAAAGACGATAAAAAAATTATGGATAAAAACGACTATTAATTTTTTATATACAGAGAATGAAAAATTTCATTGGTGCTTTACTCTTATTACTTTCTTCACTTGCTATTGGACAACAAGACGCACGATATGCAAAAATTGATAGCTTACTTACCTATTTGAATAAAAATAATAAATTTATGGGTGCCTTAACCATAAGAGAAGGCGATAATGTGTTCTTCAATAAAGGGTATGGTTTTGCAGATGTAGCAAAAAATAGAGAAGCCTCTCGTTTAACAAAATACAAAATTGGTTCTGTTACAAAAACATTTACCGCGGTTATTGTCTTACAATTAATAGAAGAAAAAAAACTTTCTCTACAAACTAAGCTGAATCGTTTTTATCCAAAAATTAAAAACGCAGAAAAAATTACGATTTCTGATTTACTATACCAACGCACGGGGATTCTCGATTATATCAATGCAGATTCTACTATGGTAAAAAAAGTATTTGAAGTAAATACCAAAAAAGATATGCTAGCGCGTATTGCTTCTTATGAACCTTTATTTGATCCGGGAAGCAAATTTGAATATAGTAATTCTAATTATTATTTATTGGGTTGTATTATTGAAGAAGTTACTAAAAAACCCTATGCTGACAATTTAAATGAACGTATAGTTTCTAAAATAAATTTAAAAAACACCTATTATAATGCCAGTAAAATTGAGACTTCATTTAACGAGAGTTATTCCTATATATTTGATGGAACAAAATGGGAAGAAATACCAGAATGGGACAACAATATGGCTTTTGCAGCGGGTGCTATCACTTCTACTCCTGCAGATTTAACTCGTTTCATGAGGGCTTTATTTAAAGATGAGCTTATCTCTAAAAAAAGTCTGGATGTAATGAAAACACTAAAAGATTCGTATGGTATGGCATTAGTTCAATTTCCTTTTGGACAAAGAAAATTTTATGGCCATACAGGAGGAATTGAAAACTTTAGAGCTGTAGTAGGTTATAATCCTGAAGACGAACTTGGAATTTCATTAATTGTAAATGGTGACAATTTCAATAGAAATGAAATTATGATTGGGATATTGAGCATTTACTATAAAGTACCTTATCCTTTCCCTACATTTGCTAAAATTGACCCCGATCAACTTGTAAAATATACAGGAAATTACAGTTCAAAAGAACTCCCATTAAAAATTGTAATAACTGAAAAAAATGGCGAATTAATTGCTCAAGCTACAGGACAACCTTCTTTTCCATTGACGTATGTCAAAGATACTGTTTTTGTATTTCAAACTGCTGGGATAGAAATCACATTCACCGAAAACGGATTTGTTTTAAAACAAGGAGGTGCCAAATTTACCTATACTAAAGATTAACCTATGAGGTATTATATTATTGCAGGAGAAGCTTCAGGCGATTTGCACGGTTCAAATTTAATGAAAGCCTTATTTGAAAAAGATACAAATGCCACGATACGATTTTGGGGCGGAGATTTAATGCAACAAAAGGGAGGAACATTAGTAAAACATTATAGAGATTTAGCTTTTATGGGCTTTGCCGAAGTTATTTTAAATTTAAAAACGATTTTAAATAACATAAAAATTTGTAAAGCCGATATTCTCAAATTTAATCCAGACGTTATTATTTATATAGATTATCCCGGATTTAATATGCGAATTGCAAAATGGGCAAAGCAAAAAGGATTTCAAAATCATTATTATATTTCGCCACAAATCTGGGCATGGAAAGAAAATAGAATTCACGCCATTAAAAAAGATGTGGACCAAATGTATGTCATACTACCTTTTGAAAAAGATTTTTACGAAAAAAAACACCATTATCCTGTTCACTTTGTGGGTCATCCATTAATTGACGCCATTGCAAACAAAAGCAAAATTAATTTTGACCATTTTATTGCCGAAAATCAGCTAGAAAACAAACCTATTATTGCCTTGTTACCAGGAAGTAGAAAACAGGAAATTGCTAAAATGCTTTCTATCATGCTCTCGGTGGTGAATGATTTTCCTGAACACCAATTTGTAATTGCAGGTGCACCAAGTCAAGAATTTGAATTTTACAAACAATTTTTAACCACTAAAAATGTAAAATTTATTTCTAATAAAACATACGATTTATTACAAGTTGCACAAGCGGCTTTAGTTACATCTGGAACGGCGACTTTAGAAACAGCTCTATTTAAAATACCCCAAGTAGTGTGTTATAAAGGAAGTTGGATTTCATACCAAATTGCAAAACGAATTATTACACTTAAATTCATTTCTCTTGTCAACTTAATCATGGATAAAGAAGTGGTTAAAGAACTTATTCAAGATGAATTGAACACGCAAAATCTAACAATAGAGTTACATAAAATATTGAAAGGTACCAATCGTAATCAGATACTAAAAGAATACGATGCCCTTGAGAAAAAATTAGGCGGACAAGGTGCAAGTGAAAAAACAGCACAACTTATTGTTGATTTTGTAAAAAAATAGCTATATTAGGTTCAAATTTTTGAGCCGTGAAAACAACCTGCTTTCCTGAAGAAGGCTTCAACTTGGTTAGAAATTTAGTCTGTTACTCCCCTAAACTTTCTAAAAGGAAAACACAAAAAGCCTTACAACAGTTATTTAGTTTAACAACCTTAGTAACTTATACAAGTCATTATTATAGGTCGAAAAGAAATTTAATTATTACCTGAAATTCTAACCTTAAACTTGAATTCTAATTCATTACAATTTCTTTTTGATGCGATTTATTAAATTACCTATAATCCCCATACTCATCGTCTTTGTGTGTGGCATACTCGTTGAAACATATAATTCCATGACTTCTTTTGTTGCGTTTGTGGGCGCAAGTAGTAGCATTATAATTTTATGTGTTAGTTATATTTATCATATAAAAAAACATAAAAATTCCATTTTTTTTGGTATACCTATTTATTTAGTTTTCTTTTTTTTAGGTATCGTTTCTAAAAAAGAATCGAATCAATTGGAACATGAATCACACTTTTCTAAGCAACTTACACCGTCTTTAAACCTTTTAAAAGGTTGTATAGTAGAACGTGTAAAACCATCTGCTTATTACACTAAATATGTTGTAGAAATTGAACAAACAAATGGTTATGAAACTATTGGAAAATTACTTGTTTTTGTGCCTAAAAAGAACTCACATCACCTTACAATTGGAACAAAAATTACAATTAAAGGAAAACCTATCTTTATTGAACCCGTCTATAATCCTTATCAGTTTAATTATACAAACTACTTAAATAATCAAAATATTTATCATTCTTTAGCCCTAAAAGAAAATGCTAAAATTGAACTACAAAAAGCTAAAAATTGGAGATACTATATATTTAAAATAAAAGAAACGTTATTAGAACAATTAAAAACTTATAAGCTAAAAGAAGATGATTATAATTTAATAGCCGCTCTAGTCTTTGGAGAACGAACCACGCTGTCAGCTGAGGTAACAAAAAATTATACCCAAACAGGGGTCATACATATTTTAGCTATCTCCGGTTTACACATTGCATTGTTTTACTCGATTATTCTAGGATTCTTAAACCCACTAAAGAAATACAAAAAAGGAAAGCTTATTATTTTTTGTTTCAGTTTACTTATACTATGGGGCTATGCCTTGCTTACAGGTTTAGCTGCATCTATACTTCGTGCTGTAGTAGTATTTAGTTTAATTGCTTACGGAAAATTAAAAAATAGATCCATTAATATGGGGAATATTTTAGCTACTTCAGCCTTTATCATTTTACTATATAACCCTAATTATCTTTTTGATATTGGATTTCAACTAAGCTATGCCGCAGTACTTTCTTTGGTACTCTTTCAACCTATTATTTCAAAATTATCCTATTCTAAATATATAATTCTATTAAAAATAAAGCAAATAGTACTTGTGACCTTAGTAGCTCAAATAGGTGTTTTGCCTTTGAGTCTTTATTATTTTGGTCAATTTCCACTCCTTTTTTTGGTGACTAATTTAATTGTTATTCCGCTTTCTAGTGCACTTTTAGTTTTTGGATTGTGTTTAGTACCCATTAGTTTTTTACCCGAAACAATTCGTGTGTGTTTTGGCACCATTACCTCTTTCTTAATTAAATTAATGAATGGTTTTACAGCTTGGATTTGTCAATTTGATACCTTTATAATTCAAAACATTGCTTTTCATTCCTTACTTGTCATTACAGCGTACTTGCTCATTTGTGCCCTATATTTATATGCTATAGAATCGACTAAAACGAGATTCAAATGGGTACTAATCTGTGTTTTTATTTTTCAAATGAGTTATATCTATCTATTTTATTATACGAATCCTGAAAAGGAATTTGTAATTTTCAATACGTACAGAAACTCGTTAGTGGCATTGAAAAATAACAAAGAAGTACAATTCTTAACGAATAATAAAAAATCAACCGAACAAACAGCTACAGATTACATACGAAAAAATTTCATTCAAAAAGCTACTTTTACACCCTTAGAAAATACGCTTTACTACAAATATAAAATTCTTTGTATAGATAGCTCGGGAGTATATAAAACTTCAATTGAACCTGAACTTATTTTGCTCACACAATCACCTAAAATAAATTTGGAACGTCTAATTGAACAACTTCATCCTAAAGAAATAATAGCTGATGGTTCAAATTATGCATCCTACGTAAAAAAATGGAAAGAAACGTGTATAAAACAAAAAATCCCTTTTCATGCAACTGCCGAAAAGGGATTGTATAGTATCAGATAATTTTATTGCTTATTTTTCATAATTTGATTAGCGCTTTCTAACCAAACTGTAGGTCCACCAGCTATATATCCTTGACTGCCAAAATTATTGAGATTTACTTTATTATCTGTTGTTTTTGTTGGCGTTACAAAATAAAGGGTTGGAAATCCTCTTACTTGAAGCATTTGCATCAATTGTTGGTTTTGGGCTTTTAGATTAGCATCTTGAGGCTTATTTCTTGGAAAATCTAATTCTACTAAAACAACATTTTCTGTTGCCCATTTAGCAAATTCTGCTGTCTTTAATACTTCTTTTTGTAAACGAATGCACCACCCACACCAATCAGAACCAGTAAAAAACAACAATAATGGTTTTTTCTCTTTGATGGCTATATCGGCTGCCTTACTTACGTCTGTATGCCATGTCAATTCTTGTGCCTGACTGCACACAGAAAACAGGATAAAAAACAATAGAAATAACGATTTTTTCATTTTCTTATTTTTGTCAAAAATACAATTTTAAATATAAATTTTATTTTACTTCTTGCATTAATTTTTTGATAAAAGGTGAAATTGCAATTAAAACAATTCCTGCAACTAAAGCATAAATTGCTAATTGTTGGTAACCCTCTGCATAGGTGTTTAATTTTTCTAAATTTGTCATGTTTTTAGAAGCACTTGCAATATTCGCACCTAATAACCCTGCAAAATATTGCCCATAAGCGCTTGCTAAAAACCACATTCCCATAATAACTGCTTGTGTTTTTTGTGGCGATAATTTGGTCATGGCGCTCATGCCAATTGGAGATAAGCACAATTCACCAAATGTGATAATAAACCATCCAAAAGTAAATATTCCTAAAGATGTCTTTCCTTTTAAATCTGCAAAAAATTGGGTGTAATAAAATATCCAAAAACCACCTGCTAAAAATAAAAAGGCCAAGCCAAATTTAATGATGGTGTTTGGTTCCATTTTTCTTTTTGCCAACCACAACCAAACTAAACCTACCAAGGCTGCAAAGCCAATTACAAATAAGGAGTTTGCAGAATTATTTACACCATTCGGGCTTAATTGTACTCCAGCAATCGTGTTGTTCAAATTATTTGCTGCAAACAAACTTAGTGAACCGCCACTTTGCTCAAAAAAGGCCCAAAAGAAGATGGAAAAAATAATAAAAACCAATGCCGCTAGCAATTTTTTATTTTCTGAGATTGAGAAATTTTTCATTTCATAAAACAAATACAAAATAGAAGCAGGTCCAATAAACATCATAAAATAATCGGTATACTTCGTATTTGCAACCATGACGATAATGATGGGAATTACGAATAAAGACCCTAAATAGGTTGCTATTTCTAAAATTTTTCTTTTAGAAGTCGCTAATTCTTGCAATGGCGAAAGGCCTATAGTACTTAACGTTTTTTGTGTTTGAGTAAATGTTAATAAGCTAATAATCATTACAAGAGCGGCAAAACCAAAACCAACATTCCATCGTAAATGTACTGGAACTAAGGAATGCCACATTGATCCTTCGGCAACAGCGATACAAACATAACCACCAATTAATGCTCCTAGATTTACTCCCATATAGAAAAATGAAAATCCAGCATCGCGTCTTGGATCGTCTACTTTGTATAATTGACCTACCATTGAAGAGATATTGGGTTTAAAAAATCCAGTCCCCACAATGGTAAAACTTATTCCAATAAAAAAGAAATTTTTTGGATCGATTGCCAAAATAATACTGCCTAAAATCATTAGAATTCCACCCCAAAAAAGTGATTTTCTTAGACCTAAAATTTTATCAGCAAATAAACCTCCAATGAATGTAAAAGCATATACCCAGGCTTGCGTGGCTCCATATTGTAAATTAGCCGTTTTTTCATCCATAGCTAAATGATTTACCATGAAAACGACTAACATGCCGCGCATTCCGTAAAAACAAAAACGCTCCCACATTTCGCTAAAGAATAAATACCACAACTGTTTTGGGTATTTCCCTTTAAAATTTTGAATTTGTTCTATTGATTGATTGTTTTCCATTAGTTTATACCTCTTTCTTTCATTACGGCATTCAATTTTTTTAATAACGCAAACATTAATAGTGTTGCAAATAACAACAAGCCAAAGTTTACCCAAAAGAAATCTGCTTTATTATCATAGGAATCCCACATAGAAGCCAAAACTCCCGATAATTTATTACCAATAGATGTGGCTAAAAACCATCCTCCCATCATTAATGAAGTAATATTTACTGGACTTAATTTTGAAACTACAGATAAGCCCATTGGAGAAAGAAGTAATTCGCCTATAGTAATTACACCATAATTAGCAAACAACCACAATACACTTACTTTTTCTGAACCGTTATTCCCTGCTTTCACTGCCAAAACCATAACAAGTACAGACAAAGCAGAAATTAATAATCCAAAAGCAATTTTTGTAGGTGTAGAAGGTTCTTTCTTTCTACTTCTCAAAAACGTAAAAAAAGCAACAACTAATGGCGTTAAAACGATTACCCAAAACGGATTAATTGACTGGCTCAAATTTGACGCCCAAACTGATATTTTAGCCCCTTCTTTTGGTAATTTTTCAGCATTGACATTTCTAAAATACAATGGATAATCGACTTCTTTTAACACCTCTCCATTTTTTTTTTGAATACGGAAAGCATTATCATAAACAGCTACAGAATCTTTTGTGTATTCTAATTCTTTTGTCAAATAAATGTTATCCGTAACTGTTTTTGAGATTCCAGTAACTTCTCTATCAGTATATTTATCTCCCCAATTATTTAACGCCGAGCCATTTAATTTAAATACCGCCCAAAATAAAATTACAACCGCAAAAATTGCTAACAAAGCACCAATAGGTCGTCTTTCATCTTCTTTAGCACGGAAATACAAGCTCGAATAGAATAAGACCACGGGAATACATGCAAAAATAAAAGCATCTGTACTGTCTGAACCAAAAATAAAAGCATCTGAATTTGCATCTGAAGCAACACCCTTGATTAGCCAACCGATAACACCAAAAATAACTGAGGGTAGTAAAATAAAAAGGACAATTTTTGAAAATGGCATATCATTAGGCTGTACCCCCTTTTTGTCTGCTTTATCTCCGTAATGTTTTGTCCCAAGAAGGAAAACAATTACGCCAATAAACATACCTACTCCCGCAACCGTAAATGCAGCTGTCCAGCCAAATAAATTTTCAAATACAGCACCAAAAAAATTACATATAAATGCTCCTACATTAATTCCCATATAGAAAATATTATAGCCTTCATCTTTTTGATTTTTATACTTCTCTTCCGAATAAAAATTCCCTAATAAGGTAGAAATATTGGGTTTAAAAAAACCATTTCCTACAATAACTAACGTCATAGCAACATATAAAATCGATTTATCATGAATCCCCATCATTAAATACCCTACTCCCATCATTAAACCACCAATAACTATTGATTTTTTATAGCCCCAATAGCGATCGGCTATTAAACCCCCAACAAAAGGCGTTAAAAAAACCAAAGCAATAAACGTTCCATATAAATCGGATGCTTCTTTTTCGGTCATAGCAAAACCTGTTTCCACATCTTTGAGATATAAGGTAAAAATGCCAATCATTAAATAATAACCGAAACGTTCCCACATTTCAGACAAAAACAAAAAAGGCAAGGCTTTAGGATGATTTTTCCACATAGTTATTTACTTTAAAATTAAAAAAGCCAGAAACAAATAGTTTCTGGCATGAAAGATATAAAAAATAATTTTATTTTGAGTTAGCCTAACCCGTTCATCATTTTTTTCAAGCGCGGTGATAATAAGGCTAAGATAATAGCTGCAATACCACATAACACTACAAACACCATGAAGAATTCGTATAAGTTATGAATTTCAAATCCACCAAAAGAAGTATATTCCATTGGCAATTGTTCTTTTTCAAATAAAGCAACTTGTTCAGCTGTTAACGTTACTTTTTTATCCAATACATCTTGAAGGTTAACTCCTAAAGTTTCTGCTTTTTGAAATTTATCACCTGTTGCAGGAATAATGGCTCCTAGCGAACCTGCTAATGCATAACCCGCAGCATTTGAAATAAAGAATACCCCATATAATAAAGAAGCAAAACGTTTAGGCGCTAATTTACCTACTAATGATAAACCTATAGGTGATAAACAAAGTTCTCCCATAGTTTGAATTAAATACAATAACATTAACCATTTAATGGCTAATAATCCCGAGTTTCCTAAATCTTTTACATTGTGTGCAATAATAAAATAACTTAATGCAATTAAGGCTAAACCAATAGCTTGTTTTAAAGGCGAAACAGGTTCTTTTCCTTTTGCTCTTAAATTATCCCATAACAAACTAAAAGGTAAAGCCAAAGCTACAACAAATAAACCATTGAAAATTTGAACCATTGATGGCGGCATATTCCAACCAAAAATATGTCGGTCAGTTTGATTATCTGCAATAAAGGTTAAAGATGACCCTGCTTGTTCAAAAGCTGCCCAGAAAAATATAATGAAAAAGGAAACAATGTAGATTACCCAAATACGTTGTCTTTCCACTTTATTTTCAGCAGCACTCATAATTAAATAAGCTAATGAAATACCAGCAGCATAGATAAAAGGATAAATAATTCCTTTAATCAGTTTACCTATTTCTAAAGTAGTAAACCCAAATTCACCAACTAAAATATATCTAAAAACAAAAAATAATGCTGCAAATAAAACAACTGCAATCCCTATGGCTTTGCTAGTAAACTTAGCTGTTTGTGCCTCGCCTTCTTCAAATTCTGAGCTATCGTTGTTTTTTGGCAATCCTCCTATTGGTTTTCCTTCTGGAGTTACAACATATTTATTTTTTAAAAACAAAAATAATACTGTACCTATTATCATTGCTATTGAAGCCGCTAAAAAACCCCATTTAAAAGCATAAATATCTCTTACACCTGCTGCATCTTTTACATCACCTACGTAAGGACAAATAAATTGGCCTAAAAATGCACCAATATTAATTCCCATATAAAAAATGGTAAATGCTGAATCTAATTTATTTTTTTCTTGTTTTGGATACAAACTTCCTACCATAGAAGAGATATTTGGTTTGAAAAATCCATTTCCAAAAATGATAATAAAAAGAGCAATCCACATAAATAATTTAGCGCTGCTTATACTAGAATCAAAGGTAGATGCACTAATGAAAAGTAAAAACTGTCCTATTGCCATTAATGTACCTCCAAAAATAATACTGTATCTATTACCAATATATTTATCCGATATAAAACCTCCTAAAAGCGGTGTTAAATAGCATAATGCTAAAAAACCTCCATAAATAATTGCCGCATCCGCTTCTTTAATCAATAGAGAATTTACTATGAATAATGTTAAAATCGCTCGCATTCCGTAGAAATTGAAACGCTCCCACATTTCGGTTCCAAATAAAACCCATAATCCTTTAGGGTGCCTTTGTTTAGCAGTTGTTTCGCTCATTGTATTTATTTTTATTGGTTAATTAGTTAGTTTATTTTTATAATTTTTCTAAAATGAAATTAGTCATTTTAGAATACAATTGTAATCTTGTTTTTCCACCATAAATACCATGGTTTTTATCAGGATAAATAGCCCAATCAAATTGTTTATTTGCCTGAACCAATGCCTCAATCATTTTCATAGAATTTTGCACATGTACATTGTCGTCTGCTGTTCCATGAACCAACAAGAAGTTTCCTTTTAATTTGCTTACATGATTAATTGGCGAATTGTTGTCATAACCACTTGCGTTTTCTTGTGGCGTTTGCATGTAGCGTTCTGTATAAATACTGTCATAATATCTCCAAGAGGTTACGGGTGCAACTGCAATAGCTGTTTTAAACACGTCTGCACCTTGAAATAAACAATTAGACGCCATGAAACCACCATAACTCCAACCGAAAATTCCGATTCTAGAAGCATCTATATAAGCATATTTGCTAAATACTTTAGCGGCATCAATTTGATCTTCTACTTCAAATTTACCTAATTCTTTGTAGGTACATTTTTTAAATGCTGCACCTTTAAATCCTGTTCCTCTACCATCTACACAAACTACAACATAGCCTTTTTGAGCTAACATCATAAACCAATAATCATCCATTCCGTTCCAAGTATTATCTACTTGTTGTGATCCTGGTCCAGAATATTGATACATAAATAAAGGGTGTTTTTTAGAAGCATCAAAATCTTTTGGTTTAATCATCCAAGCGTTTAATTGGTGTCCTTTTTCTGTTGTAATTGTAAAAAATTCTTTAGGACTCACATTGTATTTTGCTACCTTTTCTTCAACTGATTCATTTGATTGAATTTTTTTCAATTCATTACCTGTTTTAGAATCATTTAATGAAAAATAAGGTGCCGTAGTTGAACTTGAATAGGTATTGATGAAATACTGGAAATTTGGACTAAATGTAGCACTATTTGTACCCGTTTTTTGACTTAATCTCGTTTTACCTTTTCCATCTATATTTATTGCATATACATCTCTGTTTATAGATCCATTTTCAACAGATTGATAATAAATCATTTTATCTTTTTCGTCAAAACCATAATAAGCGGTTACTTCCCAATTGCCTTTTGTAATTTGTTTTTTTAGCTTACCTGCTGCATCATATAAGTAAATATGATTATAGCCATCTTTTTCAGATGTCCAAATAAAGCTATTGTCTTTTAAAAACGTTAAATTATCGGTTACATCAACATAAGCCGCATCTTTTTCATTCAATACAATTTTAGAAATACCTGTTGTTGCGTTTATAAAATGTAAATCTAAATTGTTTTGATGACGATTCATCACTTGAGCACTTAATGTGTTGACCTCGCTAGTCCATTTAATTCTAGGAATATAAAAATCTAGATAATTTCCTAAATTTATTTGTTGTGTTTTTGCTTGTTTTGCATCATAAATATGTAAAGAAACAGAAGCATTTTTTTCACCTGCTTTTGGATATTTGAATACCACTTGTGTAGGATACAAACCTTGACTGTACATATCCATAGAAAATTCTGGAACTTGAGATTCATCAAAACGAATAAATGCTAATTTTGTACCGTCAGCATTCCAGTCAAATGCTTTTACAAAAGCAAACTCTTCTTCATATACCCAATCTGTAATTCCATTAATGATAGCGTTTCTTTTTCCATCTGTTGTAATTTGAGTATGTTTAGTAGTCGCTAAATCACATACGTATAAATTATTTTCAAAAGCATACGCTACCTTAGTGCCATCGGGTGAAAAGGTAGGTTCTTGGATAGCTTTATCTGAAAACTGAGTTAATTTCTTCGTTGCAATATCATACAAGTAATAAATAGCAGTAAACGAATGTCTAAAAATAGGACTTGTATTTGTAGCTAAAAGCATTTTTTGTTCTTTAGCATCAAATGTATAGCTGTCTATTCCTTCTAACTCTTTATGATTTTTTGTATCTATTAAAGTTGCTACTTTATTTAACGTAGCATAGTCATACAAATCTATTTGCATACTTTTTGTGGCACGATCAAAATTCAATACCGTGTATTGGTTGGTGTTCTTCATGGCGTTTAATTCGTCCATTCCTTTAGTGCGAAAAGCACCGCCCCAAATTTCTTCTAAGGTAATTTTTTGTTGTGCTACTACTGATACTGAGCTCACTACAAATAAAAGAAGAGAAAATGTTATTTTTTTCATTGAAAACATACTTTAAAAACTGTTCAATTTTAGTGAAAATATATGAAATAACAATAATTTTTGTGGATTCTTTTGTGAATTGTTATAGCATTTCTTGAAAATAAAGAGAAAATAGAGGTAATGAGCTGACTAGCTTCTACAGGTTTAGTGTTAGGTTTACAATTAATTGTATTCAGTTCTAAGGTATTTTATGAACCAATAAATTGTGAATAAAATAATAGTGAGTTCAATATTTTATTGAACTCACTATTATCAAAATTAATAATTTGTAGAAATATACTTTTGTACACTATCTTCAAATTAGATTTATTATTCTATAATTCCACCCAAGGCTTTAAAAAGTAGAATATTGTTTCGAGTGTTTTCTTCTTGAAAACGGATGAAGTCTAAATCAGCTTGAAGTTTATTTTTACGAGTGTTGATTAGTTCAAGGTAATTCGCATATCCATTAGCATATAAATCGTTTGAGACTTCTATGGCTTTATTGAGGTGGTTTACTTCATCGCGTTTCAACTTTAATACACGTTCATAAATTTCCATTTGTTTAAGTACCGCTTGTAATTCATTGAAAGCAGTTGTTACCGTTCTTTGGTAATTTAAAAATGCGATTTCTTGTTCGTAATTTGCTATTGCAAACTCTTGTTTTAATTGCCCTTTATTGAACACAGGAAGTATTAATCCACCTAACAACTGAGACGCTAATGATCCTGGTGCAAACAACGTCTGTGATGAAAAAGCATTATATCCCAAAAATCCATCGATTTGTATTCTGGGGTAGAATGCGGCTCTAGCCGCTTTAGCATTGGCTCTAGAAGCTTCTAATTCATAATAATTTGCTCGTACATCAGGCCTTGCATTGATTATATCATTTACTGGAATATTAGAATTTAAAATATCGAATTTACTATTTAAAAGTTCTTTTCCTCTGATTAGCTTTCCTTCATAACTTCCTACTAAAATTCGTAACGCTTTTTCAATATCAATAATATCTACTTTTAAATGTTCAATTTCGGCTTCAATATTTTTGTTTTGAGCCGTTAGTTGTTGAACTGCTAATTCGGTTGCTTTTCCTACTGTGCGTTGTGCAGCTGTAATTTCATATGCCCGCAGTTGTAAACGATAATTTTCTTCATATATAGTTAGTTTATTGTCTAATTTTACCAACTCATAATATAGTGTGGCTATGTTTGTAAACAATTCTATTTTTAATAGTTTCAAACCTTCTTTGGAAGCTAAAAATCGTTTTTGAGCCGCAAGGGATTGGTTTTTCAGTCGGCCCCATACATCGGCTTCCCAACTACTTCTAGCGCCTAACCAATAATTTGGTGTAAAGTTTCGATTAATGATTTGATCTTCACTTATATTTGAAGATAAATTTGTATCGAAGTTCCCTACACCTTCCATCGTATAATCTCCATATCGGGTACCTGATGCGATAGCTCCTAATTCTATTGAAGGTAATCGAGTTCTTTTATTTCGCTTTAAGATGCTATTTACTATCTCTATGCGTTGTTGAGCGATCAGATAATCTGGATTCGCTACTACTGATTGATCAAATAAAGCTAATAAATGTGGATCGTTAATGTAAGTTCGCAGTTGTAATTGTTGAAAGATAGATTGATTTTCAGCACTTATAAAACTATTTTCTGGTAACGGTTTCACTGATTTTAAATCAGCTACTTTTGGCGTCACACAAGAGGCGTTTATTATTGCCCAAAGTGACACTATACAATACTTAACTATTGGTTTCATGAATTTTTTTATTTTCTAATTTGGCAAAAAAGATATAGAGTCCTGGAATGATTACTAATCCGAATACGGTACCGATTAACATACCTCCAGCAGCAGCATATCCAATAGACTGGTTTCCAACAGCACCTGCTCCAGAAGCTAAGCACAAGGGTATCAATCCGGCGATGAAGGCAAATGATGTCATTAAAATAGGACGTAATCGCTGCTTTGCTCCCTCAATAGCTGCAGAGATGATGTCATATCCTTCTTTGTTTCGAGCTATGGCAAATTCTACAATCAAAATAGCATTCTTAGCAAGCAATCCTATGAGCATAACCAGTGCAACTTGTGCATAAATGTTATTGGCCAAACCTACTAATACTAAAGTAATGTAGGAGCCAAAAATACCCGTTGGTAAGCTCAATAAAACAGGCACGGGTAGCAAGAAACTTTCATATTGAGCAGCTAACAATAAGTATACAAACAACAAACACACTAAAAAAATAATAGTAGTTTGATTTCCTGATAAAATTTCTTCACGAGTCATTCCCGACCATTCGATATCGAAACCTCTCGGAAGAGTTTCTTGGGCTATGCGTTCCACCGCTGCAATGGCGTCTCCTGAACTGTAACCTGCTGCAGGTTCTCCATTAATCATGGCCGACATGTACATGTTGTATCGTGTTAGAACTTCAGGACCATATACGCGTTCTAAGCGTATAAATGTAGAAAAAGGAACCATTTCGCCATTATCGCTTTTTGCAAATAAGTTTAATATACTTTCTGGTGAATAGCGGTGTTCTGGACTAGCTTGAACCATCACTTTGTACATCTGACTAAATCGAATAAAATTAGTTGCATAGTACGAACCTAACATAGTTTGTAAAGTTGACATTGCATTATCTACTGAAACACCTTTTTTTGCTGCTAAATCATAATCTATATGAATTAGATATTGTGGAAAAGTTGCATCAAAACTCGTAAAATTGTTCTGAAGTTCAGGGGCTTGATTTAATTTATTTATAAACTCTTTGGTAACTTTATCGGTGTTTTCAATTTTTCCTCCCGATCGGTCTAACAATCTCAATTCATATCCACTTGTATTTCCAAAGCCTGGAACAGTAGGCGGTGCAAAAACTTCGATTTGGGCATCGGCAATTTCTTTAGTTTTTTCTGATAATTCGGCAATTAAATCATCTACCGATTTTGATCGTTCAGACCAATCACTCATATTTATCATTGCCATTCCATAAGATGCTCCTGCAATTTCGGTTACGATGCTATATCCGGCAAGTGTAGTAACATTTTCTACCCCTTCCATTTTTTGAGCCATAGCGGTTATTTCATCCAATACCTTATTAGTGCGTTCCACAGTAGCTCCTTGTGGAGTTGTCACACTCACATAAACCATTCCCTGATCTTCCATAGGAATAAAACCTGTTGGTAATATTTTTGAAGTTAAGAAAGTTATGACAATAAATGCAAATAAGATTCCGAAAGTTACACTCGTTTTAGTGGCAAATTTTGATAAAATGTTAGTATAGCCATTGGTAATTCTATCAAAGCCTTTATTGAATTTATTGAAGAAATTGTCTAAATAGCCTTTCTTTTTATTATGATTATGCGGTTTTAAGATGATAGCACATAAAGCAGGTGTTAATGTTAAGGCATTGATACCCGAAATCACTATGCTAATTGCCAAAGTTAAAGAGAATTGACGATAAAAAACTCCTACAGGACCACTTAAGAACGCTACTGGTATAAACACTGCCGACATTACAATAGTAATAGCTACAACAGCTCCAGCAATTTCTTTTGTAGCTTCAATAGTAGCTTGTAACGGAGGTGCTCCTTCTTCCATTTTTACATGCACAGCCTCAACTACTACGATAGCATTATCTACTACAATACCAATAGCTAATACTAAAGCAAATAAGGTTAATAAGTTTATAGAGAAGCCCATCATTTGCATGAAAGCAAATGTTCCTACCAATGCCACAGGAACTGCTAATACAGGAATAATAGTAGAGCGCCAATCTTGTAGAAACAAGAATACTACAAATCCTACCAAAAGGAAGGCCTCAATTAAAGTAACTAATACCGCACTAATTGAAGCATCTAAAAATCGTGAAACATCATATGCAAGACTATAATCCATTCCAGGTGGAAAAGAGCTGCCTTTTAGTTCGGCCATTTTAGCTTTTACTTTTTCAATTACTTCGGAAGCATTGGAACCGGGACGTTGTTTCATCATAATTGATGCTGATGGCTTTCCGTTTGTTTTAGAAACCATTCCATAGTTCATAGAACCAAATTCTACTTTTGCAATGTCTTTTAAACGAAGGATTGTTCCTTTAGCATCAGATTTTATTGCGATGTTTTCGTATTGTTTTGGGTCAAAAAATTTACCAGTGTACTTGATTACGTATTGCAATTGACTGCTTGTTTTTCCAGAAGTTTCTCCTACTTTTCCAGGAGCTGCTGCTATATTTTGCTTGCGCAACGCTTGAATAACTTCATCTGCTGACACATTATAGGAGTGCATTCGTTGTGGATCAAGCCATACTCTCATTGAATATTCTTTTTGCCCCATGATTTCGGCACGGCCTACACCATCAATACGCTTCAATTCTTGCAGAATGTTGATGTCGGTAAAGTTGTAGATGAATTGTTCGTCCTGACTTTCTTCAGTACTTGTTATGTTTAAGTACATCAACATACTATTGACTTCCTTTTCGGTAGTAACTCCAGCTCGTATTACTTCTTCTGGTAGCTCATCTAAGATGGTGGTAACCCTATTTTGTACATTTACCGCTGCTAAATCAGGATCGGTACCTACTTCAAAAAACACTTGAATTAAGGTTAATCCGTCGTTAGAAGTTACTGTTGACATATAAGTCATACCAGGCACTCCATTAATGGCGCGTTCTAGAGGCAACGCTACTGCATTGGCAGAAACTTCGGCATTGGCACCCGTATACTTTGCCGTTACCGTTACTGATGGTGGTACAATATCAGGAAATTGTGTAATCGGCATTTGGAATACAGCCATTAATCCCAACAACACAAAAAAGATAGATATTACCAACGAAAGTACCTTTCGCTTTATAAACATTTCGACCATGATTATTTGAGTGTTTTAGAAGTTGACTTTATTTTAATAACATCTCCATCGCGTAATGATTGCGTCCCTTCTAGTACGATAACATCACCAAGTTTTAATCCTGCACTAATAATGTATGACTCGCTTAAGGTTGAACCAATTTGAACATTTCTCATTTTCACTTTTTGATCCTTTTCTACAACAAACACATAGGTTTTATCTTGAATTGAGAAAGTGGATTTTTGCGGTATAATTATCGCGTTTTCCTCTTTTTCAGATACAACTAATTTTCCCGAAGTTCCGTGCTTAATATGAAGTTTTGGGTTTGGAAACATTACTTTATAGCGAATAGAGCCAGTTGTAGGATCAATTTCTCCTTCTGCTGTTTTAAGGGTTCCTCTATAATCGTAATGTTCTTGGTTTGGTAATATCAATTCAATTTTCTGGTGTTTGCCCATTTTATCATGTGCAAGCAATTCAAAATATAAATTCTCAGGAATAGAAAAATAAGCATATACTTCGCTTAGCTGCGACAATGTAGTTAATAGCGTACCATTTTCTACTAAACTTCCTTCTTTTAATGGAATTACATCGATTACCCCATCAAAAGGGGCTATAATATTTGTAAAGGATATTTTCTGTTGTATGGCTTTTAACTCAGCATCTACATAAGCACGTTTGGCTTTTGTGGAAGCTAATTTTGCTTTTGCCATATTCAATTCGTTACTTGCCACGAAATCTTTTGCATAGAGTACTTGTAACTGATTTACTTCAATTTCTGCTATTCGAATATCTGCATCGGCTTGTTTTAAACTTGCCATAACTTTGTTACGTTCCATTCGTAGTTCGGTATCATTGGTTTTGAACAATCGCTGTCCTTTTTTTACGAATTGTCCTTCATTTACAAAAATTTGTTCAATAATACCAGCAGCCCTAGAGCGTATTTCAATATTTTTTTTCGCTTGAATATCAGCTACAAAACTATTTTGAATTAGTGTATCCGTTTTTGATACAGCCATTACAGGAACACTTTTTTCTTGTATTTCTTTTCGATTTGTGTTATTATTACACGATATGGTGAGTCCTAGCACCATAAATGCTAGAACTATATAGTTCTTTTTCATGAGATAAAAGTTAGTAAAGTTTAAAAAATATACCGAAAGCTATTTTTTTTAAAACAATTGTAATAAATGAAGGTAAGATTTAATTTTACAATTAAAATTAAATGGTCGTTGAGACAATTGCTTTTTATCTTTTATAAAAAATTTTTGAGGTAATGAAATAAAGGTGATCTCGTTTTTGATAACACCTTTTAAAAGAGAATATTCATTACATTCAGCACTACTAACAGCGGTTACTTCCTCAAATATATCTAATACATTTTTACAAGAATGATCAGAATAATTCAAAAGTATCGAAGTAGTTACTAAAAAAATAAAAAATAGGACAATGCTTGACTTTACAGTTTTCATTTTAGCTGTTCTAAATTTTTTACAAATCTACCTTCAAGTTAGATGTTTTGCAATAATGTTTAGAAAATTTTAACAGATTAAATTACTTGCAACTTGTTTCTCAAAACCTAAATTTATTTAGTTGGATCTACCCAATACAGAATCAATCCTGAATACCAATCCATAATTTAAAATTTCATTATCTTTGCTAATCAATCGGCACTGTTTATGACACACAATATAAAAGGGTTTTCTAAGTTAAGTAAAGAAGATAAAATCAATTGGATTACTACTACCTATTTTTCTAATCCTACTGAGGCAAAAAAGGTTGTATTACAATATTTAAATACAGATGAATTGCTGCAAAAACTTCATGATGAGTTTATTGAAAACACTATAACAAATTTTTATTTACCCCTAGGAGTGGCTCCTAATTTTACCATTAATGGCAAAAATTATACTATTCCAATGGCTATAGAGGAAAGTTCAGTTGTGGCAGCGGCGAGTAAAGCAGCAAAATTTTGGAATGCCCGTGGCGGATTTAAAGCTACAATTTTAGGTACTGAAAAAATTGGGCAAGTACATTTTATCTATACAGGAGATAAAAGCAAATTGCACGATTATTTTAACTTTATAAAACCAAAATTATTTTCAGATACAACCGAAATAACAAAAAATATGCAAAAACGAGGTGGCGGAATAACATCGCTTACCTTGGTTGATAAAACTGCTGAACTAGAAAATTACTATCAAATTCATGCAACTTTTGAAACAAAAGATAGTATGGGAGCTAATTTTATTAATTCCTGTTTAGAACAATTTGCCAAAACTTTTAAAACTAATGCCTTAACATACAGTTATTTTTCTCCAGAGGAAAGTGACATTTTAATTGTGATGAGCATTTTGAGTAATTTTGTGCCAAATTGTGTTGTAAGAGCTGAAGTATCTTGTCCTGTTTCAGAATTAAATGAAGATAAAAATATATCGCCCGAATTATTTGCAGAAAAATTTGTTACTGCTGTAAAAATTGCAGAAATAGAACCTTACAGAGCCGTAACTCACAACAAAGGCATTATGAACGGTATAGATGCTGTAGTACTAGCAACAGGAAATGATTTTAGAGCAGTGGAAGCGGGTGTTCATGCGTATGCAAGTAAAAGTGGGAAATACAGTAGTCTGTCTCATGCAAAAATAGAAAATGGCATTTTTACTTTTTGGTTAGATGTACCGTTAGCATTAGGTACCGTTGGAGGTTTAACTAGTCTACATCCTTTAGTGAAATTTGCACTCGAAATGCTAGGCAAACCTTCTGCCGAAGAACTAATGCAAGTTGTTGCTGTTGCCGGTTTGGCTCAAAATTTTGCTGCACTTCGTTCATTAACCACTTCGGGTATTCAACAAGGGCATATGAAAATGCATTTAAATAACATTTTGAATCAACACCAAGCTACGAAAGAAGAAAAAGAAAAAGTTATGGCCTATTTTGCAGATCAAACGGTTTCTCATAATTTAGTGGTAGATTACTTAGAGCAATTAAGAAAGTAGTTTTACTTGCAAATTGTACTTTAACAAAAAATAACAAACATGCCAACCTACTATTCTAACGGAAAACTCTTACTTACTGGTGAATACCTTGTATTAAATGGTGCTTTAGCTTTAGCTTTACCAACAAAATTTGGTCAATTTATGCATGTTGCCCCATTAAACAAACAAGTAATTTCTTGGAAAAGTTATGATGCCGACGGCAGTTGTTGGTTTAACACAAATCTTACTTTTGATTCTATTATAGAAAAAAGACATTTTGATGAAGATACAATCAAAAAAACATTAGTTGAAATTTTACACCATGCCTACAAACAAAATCCAAGTTTTCTGAAAAGCACGGGGTTTGAAATTAAAACAGAACTTACGTTTCCAAGAAATTGGGGATTAGGAACTTCCTCCACCGTGTTAAATAATATTGCGCAATGGCTACAAATTGACGGCTTTACCTTATTACGAGAAAGTTTTGGCGGGAGTGGATACGATATTGCTTGTGCACAAAATAATATGAGCTTACTTTATCAATTAGTAGAACAACAACCAAGTGTTAAACCCATTGTATTTCATCCTGATTTTACTGAAAATATCTTTTTTGTTTACCTAAACCGAAAACAAAATAGTCGTCATGCTATTCAAAATTTCATTAACAAACAGACTTTTTTGGAACAAGAAACAAAAGCTGTTTCAACTATTTCGGAAGAACTTACCCAACACATTTCATTTGAACGATTTTGTTATTTACTTGAAAAACACGAAATTTTATTAAGTACAATTTTAGAATTACCTACTGCAAAAGAACGCTTATTTCCTGATTTTAAAGGTGTAATAAAAAGTTTAGGCGCATGGGGTGGCGACTTTATTTTAGTGGCTTCAAAAGAAAATCCAACAGTTTATTTTAAGGAAAAAGGGTATCCAACTATTTTAACTTATAATGAAATGATATTGTAACCTTGTCTTTTTTTTAAAAATAAAAAATTATACAAAAAACCTTTTTTTTTCGTTTATATATTTATGCCTATTTTTGAAACATGTATAAATATGTAGTCGCTTTTTTTCTTTTTTGTTTCGGTATTTCTGCTAGTTATAGTCAGGAAAAAACGGCTACACGAAAAACAAAAAAACTGCTTTATAATTCAAAAGAAATTTTAGTAGACTCCTTACCTGTTTTTAGTCCGTCTTTAAAAATATACACCTCTAAAAAACAACTTGTTGATAGCTCCTATTACTTTTTTGACACTACTAAAAACACCCTATTATTTAAAAAAATAGTTGAAGATACGATAGAGATTACTTATTTTAATTTGCCTCAATTTTTAACAAAAACCTACGCTATATATGATGACAAAAAAATTGTTCCCAATGAAGCTGGAAAATTACTTACATTAGAAGAAAAAAAACCACTTAAAAGCACACCCCTTTTTAATGGTTTACAAACAAATGGTAGCATTTCAAGAGCTTTGACTGTTGGAAATAATCAAAACACGGTATTAAATTCTAATTTAGATTTACAAATTTCAGGAAAACTATCGAATGATGTAACGTTAAGGGCGTCTATACAAGACAGTAATATTCCATTACAAGAAGGGGGTTATTCACAAAAATTAGATGAGTTTGACCAAATTTTCATTGAATTAGCCGCTAAAAATTGGGGTATTCGAGCGGGTGATTTATTTTTGGAAAACAGGCAAAGCTCATTCTTAAATTTTAATAAAAAAGTTCAAGGACTCAATGCTAAATTTACTTGGGGCAATATGCAACACCAAACCACTACTCATCTTGCTGCTGCTTTAGTAAGGGGACAATATGCTAAAAGTAATTTTACAGGTCAAGAAGGCAATCAAGGTCCTTATAAATTAAGAGGTACAAATGGTGAATTATACGTGCTGGTAATCTCTGGATCTGAAAGAGTTTACATCAATGGAATACTACTAGAGCGGGGAGAAAACAAAGATTATATCATTGATTACAATGCTGGAGAAATTATTTTTAATGCTACAAAACCCATTACTTCAGAAATGCGAATTGTTGTAGAATACCAATATTCTGACAGAAATTTTACTCGTTTTTTAACTTATGGTGGACTACAACATGAAAGAAATGCTTTCAAAATTGGCTCCTATTTTTATTCCGAAAGTGATGTTAAAAATCAGCCTTTACAACAATCCTTATCGCAGGAGCAAATTCATGTTTTACAAAATGCTGGGGATGATATAGCGCTCATGAATGCGCCTTCTGCTTACATAGACAGTTATTCTGAAAACAAAATATTGTATCGCAAAACAACGGTTGGAAGTACCGAAGTGTTTCAATTTTCTACTGATGCTTCGCAAACTTTATATAATGTAAAATTTTCGTTTGTTGGTGACAATCAAGGCAATTATATACTAATAAGTACGAATGCTATTGGAAAAATTTATGAATACATCGCTCCCATTGCTGGTATCCCACAAGGAAATTATGAACCCATCATTCGATTAATTGCACCTACAAAAATTCAAATAGCAACAGTAACAAGTAGCTATAATCCCTCAGAGAAAACTAGTGTTGAGGCAGAATTAGCAACAAGTACATATGACAAAAATTTATACTCATCCATAAACGATTCTGACAACAAAGGTATTGCAGGAAAAATTAAAGCAAAACAACGGTTGTTTTCTAAAAATATGACTGTAAATGTATTTAGTTCATTGTATTATGTACAAGAAAACTTTAAGCCTATTGAGCGTCTTTATAACATTGAATTTGCAAGAGACTGGAACATTTTAAATCCTATGGGTAACCAATTACTACTTAATGGAGGCATTGATTTCAGTTCACACACAACTAGAAAATGGCTACTTAAAGGTAATTATAATTTTGAAAAATTGATGTACACCCAAACTTTTTCGGGGAATAAACATAATTTTCAAACTATTGTCAAAAAAAGCGGTTTTGTTTTTCAAACTAACGGAAGTGCGATGAAAAGTAGCAGCACTTTAAATGAAACTAATTTTGTAAGAAACCAAACCACATCAAAATACCATTGGAAAAAAAATTATATAGGAGGTAACTTTCGTTATGAATACAATAAAGATTTTAATAGTGCCACTCAAAATTTAACAACCCATACACAACGGTTTTCAGAATTTGGAAATTTTATTGGAAGAGGGGATTCTACAAAAGTTTTTACTGAAATTGGTTACTTGATTAGAACGAATGATAGTTTAAAAAACAATGCTTTAGAACGTGTCAATCAATCATTTTCAACCTATATACATACACAATTAGTTAAAACAGATACAAGAAGTTTGCGCGTATTTTTAAATTATAGAAATTTAAAATTTACTAATGGGACGAATAGCCAACCTTCTTTTAATAGTAGAATTGCTTATTCAGATAGTTATTGGAACCAATTACTTCAAAACACTACATTTTATGAGACTTCATCAGGTACCATTGCACAGCAAGAATTTACCTATTTAGAAGTCGATGCAGGGCGTGGCATTTACATGTGGAATGATTATAACGGAAATGGCATTCAAGAATTACAAGAATTTGAAATTGCTACTTTCCCTGATTTAGCAAAATATGTGAAAATATTTTTACCCAATCAGGTATTTGTCAATACGTTTCAAAACCGTTTGAGTCAATCTATTACTTTTAATGGCGCTGTATGGCAAAATGCAACTGGTATTAAAAAAATAATTTCCAAATTTTACAATCAAACTGCTTTTATACTTGATAAAAAAGTAAAACGTTCGGCAAATAATTTTGAATGGAATCCATTTACCTACAATGAAAACGAACTTATTGGATTGAATCAATCGTTTAGAAATAGCTTGTTTTATAACAAAGGTAAGCAACGACATGCCGTTACCTACAATTACACCTCAAACGCTGTAAAAAACTTATTAAACTTTGGCAATCAAGAAAATCATTTACGCGCACATCAAATCCAATATGCACATTTAGTAAAAAAATTCTGGTTGTTACAATTTATTGCTGGTAGTGGAAATTCAGAAAGTAAGTCGGATAACTATGCGAGTAGAAATTTTGAACTCCACACATTAGATTGGCAACCCAAAGTGAGCTTTTTATTCTCAAAAAATGCAAGTTGGGAAATATTTTATAAAAATAGTACAAAAAACAATACTATTGGAAACTTAGAATCCTTAAAGCAACAACAATTTGGAACACATTTTATTTGGAATAGTTCCAAAGGCCTCACAAGTAATGGAAGTATAATATATTATAATAATGATTTTAAGGGGAATTCTACATCTCCCGTTGGATTTCAGCTATTAGAAGGATTACAGGCAGGAAAAAATACAACTTGGCAAGTAAGTTTACAAAAAAGTATGACACAATATTTAGATATTTCATTAAACTATCAAGGTAGAAAATCGTCTAACAGTTTGGCTATACATACAGGAACTATTCAGTTGCGTGCATTTTTTTAAAAACCATATAAACATAATCAATTAAAAATGATTTATATTTGTTGTCATTTCCTTAAATCGATGAAAAAACAATTTTTAATTATACTGTTTTTAATTTTTAATTATAGTTTCAGTCAACTAAGTAATAAACATTGGTTGCCACCATTACACTCTAGAGACAATACAGCAGTTACGCAACAAATAATTTACATGTCAACTTTAGAAACTACGCCTTTTCAAGTAACTGTAAAGTATGCTGATGGTACTATTGTTCCTGGCTCGCCATTTTCGCTTTCGTTAAGTACTCCAGTTGAGGTTAGTGTTGGTTCTGGACAACCTTCAAATATGTTCTTATCTGTCTCCGATGTAAATACAGTTCAAAGTGATAAGGGCTTACTAATTGAAGGTTCAAAAGATTTTTATGTAAGTTTACGGGTTCGGTCAACAAATCATGCTGAAACAATTATATCTAAAGGAAAACCGGGTATTGGTAACGCTTTTCGTATAGGATGTATGGTAAATGAGAGTCAAGATAGTCGTAAAAATTTTGTTTTTGGTGTGATGGCTACAGAAAACAATACTGTAATTACTCTTTCCGATTATGATACTGGTGTGATTTTTGAGTCTGGCGCCGGAAACATTACAGCTGATACACAAACGTTTACACTTAATGCTGGGCAATCAATAGTCTTTTCTGGTTATAGCGATACGCCTGCAAATTTAACAGGTATCATTGGAGCATTATTAACAAGTACAAAACCTGTAGCAGTTACAACAGGTAATGCATTGGGAGGAATTCAAAATGGTAGAGCCGATTTAACATTAGATCAGATTGTACCTGCTAGTCAAATTGGCACAGAATATATTTTTATTGAAGGAAATGGAACTGCAGCTATGGAACTCCCGCTAATTGTGGCTCATGAAGATAATACGCAAATTTTTGTAAATGGATCTACATCTGCATTATCTACAATTAATGCTGGAGAACATTATTTTGTGCCTAATTCTTACTATCAAGGAACTACAAATCAAAATATATATGTAAGAACTTCTAAGCCAGTTTTTGCTTACCAAACTATTGGAGGTGGTTCAGACACGGCTACCTCTGGTTTAAATTTTATTCCTCCTCTGAGTTGTTTTTTTCAAAATTCTGTTGCAATTCCTAAAATTGATCAAATTGGGACCACAACTTACACCTCGGATATAATGATTTTAACCTATTCCTCTGCAACCATAACAATTAATGGGAATACAATAAGTACTTCATCTTCACAAACTGTTTTAGGAAATACAGATTGGGTAACCTACAGAGTTTCTGGTTATACCGGAAATATTTTAGTTACTTCAACTGGTCCCTTAGCTGTAGGCGTATTTGGTTTTACAGGTTCTGCTGTTGGATTTGCAGGCTATTATTCTGGATTCGGTAGTGCACCTCAAGATACAGATGTAGTAGTTTGTTCATCAGCAACAAAAAACTTGTTTGATGAAATTACTGGAAACCCAGGATCAAGTGGAACATGGACTGTACCTACAGGTGGCGCACCATTAAATGGTAATATTTTTAATCCTGCTGTAAACCTACCTGGTGAATATATCTACACATTTACTAAAGATTGTAATGCTTCACTTGTAACATTAAGTGTAAAAGTCAACGTAACTGTTCAACCAGGAAATAATCCTGGAACAAGTACAACAATAAATACTTGTGTAAATGCGTCAAACTTTGATTTGATTTCACTTTTGGGAACAAATATTACGCCAGGCGGTACGTGGTCTCCTACTTTAGCAAGTGGAACAAGTATATTTAATCCGAGTATTGACCCTAGTGGAATTTATACATATACACTTGCAGCTACATCTGTTTGTCCAGAATTAACAGCTTCAGTAACTATTACGAACAATTCGCTACCAATTATTAATTCAATTACTGATTTTGAAATATGTGATGATATTACTGACGGAGACGATACTAATGGTCAAGCAACTTTTTTACTAACTACTAAAACATCTGAAATACTAGGTTCATTAAGTAATATCGTTGTTACCTACCATCTTTCAAATTCCGATGCTACAACAAATTCAAATCCAATAATCTCATATACAGGGGGTAACAATACAATATATGTTAGAGTCACAAATACAGTAACAAATTGTTACAGTACCTCAAGTTTTTTAGTAAAAATAAACCCTAAACCTATTGTGTTAAATGAAATAACCCTCAAACAATGTGATGATGATACCGATGCAATAAGTGCGTTTAATCTCACTGAAGCCAACTCAATTATTTCATCAGAAACAAATTTGACTTTTTCTTATTACGTTCAACAAGCGGATGCTATCAGTGGAACCAATGCAATTACGAATAGTTCAAATTATATTTCTTCAAATAACGGTGTAGTTTGGGCTAGAATTATTAATAACAAAGGTTGTTTTAGAATTTCAAAAGTAAATTTATTGGTTTCAACTACTCAAGTTCCGAGTTCTTTTAGTTTTGTGATAAATGAATGTGATGAATTTATTAGTACTTCTGATCCAAGTAATGACGGTTATGACTATTTTAATTTTACCAATGCAACAACAGCAATTTTAGCACTATTTCCTGGAAATCAAAACTTAACGGTAACCTATTACACATCGCAAGCTAATGCATTAGCGGAAACAAATGCAATTACAAATCTAACCAACTTTAGAAATACAATTCCAACTAGTCAACCAATATGGGTCCGCATTGATAGTAATACATTTAACGACTGTGTAGGTTTAGGTCCTTATGTTACTTTAAAAGCTAATCCGTTACCAAATTTTAACCTTCCTGAGACTATGTTAATTTGTGTTAGCCCAGTAACTGGAATAGGTAGCTATAGTATTAATGCAACACCTCAAACCCCAGGAAACTACTCATATGTATGGACACCGACTAACCCATCGCTAGATGCTTTTGGAAATCAAACTGCTTTTTTTAATGCAAATCAAGCAGGAACATATTCAGTTGTAGTTACAAATACTATTACAAACTGTGTACAGCAAGATGAAATAGTAATTACAACTTCTTCACCTCCTGTATCTGTTACAGCAGTATTACTAACTCCTTTATTTAGCTCTGGTCTGTCTAGTATTCAGGCTAATACAGTTGGTGGATTTGGTGAATATGAATACAGTTTAGACGGTTTAGATTGGCAAGATAGCCCCGTTTTTACCAATTTAGAAAATGGAACATATATTATTCAAGTGAGAGATAAAGAACAATGTGCTGTTCGTTTTTCAAATCCAATACAAACCATTTCTTATCCTAATTTCTTTACACCAAATGGGGACAGTTATAATGATTTTTGGAATATTAATGGTTTAACACCAAACTTTGAAGCTAAAATCTATATATATGATAGGTATGGCAAACTAATTAAACGTTTATTGCCAAATGAAGTTGGTTGGGATGGAACATTCAATGGCCAACCCTTGCCTTCTACAGACTATTGGTTTAAAATTGAATACAAAGAAAACAATCAATTAAAAGAATTTAAATCCCATTTTTCATTAAAAAGATAATATGGAACCTTATATACATTCTGAAATAAAAAATGCAATTGGTTTTATTACATTTTTCCATCCTGCAGGAAATAGTTTCCCTAGTAAACAATTAGAAAAATTAGTAAACACAATAAATGAACTAGATGCACATTCTGAAGTAAAGATTCTTGTACTTCAAAGTGAAGGCAATACGTTTTGTGCAGGAGCTTCTTTTGATGAATTACTCCAAATTATAGATGTAACATCGGGTGAAAAATTCTTCTCAGGCTTTGCAAACGTAATCAATGCCATGCGGAAATGTTCTAAATTAATTATTGGCAAAACACAAGGAAAAACTGTAGGAGGTGGTGTTGGACTTTTAGCAGCATGTGATTATGTCATTGCTACTCCAGAAGCAGCAATAAAATTATCTGAATTAACTATTGGAATAGGCCCTTTTGTTATTGAACCCGCAGTGAGTAGAAAAATTGGGAAAACAGCGATGTCTGAACTAGCATTAACGGCAAATGAATGGAAAGACGCTAAGTGGGCCTTTGAAAAAGGACTCTATTCACAACTTGCTCCCAAAGAAACTTTAGAGGAAGTAGCATTAACTTTGGCAACTCAATTAGCCAGTTACAATCCTGATGCGCTTCGTTCTTTGAAAAGCGTTTTTTGGGAAGGAACTTCACATTGGGAAACTTTATTACTCGAACGAGCAAAAATATCTGGGGAACTTGTATTATCTAATTTTACAAAAAATGCATTAAAAGCATTTAAAAAATAATGATTAGCTGGTTTTTAACCAACCCGTAATACTATATCTTTTCCGTTTTACTGGCATAACTTCATGTTCCAGTTTTTGGCTATCAAAAATAACAACACGTCCTTTCTCAGGATAAATGGTTATTGCTTCGTTGTCCTTATAGATTACTAATGCGCCACCATATTCTGGCAACCAATTTTCATCATTTAAATAACAAACTAAAGATAATCTTCGTCGTTTATCATTTTGAAAAACATCTAAATGCCTTTTATAAAAGGTGCCTTCTGGATAAACAGCATAATGAAATTCCTTAGTAGATATACCTAAAAAACAAGTAGCATTAAGATACGCTACAAAATCTTGTACTTTACTAAAAAAAACAGCTGATGATGTTGTCTGATGTGCTTCATCTAGCCATAAAATATAATCACCTCGAACAGCTTCTATAATTTTTTCGTCTATTTTATTACCAATAGCAGATTTTTTAAACTGTGTAGCAGCAAATGCATCGTCTAAACCTTTACGAAGTGTATTAACTTCATCAGATGTAAAAAAATGATCTACAACAACATATTCGTGTTCTAAAATTCCATCAATTATGGTTTCATAAAGATGATTACGATTCATGTTCTTTATTTTATTACAAATATAATTGATTTTTTAGCGATTATATTTATTATTTTTGTCGTTCAAAGACAATCTTATGAGTAAAATTAGAATTACTAAGCAATTTAATTTTGAAACAGGCCATGCTCTTTTTGGCTATGACGGAAAATGTAAAAATGTTCACGGACATAGTTACAAATTATCAGTAACGGTAATTGGCGAACCTATTACTGATTCCTCAAATGTGAAATTTGGAATGGTAATAGACTTTGGTGATTTAAAAAAAATTGTAAAAGAAGAAATAGTAGATATCTTTGACCATGCTACAGTATTTAATCAAAATACACCTCATATTGAATTAGCAAAAGAATTAAAAGACAGAGGTCACCACGTAATTTTGGTAGATTACCAGCCTACCAGCGAGAATATGGTAATTGACTTTTCTACCAAAATCAAAAATCGTTTACCAGAAACTATAAAATTGTTTTCGCTTAAACTTCAAGAAACGGAAACATCTTTTGCAGAATGGTATGCTAGTGATAATTAAAAGCACGCCTATATTTTTTCAAAAAGCATAGGGTCCCGTGTTTCGTTATATAAAAAAGGTTGTCTTCATTAAGACAACCTTTTTTGATGCCACTTCACCCGTGGCTATACTTGATGTATTGTGTTTAATCTACTGCTATTTCTTAACAATTAAAAACTCACTACGTCTGTTTTGTGCATGTTCTTCTTCAGTACATGCTGTGCAAGATACTTTTGGTTCGGTTTCTCCCATACCTTTACCTGAAATTCTATCTTTAGCAATGCCTTTTGAGATAATGTATTGAACCGTAGCCTTAGCTCTTCTATCTGATAAACGTAAGTTGTAATTATCTGCTCCTCTAG
>JACCDH010687358.1_pt1 | contig 110496 bp, 102 predicted proteins | sample 7442481 | NCBI WGS metagenome assembly JACCDH01 (sample SAMN15323433, study PRJNA562643) | freshwater metagenome | isolation source: river surface water | place: USA:Blue River Watershed | collected 2017-08-15 | reverse complement strand
GTACTTTGACAGTTAACCCAGCAGCATTATCAATCACAGCGAGTAACGCTAGCAAGACCTATGGCTCAGTAGCTAGTCTTACTCAATACACGACGAGTGGCTTATTGAATAGCGATGCAGTAAGTGGTGTTACGTTAAGCTCAACTGGTTCGCCTGCGACTGCAGCAGTAGGTGCTTATGCCATTACAGCAGCCAGCGCAACAGGTACAGGTTTGAGTAACTATACGATTAGCTATAGTAACGGTACGCTTACTGTTGATAAGGCAAATCTGATCATCACGGCAAACAATGCGAATAAGACTTATGGTAGTGCTTTGATTAATGAAACTGGCTCTACAGCCTTTACAAGCGGCGGCTTGCAAAACAGCGAAACCATTGGTAGTGTATCTATTGCTTATGGAACAGGTGCTGCTACCACGGCAGTGGTAGGTACCTATACGGGTAGTGTTACCCCAAGTGTGGCTACAGGTGGTACCTTTACAGCTAGCAACTATAACATTACGTACAATACGGGTAATATTATAGTTGGCCAAGCTAATTTAACGATTGCCGCGAGCAATGCAAGCAAGACTTATGGCGCAGCAGCAAGTCTATCGCAATACACCACAAGCGGCTTGCTGAATAGCGATGCAGTGAGTGGCGTTACCCTGAGCTCAACTGGTTCACTGGCTACTGCGAATGTGGGCACATATGATATTGTTCCATCAGGAGCAACAGGTACAGGTTTGAGTAACTATACGATTACCTATAGCAATGGAACATTGACTGTTAACCCGGCAGCATTGGTAATAACTGCTACTAACACAAGTAAGACTTACGGTTCAACAGCCAGCTTAACACAATATACCACAAGTGGCTTATTGAATAGCGATGCAGTGAGTGGGGTTACGCTGAGCTCAACTGGTTCTCCCGCTATTGCAAACGTGGGAACATACAATATTGCACCATCAGGCGCAACGGGCACTGGCTTAAGTAACTACACGATTATTTATAGTGATGGGACCCTGACTGTTAATCCTGCAGCATTGACGATTACTGCGAGCAATGCAAGCAAGACTTACGGTGCACTAGCTAGTCTGACGCAATACACCACAAGTGGCTTGCTAAACAGCGATGCAGTGAGCTATGTTGTACTGAATTCAGCAGGTTCACCTGCTACTGCAGCAGTAGGTACTTATACTATTACAGCAGCAAGTGCAACGGGTACAGGTTTGAGTAACTATACGATTACTTATACTAATGGTGCTTTGACAGTTAATGCTGCAGCATTAACCATCAGGGCCAATAATATCAATAAGTTCTATGGCTTAACACTCAATCCAACAGTGTTTACTGCTACAGGATTATTAAATAGTGATGTGGTAAGTGGGGTTACACTCAGCTCAACCGGCTCGCCGGCAACAGCTAATGTGGGTACATACAACATTGTATCATCAAATGCCACTGGAACAGGCCTGAGTAACTATACCATTACTTACAGCAATGGTATATTAACAGTATTGCCAATTTCTTTAACGATTACTGCAGCAAACCAAGTTAAGTGTCAGGGCGATATATTAACCCTGCCACCGAATGGTTACGGCGTGAACGGTTTAGTGAATAGTGATGCAGTAACCAGTGTTACGCTGACTAGCACCGGAACAGGTAATGGTGCAGCAGCAGGTACTTACAGCATTGTTCCATCAGCAGCAACAGGAACAGGCTTAAGTAACTATACTATCAGCTATATCAATGGCACGCTCACAGTAAATGCACTTCCAACAGTTACAGCAGCTGCAAGCAGCAGTTCAGTAAGCAGGGGTAGGAATGTGACACTTACTGCTACCGGAACAGGCAGCTTTGCATGGACACCTGTAGCAGGTATTGTTAGTCCGAACGCTGCTATAACAGAAGCACGCGTTACAGGCAAATCAACATATACTGTAAACTTAACTGCAGCGAATGGCTGTCGTAACACAGCCAGCGTAACTGTAGATGTAATTGAAGACTTCTACATAAAACCTGCAGTAGTGTTTACACCAAACGGTGATGGTATCAACGACCGTTTTGTGATTAAGAATCTGGATCAATATCCGCAGAATAAGTTACAAGTATTCGACAGAACAGGTAAAGTGCTTTATGAGTACACGAACTATGCGAATAATTGGGATGGTACTATCAATGGTAAGACTCTGACAAAAGACACATATTTCTACGTGTTAACGGTAAGAGGACAAATTGTAAAACGTGGTGCTATCACTGTAGTACGTTAATTCAAGGTTGTAACAAATAGTCAGACAAACAAAGAAGAAGATTATGAAACAGACAATCAACCATACTAGCAAATACTTTTTGGCAACACTCGTCTTGCTTCTTATATCGGTAACAGTTGTGGAGGGCCAGCAGCAAATGGAGAATAGCATGAGTCAGTATTTCCGAAATAGGATGTTGTGGAATGTCGGCTATACCGGTGTAGACGGTAATCGTTTGTATGCATTGCAGAACAGGAGCTGGGCCGGATTTGACGGTGCACCTGTAATGACGAGCATCAGCGGCGAGTTTAACTTTGGTCAAAATTCAGCAGGTGGTGTGCAGGTAATCTCCGATGCGGCAGGCGTGATGTACAGAACATATGGCGTACTGAATTATGCATATCGGATAAAGCTAGGGCAGGAGCAATCATTAAGGCTGGGCGTTGCATTGGCTTTCAACAGCGACAGGCTAAATAGCAAAGCATTGGAAGGTGTTACGCCGGATCCTACGATTTTGGACAATATTAATAGCAAGCCTAAGTTCGATGGTAATTTTGGTGCAGTATATCAGAAGGGTGCGTTTGATGTGGCTGTATCGCTATACCGCTTAGGTGCTAATATGCGCAACAGTAGTACGAACAATGTAAACCAGGCTGTAGGTCAGATGGGGGTTGGTTACCGAATGAAACTAACTTCAGATGAGAAGGTGTTGCTGAAACCACTGGCTATGTTCAGACTGTACAGCGAAACTAAATCAATCTTCGATATTGGTGCAGAATTAGACTATCATGAGCTTCTACATGTGATGACCTTATACCAAACTACTGGCAATATAAGGGCTGGGGCTGGTTTAAGAAAAGCTGGTCTTGGTGAAGCCAATTTCTTCTACAACACCAATACCAAGGTGGCCAATAGTGCCAGTCAGCAGTATGAGTTGGGTATAATGTATTTGTTTAAAGTGAAATGAGCATGTAAGGTATTCAGGATGATTATCTTAATTAGCCTAAATAAGATAATGTATAGTTAGTTTATTAACCTTCATGATTAAAGTAATAGTATGTACATAGAAAGATTGCTTATCATAAAGCAAAGCATAGTAGCTCAAATACTCATTATCTATACTCGTTATCTACTCGGTGCTACGTTTGTATTTTCCAGTTTTATTAAAATGAAAGGAAGGCGTTTTACATCCTCTTCAGGAGAGGCTGAGCCAATAGCTTCAGCATTTCATTTTTTTGAAACCTTGTATCAATCCGGGTTATATTGGCAGTTTATCGGACTTGTACAATTTGTTTCAGGAGCATTATTGATGACTCAGAAGTATGCAAAAATTGGCGCCTTAATGTATTTCCCCATTATTTTAAATGTCTTCATCATTACCCTATCTTACTATTTTGCATATACCTATGTCATTACAGGCTTAATGCTTTTAGCCAGTATAGCTTTGATATTATGGGATTTCAATGAATTGGGGATTCTTATAGATTTACCTGCAGTGGTAATTGATAGTAATAAAGTTGAAAAAGAAGCAATTTGGATAATAACAGGGACATCGTTATTGCTATATACGAGTTTATATCGAATTCTAAATGACCAATACAATATTATACTTTGGTTTCTAATCTCAATTGTTATAGCTATAGTTGGTTTTGTGTTTTGGTGGCATTCTCGAAGAGTTAAGCATGTATAATTAAATTTTCTAGCTAGATCCTGTTTTAGTGCCCTAAATATATCATTACTCACGTATCTATCTCATGGAGAGAGTTTTTTTCTAAATGGATAACTACTTGTTGGTGAAAGAGACATGTTGAAGGAATTTCTTTTTATATGTATCTCCGATTGGAATGTATTTTTCTTCAATTAGTACTCTATTCCCTTCTATGAAATTGATTTTTTGCAGAGAAATCAGGTATGATTTGTGAACTCGAAAAAAATTGTACGCTGTCAATTCTAGTTCGAGGTTGTTAAGGCTGTCTAATGTGAGTAAACTTTCATTAGCTAGCTGTATTAGTACATAATCTCTTTTAGCTTCCAGATATAGTATATCCTCTATAAGAACTTTACATAGTCTACCGTCGGTTTTAATAAATAAAAATGGCTTAGCGGTTATTTTACTTGTATTGTCTTCTTTGGGATAGAGTTTTAGTAGTGATTCTGCTTTTTGAATAGCTTTAATAAACCTGGTCAATTCAATTGGTTTCAGTAGATAATCAATTACATGAAAACTGTATCCTTCTAATGCATATTCACTATAAGCAGATGTTATTATAATGGGAATCTTTCTGTCAGCCAGTGACATTAATTGGAGTCCTGTCATTTCTGGCATTTGAATATCCAAGAATAGTAGATCTACTGGCTCTTTGTTGATATAGTTTAAAGCTTCAATTGATGATTGTGAGGAAAATACTAATTCAAGTCTCTTTTGGCTGGCTATATAACTTTTTAGTAGTTCTAATGCCCACGGTTCATCATCTACAATTACGCATCGCATTTTTGAATATTTTTTATTATCAATATGACATTGTATTGTTCATTTATCTCTTCAATTTTCAATTCATGTCTATTGCCATACGTTAGCTCTAATATGCGTTTCAAACTAGGCAAACCAATAGTGGTAGAGTTAATAATTCTATTGGGATTTATTTTGTTTGTAACGCTGAAACTAAGCATGATCTCTGAAACAGTTAGTTCAATTGCTATAGGAAATTTAGGATCTGTGTAATAACCATGTTTGAAAGCATTTTCAACTAGTGTAATCAATAGTAATGGTGGGATCATGAAATTTTCTGTATTCCCTTGAGTTGTAAAATGAACAACTGGATTTCTATTTCTGTATTCTTGTAGTGATATGTATTTTTTCAGATGATCCAATTCTGAATTTAGTGAAACAAGTTCGGATTTCGTAGGATTGAGTGTATGGCGTAGAATATCTGAAAATGTTTTAATCGCATCAAGAGATTCGGCTGCCTTGTGAAAGACCATTGAATATATTGTATGAAGACTATTAAAGATGAGATGTGGGTTTAGTTGAGCCTGAAGAAACGCTCGTTCATTCTTAATCTTCTCTTCTTGTAGGATTAGGTTTCTTTTTTGTGTTTCAATTGTAGACTGTAATAGCCAGATTACTGTGCTAGGTAGTAAAATCCAAGTAATTGCCTGAAAGAAATGTGAAATGATATATCCATATAAATTAAATTCGCAAAAATTGCAAATGCCGTATAAATTTCTCATCAGAACTTCCTGTATACTATAGCGAAGTAGAATGTATACAGTGATGAGGAGTAGCCAATATAGTGTGGCTTGCAAATATTTATGGTTTTGCATTATTCTAGGCATAACCCAGTAATAATTCATGTAAAAAATGATAGGAAAAATACAATAGTTTGTTATGGCTAGTGGATTAAATATATCTAGTGCCACAGTCCACGACTTGCCATAGGAAATTTGCAGGGCTGTTTCCTTTAGTAGAAAGGTATATACCCAGAAGGCAATATGTAGCAGAATCTTGCTTTTCTTAGACATAATCAGTGACAATTTATGAGATTTCAGAAATTATAATGATCCTTTACGGTCAATTATATTTTTTGATCTACCAACCCTCCTTTTCTATCTGCAAACGCTTTAAGTGTTATCAACCATGCAGATGTTTCATCGTATATAGTAGGCTGTTTGTAGAAATTTGATATTTAAGCTGATCGAGTATAGCAATTTTATACAAATATTTAAAGCCATGCGTTACTTAATTTGTATTCTGCTAATTGTTTCTGTAAAAATCACTTTTTGTCAAAAGGTAAACATTACAGGAAGATGTGTAGATAGTGTCCGTCAACCCTTATCTTTTGCAACAATAAAGATGTTTCGTGCCGGTACAACAACTGCTATTACCCAAGCACTAACTGATAGTAGTGGCGTTTTCAATTTTTTAGTAGAAACTCCTAGCGTTTATTTTATACAGGCTGAAGCTTTAGGTTTTATAATGCATACCAGCAAATCTATAACAGTTGCTGATACCTCAAAGAATATTCAATTGCCTGATTTTATTATGTACCATGCAGTTACTAAGCTTAATAATATAACTGTTACAAGTACTAAGTCTTTGATTAGTGCTGTAAATGAAAAAATTGTATACAATGTGGAAGAAGATAAGTCGCTTAACGGTCTTACTACGCTTGATGCACTGGCAAGGGTGCCTTTTGTTTCTGTTGACGGCCTTGGTAATGTACAGCTGAAAGGACAAACTAACTTTAGAATTTTACTCAATGGTAGACCAACATCTTTGTTTGCCAATAGTCCTGGTGACGCATTAAAAGGGTTTCCTGCTAATTCGGTAAGTAAAATAGAAGTTATTACTAGCCCTTCTGCTAAGTATGAAGGAGAAGGGCTAAGTGGACTTATTAATATTATTACACAAAAGAAAACTATAGGGTTTAATGGATCGACGTCATTTACATATTCTAATATTCAGGATGGATCGATCAATCCTAATAATAGGATATCATTCAAAAGTGGTAAGATAGGAGTCAACTCTTTTATGTACTATGCAGAAAATCTTGGTTTTCAAACCACAGGTTTCAATGAGTATACAGCACTACGGAATAGTAGTTTATTCTATAGAAGACGTTCGTCTGATACTCTTCAGAACAGGGCTTATCAATATGGCGGTAATCTAGAGATTGCTTATGATATTGATAGTTTACAATCACTTAGTATTTATGGTGTATTGTTTGGTTCAGGCAGTAAGCGTAGACAGACAAACAGATTTGTGCTTAGTAATACTGCAGGTTCATCCACAGGGTTCAGTAACTTTTTCACTTTCGATACATCTGTTAATCCAGGATCAGAATTTGGTATTGACTATATAAAAAAATTTGCTAAAGCTGGTAAGGAGTTTTCTTTAAGTGCAAATCGACAGTTCAGGAGGAATTCCGGTGATTTGTTTAGTGACCAGATTTATTCAAGTGGGAATTTACTTTTTCTAAAAAACAATAACCGGGCTACTAATGAACAGAATACTGTTCAAGCGGATTTTGTTTTGCCTTCTGGAACATTATCGAGCTGGGAATCTGGAATCAATATTATTCAAAGAAGTGTAGCTTCAGATTATTCTAGCTTTTTCAGGAATAAACCAACTGACCCTTTTAGTCTTACTATTGGCAATAATGACATACTAGAATACAAACAATGGGTTTTGGGAGGATATTTGGTTTATAACTATAATTATAAAGTATTTAGCATGAAAATTGGTAGCCGTGTTGAAAGAACCATTGTTGAAGGTGATTTTGTGAGCGCACAAACTAAAGTCAGACAGGACTATCTTTCTTTACTACCCAATGCCACCTTTAATTGGAAGTTTAAAGGTAATTATCGTTTAAACCTAGGATATAATAGAAGATTATCAAGACCTAGTCTTGTTTTCCTTAATCCATTTACTGATAACAGAGATCCACTTTTTCTCAGTTTTGGCAATCCATCACTAGAGCCAGAGTTCTCAAATAACTTTGAATTAGGTGTATCTGTGTTTAAACAAAAGTTTTCTTATAGCTTTAACTTCTCAAGCTCATTCATAGATGATGGCATTCAACGTTATTTTACTTTCAATGAATCCACAGGTGTAACTACACAAACGTATGGTAATGTTGGATTAAGCAGGGTGTTTAGTATTAATGGGTTTGGTACTTATCGACCTACAAAGAAGTTTAGTTACTCTTTAAATTACGGAATTAATTATGCCTCTTTTAAAAATAATGTACAGCCTACTGAGAAGAACAGCGGATGGTATGGAAATATAAATCATAGTGTAAATTATATACCCAATCCTCGATTTTTCTTTTTTCATACTTTCAATTATACTGGAGCCCCTCTTCAACTGCAGGGCCGAAATGCCAATTTGCTGAGCTACAATGTTGGTATGGGATATTATCCTATACCTCAAAAACTAGTCATATCATTAGGCGTTAACAATTTCCTGAAAGAGACTTTATCATTAAATAGCCGTTTTGCGTCATCAACATTCTTGCAATTAGTTAATGTTGAAAGGCCTATTCGCTCTATTTCAATAACCATCAGATATAATTATGGTAAGCTCAAGCAGTCCGTGTCCAGAAAAAAAGGTGTTCAGATAGATGATTCAAAAGAAAATGTGAATAGTCAATAGTTTATTTCCGAATAGATTTATCAAAGTTACTTATTCGAGAAAAACGCAATTTAGCCAGTAGTAACTGGCTTTTTTATTCATAATAGTTTAATTATCAAATACATAGGACAATTCTGATAATTCATTTAAGTAAGAAAGTCATGTCGGTATGCATAGTATAATTGCCCCAGATTTTTTAAAAGAATCTACATTTCATGTAACATTTCAAACAGCTTTGTATCTATTATGTAAATTTTCTCTCAATAGCTGCGGTTGAATGGATTTTAAGGATATCTATAATGAGTATGGGCCAAAAATATACAGGTTCTGTTTGGGCTATATCAATGATCGCGATATAGCCCAAGACTTGACCCAGGAAACTTTTATCGCTGTATGGCAAAATTTAAAAAGTTTTAGGGGTGATTCAGGCATTGGCACTTGGATTTTCAAGATAGCTTCGAACAAATGCTTGCGCCTAATAGATATTGAAAGGCGAAAGGATGAGGTCTTAAAAAGTATGCCAGTTGAGCGAGATGTAAAAGGTGATGAGTCTGAGAAGGATGATATGCTGCAGAAGATGCGAAGCTGTATAGCTCAATTGCAGGAAACAGATAGACTTATTATTGGCTTATACCTTGAAGATTTACCCCAAGACAAGATAGCAGAAATTATGGGTATTAGTCATGCTAGTGTCAGGGTAAAAATACACCGTATTAAAAAATTATTGATTGAACAATTGAGCCAACATGGACAGATTTGATAGTTATAAATCAATTTGGCTTAGTGACGAGGGGCGTCAAATTCCCTCTGCTGATGAATTCTTAGATTTAGCCAAGAGATACAAAAGACGTAGTCAGCGACTTACGATTTGGGTGATAATTATTTTATTAGCATGTTTTATTAGTTTTTTTGGTGTTTGGTTTGGATATGAGTCTACTATGTGGACTACAAAATTTGGTGAAATACTAATTTTTGTAACAATATTATACTATATATATTATACCTATAAAGATCTCCAAAAGAAAAGGAAGTTAGATGTTATAAATGTGAATACTTTTTTGTATCAGTTAAAATCAGATATAGAAGAAACTAAACTCAGGAAGAGTATTATTTTAAAATTTATAACACTTTATGGGATATCATACGGATTCTTTATTTATGAAAATGCTTCAGTGAATCAAGAAAAGCTAATAATTAGCTATACAATCCTTATTGCATTTGTCATGTTTTTATGGTTCGTATTTCGACCAATAGTATTTAAAATTCACAACAAAAAGGTATATAGTACAATTAATAAAATAGTGCAATTACAAAATGAAATCAATGAGTATGGAAAAGATAAATAAATCACATATCGTAATATTCTTGTTAGGTATGATCTGCATTAATATTTCTTCAATTGATCGATATGTTTTTTCGATGAGTGACTTTGTTAATGGTATGATAAAAGGCCTTGGAATAGGTCTACTGGTTTTCTTTATTATCGCACAGGCAAAAATCAAAAGTAAGTCTCCAAAAGAATACTAGTGTTGAGTACCATTCAGTAAAAGTTGAAAATTGGTTGTTTATATCTTCTTTTCTTATTCTTTATAAGTATTGGTTTGTTCTGTAATGAATCAACGTTTTTTTATTTTTCATAAATTAAAGCATATTTCAATGTCTACTATTTTAGTTTTTATCGTCTCAGTCTTTTTGGGTTTTACAAATATTCTTGAATCATTTGAAGGGAGAATTAAGTACCACGTATTTTATGAAAGCCGTATACCAAATGTTTCGAATGATCAGCTTTCTCAGATGCTGGGCTCGGAGCAAGAGTTTTATTATAAGTCTGGTAATTATAAATCAATTGTCAATGGAACAAGTATGGATTATTTGACGTATCTGGTTGATAGTAATAAGTTGTATATGAAAATGCCCAATATGGATATGCTTATGTCAATAGATGCAGAAAAAAACTCTGATGAGATATTAAGCACTCAAGTCAAAAGGAATGCAGATACAGTTCTTGGTTTTGTTTGTGATGAATTAATTATTAAAGGAAAGAATAGCCTACAAAAATTTTACTACAATTCAAAATTTAGTGTTAATCCAAATGAATCAGAGAAACATAAAGCTTCAAATTGGGCTTCATTTATATCTATATCTAAGGCACTACCATTGAAAATGATAGTAGAGACTGAGCAATTTGTTTCTGTTACTGAAGCTTTTGAATATAAAAAAGAACCAGTATTAGCGTCTATTTTTAAATTAGATCCATCTTTGAAAATCACAAAAGGGCAGTTCTGAGCGCATTTTATAAATCGGCCAGTGGCTTTCTATTAATACTAATATAATTTTTGTACATGAAAGGGTTATTGATCACTTTGGTAGCATTATTTATTCAAATATCCTCAGTTAGTTCTCAAACTTTAAATAATAAAACTTTATTGAGAGAGAAGATATCTAAAATTATCACTAGCAAAAGAGCACTTGTTGGGGTTTCCATTATTGGAGATCAAGGAAAAGATACGATTTCCTTTTATGGTGAAAGACGTTTTCCTATGCAAAGTGTTTTTAAGTTTCATATAGCTCTTGCAGTACTAGCAGAGGTGGATAAAGATAATCTTTCATTAGATAGACAAATTACTATTGGTAAAGACAAGCTCTTACCTGAAAGTTTCTGGAGTCCTCTAAGGGATGAAAACCCAAATGGTGGTGTTTTTACTATTAGAAAGTTAATTCAATATTCGGTTTCGCATAGTGACAATACAGCATGCGATGAATTAATACGCTTAATAGGTACACCCAAAACGGTTGAGACCTATTTTAGGAATAATGGTATTAAGGATATTCAAATTACTTATAACGAAGAGCAGATGCAGGCTAAATGGGAAAACATGTTCCAAAATTGGACAACACCAAATGCTGCAAGTAATACACTAAAGAAGTTTTATGAAAATAGGAATAATCTGATGTCAAAGTCAAGCTACGATTTTTTTTGGAAAACCAATATTGAAACTACTACTGGTGAAAATCGAATAAAAGGGAGATTGCCAAAAGGTACTATTGTTGCACATAAAACAGGGTGGTCTGGAACTAATAAAGAGACAGGAATTACTGCTGCAGTAAATAACATTGGGATAGTTTTTCTGCCTAATAATGACTATTTCTATATTAGTGTTTTCGTATCGGAATCAAAAGAGAATTTCGAGACAAATGAAAGAATTATTGCAGATGTTTCTAGAGTTGTTTATGATTACTATCTGGCAAAGAGCGCTAAGTGAAAATAAATTGATAACTATACTTTCAGCCTGATTATATTACTTATTTTTAAACCACTCGTGGTAATAGGGTCTATTAGAATTCAATTCACTTCGATACATTTATCTAAATTCATTTGAGCGCTTTATTGTCAAGCAAACCATTCTTTTAGTTGGTTAATCCTAGATTGACTTACAACAATTTTCTCTTCTATATTATTTAATGAAATTGAATAATCGCTCCCTTCTTTGATGCGAATTGATTGTATATAATTTATATTAATTATATCGGATCGGTTTACTCTTAAAAATTCTTTAGGATCTAATTGATCTTCTAATGCTGATAAGGTCTCTTCCATAATCGGGTATTTTTTCTTTTCGGATGATATTGCATAAATGATACCATTCATTATCCGAAATAGAATTACATCTTTAACATCAATGATATATAGTTCGCCAGCAAATTTTGCTGGGAATCTTTTTTTGTATGAAGCATTTTCGTTTCGTTGTATTAAGTTAGATAATTGCTGTAATAGAATATTGTCTTTTGTAAGTATCCGTTTTATATTGATAACTTTATTTAGTGCCGAATGTACTTTTTCACTGGTTATAGGTTTTAATAAGTAATCAATTCCATTATATTGCAATGAGTCTTTCCAGAAATGATCGTAAGCGGTTGTAAAAATAATGACAGCTTTAAGATCTATCTTTTGCAGTGCAATAAAAGCGTTGCCATCCCTTAATTCAATATCACAAAACACTACATCAATTTCGGACTTAGCGTTTAAATTTCTAATTATTTCTTCACAGGAGCTATAAATCCCAATAATATTGATAGGTTGCTTATAACTATTTAAGTATCGCCTAATTTGTTCTGCGGCCGGAAGTTCATCTTCTATTATTACAACATTCATAATTGTTTAAACTTTTAGCTTATGGATCAATGGGATTTTAACGCTGAATACACCATTGGCGGCTCCATATGTGAATTCTTTACCTGTTAATATTTTATAGCGATATTCTAAATTTTTTAATCCTACGCCTTCAGATTTTGCTTCTTTGGTATTTAGCCTATTTTCAATTAGAAGTATTTCGTTAGTTATTCTTGCCGAAACAATTAATGGCTCTTGTAATGAAGCTTTATTGTGTTTAACAACATTTTCTAGTAGTATTTGAAGTGTTCCAGTTATGATGTATGTTTCCTCAAGTTCATAAAGTTGATTACTTTTTAAATCTAGCTGAAATGCTTCTCCGAAGCGTGAGCTAAGTAAAAAAATATAGTCTTGCATGTATTCTATTTCATCACGTAAAGAAACTATTTGCTTTTTTTCAGAACGAAGATGATAGCGATAAATTTCAGAAAGCTTATGCGTAAATTTTAAAGCTTGTTCAGGAGATTGTTGTATCAGTGCCGAAAGAATATTTAAATTATTAAATAAAAAATGTGGATTAACTTGTTGTTGTAATAGTATTAATCGCGTTTCGGATAATTTATTTTCTTTCTCAATAATGTCATGTTTTAGCCGAAATACTTTCTCATTATAGAGCCCTACAATTATTGAAAAGCATATGGGGATGTGAAATACGCCAAACATTATCTTCACCTCTTTAATTATCTGGTCTATAGAAGCCCCGCCTTGATATATCATTCTAGTTACAATAAGACCATAATATACACCATATACAAGAGGGAAAATTAGTAAGCTTATAATAAAAAGCAATGAATAGAATGAGGCTATTGAAATTATATTCTCTTTTTTACGGAGTAGTCTATAACAATAATATATAGATAAAAGCGTTACTAATCCTGCAAATAAGGTAAATAAATAACTCTCAAAATCAAAAGGTGTTCCTGCTGGATGTAATGTAGCAAATAGATAAAAAATAAAAGAGGAGTAAAGGATAGTAAAAATTAGCGCAAAATACCAGGCATTCAAATGTTTTAGTTTCTTCATGAATTTAAATCGATAAAACGTATTAAAGAATATCATCATTAACCACACCTTTTTTTCTTCCAACTTGCTCTTGTAACTTGCCAAATGTGAATTGTAAACCAATAAAAATGACCCTATATAATCTTTTTATAGTAGTAATATTTTCTACAGTATTATCTTTAAAATAATTTTTTATAGTGAAGTAATCATCATGTACATTATTCCAGTTAATTGTTGCGTATAATTTATTCTTGATAATGTGATATCCTGTGTTTATTTGATAAAAGATGTATGGCGATCTTCTGCCTAAAAGAGTTACATTCCTAATGTCCAATCCACCACTGCCACTTAGGTTAAAGCGGCTGGATGCATCCCATGAAAAAAAGTGTCCTATTATACCTGAATAGCCAAACTTGTGCTGTTGTTTCTGAAAGCGATTACGTATGTCAACATGTCTTAAATCTCCCCATAAACCAGCTTTCAATTTATTTGAAAACTGATAATTAATACTTCCTCCAAGTGAAGTAATTTGCTCCTGACCTACATTGCCATAGGTGATAGCCGTAATTCCAGTTTGTGGATTGAATATTTGATACGAAAGAATTTGATTATTGCTCCAGCTTCCAGAAAGGGTAGTCGTTATAAAAAGCTTCCCCTTGTTACAACGTAGCTGAGCACTGATTTTATGTATTTGTTGAGGACCGAGTTTGGGATTCCCATAACTAATATTAAAAGAGTCATTATTGTTTATAAATGGGTTTAATGTATTTATATAGGGCCTTAGGAGATTTAAGTTGTATGTTAGCGAAATGGATTTATTGTTTTCGACTTTTCGCGTCAAATTAAAGTTAGGTATTAGTGATAGATATCTTTCTTTAACAGATTGGGAAAGGTTACTGAACGAACCATCAATATTTGTTTGTTCTAGTCTTAAGCCTAGTCGGATGTTATTTTTTTTAATTCTGGTTGATATATTACCGTATGTAGCATAAACACTTTGCTTATATCTTAAATTATTGCTATTGTTTTTATCTTCTTTATAGCTACTATCTAAGTTAAAGGTGAAAAGACTTACGAAATTTGCATCTGCGTATCTTAAAATTGTTTTTAAGCCGGCTTCAATAATGTATTTTTCATTTACTATAGGAATCGCATCTATTTGAACAGTATATTCATCGTTCTTAGTATCCGACTGATTTGTTAACCATTTATCAATTGTTTTATATTTCTGTATTGTATGATTTGTAATTTGATTACTGTTGCCCTTCCAATTGATACGTATTGCAAGCTCTTTTTTGGGATTATTTTTAAATTTCTGAACATAGTCAATGCCTGCAGTAACGCCAGGCATTATATCTGACCCATTATTATTTATAGAGCCTTTTTCAATTTCTCCAATATTTAATAATGTAAATACCTCTTGTCTAAGAGAAATATTTGATGCTGTTTTATCTTTAGACACATATGCAATTATTGATTTTAGGCTATCTAATTCATAATTTATTTCAATTGTTCCATTTTGGCTTAATCTTTTCGCTAATTCTGTTCCATACAATGTACGTTTTAGATAAGCAGATGCGAATAATGGATTTGTTTCTATTATTCTATATTCATTTATAAAATCCCATGTTCCATTAGACGTAATATTCGCAGTAACTCCAATTTTACCTTTTTTTCCAGTTAATGTTAGCCCTGTACTTAGGTTAGTAAGTGTACTTGTATAAAGTGTTTGGAAGCCTTTGTAGCCTGAAAACTTCTTTGTTATAATATTTATTATTGCGGTTACTCCCTCTGCATCGTATCTGGCTGCTGGTGATGTTATAAGTTCAATTCGGCTTACAATATCAGCTGGGTAACTACGTAGAGCCTCTGTTATGCTTTTTGCGAAAAGAGAGGTCTCCTTGCCGTTTAATAAAACTATAAAACTGGTTTGTCCCGAAATTTGGATATTCCCTTGACCATCCACCATTACAAAAGGAAGGTTGCCTAATATCTGTGAAACTGATTTTAAGCGTGTGCTACTATCTAAACTCACATTGTAAATAAAACGATCATCTTTTGTTTCTAATAATTTTTTTCTGCTTGTAACACTAACGGCTTCTAGTACATTAGTTTTAGAGATAAAGGTATAATGTATAGTATCAATTTTGTCAATCGTTGTGATAGTATCAACAATTGCATTCATGCCAATATAAGTTGCAAATAGCGCATATCTTTCTTTTCTTGCTTCAATTTGAATGATTCCAAATTTGTCTGTTATGAGTGTATTGCTATGACTTTCTTTTAATAATGACTTTAAAGTTATTGATGCTCCTTCAGCAGGTTTTCCATTGTCGGTATGAAACTTTATTATTATTCTAGGATCAATTTGAGCATTCAATTGAGTATTTGCAATGATTATCATAATTAATACACTGATCACTTTATAACAATACATATCTTGATTTTTTTTCAAGATCCTTACTGCTGTTAGATTAATTCCTTTAAATCCATTAAGTATGCTTTGAAAGGTATTGAATGAGGAATATTTAGGATTTTTTGAGTATAGGTGTAATTTATAAATGTCTAAGCATTTTATCGGTTACTAACTCAAGTTGCCTTCAAGAAGTTAACATTTGGTAATTTAGTGTATGCTTAAAATGCATTATCTATGTTAAATCAGCTGGCTTTTTGTATGTTTTATGAATGTATAAAAACAATGGATTTCTAATTCATTTTGTATAATATACATCTTCAACAATAAGGTAATAGCTTTTATCTTTATTATGAAAAAACTTATATTCCTATTTTTTCTGTTTTTATCTTTTTCTTTTAGTAATACTATAGCACAGACCTCATTTGGTGTGCCAATTCGTGTTGATTTGTACGGGAATATTTTAAATCTAAATGAAGCTATCCAAGTACGTGTAGTGGATGAGATTCCTTTGTACAAGGCTGAATTAACTGGTTTGTCCACAAGTGTATCAGCGGAAAAGATAAAAGGGAGCCCTTTTTGGAATAATGATTGGAAATGGGCTCAATTATTTGATAGACGTAATAATTCTGTTGGGTTTATTAATGCTAAAATGAATTTAAATAATTCAAGTGTACATTTTTTAAATAATCAAGGTAAAGAAGTCTGCTTGAGTGTTTCTGACTTAAATAGAGTTATTTTCTATAAAGATTCTGTGAGTAAGGAAATAGGGGCGGTGTTTGTAAATTCTCAAGAGTATAAAATTTTACAGAATGAATTTAGAAATTATTTTCTGCAGATAATTTATGAAGGATCTGAGACTATTTTAGAAGCACATAAAAAGGAAGTTGAAAACAATCAGATCCGAAAGTATAATGATTTGCCTTATTCTTTCAAAAGCAAAAGGAAGTTTCTCTTTTTAAATCAGAACAGTTATAGATCCACAATGAGATTGACAATTAATGATCTCTACAGCGTACTACATTCAGATATTCATAGGAACCAAATTATTTCTAGCGAAAAGGGTTTAAAAAATCAAGAGTTTTTAATTAAGGAGCTCATTTATCTCAACTTTAATAAGGATTGATGTTTAGTGAAAGTTATTTCGGGAATTAGGTTTCATAATATTATATTTTTAATGATTGACAGCCACTTTTTTTTATAATCAGTTAATTGTGTGATGCATTTTTCATGATACTTTTACTTTCGTATTACAGCATTATGTTAGACGACAATTATTGTAATATTCGTTTTTTTCAGTTTGGTTAAGGCTGGGGGCATAATTAGAATTGTGATCTCTATTATGCCCCATTTTTTATTACTGCATAAATTTATGCTAATAGTTTATTTTATGTCTTCCTTTTAGATACACCCCGTAGATATTCTGTATTGATGAGTGGTTAAAATGATTTATAGTAAGCTGATTAAGTATATAAGTGGGCGTGCTTTAAATACTTACCTGTGTATCTTCACGAGTACTAAATACTTGTGATGCCAGCTGGAAATGATATTTTATTCTTTTTAAGTGTGTTGGGGTGGTTCAATGCGCTGATCCTTGGCGTTTATTTTCTTTTTATTCAAAAGCCTCACAGTATTCAGAAACTCCTCTTTAGCGCCCTTGTTATTGTAATGAGTTTACGTGTTGCTAAGTCTGTGCTATGGTGGTTCTATCCTGATTTGCCTATTTTGATTATCCAAATTGGTCTTTTATCTTGTTTATTTATAGGACCAGTTCTGTATTATTTTTTAAAATCTTCTTTACAGCAATATGCTGTCTTTCCAAAGTTTTGGCTAGCTAATTTGGTCTGTCATTTTGTAATTGGAGTTATTGTATTGGTAGTCTTTTTTAATAAGCGTCACATTCCGATATGGCGCACTTATATAATCCCAGTGATTTATTTGCAGTGGTTTTTTTATATAGTCTTATGCACTAGAATAGTAAAGCCTTTAGTGTTGGTCTTATTTCAACACGATAAAGGTTTGAGTTTAAATCAAAGGTGGTATATGGCAGTTTACTTAAGTAATGTTATTGTATTTATATCTTATGTATCATCATTTTCTGGCTTTAATATCCCCTATATCACTGGACCTCTTATTTTTACAGGTATAGTTTATGTTAATTTGGTTGTTTTCTTGCACAGAAAACGAATAGATAGCTTATTTCTTATCGAAACTGATAAAGTTCAACGAAAAAAAATGAGTATTGATTTTGCACAATCTTGCTTGAATGCTTTGGAGGAAATTATGCGAACTGAACAGCTGTATATTAACCCTGAATTACGCTTGTCTGATTTGGCCGCAAGATTGCAAATATCATCACATCAATTGTCCCAATTATTGAACGACCATTTGGGTAAGAATTTCAATGCTTATATTAATGACTATAGAGTGCAAAAAGCTTGTGAGCTTATTGTTGTAAATAATGAGATGAAGCTGGAAGTTGTAGGATATGAAGTTGGGTTTAACTCTAAGTCTTCATTTTTTACTGCTTTTAGGAAATTTACAGGTACAACACCAAAGCTTTATAAGCAGCAATTGTCTTGAATCTGTGTTTCAATAATGTGTTAATTGCGTATTAACCCTTTTTAGATATTTTTAGTGTATTAAATAAATTAGCATAATGTCAATGTTAGTGTTTTTCTTTTATGTTTAATAAGGGATAAGTAGCTTTTATTCGCCCTGAAAATCCTCCGAGCTAGTTTTGTATCAACAATGATTGAAATTATTTATCATAAAATTCATATTAGACATTCCTAAAAACATATTTGCCTTTTGTTTGGTTAATTTAGTGTAGAGACAACTTTTTAGCAGGTATATTAATCTTCACGATTTAAATGTTGATTTGAAAATTGGTTATACAAATGAATGTTTATCATATAGGAGCAGCTATTGCTTTATTTCTTAGTTGCATATTGTTCACAAAAAGTAAAAAGGATAAATCTGATTGGATATTAGCCCTTTGGTTACTTTTTATGGCTATCCATTTAGGTTACTATACTTTAGCCATTACCAATGAAATATTTTCATATCCATATTTACTTGGTTATGATAAGTTGCTTCCTTTACTACATGGCCCATTTCTATATTTATATACAATAGCATTAACTAGAAAGAATTCATGGTCATGGAAGTGTTTTTTGCATGTAATACCAATAGTAGTAGGTTTTATTCTTATTCTCCCTTTTCTTGTATTGGATTCTACAGAAAAAGTCAAGATATACCAAAATGGGGGTATAGGTTTTATTGTTACAGCAAAAATGCTACTGGCAGCAGCATTGGCGTCGGGCTTTTTTTATACCATTCGTACCCTACAAGAGATTTTTAAGTATCAAAGAATACTCAAGAAGAACTACTCACAGGTAGAGAAGATCAATCTTCAATGGCTTCTTCGTTTGAGTATAGGGCTATTTTTAATGTGGGTAATTGTTTTTGTTGCATCAGACCCATATATATTCACCGCCTGCGTTATATATGTTGTACTTATAGGTTATTATGGCATTAAGCAGACCTCTGTTTTTGCAAGTTTATCATCTGAGTTTGTTACAAATATGTATCAATCCATGGCTCAGGCAGACCCCAAAAATGAAAACGACAGTATTTCTCTCAAGTATGAAAAGACATTTCTAAAAGAGCCTCAGCTAGAAGTCATTAAGTCACAGTTGGAAGTTTTAATGCAAAAAGAAAAAATGTTCCTAACCCCGGAACTTACTTTAACAATGGTGGCCAACCGTCTTCAAATTCATCCAAATTCACTTTCCCAGGTCATTAATCGGACTGAACAGAAGAACTTCTTCGATTATGTCAATTATCTAAGAATTGAAGAGTTTAAAAGAAAAATAGCTGATCCCGGGAACAGCCAATTTACCATCATTGCACTTGCCTATGAATGTGGTTTTAACTCAAAGACTGCGTTTAATAGAAACTTTAAAGCATTTACCGGATGTTCGCCTTCTGAATATCTAAAAAGTGTGAAAGTATTAGTTAATAATACATGATATCCAGTCTTTAACTTTTTATCATATTGAATTTCAAAAAGATATGCTTTTTAAGAAATAGGTGCCACCTTTCAAGTTAGCCCCCGTCTTCAAATACATCCGTATAGTTTCGTTGCCATAAAATGCATCAAAAACTCTTGTGATGAAAAGAAGAATTTTAATGGGGATATGGCTGCTACCTGTCAGCATTATTTCTTGTCAGAAAGAAACTATGGTTAATGAGCCTGGAAATCTAGTTCCAAAAACAGTAGATCAGGACCCCTCATTACCGCAAGTAAAACTTAATGGTATTGGTTTTCATACTCAAGCTTTCGGTCCTATGGATAGTCCCCTCGTGATTACAATCCACGGGGGCCCGGGTTCAAATTACAGATATATGTTGAATTGTGCCACTTTGGCTGATAGTGGATATCGGGTGGTTTTTTACGATCAAAGAGGATCGGGCTTAACACAGCGCTTACCTAAAAAATGGTATACAGGATGGGGAATTGATGGACTTGATAAGATGTTTTATGAAGATCTGAGGGCTATTATCAATTATTACAAAACAAAGCCATTGCAGAAAGTAATACTCTTAGGCCATTCTTGGGGGGCAATTCTTGCAACCGGGTATACTGCAAAATATCCCAATGAAATAGCTGGATTGGTATTGGCCGAGCCTGGTGGATTGGTTTGGGAGGATATTGCGAGTTATGTTAAGGAAAGCAGATCTTATGGACTTTGGAGTGAAGCTTTAAACGATGTAAGCTTCTTAGATCAATTTATTGCTGCTAAAAAAGATCAACATCAGGTGGCTGATTATAAACTATACATAGCCTCTGCTAGCAATTCAATCGTTGGGGATACTTACCCGACTTTAGAAGGAAGGGAGAAATGGTACTTATATGCTCGCGATGGTGCAATTGTAGGTATCGCTGGCTTTGAATGGGCTGCAAAATATAAGCCTGATTTCTCAAAAGGAATCAGTGCGTATACCAAGAAAGTGTTATTCCTGTATAGTAGTAATAATAAAGCATATCCTGATACTTGGGCAAATAGAATAGCAAGTTCTTTCTTAAATAAGGAGGTTGTAAAAATTGAAGGTATAGGTCACTCAGGAATGTTCGATCAAGCTAATTATTGGAAACAAGTAACACAAAAGTCTGTAATCAAATATCTAAAGGGGTTATAAAACTATTATTGAGTAGAATCTAAATATATAAATATGAAGAAGATTGGTGTTTTAACATATATATTGCTATCATTATTACTAGCGCAAGCATATAAAAGTAGCGCTCAAGCAGTCAATTGGAAATGGGCTGAAAATTCAAACAATTTTATTCAATCAAATATTGGTCTTGATCAAGGATTCGTATATGGTGTTGGCTATCTACGAAAATTTTCTACACCAAAGCCATTGTTTTTAAACATCCATTTATCTAGTCCAGCTGGAAAGAATGTTCTAGATGATCTTAAGCTTCAACTTGGTGGTCAAATGCTATTGCTGAATCAATCAAGGCTTAAGGGTAGTGTAGGATTACAAGGAGTCGCGAGAAGATACGAGAATAAATTAGTGAGGATTTATAATTTTGGCTCAGAACTCAATGGTACTATTGGTTATTACACACCCAAATGGTTTGCAGCATTCAATACAAGCTTTGACAAAGCAATTGTGAGCAACTTTAAGCACTCTCCCTATTTTATCGAACATTATTACCGAAATGTGAAAGATGGATGGTATGAACCCACAAGCGGAGGTAATATATACCTAAGCTTCCAGTCCGGGTATGCCTTCAAAAATTTTGAACTAACCTTAGAATTGGGTAGAATTTGGACTGATGATTTTTCATCATCGCCAACATTGCCTATTTATGGAATGATGGGACTGAACTACAAGCTTACAAAAATTACGAAGCGGCAGAATTTGTAGGGTAGCAGGACTGCTGAGCTTACAGATTTGAAGCTTTTAATTAGCATGCAGTATTTTTTTATAACTCTTTGATTATCAAAAAATAAATTGTTTGTTGCAAAAGTTTTTGAGTTCAAAATCATAAAATCAAACCAGTTTGTTTGGACTTTGAACTTATTAGTGAGCAGTACCAAAGAGTTTAGCGCTTTATTCACTAAAAATGATTTTATGATTAGGTTGTTTATTCTGGCGTTTTCATTAGTGCCAATGCTTTTATTTGCTCAGCAAGAAAAATCAAGTAAAAAGAAAATTCTTATTGCTTTAAGCTCATACGGAAAAGGAGCTGGTAAAATTCGCCCAGGATTTGAATTTGATGAATACTCACAAGCGTATTTAATATTCAAGGTAAATGGGTTCGATGTAGACGTAACCAGCCCCAAAGGTGGGGCTGTAGAAGCGGATGAATATAATAAAGCAAAGCCCTATAATAAAGAATTACTTTCTGATCAAACCGCAATTGCTAAGCTCCAGAACACTATTCCAACTTCTCAGATCAAACCAGAATTGTATGATGCTATATATGTTGTGGGGGGGAAAGGAGCAATGTTTGATCTCCCGTTTGATCCCTCTTTGCAAGAAGTGATTCAAAAAATATATGAACAGCAAAAGGGAATCGTGGCTGCGGTATGTCATGGACCGGCGGCCTTTGTCAATGTTAAACTTTCTAATGGCAACTACCTTATTACTAACAAGACCTTGACAGGTTTTTGTAACGACGAGGAGCTAAAATTTGGAAAAACATGGAAAGATGAGTTCCCCTTTTTATTGGAGGATAAGCTCATAAAAAGAGGTGTAAAGTATGAACGAAGTGATGCTATGCTACCACAGCTAAGTATCGATGGTCAAATCATCACAGGACAAAATCCATTTTCTACTACCATTTTGGCGGAACAAATTGTTAGATCATTGGGGTTAACTCCTGCAAAAAGAGAACAATACAAGGATGAGAAAAGTATTCATTTAGTGAAAAAAGCTCTTGCCGGACAAATGGATTGGGCTAAAGAAGAGTTAAGGAAAAATTATGCTTCATATGATACACTTTTAATTGCTGTATACGGTTACTATAAGCTCCTTTTTGCTAAGGGTGATAAGCTGGAGATTACTAATGGGCTTAAGATTTCAGAATTGGTCTCAGATTGGGTATATAATGAAGTGCTTAGATATGAAATGGCAAAGGGTTATCTCGTTTTAGATGATAAGGTATCATCCAAAAAGCTTTTGAATGAAATCATAGTAAAGACGCCATCTTTTAGTGAGGCTAAAGCATTGCTTGATCAGATAAAATAGATTAAATGATATCTCAGTGAGAGATTTCTGAGAGACTACTTTTTTTGATTCTTGTACATTTTAGGTATGCATTTTGAAAGAGGCGTAGAAATGAAAAGCATTGGTGATCGAGAATGTTACCATGTTCCCCTTCATCAATGCTTTTAAAAATATTAGTACATAAATGTGATTAAGTATGCTATTGGATGTTGAAAGTGTTCAAGTATACATATTATCAAACTGTAATAATTTGACTTATGGATGGTGTTTTTTTGCCGGAATCTATTACGCAGGACATTGATGATTCATATTATAATGTGTTATTGAATGCGTTAAATCAAGTCGGAGCAGTTAAACAGCTTAAGAAGGGTGAGGAAATTATTAAAACGCGATCACAATGTGATTATCTATTCTACGTGCAAGAGGGCATTATTAAGTCTTGTCGAATTATTAATAATCGTGAGTATATCATGGGTTTTGCAATGAAGGGTGATATTGAATGTAATTTTAGTAGATTAGTTCGTGATGATATATCAGCTTGTATTATTAAAGCAGTCGCCCCATCTTGTGTTTTGATTTGTAAATGGAGTGATTTGGAAAAGGTGCTTACACGAGAAAAGTATTTACTTGTTCTAAATCATTTTATGATGGCTTATATCAATATTCTTCAGTCTCGTATGGTAGCTACTTTAGCTTTGACGGCTGAAGACAGGTATAAAAGCATGATTGTTAATCAAAGTGATAAAATTAGCCAGATCCCAGTTTCAGATTTGGCATCTTATCTAGGGGTTACCAAGCAGAGTCTAAGTAGAATTAGGAGAGCTAAGTTTAGGGTATAGAGGTTATATAATTTGACTGTCATGGATAGGAATAATGTACATTCTTTAATTTGTTGTATATACTTAAATGGATAAAATATCTTGAGCCAATATATCTCAAAGTAGGAAGTTAAGCTATTGGCTTTTTTATGCTTTTGCTATTTAGTGTGTTAAGTGGTTTAGTATAATCGGGGACGATACACTCGCCTGGTATAGATGGAGTGTTTACTCCAGTGATTAGACATTTGACAAAATATGATATGCTTAATTTGGTAACAGATGATTATAGGGGAGCTTTTTAGATAATGCCATAATATCTGATTACTGTAATTTTTAATTGTTTTTAGTGGAATTTTTTTCATCGAGGTGTACTTCTTCCCCCAAATGAGGACGGTGTATTCGGAAAATGGGATTTGTTTGCAAATGGAATACTTTTTGGTTTTTATCATTTGCATAAACCTTAGATTATCTTTTCAACAGCACTTTATTTTGGCTTTGTTCTTGCTTTTCGCTTAGAATATTTCCAATAAAGCTAGATGAGGTTACTAATTCTTAGAGTCGAAGCTATTTAGGATTAGTAATCATATTTCCAGTTATACTTTAATATGTAATGTTTCTTAATTGTATTTACTAGTCTGAAGTATTTAAGTTGATTCAATCTAGTAGCTAGTTTTTGGCGCCTTTAAATTAATGCCTCTTAACCCTAATTGAGTATATTAAGTTAAATGATAGTCATTTATAAATTTTAAGCCTGAATATTTTTTGAATTCGATAAGGATAATCTTAAAACCGCTTTTCATTATTATTAAAGGGGGTATGCAGTAGTAGTGAAGAGTTGCCTTTATATTAAATAGCGTTTTGAACGCATGCAATTACCCAATGGTAATTTCTAGGAGAATATCGTTTTGATATTATTGTTAAAACGGGTTTTGCTATATTTTAGATGTCATTATATAATATGATTACTGTATGGCTCATTAGAGATATCTGCGAACAAATTTAGATGGTTATTCATATTCCTAGATGGATTATTATAGCTATTGAAAGTTTGGAGAATGTTTTAAATACAATTATATCTCTGCAAGCGTCTGTTAAGAATAATATAGTAATCAAATTTGACAAAAGAAATCGCCTAGAATAGATTAGATATTAAATAATAATTCATTCAATTGACACTATGATTAAATTTGCTTATACAATTCTTTACGTCCAAGACGTGACAAAAGCAATAGAGTTTTACGAAAAGGCATTTGGATTTGCCAGAAAATTTGTAACACCCGACAATGACTATGGTGAACTTTTCGTTGGAGAAACAACACTTTCTTTTGTTTCAATAACATTAGCTAAATCAAATTTGACAGGAGGGTTTATGGAAAGCAATTTGATAGACAAGCCATTTGGAATTGAAATCGGTTTTACTACGGAAGATGTAGAAGAAGCAGTTACTATAGCAAAAAATGCTGGTGCTACCATTGTTGAAAATCCAAAGACAAAACCATGGGGGCAAATTGTTGCTTACGTTAGAGATATTGACGGTTTTTTAATTGAAATTTGTACACCCATGAACTAAATAAGGAAAGTATAAAACCTACTGTCAACAAAGATTTTACGTCAAGCAGGTGGAACTGCCAAATTTGGGTGTAGTTATCAATTGAACTTTAGTAACAAATTCAGCTTATATGGTTCGACCCCTACCTGAATGCCAAGCCCGAAAATGTTAGCAGATGAGTGTAATCTTTATCAGAATATAAGATTATAGTCTATATGCGGTATAAAAGCTTTTTATTTTTTTTGAGCTATTATATATACTTACGACCTTGACATGCAAATAAAGAAAATTAGGCTACTGATAGTGGTACTAGGAATACTATTATCTATTTTATCAACCTTAATACTAGCTGTATTTTGGCCAATGCCACAAATAAAGCTACCCGCTAAATACAATACTGTTTTCATAAAGGGCATTAATGTAATTGATGTAAATTCTGGTCTTTTACTAAAGAATAGAGATATTCTAATAAGAGATAATATTATTCTAGCAATCGATACCATAGGTATCTTAAAGGAGCAGCCTAATTCATTAGTGATTAATGGAACAAATAAGTATTTGATACCAGGTCTCTGGGACATGCATACCCATTCAAACCAATATTCTGAATGGCTTCATCATCCTCTTTATATAGCTAATGGCGTTACAGGGATAAGAGATATGTCAGGGCAGCTTAGTGAACGAGATAGTTATTTTGCTGGTAGCAGAGATCGTTTAAAATGGAATAAGGAGTTAGTGGAATATAAGCGAGTTACTCCACGATATGTTTTGCAAAGCAGTTTTCAAATGGATGGAGCATTTTCGGTTCCAGATAATTTTCCATCCTATTTCAAGTTACAAAAAGATGAAGATGTTGATTCTTTATTAAGTTTCTATAAAAGAGAAAATGTTGATTTTATCAAAGTGTATGATCAAATACCACCAAAATCATATAAAAGGCTTGCAATGCTTGCACCAAAATATGGAATGCATATATCGGGGCATAAGCCAATATTTGTTAGTCTTGAAGATGCTATTAGGATGGGACAAAGGAGCTTTGAGCATGGGCGTATATTCTTATTAGAGTGTTTTCCCAAAGCTGATAGCTTGCGTAAGTCAGATAATTGGAAAGAGTTTCTGTCAAAGTCGAGGAAGTCAATGCCTAAAGATTTTAATCAGGAATCGGCTAAGCGATTAATGTTGCTAATGAAAGATTACAGTGCTCACTGGGTGCCTACACTTCAAACACTTAAGTTCGAAGCATTTGCACATAAGTCTTCATTTCTGCAAAATCAGAATTTAAAGTATATTGACTACATAAGCAAAAAACTTTGGTGGGATGTGGATATCCGTAATAACGCTCGAAGAAATCTAGCCGTAGAAAGTGAAGGAGTATCTTCATCTTTTTATAATGCTGCTCAAGAACAAATTAAGTTGGCTAGTGATTTAGGTGTGCCTATTATGGCAGGTACTGATGTTGCCGATTCCTATATTTTTGCAGGGTTTAGTATTCATGATGAGATCGCAGATTTATCTAAGTGCGGCCTGTCAAATTTAAAAGCATTGCAGAGTGCAACAATTATACCTGCAAAATTTGTTGGAGTTGCAAATAGTTTCGGATCAGTTGAGATAGGAAAATATGCAGACATGGTACTTTTAAACAAAAACCCCCTAGATAGTATTGCAAACACAAAAGAGATTTACGGAGTAATTATGAATGGCTTATATTATGATTCTAATAAGCTTAATGAGCTTAAGAATCTAACAGAGTCTTTATCCTCAAGTTTCCATGTTAATGTAAAGGTACTTTTTAGTCTCTTAAATAGTCCATTAATAAGATTGCAGTGGGCGGATTAATAATGTTTTATGTTCACCTGAAAATTCCGATTGGATATTCATGAAATCAATCATAATATTACTCGTAGTTTGCTTTCTAACATCAAAAATGCTCTATGCTCAGAAAATAGTTTTATCTGATGCAAATCTTGTAGCTAATAAAGTATATTTATCAACGGACAAACACAAAGGATTCATTGCTAGGGTGGTAAAAGACTCAACAATTGTTGCAGCCGACGAACCTACTTTTGCACGGCTTAAGAATGTTAGTTTTAAAAATGGAAGAGTGGAGCTTTATGTAAAGAGCCATTTATTGCCAACTGCACCCCAATCAGCTCGGGGATTCATAGGTCTTGCTTTTAGAATTAATGATGATAATACAAAATTTGAATGTATTTATCTTCGTCCAACTAATGGGCGGGCAGAGGATCAACTTAGACGTAATCATTCAATTCAGTACTTTTCATATCCGGATTATAAGTTTACTAGGTTAAGAAGAGATTTCCCAGAGACTTACGAGTCATATGCTGATATGGAGTTGAACAAATGGATTAAAATGACAATTATCCTAAAGGATAACAAAGCAGTATTATACTTAAATAAGAATACCCAACCGTCTCTTATTGTTAATGATTTGAAGCATGGTGCAAATTCTGTAGGTTCAATAGGTCTTTTTGTCGATGTTGGTACTATTGGATACTTTAGAGATTTGAAAATATTTATAGAGGAGTAATGCCTCAACTGTACATTATTGGTAACTTTAATTTGGACTTAGCATAAATTGAACATCAACCTGCTGTATAATTTATCTCTCAATAATATTTTCTAAATCAACTAATGACTTTTTGAGGTAATAATATATTTTTTATAAGTTGGCGTTTAATAAATTAAATAGTAGTATACTTCAGTTTCATTTTGCTAAAAGCAAATATGGAATTGAGTTACTTATGGATATCGGTACTTATAAGGATATACCAAATTATTATTTTGAAAGTGTATTGCACTATTGTGATTTTTATGAAATAGTAATTTTTAAAAAAGGGAAGGGTTATCTTGAGTTAGATAATAAAATAGTAGAAATTGGATGCAATATTGTTGTTTTTTTATCTCCTTTTCAAAAAAGGAAATGGTTCGTTGAGAAGAGGTCTATAGAATGTGTCTTTCTTTTTTTTCAAGATACTTTCCTTACAAAATTCTTTACTGATAAGCTTTTTGCCTATAAGCTTCAGTATTTCTATAATAAATTTCATCCATTAACTCTCCTCCTGAGTAGTTCTGAAGCAGATAGGCTTTTATCCGTATGTGATGATTTATATAAAGAGATAAAAAATCTTCATACTGAAAGTGAACATCTTATTCGTGCACTTTTATACTATATATTAGTTTGGCTAAATAGAGCTTATGCTAATTGTTATGGACTTTCGTCTGAAACAAACCTATTGGCAGTTTGCTTTAAAAGTCTTTTGCAGCAGCAAGTCATTAAGTACAGGAATGTTGATTATTATTCCAATAAACTAAAGATAAGCAGAGTTACATTAAACAAATGTATAACCAAGCATTATGGCATAACGGTTTCTGAGATGATCGATAATTTTATTCTTTATGAGATCAAGGAAAGGCTTTTATACAGTAACCTAAATATCAAAGAGATAGCTTTTCAGCTTAATTTTTCAGAAGCAAATCATATGTCTCGCTTCTTTAAAGCCAAGACAGGCTATACCCTCACGAATTTCAGGAAAGCTTATCAAAATGGTATATCAGTTTTCTAAATGGTATATATAAGGGTTGAGGCAGATTTACTTTTGCCAGACACATTAATTCAACTCTGTTTTATGATAAATCCTAAGCCTTATTCAATTATTTCTAGAAAGGTTTTATTGTTTATTTTATTCGTCTTAAGTTCTTTTTTTTCGACATCATTTCAACTTAAAGCGCAAGTTTCTTCTTCGAAGGTTATTCTTATCTCATTAGATGGAACACCAGGGTATTTGGTTGATAAATATTTATCTGAAGGAGTTCTTCCCGAAGATGGTGCTTTTGCAAGAATGAAAAGAAATGGTATTTATGCTAAGAGAGTTTATCCCATAAATGTTGCTTCTACAGGACCTTCTCACATTTCTATTTTTACTGGGGCTTCTCCTAGTAAAACCGGTATAGTTGGTAATAATTTTCGAACAGCTGAACAGCAATGGAATACACCATTTGCATCCGCGTTTCGTAGCTCACTTCCAATTGAAACAATTTTTCAATCTGCAATGCGTCAAGGGAAAAAAGTAATGACGCTTGGAGCAGTTGGTGTTGATAATCTGTCTGTAGATAGAAGATCTGATTTTATGTATATGTATCCTAGTATTTCTGGACCTTCACTTATTCTTGATTTAGAAATTACAGATACTACTGTTAATAGTAATAGCAAAGTATATAGAAAGTTAAGTATTAATCCTAAAAGTCCATCACAGCCTTTTTTAGAGATTAGCGGAATTAGTAAGACGCGTTTACATTTCTATTTGCAGGATGCAGTTTATACTGATAATGGGAGTCTTAAAAATTTTGAGCAAATTATTATTGATAGTGATTTGAATATTGATAACGGATTTCTTGCTTCAATAAAGCATAAAGAGTGGGAAAGGATTGGTTTTACTAGCAGTAATAAGTATTATAATGTTTCTTTTAAGGTATTGAATAGTGATATTTTGCTGGGAAAGTTTCGATTATTTATGAATTCGCCTGCAGAGATTTATGGGTATCCAAATAGTTTTCTGAAGAAAATTCAAGACGATTGCGGTTTTTGGCCTGGTGAACCTGAAAACCGAAAACAAACTATAGGACTAATTTCTGAAGAGATATGGTTTGAACAGATTGAAAAATTGGCAAAATATTATCGGGATATGATTGTTTCAGGTATCAAAGCGGGTAATTGGGATTTGCTTTTTGGATACTTCTCTACTTTAGATGATGTTCAACATAGATATACTTTAACTAATAGTAGGCAAATTGATTTTAAAGAAGAAAATGGTAACAGGCCAAATCGATATGCTGCTTATATAAAAAAATGGTTTCAAGTAATAGATAACTATTTGTTAGATATAATGAATGCTGCACCCCCAGAAACTAATTTCATTATTTTTTCAGATCACGGAATGATTCCAATCCATAGTACTTTATTACTGAATAATTATTTACAAAGGGAAGGGTTTAGCTTTCAAGATAGTGAGCTAGCTTCAGTTTCGAGTGGTAATTCGGCACATATTTATATCAATAGAGATAAAATATCTTATGTTAATTATCCCGAGTATTTAGGAAGGCTGAAAAAGTCATTAGCATCATTAAAAGATACAATAACAGGTAAACCAATTTTTGAAGTAGTTGCTAATTTAGATGAACAAAAGAAATTAGGATTATATTATAACGGGCGTTCAGGGGATTTATTTGTTAGCTGTAAACCTGGCTATTCTATTTCGGATAGATTCATTCCTTCATTACCTAACATTGTTCAGAATACTTTTGATTATAAGCTTTTTCAGGACAAAAGTCAAGCTTTGAAAACCTTTTTATCAAATGGTACAATGAACGAAACTGGTAGAGCCGTTCATGGAAATCTGGCTAATATAAGAGAGGGGCAACCAATTTTTTATAGTATGGGTCCAGATATTCCTAAGAGTAAAATTAGGCGAATTCATTCATTGCAAATAGCTCCAACTATTGCAGATATTTTAGGTATAGAAAAGCCAAAGAGCTTTGAGAAGAATAGTCTTTTGAAAGAATAGCAAATCAACTTCATTTCGAATAAAGCCATATTTTTTAATTGTGTTGTAGTTGTTCAAAATGATAAATATTACAATATGTTAATTTATTTATAGTAATGTTTTATTTATCTAATGGTAATTATTAATAATGCTTTCGCATTCTACTTTAGCCAACATTATTACTTATTAATGTACTTTAATATTAACTGCAAATGAAACATTTTCTACTAGTAGCTGCATTGTTTTTAAGTTTTGCAGCGAACGCACAAGACGGAGAGAAAAGGAATTTAGTTAAAGTAAACATGCTAAGTCCCATAGTAAGAACTGGTTCTTTTTTCTATGAAAGAAAGATCAGTAGCAACAGCTCATTGCAGCTTGGTGTATTTTACACAGGAAGCAAGATGGATGATTTGAAGCTAAGGGGGTTTGGTTTTACACCCGAATTCCGCTACTATGCCTCTGAAAAAGGTGCAATGGAAGGTTTTTATCTTGGTCCTTTTTTGCGTTATCAGAGCTATGAGCTTACTGAATTGAATAACAAAGGAAAACTGAATACATTCGGTGGAGGTTTGTTAATTGGTAAACAGTGGATTTTCTCTAAAGGGATCAGTCTGGATATTTTTGCTGGCCCTTCTTACAATTCAGGCACAATAAAAGTAACCAGTGGTACTGATAATTTTGATCTACCTGGAGGCGTTAATGGTTTTGGCGTTAGAGCAGGAGTTACGGTTGGTATTCAATTTTAATTTATTGATTTGTTTTTTGTAGCAGCCTTGTCCCTAAAAGGCTGCTTTTTTATTGCGTTATTAGTATAGTTGTAAATATTTTATCTGCGGTTAATTGATTTGTCCTCTGTCTAAGGGAAATTAGACCAAAAATATTTCGTGAGACTAATTATTACCTTAATTGTACTTTCTGGATCAGTTATTTGCTTATCTAATGGAGTTAAGATTTTAAATAAAGTTACAGGTAGTCTTCATAAGATAAGTTTTATTGATTCTATGATAAAGTTTCAACTATTTGCTTTAGTTATTGGATTACATACAATGGGTTATTTTTTTCTCAAATATCCTGATACTCGGCATTTTTTAAGTTTCGGTGAATTAAAAATGCCAGCAATGAGAGAGAGGTGGCTTGGTGTAAGTGGAAATACTTCATGGTTAATTACTGGAATACAGTTTTTGTTGTTTATTAGTTTAGCTACAGGTTTATTTATGTTTATGGGATTAAAGTATAGTGGTAGTTTACATAATTTTCATACTTGGTTTATTCCTTATATCATTTTATTTTCAATTACAAATTCTTTTATTGAGGAAATTATTTTTCGATACGGAGTAGTTGCAGGTTTGGGTCATTCGTATGGCAATACATTAATAATGATAGTATCTGCTATTCTATTTGGCTTGCCTCATTATTTTGGTAATCCGGGTGGGGTTATGGGTGCTATGATGTCTGGATTGTTAGGTTATATTTTATGTAAGGCAACTCTAGAGACAAAAGGTCTTGCCATTGCATGGGCAATACATTTTGTTCAGGACGTAATTATATTCTCAGCACTTATGATGATGAATATAAAAGAGTAGGCATGACTATAACTAGAATTTAGTTGTTATTTTTTAGTATCCTAATTTATTTTACATTACAATGAAGGAGTTTATATTTGAAATGGCTTGTGTAGAAGATGCTAAACGTCTTGCATCAATGAGTGTGGAATTATGGAAAGGTGTAGATTTTGAAGAGGAAATACAAAGTTGGAAGATCATTTTAAATGATGAGTCAGATAATTATTGTTTGTTAGTAAGAGCTGATCAAGAGTATATAGGCTTTCTTCATATTGGAATTAGGGCCATTCGTACTGCTGGATTTGATATAGAAAGAGCCGGATATTTAGAATCAATTTTTATTTATTCTCATTATAGAAGTATTGAACTTGCCAAGCAAATGCTATTCAGAGCGGAACAGTGGCTAAATGAAAAAGGAGTGCAGCAACTTATTTCTGAAATTGATATTGATGATGTAGAAAGTCAGAAATTTTATCAAGGCTTTGATTTTATTGAGTTTAGTAAATTAGTGCATTATATTAAATATTTATACTAAATAAAATGATATTGTGAGTGTAGAAAAAGTAATTAAAGAGGCCTTTGATCCTTTTCTGAAAGTTTCAATAGATGTTTGGAGTCGCTTTGTTGAGTCAGGCGAGTTAATAAGTGCAGGAAAGAATGAAATACTTAAAAATGCCTCTACTGTAGAAAGATATCTGAGTTTTATTATTAGAGGTAGTGGAGGAGTTTTTTTAGCGAATGGCGCTAACCCGGTATGTATTGATATTTGTTATAAACATGAATTTTTTGGGGATTATATGTCTTTTCTAACCCAAGAAGCTTCACCTCTGGAAGTAATTACTTTTGAACCTTGTGAATTATTTAGAATTTCTCGTTCAAATTTTGATAAGCTTAATAGTGATAAGATATGTCGTTTTGCAGCTGAAGCGCTATTTATACATAAGCAACAACAGCAAATAGATATATTAACCAAGTGTGCAGAACTACGATATAATGAGCTCTTTTCCAAAAGTGATAATGTAAGAAATACACCGCAAAAGTATATAGCTTCCTATTTAGGAATAACACCTCAGAGCTTAAGTAGAATTAGGGCCCGATATATTCAAAAGAAAGGTAAGTTGAAGTAAATATTTAAAATAGCTTCTGAATACTTATTGTATCATTCTAAAGTTGTCTTATGTTAATTTATTTTATTGATTAACAGTTTAGTTTCGATATATGCAACGTTTAAGAATTAGTTGCGGTCAGTAATGTAAAACAATCTATTTATGAAAAAGATTACATTATTTGCTGTTTTTCTCTGTTTCATTTTTACTAGTTGTGAGAAAGAATACACTGGTAGTCCAGAAGGGTTAAAGGTTACCGTAAAACAAATTGATGCATTGTGTACATCAGCAATTTTAGAAATTCAAGAACCAGAGTTTAAGAAATTTGGAGAAAAGAGCTTTGTATATAATGGACGGACATATAATGGAGCTTTTTCAGCTACATTTCAACCTACAAATAGTAGTCAAAGAGGTGGAATAAACAACAATGGGGTAAACAACGGGCTAAATAGAGAGTCATTTCAAGTAATACTTTCTACTAAACCTTCTGAGATAAGGGATAGTTTAGCTACTTGTTTAGCGGTTCTCTCTAACATGCCAGAGAAGTTTTACTATGTATATCTTGTGAATTAATTTAGACTTTGAATTTTCTTTTCAATCAGCGGTTAGGAATGGTAAGGATGTAGTGCAGGTTTTACCTGCATTATATCCTAGTTTATTAAAATTCTTTTAAGAGGAATGGTGTAGGCTTCACTTTTTAAATTTTTATTTAAGTAAGTATGTTGAATCTGTAATAAATAGTAATAGAAGCTGAATGAAATATAGGTAGGTCGATTGATCTAATGCTTTAATTACTCAAAATTTAAAAATACACAAATGAAGGCACGATTTCTTTTTGTATTACTTGTTCTATTAGTGCATAATGGTATCAGTCAAAAAGTTGACACTATTGTTGTTAATGAACGACGTGTGAATACGAAAGTTTTAAAAGAGGGTACTAATCGTTACTTGGTTTATTTTAAGTTACAGAAAGATTCAGTTCGAACACAGACGCAATTTTGGACTAGAACTATCAATCGAAGTGTATACGAAGGGGTGCCAGTTATTGAAGTGTCACAGATTTGGGAGGATAAAGATAGTATTATGCACATTGTTAAATCTATCTGTGATGCTGAGACTATGAAACCACTTTATCATAAAACATGGTGGAAAGTGCAAACTGCTAGAAATTCAAGTACGAAATCAGTTACTGAGACAATTGTGGATTTTAAGAAAAATTCAATTGTTTATAATGGATATCAGATTAGTGATCAAGATACGGGTAGGCAGTATAAAGCAATTTGGAATGCTTATAAATCATCAAATAATAAGTATTTTCTGAATTGGCATTTAGACTTAGAAGTTTTTCCGGTTTTGCCATATAAAAAAGGAGTCACTTTTATAATACCTTTTTATGATCCGGGACTTACTAGTGGATTAAGGGAAGTTTCTTATACAGTAACTGGATCTGATAAATTAACTGGATACGATGGTCAGCAGATTGATTGTTGGTTAATGACTCACGAAAGTCCGGGTAATAAAGAAGTATTCTGGGTAAGTAAAAAAACTAAGGAAGTTCTAAAATTAGAGCAAGAGATAAATGGTAGACTGTATCGGTATAAGATTAAGCTTGGTTTCAGTAATTAGGCAGTATGTAGATTTTGTGATATAGCCCTATTCAGGTAAAATATTTATAATTTTTATGTGCTATGGGTTTGATAAGGTAAGGTGCAGAATACTTCTGCACCTTTTTTAATTCTATAACTAATATCAAGTGTCAATTAAACAATTTTTAATATCATTATTGTGAATACTGTCTAGATCATGTAAAAGACTATTATGAAATTAACTCAACGCGATTACCTTTATTAATCAGTAAAAAGTAATCTTGATATTTTATAAGTTATTCTATAAAGTATTCTAAAAGTGACAAGCATATCCTGCTTAATGTTTTTTTAGTTGTTTATTCTTAGATTGTTTGCCAAACTCAAATAAGAAGTCATATATAGCATAGTACGCCATTCCAAGCTCACGGTTAGTTAGTTCTGTATTTGTAAACAGAATGACTGCTACATCTTTAGTAAGAAGAGAATTCATTTCAGTTTTCAGACCAAAGTCAGTACCTCCATGTCCAATAAGTGTCATACTTTTTTTACTTCTCCAGAAGAAGCCTTCATTTTTTTCTTTTAGGTTAATATTTGACGGCTTTTTATTATCACTGAATTGGAATGTTTGCATTTCAGCTGATGATTTTTTACTTAGGATTCTTTGATTATTAAATGTACCACCGTTAAGTAAAGCGATATAGAAGCGGCTTAATTCTTCAATAGATGTCCGTATCCCGCCATCGGGATAGGTTGTACACTCATACAAGCTAATTTCTTGTAAAGTCTTATTGTCGTATTTGTAGAGTGCGGCATGGTTGTCTCGATTTATCTCAGACAAAAACCAGCCCGAATTTATCATTCCAAGTGGAGTAAAAATATTGTCTCTACAGTAAACATTTAGTTGTTTGCCTGTTTTCACTTCAACAATATAGCCTGCTAGAGCTGCCGCAATATTTGAATATTCCCAATATTGTCCGGGTTTTGCATTATAAAAATTGCTATCAGAATAATACTTTCCGCCTTTTGTGAAATAGTTAAATAAAAATTCACCGAGGGGTTTTGGTTTTTCTCCATTGTAGTGGAAAAGACTGTCAGTGTAAAAGGGGTATCTATCCGCCAAACTGGAACTATGACTAGCGATATCTTTCAATGTGATTTTTTCATCTGGAAAATATGGGTTTACTATTTTAAAGGGGAGATATTTATTTATATCCTCTTCTAATGAGATAATTCCTTTTTCGGAAAGTTGCATAAGACTAACACCAACAAATGGTTTAGCAATTGATCCTACATTCATGATGGTTTTTGTTGTAAAAGGTTTTTTACGATTAATATCTGCAAAACCGTATCCTTTAGACCATATTACTGTGTTGTCTATAATTAATGCAGCTCCAATGCCAATAAGCCCAGATTCTTTCATTTTAATATGAATAAAGCTGTCAATCTTTTCAAACCCTTTCGGATTGATTTGAGCAGTTGAAGATCGCACTGAAAGGGTTACTAGAAGTACAGCTAATAAAACTCTCTTTTTCATTAAAAAATACATAATATTTTATTTTTTTATTTAGTTGTATAAAATTATGTGATGGAGTAATTGTATTTTACCCGTAATCTCTAGCGCAAAGCTTAAATTGACAGTTTTTGAATTTTAAATGGGTACAATATGCAAATTATAGATGCTATTGATAAAAAGATATTAAACAAACTGCAACAAAATAACAGACTTACAGCAGCAGAAATTGGCAAGTCTTTACACTTGAGTACAAGTGCTGTTCAGAGAAGAATTAGTCGACTTAGAGAAGATAAGATAATCGAAGCTGACGTCTCTATAATATCTCAAGCAGTTGCTGGGAGAGGAGTGATCACTATAGTGGAAATTAGCTTGCATTCAGGTAGTGAAAATGCCATTTCAGGGTTTAAGGATATGCTTTGTACATGTGAGGAAGTTACTCAGTGTTATTATGTTGCCGGCGTTTATGATTTTATTGTTACAATTCAGACAAAGGATATGAAAGAGTATAACGAATTCGCAAAAAAATACTTTATGAATACAGATATTGTAAAACAGTATTGTACGCATGTTGTGTTGGAAAGATCCAAATCAAACTTTTCTGTGATTTTATAGTAAAAACGACTAATATTAAACTTAATATTAGTCGCTCAGGTTAAACGATAGTTGATTAAATATTTATTGTATATTTTACCACCACTCTTTCATCCATTTTTCTGATATTTCCTTTGCCTTTTCATAATCGTCAGGTACAATAATTAATTGATTTGAATGATCGCTGTACTGTACAAGTATGTTTACGTTGCCATCTGCTAAGCATCTGCAAAACATCCCCAATTGTCCAGGTACATCCTGCCTAAGTTTTTGTATGATTACATCATTAATTTTTGTGACAGTTATTCCAACTTCAGCTAATACCTTTCTAGCTTTCTCTCCCTCTTCAACCAAGAAATGAGCAATTGAAGTATCGCTATTGCAAAATACGCCGCCACCCTCAAGACTAATTTTATTTTTGCCAAGTGTTTCACCTAACAATGCTAATTGACCAGTTTTGTTTTCTAAAAGTATTTCCAAATCCTGCATTTATATATTTTTAATTGTGAAATAATTTACTGTCTTGTGGTGCCTGTTCTCTTTCTGTCATTCCGTAGTCACGTATTACTGTTGCCACCCTTATTCTATAATTTTCAAAAATTGATTTCCTTCCATTTACCTGGGCCTGTCTATGCAATTCAATATTTCTCCATTGATGAATACTTTCTTCATTTTCCCAGAATGAAAGTGATAAGACTTTATCAGGAGCGTTAATACTTTGAAATCTTTCAATAGATATAAAACCTGCAATTTTACTTAGTTCTGGTCTTAGTATCGCTGCCGTATCAAGGTAATTATCCCATTTTTCTTTTACTGGGCATGCTTCGAAAATTACTGCTATCATTTTCGTCAATTTAGTTTTTCAAAAGTATTACCATTATTATTTTTACATTTCATTTTATACTGAAGTATGGATGTCGTAGGAAAATTCACAAAAGTTGCTGCTTTAATTTGTGAGCCTGTAAGAGCGAGGATACTCTGGTCTTTACTTGATGGGAAGGCCTATACGGCTACAGAATTGGCTGTATTCGCGGATATATCAAGTACATCGGCAAGTAATCATTTGTCTAAACTTATAGACGGAAATATTTTAAAAGTTCAAGTGCAAGGGCGCCATCGCTATTTTTCTTTTTCTAATCCAGAAATTGCTTATGCAGTAGAAGCATTGGCCCAGATATCTAAAGGCTCTATCTCTGAAATGTTGATTAATAATAAGCCAACAGGAATTAAATTCTGCAGGACTTGTTATGACCATTTAGCCGGATATGTGGGTGTTCGACTTGTTGAAGCAATGGAGGAGCGAGGTTATATTGCAAAAAGTAACAGAGTATACAATGTAACTAAAAGTGGTTGGGAGTGGTTGCTTTTTTTTGACATAAAGCAAAGTGATTACAATCATATTCGTCGACCTATAACAAGACAATGTCTTGATTGGTCAGAGCGGCGACCTCACTTGGCTGGTCAACTTGGCGCCGATATGCTAGAGAATATGTTCAAACGGAAGTGGTTTAAAAAGGTTCAGTATTCAAGAGAGTTGTTGGTTACGGCAAAAGGTAGCTCTGAAATCTTTCAACTTTTACGTATCAATATAAGCTAAGTACGAGTCTCTGGGGTATTTTATGTTAAGGGGGGTACTTTACTTCATATTGAGAGTATCTCTCTGGATTAGCTTAAAGTAGTAGTCGGAGTCAGAGATGCCACTTACCCCCCTTGGTTTACGTTGTAGAGAATCCTTCTTGTGAGACTCGGGAATTAATGATTTTTGCAGTAATGGAGCTTCTGTAGCGTTTTTTGGCACCTGATTTTTTTCTATGTATAAGGTAACGCTGTCCTCTTTTGGCCTTGTTTCTGGTATACTAAAGCCAGATGAATCTACTTTTAGGCTTGAGGGAGCAGATGAAACTTCTTGCTTTCTACGAATATCTTTCTTTTGACCACCTTTTTGTGGAATGTCAATGCTCGGCAGATGCTTATGGATATTCGGAGAAGGCAACTGCCTAGACTTGGTATTTTTGAATTGAGCAATCAACAGTATTAATAGGCCAAACGCAGTGCCTAGTGTCAGTAGTTCAAGGATAGCTCTTTTGTATTTTTTTCTTGGGAAAAAGGTTTTATTGGTTGTTGTATTTGATGATGTGTTAACTTCTTGATGAATTAGCTCTTTTTCAATTTTCTGCCAAATAATATCCTGCATATCTTGAATAGGTATGTTATCCAGATGATTGGAGATAATTTGCTCGTATGTAAATCGCTTATTCATTTATATTTTGGCAGTAATCTTTCTTGTAAGAATGTTCTCGCTTGGTTAAGGTGCCATTTGCTTGTTCCAATACTAATGCCCATGATCTGTGCTATTTCCTTGTGGCTATAGCCATCAATTACATACATGATAAATACGGCATGTGTGGCAGGGGGCAGTTTAGAGACTGCTCTCATGATCTCAGTTGTTGCAATGCTGCTAATAGCTTCGTTCTGTATACTACTCTCTTCTGCTGTATTTGCTTCTATCTCTGATTGAGGCTGATGCTTTTTGTAAAAGTCAATCGCTTCATTGATAATTACTCTTTTCAACCATGAAAAGAAAATGCCTTTTTGCGGATCAAATGATTGTATGCTTCTGAATACATTCAGGTAAGCTTGGCTTAAGATGTCTGGTATATCACTCTGGTTTTTTGTGTATCTAATTGCTATTCGAATGGCAAAAGCATAGGTTTCCCTATATAATTTTTCTTGCGACTTGATGTCACCTTTTTTACATCCTTGTACTAAGTGCAATATGTCTTTGTTTTCAGACATTGACTGAATTAGTAGCCTCCAATTGATTCATTAATTCTTCTAAGCAAAATAGCAGTTGAACTGGCTGCAATTACAAGTTTAAGATGCTTATCTAAGTCATTATAAAGCCAGATATTTTTTCCCCATGTATCAAGAATAGCACAAACTTCATTATCAATCCTCATTTCATATATACTGGCTACGCCAAAGGGTATTTGATATGCCTGGTTCTTGTCATTTACAAATTGATTGATTCTTATCATTTTGATCTTAATAGTATCAATATCATTGGTAATAATGCCTTCTTCTGGAATATTGGGTATTTCAAATAATTTTCTGTCATTTCTTTTCTCATATTGACTAGACAGAAAAAGTTTCCAAGGATTTTTGTTTGTGATTGATTGAGGGATTATTGCTCCTGAGAACGAGTACTGAAAGCTTTTTTGGTCATCTATTTGACCAAGTCGATTGCTTATTTTGCCTATTTTGGTTATTTCAGATACGCGCTCTTCTTTTGTAAAAACATCTACAATATTGTCTTTATCCTTAATTGTAAAATGAAATCGATCTTTTTCTGTCTCTGTAAAGTTAGCTCTATCAATATTAAATGCCTTTAGCACTCTTTCTAATGAGGAAGCTTGGTTATTTCTGTCATATTTGCTGTAAGTAATTTTCCAGCCCCTTTTAATTTTAGATGTTGAATATTCTCCGAAATGCAAGGGTCTTTGGCGCCATTCGTTTCTCAAACCTTCATAATGTATTTTTTGCGCCGAAGCTTTGAATTGTGCCGGTATAGCTACATTCATTTGTCGCTGTGGAATGCAACCCCAAAGGATAGACACTATAAAAATTGTTGAAATAAATATTTTAGATGTATACATATGCTTATTTATATAAATTTTGTCTTAAAGAAAGAACGGCAGATGCTGCTGCGATAATATCTTGTATTTCTAAGTCAAGAGATTCATCTAGCCAAAACTTCAATTTTGTCATATATACGCTCACGGCACCAATAATCTTCCCATTGTGAGAAAAGGCATAAACTTTTTGAAGTTTCATAAAGCCTGGGCGGCCATCCTCGACTTCTTGATCATCAGATAGAACAAGGTTTTCAACCTTAAAACTTATTTCAGCTAATCTAGATTTTATTCTACCTTTTTGTTCTTTCTCATTGGAGCCATCTAGATTTTCCGCAAGCATATGCCATATGTTTGTTGTGTCACTGTTGTACAATATGCTTGCTTCAAGTATATCTATGTTTCGTTGTCCAGAGGTTAGGCTTTCTTTTGTATTAAATGGAGAAAATTGCTCTTTTATTTGTACACGAGCTTTGCTTTCTACTTTTATAATTTCTTTATTGCTTCGTTTGAGGTGAAATCTATATATGTCCTTTCTCTTATAATTTTCTGTATATGCTAGAGGGAAAGTGCCCACTCTTGCTATTGTGTTTAAAGGATTAATAGTACCTACGTAAAAGATACTAGCGGGACTTCTTCTCAGTTTGGTAGTTGAATAAACGCCAAAACTAAGATTACGCTTTGTGATATTTCTTCCTTTTACATTATAAGGTTTCAGTTCTGTAAGGTAGCTGACTGAATTTGACTGACTTGATGCAATCTCAAACGACAGTAAACACATTAGCAAGAGTGGCACTTTCATGTAAAAATTTATTTTTGTCTATACGAAGCTCTAGTTTCAACCTTTATTCCACCTATCATTTCCTCGGATACTGTTACAAGTTTTCCTTTGCTAAGCTCGATTATTTTAAACTCAATGCCGTCTATAACTATAGCACTTTTGGTTGTATTAAAGGTCCATTTCTGCCTTTCTAGAATATCATTTGGCCTATTTGGCTGACATGCTGTCTCTCCTTCTGCATAGATAACATCTCCATTTGTTTCAAATTTTATAGTGTTGTCTTTTATGCATGGAACAAGTTGCACGAAAACGTCTTCCCATGATGCATTACCTTCTTTTTCTTCTAAAGAGCTTAGAATCCAAGCTTTTTCAGTTAATAGTGTTTCTTTGCTTTGCACATTCTCGGTACTCTTCTCTTTGTCATCGCAGGATAAGAATAAAATTGACAAAGCAGAAGCTAATAAAAATTGTTTCATAATAGATGTTTTTTCAGCTTATACTTTGTTTTGAAATAAATGGTTGGGTGGCTATATATAATTTAACAATAGATGCTTCATTTACTCAACTGAGCTATAAGAAGCTTTACTATTAATTACCATATGGTAACTTATAGTAAAGCAATTTTTTATCACTTAATTAATACACGAGTACTTTTTGCTAATTACTTAGATATGAAGTGAATCATATCAGCATATTGGAATAATAGACTAAATTACTTTTGCTTTAGATTAGAATATTACCATTTAAATCCAATATCGATGAATTCTATTTTTGAGAATATCAGCGACTTGATATTTGTTGTTGATTATAATGGATCAATACTCTTTCAAAGTGCATCAGTAAAGCTTGTTTTAGGATACAGTGAGGATGAGCTTTCTGGACAAAAGATATTTAGTTTTATTAATCAAGAAGATAGTCAAGCTTTAAAGTATGCTTTTCGGCAAGTTCAATTAAAAGAAGGAGTTGGCAAAAGGGTAGAGTTTAATATACAGAGTAAGTTTGGTAATATCGTATGCTTAGAGGCTGAAGCGAATAATCAATTAAATAATCCAGATGTTGAGGCGATAATTATTACTTGTAGGATTATTACAGAGCGTAAAAAGAATGAATTAGCCTTAATTCAAAAATCTAGATTACTTGAAGCTATTGCTAAATCATCAGCTTTTTTTGTTAGTGATATTGAGTGGGTTGAGATTTTACGCAACGTGTGTGATCAAATTTCCCCTTTGTTAGATATTGATAGAGCCTATTTTTTTGAATCTATATCCAATCCGGTTAAAGGAAAATTATTGTTTAAGCAAATTGTTGAATGGGTAAAGGATGACGCCGAGTCCCAAATGAATAATGTTGAATTACAAGCATTTGATTTGAACGAATATGATGAATTGTCAAAATGTCTTTTAAATAATGAACTTTTTATAACAGATGTAGAAGATGTCATTTCCTTAAAATTCAAAGAGCATCTTTCTGTTCAAAATATTGCGTCATTGGTTGTTATGCCAGTTCTCGTTAGAGGAAAATTGCGTGGATTTTTAGGGTTTGATGCTTGTTATACAAAAAGAACATGGACGAGTGATGAGATTGCTACCCTTAAGTTACTAGTATCTGTAATGGCTGCTTCATTTGAGGCCAGATTGTTTAAAGAGGAGTTATTATTAAATAATAAACGCTATCAATATATTGCCCAAGCAACAAATGATATTTTATGGGAGTACAATCCTGATGGTCAGGTTACTAAATATTGGGGAAGTGGATTTCAACAAATATTTGGTGATCAATCAATGTCTATAGAGCGTTCTAAAGAAGAGCGTGATTCTCTTATCCATATTAATGATAGAAAAAGAGTAATTCTAAGTTTTGATTCTTTTATCCAAACATCTGGCGAGTTTTGGGAGGAGACATATCGATATAAAGGTATCGACGGGTCCTATATTTATATACTTGATAGGGCAATGTCACTAAAGAATAGTGCAGGAACTATTCAAAGTGTTATTGGCTCTATGCGGAATATTACGTTTATTAAAGAGCAAGAATCTCAAAGAAACTTCTTATTGTTTGTTACTAATTGCTTTAAATTAAATAGTACAACTCGTGATTCACTTAAGTGTATTATCGAGAAATCTGCAAAGTTAATGGGTGCAGAATATGCTGAAGCTTGGGAGGTTGATTTTAGTGGAGAATCTCTGTTGTATAAAGCTAAATGGGGACGTGATGGAAAAAGAGTATTTAAGAATGCTTTTGTCATTTCTAGAATGAGTCAGGAAGGAGGTCTTATTAGTGAGTGTTGGAATAGAGAAATGGTTTTGTGGGAGCCCGGTTTGAAACAATCAAAATTCTTGGTTGAAAAAGAACCTGTCGAAGCGGGTTTTGTTGCAATGTTATGTGTGCCCTTAGTATATAAAAGTGAAGTAGTTGCAATTTTTACATTTTACTTTTCAAGCAGCCATCAATTTAGTGAAAAGTACATTTCTTTTTTTCACGATCTGAGTGGTCAGTTAGGCGAAATGTTAGTACAAAAACAGCTGGAGAATCAGTTGAGTACTTTTTTCGATCATTCTCCAGCTTTACTATGTATTACTAGCGGAGCTAAGTTTGTTAAGGTAAATAGATCATTTTCCAAATTATTGGGATATTCTGAGGCCGAGTTGCTTGAACGATCTTTTTATGATTTTTTACACCCTGAAGATAAGTTACATAACGCTATCTCTACAGAGATGGCGCCAGATATTCGAATGCTACAAAGATTTCAGAATAGATATCTTTCAAAGGATGGAAGAGTAATATGGCTTGAATGGACATCTGTTTTCTCTGATGATAATAACTTGAGTTATTCTATTGCTTACGATATTACAAAAGAACGGGAGTTAGAAAAACAGCTTGAAAAAGAGAGACGTGATCGGGTGAATGAAGTTGCTGAGGCTGCAATACTTGCGCAAGAACATGAGAAAGAAGAGTTGGCTAAAGAATTACATGACAATGTCAATCAAATACTTGCAACCTCATTAATGTATTTGAGTTTAATTAGAATTACAGATGCTAAGCAAAGTGATAACTTGAGTCAAGCAATTTCGGCTGTTAGAGAGAGTATAAAGGAGATAAGGCAATTGTCTCATGCATTATCATCTGCTAATTTAAATGACCACGATTTGCATTTTGCTTTAATAAACTTATTTGCAGTTATTAAAGAGAGTAAAGGAATTGAAGTTAGACATGAAATAGATATGTTTCTTTCCGGCAATTTGTCGCATAAATTAAAAGTGAATATTTATCGGATTATTCAAGAACAATTTAATAATATTTATAAGCATGCACATGCTGATTTTGTTATTATTGAATTGTTTTCAGAAAATGGATGGGTAATTTTACGAATTAAGGATAATGGTGTTGGTAAGGATGCTGAAAAATTTGAATCTGGTATAGGGCTTTTAAATATGCGGTCTCGTGTGGATTTGTTTAACGGTAAGTTGAAGGTAAATACTGCAATTGATAAAGGATTTGAGTTGATCGCTTATTTTATAGATCGTTCTTCATGATTCTACATACAATAGTCTGTAATTGATTATCGGGTAAAAAAATAAGATATTAACATTTGGTAATCTTTAAGGTTACAGTAGAATCTATTTTTGCCTCGACTTAGCGAGAATAGTTTAGGCATACTTTTATAAGTGTGTTACATCATTTTTTTGCAAAGTCTGGTTAAGTGTGAAGGCATAGTACGAACTGATCATTCGTATCATGCCTTCCATGTTTTAGGTGCTTTGTATTTTTAGTTGTGACATTTTTAGCTAATTTCAAAAGGTTAGAATATGAATAGGAGGGTATTGATTAAGCATTTTGTCGGAATTCTTTTTTTGTTTTTCATCTTACCAAGAGTGTATGCTCAAGCTAAAAGTCCAGCTAATTACAAAGTACCTCGAGTGTGTCGAATTGAGGGGTTTGCACACAGTTTCGATGATAGTACGCTTCTTTATTTGGCAGAAATAATGGATTTGGGTAAAGGACAACCCAGAGTATTAGATTCTACACTCATTTTGAACCAAAGATTTTTTTTAATTGATCATATTAGTAATAAGATAAGTCCTAGATACTATATACTTTATACCAAATCATATAGTGATATGAAGTATATCTGGGTTGATAGTGAAGCTTACAGTATCTCAGTAAGTGGTAGTAAGGGTAATTTTAAGAATGCATTGGTAATCGGTTCAAAAATTCAACAATTATCGGATCAGCTTCAGCGTTGCATAGAACCTATTCAAATTAAAATTGATAGTTTACAGAGAAATTTCGGTAGTACAGATTCAGTCATTTGGAAGAGAGTATTGGCACTTGAGGATAGTTTAAAACAATCTTTTATTGATTTTATAGATAAGCATCCAACTTCAATTCTCTCAGCCTCCTTACTTTATACTTACGCCAAGCAATGGGGTGCTGATTTATCGCGTAAACTTTATCAATCACTATCTTATGGTAACAAGAGTAATTCATTAGGGAAAGCTGTTAAGAATTATATTGATCTTTCAAGAGAAATTAGTATTGGTAATTCATATGTGGATATTAAGCAACGCAACCAAAATGAGCAAACTCTTAGCTTGTCTATGCATAAGGGGAAGTACATCTTATTAGAATTTTGGGCTTCTTGGTGCGGGCCGTGTCGTAAGGAGAACCCTAATTTAGTTAAGCTTTATAAGCAGTTTAATACTAGAGGATTTGAGATTTTTGGTGTCTCTATAGATAATAACTACACTAATTGGCAAGCAGCGATTAAGGCAGATGGTTTATTGTGGGCCAATGTTAGTGATTTGAAAGGATCGGAGAACGAAGCTGCACTTATATACAATGTTTATCAAATACCTACCAACTACTTAATAGACAGAGACGGTAAGATTATTGCTAAGAATTTAAGAGGTGATCATTTGAAAAGAGTGTTAGAGAGAATTTTCGAAAAGGAAAATAGTCTATCTGAGAATTAAAATTTAATGAAGTTTTGTTATAAGTGTAATAGTAAGCTTAGTGATATTTTTTCCTTGATCCTGCACTGTATCCATGGGAACTAGTCGAGGTACAAAACTTTAAACAGCCAACTAGAGTTACCATAGGTTAATTTACAGCTCGTGAATTACAACTTATTTTAAGAATGATCTCTTTTAAATGAGGCATATGATTTACTGCTGGAAGTAAAAACCTATTGGAAGGTTTCGTATTTCTTTTGGTATATCATTGGTCATTAATAAAGATGTAAAATATCAATTGAATTTGGAGGCAAGTATTCATATCCAATTAATTCATTTATAACTTTAATCAATTATTATGAAAGCTAGCAAACTGTACACTGCTTTTTTCATCCTTTTCTGCTGTTTTCCTGAGTCAATATTTAGCCAGTCTAAAACTAAATTACCTGAAGGTTTTCAAATTGTAGCCCAAGTTTCAGGGTTTAAAGACGGCACTAAATTTTTTCTCAGCAATTGGAATACAAATAAGATTTTAGACTCTGCAATGGTAATAGACGGAAAGTTTGTACTTAAGGGCAGTTATGAAGGCTTGCAACCACCTTTTGAGGTTTGTTTAAGAACTAGGAATTATTCCAGCTATTTTGTTTTTTGGCTGGAAGGGGATAAGCTCACTTTTTCTGCAAATAAGGAGCAGTTTGATAATGCTGTTGTAACTGGTTCTGTTACAGAATACCTCAATAGTATTTACCGACAGACTGTTTTGCAGAATTGGAAGGAACTCAAGTCTTTAAGTGAAACCATAAGGAAAGGTAATCGTACTGATACGGCTTATTTATTGGCTAAGTCTGATAGTCTTGATAATGACATAAATACAGTGAAGAATCCATGGTTCATTGCGAACTATCCTAATACTATTATAAGTGCAATACTTCTTTCGGTTTCAAGTAAACGAATACCAAAAGAAGAAACTATTCGATTGTATAATGGTCTTAGTGATGTGGTAAAGATTACAGAACCGGGAAGACAAGTAAAGCGGTTTATAGATCTGAATAAGGATATTAAGATAGGCGATCTGTTTACGGATATTGTTCAGAATAATCAAGAAGATAAGCCTATGCGTTTATCAGACAGTAAAGGAAAATATATATTACTAGAGTTTTGGTCATCTTATTGTGGACCATGTATTAAAGAGAACCCGGCATTGGTAAAAATGTATGAAAGGTTTAATAATAAAGGATTTGAGATTTATGCTGTTTCCTTGGATACTAGAAAAGCGGACTGGATCAAGGCAATCAATAAGGATAAGTTGCCTTGGATAAATGTGAGTGAATTAAATGGGAATGATAATACAGCTGCAGTTATTTATGGTATACACGAACTACCTACCAATTACTTGATTGACCCCAATGGTAAGATTATTGCCAAAAACCTAAGAGGAAAGGTATTGGAAGATAAATTGGCTGAGTTATTTAATGCTAATTGAGGAATTGAGCTGTCGTGTGCTAGTGCTCGCTTCTTAGCTAAACAATTCAGCTAAAGTTACATCAAGTCAAGGTAAATGCTTATTTGGAGAGGTATAAATGTTTTAATAATACTAGACATTTGTAATTATCCAATAGGGCATATTTGTAAGATGCTGAGAGTTAGAGGTTCTAAATGTTTGTATTTCGCATGTACAAGAGATGGAGTTATGCGTAAAATTATAGGCTCTTAAAATTCAAAAAGCTAACCAAAGTGACTATGCATATTCGTAGACAACTAACTTTATTTGTTGACCCAAATGATGCTGAAACTATTGAGCAAGTAAGGCAAAAATTTAACCCAAGACAGTTTGAGTTAATAAAGTCTCACGTTACTCTATGTAGAGAGGACGAGATTCAGAATCTTAAGCAAGTAATAACAAATATACATTCATTGACGTTGCAAGAAATTGTAATTGAATTTGGAAAGGTTGTAAGGTTTGACAATCGCAAAGGTCTTTTACTTCCTGCAGCAAATGATAGTGAAGATTTTCAAGCGTTGCGTAGACAAGTTTTACATGGTCTAAATGACAATTTGAGGAAGCAGGAACCACACATAACCTTAATGCATCCACGAAACTCAATTTGTACAGACGAGATATTTGAACAGATTGAAAGATTGCGTTTACCTACGCAATTAAAGTTTAAACGAATAAGCCTAATAGAGCAAGAAGACGTTGGGCGATGGAAGGTTTTGCAAGAATTTAGTCTTAGGAAAAGAATATGAAAATTAACTCAACAGAAATGGCAGTCACCAATGCAGGATATGTATATTGTTCATTCACAGTTTTGCACACAAAACTCAACTGATTACAAATTCTGAAGTTGTTTATACAAACTCTAATATATGACTATAATGAATAAAACAATGAGTAATATAGTTGTGATTCTAGTACTACTAGTAGTGATCTTTTCTAGCTGTATAACGACAAAGATAAGCACAAGCAAAACGGGTGTTACGGTTTCCAATAGAGAGCTAGTACATGTGAAAGAGGATAATAAGTTAGTGTTCAGACTTAATGAAAAAGAAGGTGCAGGAGTAGTTTGGTTTAATAATATTCAATTTGAGGAAGGGAGAATAGAGTTTGATGTAAAGGGCAGGGATGTTTTGCAAAAGAGTTTTGTTGGAATCGCTTTTCATGGTATCAATGATTCAACTTATGAAACTGTTTATTTTCGACCGTTTAATTTTCAATCGACTGATCCAATAAGGCATATTCATGCTGTTCAATATGCTTTTGAACCTAGCTATAATTTTGAAAAACTACGTAAAACTCGGAAAGATGAGTTTGAGTCGGCAATTGTACCAAGTAGTACTTTCCCCACAGATTGGTTTCATGTTAAATTAGAGGTAATCGGTAATAGAATTACTGTTTTTGTAAATGGACATAGTGAACCAACATTAAATATTATGACACTTAATCCCAATCCCAGAGGAAGAAAACTTGGTTTTTGGGTAGGAAACAACTCAAGTGGCGATTTTGCCAATTTGCAGGTATTCAAAAGAAAGTAACGGCATTTACCAACAGCGTATTGGCGAAGATGAGGTTGACAGTCGTAAATTCAACATTTTTGATTCTATTGGGCATTTAGGTAAGCGTTGGGCTAAAGTTTTAAAATCGTCACTATGTTAATCTCAAAAACATTGTTATAATGTAAATCCGCTCTAAAGTATGAAAATGAAAAAAATAATGTGTTTCTTAATTTTCTTTCTTCCTGTAGGTAAAGTGGCCGCTACATTTAATAATATTAAGTTGGAAATAGTTGGCTTAAAGGTAAATGGAAAGGATTATAACTCAAATAGTGATAATAAATTAGTAGCACTTTCTTATTTAAAAAAATATGAGCAAAAGGATTTAGCGGGAATTTGAGAAATGTTTTCTGATGATATTATTCTCCGCGATTGGAAAATTCGAGTAAAAGGGATAAATGAGGCTGTAAGCGAGACTAGAAAAAATTTTGAGTCTGTCAATTCATTAAGAATTGAAGTACTATCACTTTATGAGAATGCTAATACTGTGGCTGCAGAATTAAAAATTGTTATTAATAATTCAGAAGAACTTTTTGTTATTGACTTAATAACAATAAATTCTCAAAAAAAGATCAGTTCAATTAAAGCCTTTGTTGGAAGAGGAGATTAATAGTTGTATAGTAAATATATCCTGAATACTAGCTGCATCTTTATCTAAGAAACTACACTTTAATAGTTGCTAATCTGTACAATTAGACATTTTGTTGATTAGATTTTAACTCAGCAAAATTCAACCTCTTTTCTAATAGTGATACTGATACTGCCTCCACTTTAGTTAATACTAAAGTCATTTTATTGCATGTGTATAGGCTTTTGTCCATAGGTATGTTATCAAGGTTGGCCATTTTGCCATATAAGTTACATATCGCTATGTAATTCAATTAATTATGCTTGTTAATCAATAAAATATGCCTGATAAAAGTTAAAAAATTAATTAAAAAAGATAAATAATTATTGAAAAACAATAAATATTTATATTTTTGCACAAATAGTTTAATTATGACAAAAAAGAATGATTTCATTTGGAACGCCATCCAAACTATATGTTGGCTTCTTTTCGCTGGTTTTTGTGTTCAAACTGGTGTTTTTATATTCAATTTTATTTATAGTTTATACAAGCCTATAGTAGCTAGTAATCTTCACCTAGGCCTAAATTTATCTAGTGTATACAATGGAAATTTCAATGTGTATGTATTACTTCTGATGCTGGTAATTTCTATTACATCTTTAAAAGGATTTGTGTTCTTCTATGTTCTAAGGTTATTTAAAATTTTAAAGCTGGTAAAACCATTTACTGGTTCAGTCTCTGACTTAATAAACAAGATTACATTATTCTCTTTTTATGTAGGGGCATTAGGTTTTATTTCTAAAAAGTTGTCTGAGCATTTTAGGGGAAAAGGATATGACTTGAATTTAGTAGATAGATATTGGGAGGATAGTTATGCTTTTCTAATGATGGCTGCAATACTATTTGTTATTGCATTGATTTTCCAAAAAGGTATTGAGTTGCAATCCGAAAACGATTTAACCGTATAGATTATGCCAATAACAGTAAACTTAAGCACAATGATGGCCAAAAGAAAGGTGTCATTAAGTGAGCTATCAGGAAAGGTGGATATTACTTTATCTAATCTTTCTATTTTAAAGACAGGTAAAGCAAAAGCCATTCGGTTTAGTACGTTAGAGGCTATTTGTAAGGCTTTGCACTGTCAGCCTGCAGATATTCTTGAATTTGTAGAACCTTCAAAAAAATAAATTTAGTAATGAAAAAGCTGTTTTATCTGGCAATGATTTTTGCCTTTGCTAATAAAAGCCAAGCACAAAAAAGTGATAGTATATTTTTAGGTAAAAGAATAACTATACATTCAAAAGTCTTAAATGAAAATAGAAAAGTATGGATTTACACCCCTAGTAATACTTCGATAAATGTTGATAATTCAAAGAGATATCCTGTTTTATATCTTTTAGATGGAGACGCTCACTTCTTTTCTGCTGTTGGAATTGTGCAACAGCTTAGCCAAGCTAATGGTAATGGCGTGTTGCCAGAAATGATTATAGTAGCAGTTGAGAATACAAATAGGTTACGAGACCTTACTCCAGCGCTTCCACCAAGTGCAAATTTAGATAAAGCCAATCCTTTTAATCTTTTCTTGCATTCAGAACTTGTTCCATATGTTGATAAGAATTTCAATACTGCTCCTTACAAGGTCATAGCAGGGCATTCTTTGGGGGGCTTAACAGTAATTAATATGATGAATAATCATCCCCAACTTTTCAACGCATACATTGCAATTGATCCAAGTATGTGGTATAAGAATGAGGCATTTTTGAATGATCTAGCATCTCAGTTACCACAAAGGAAGCTTAATGGCACTAAATTATATATTGGGGTGGCCAATACCATGCCCAAAGGAATGTCGCAAAAAAGTCTAAAGGATGACAAGTCGGTTCAAACGCAACATATTCGTTCAATTTTTAAGCTAGATCAAGTTTTGAAGAGTAATAATATAGGATTAAAGTATGGACAATGCTTCTATGAAAAAGAGTCTCATAATACAGTGCCATTATTAAGTTTGTATGACGGGTTGAAATTCATCTTTGATTTTTATTTGTTTGATGTTTCTGAAAATGAGTTTACAGATTCATCTGCAGTTATAGCTCAAAAGTTAAAAAAGCATTACACAAATATTTCAAACGAAATGGGGTATAAGGTTGCTGCCCCTGAAGCATTTGTTAATTATTTGGGGTATGACGCAATGAGTAAAAAGCAATTTAATAAAGCGGAAGCGCTGTTTAAAATTAATCTTGACAGTTATCCAAGCAGTAGTAATGCGTATGACTCCTATGCTGATTATCTTATTACTCAAAAAGATACAGTAGCTGCTATGGCCTTTTATAAAAAAGCGATAGCAATAAAAGAAGATCCTTTAACAGTTGCCAAATTGAATGCGTTAAGCAAGAAAGATAATTATTTTCTAAAGCCGGAAGAATTAAGGAAGTATCAAGGCGTATACACTTTGGAGACATATAGGATTGATATTACAATTAGAATACAAGATGGCAAACTCTTAGCAAGTATACCCGGCCAGCCAGCTGATGAATTTGTTCCTGTTTCAAAGGACGTATTTTCGGTAAAAGGCAAACAGGGTTATACGGTTACATTTAAAATGAATGGCGACAAACCCATAGAGTTCACATCTATACAACCCAATGGGACCTTTAAAGCTGTTTTTAAAAATGACTAGAGTGAAATCGGATATTGAAATTGTATTGCTTTCGGCGTTAACTATTCATGCCATTACAAAATTAGCAGTGGAGTTTTGGCCTGAGTCTGATTATGATGAAGAATTAGCATGTTGGGAAGACTTATTACATAGTCGTAATGATTTTATTGCATTGGCTAAGGTTGATGACGATTATATTGGGTTTATTCATGTTGCACTTCGATGCGATTATGTTGAAGGAGCTGATTTTGAAAGCACTGCTTATTTGGAAGGTGTTTTTGTAAAAACTGAATACAGAAATAAAGGAGTTGCAAATCTTCTTTTATTACAAGGCGAACAATGGGCAAGGTTAAAAGGGCTAAAACAGATAGGATCCGATACCTCGATTTCAAATTTAAATAGTCAAAAATTCCATGTTAAAGCTGGATTTGAAGAAGTAAATCGAGTAGTGTGTTATTTGAAAAATCTATAAGTCTTTTAATGACATAGTAAGGTGAAAGGTTTTGAGGCTGCACAAGAATATATTATGATAAAAATTTATTTAATTTGTCTTTCTATGTTTTCTACGTGCAGCCTCTTAAATGCTCAAAAAGAGGATAGTCTGCAACGTTATATCGGAGAGTTGTTGATTCAACAAAAGCTAACTGGCGCCGTATGGTCAATCGTTTCGGAGAATGGGAAAATAAATACCTATGCTTCTGGATATAAAAACTTTCAAACTAAGGATATTTTAGAATCTAAGGATCAGGTTTTGGTTGGTTCTATTTCCAAAACTATTATGGCGGCTGGATTCTTAAGATTAGCGACAATCGGTAAAATTCAATTAAATGATCCAGTAAAAAAGTATTTGCCTGATCTGCCTATTATAAATAATTGGGAAATATCGAATCCGGTAACTATTAAGCATTTGCTCGATCACACCTCTGGTTTAACAGATGCAAAGCTTTGGCAGGTTTTTAGCACCTCTGCTACTCCAACCACACCGCTTGATTATGTTTTTTCGAAATCTCCTGAAGTACTTACAGTTCAGGTAAGACCAGGTTCTATGTATTCTTATTCCAATATCGGGTATTCTATTTTAGGGATGGTGCTGGAAGCTATAGGAAACATGCCTTATGAGAAGTTTTTGAATAATTTAATTCTTGAGCCACTTGGAATGCGCAGTAGCAGTTTTCTGTTTGTTACTCAGAATGAGAATAGGAGGCTTGCATTTGGCCATTATGATGATGGTACTCCAATATATGCCATGCCTATGTATCTAAGAGCAGCTGGTCAGTTTGTTACCAATGCGGAAGACATGGGTAAATTCTTGTACTTCATGATGTCTGATGGTATAATTAATGGTGCTCAATTCATTTCAGAAAAATATTTACTGAATATTGGTAAACAAACAACAACCGATGCCTATATAATGGGTGTGCCTTATGGAGATGCTCTAGGAGCATATTCTAGAGATAGATATGGGGTAGTGGGGATTGCAAAAAATGGAAATACTCTAGGTTTTGTATCAATGATATATATGTTCCCAGCTTATAAAAAAGCTTTCTTTATTGGGTTTAACATGGATAGTGAAATAAGTAATTATGATTTGTTCTATGCGGCTTTGATAAAACATATCTCATTACCCCGAAAGCCATTTATTTCTAGTAGTTGTACAGTTGAGGAGGAGATTAATAGGTGGGATGGTTATTATGTTCCTGTAATCACTAAAGTATTTCCTTTTCGGTTAATTGATATTATATTTTCACATACTAAGGTAGAAATACTAAAGTCTGGTGCTAAGCTGATCCCATTTCAAGGAAGGCCGAAAAATTTGACTTATCAAGGAGGCAATTTATTTTCCATGGAGGACCGGACTAATATATCGCATGTATTCTATTATGATCAGACTGGTAACTATTTGATTAGCGATGGGGTTAAAACAATCAAGAAAGTAAGTGGTATCAAGATTGTTACAATTGTTGCAAGCTTAGTATTAGGCTTTGGGGGAATGTTGTACTTATTTGTTGGTAGTTTGTTACAATTGTTTAAAAGTAAAGTCGCTTTTATTAAAGATCCCTGTTCGGGTATATTCCTTGCATTAGTGATTTTATTTATTGCATTAGCTTTTGTTGCCAAGCAATCCTTCGTACAAATGGGTGATTTTACTATTGGTAACTTGTTATTAGCAATAGCAACTATCTTACTCCCGCTTTTTTCTTTTTTATCAGTTGTTTTGCTTCTTATAAAGCATAAAGAACCTTTTCTTGAAAAACGTTTATGGGCTTCGCTATTACTTTTTCAGTTTTGTGTATTATTAATTTCAAATGAAGTGTTCCCATTATTTATGTGGAAATAATTTGCTAGATTACTAAAATATTTTTTAATGTGTAATCATTGTTTGTTTTAGCAGTTATAAAATGAGTTATCCTACTTAAAAAATTAATCACGATGTTCTCCTCTGATTTCGAAATAGACAAGTTTAATTCGACTATTACGGAAAGTAAAAGATTTTATGAAATTATACGTAAGATTGGTAAGCCTAAAAGAGTTATTAAAGGGAGACAAATAATACGTGCAGGAACAATTGCAACCTACTTTTTCTTTATTGAAAAAGGTTTGTTTCAAAGTTCCAAAGTGATTAATAATAAGAAGTACAATCTTGGGTTCACTTTTCCTGGTGATATAGATTGCTGCCCAACATCTTTGTTGAAGGGAGTGGGTAGTAATTTTTCAATAGAAGCATTAGAGAATAGCGAAATTCTTGTTTGCGAGCTTAAGGATTTCAAGAATGAATGTTCAGAGGTTGAGTATTTGAAAATAATCAATGGATTATTAGTTTTTTACCTGACTGTTATTGAGAAAAGGCTAATAGATGCTATATCATTAACTGCCGAAGTCAGGTACCAGCATTTATTACAAAGTCAGCCTGAGAAAGTGATGCAAATTCCTATAAAATTAATAGCTGCTTACTTGGGTATTTCTACACAAAGTCTAAGTAGGATTAGAAGAAAAATCAAGGTTTAACTTAGGTTAATTTAGCCTATTTATTTTCTGTCTATTTTGGGAGTGTTAAAGCAAAAAATAAGAAAATGTCTCCCAAGTTAAGTAATTGGAAATCTAAGGGTTTCTATTATAGTTATAAATCGTTGAACATATTCTATATAATAGAAGGTGAAGGACCATGCCTACTTATTTGTCATGGATACCCTTACAGTAGTTATGATTTTGCACCGGTATGGATGGAACTTACAAAGCATTTCACTGTTATTGCAGCTGACATGCCTGGTATGGGCTTTTCTGATAAGCCAGCCAATCATAATTATAGCTTCGCTGAAATGGCTAATATGTATTCTGCACTGTTAAGTCATTTGAATGTTGTGGATGTTGATATCTTATCACATGATCTGGGTAATAGTGTAGTACAGGAGCTAATTGCTAGAGATCTTGAAAAAAAGAACCATTTTGCTATAAATAGCATAGCTTTTTTAAATGGAGGTTTGTTTACAGATGTTTACAAACCTCGTCTGATACAGATTTTATTATCCAAGTCTCCCAAGCCATTAGGTCGGTTATTAAGTAATCTTATGACAAGAAGAATGGTATCCAAAGCAACTGCGGAGGTTTTCGGTAGATACACAAAGCCTTCTCAGGAGTTACTTAATGAGTTTTGGGAAATTCTTAATTATAAAAACGGTAAGTCACTAGCATACCTTCTTGGTAGAATGGTTTTTGAGAAAGATATTCATCAGCGTCGGTGGATAACTTCAATGCAACAAACTACAATTCCTATGTGCTTTATAAACGGGCCAAGTGACCCCAATTCAGGTATGCATATGGCAAAACGATATAAAGAACTGCTACCTGATGGAATTGTCTTTTTACTAAGTAAAGACATAGGTCACTGGCCTCAAATAGAAGCGCCAGAAGAGGTTATTACTTCTTTTTTTAGGTTTAAAAATATTTTATTCGAATAAGTATAAAAATCATAGGGAGAAGGAAATGCTAATAATCGCTAGCTAGACTTGAATAGAAAGCCTGTCCATAATGTGTAACTGCCTGAATTCAAGATATTTTTTCCGTTGGATATGATGAAGTCGTACCGTTTCCAGTTTAATACTAAGAAATCTGATGTTTAGTGGTGTAAACATCTTTTTAAGCCTTTTGTATTGAATAAACTTAAATAGGACTAGGGTACAGAAGTATCATAATTTATCTAGAATAATATGAAAAGAATACTAATTATTATTTTACTTATTGTTTATGGACAAGCATTTGCTCAGACAAACTTCTTGTCAACAATTAATGTTTACGAAATAAATGACAGAAAGTACGGAAAAATTGAGGTAGGAGTATTTAAGTCAAAGCAAGAAGATGTTCCAAAGCCTTTAGTTGTTATACTTGGCGGTTCTGAGATGTTGCCCATATTTAAATATAATTTAGAGGACAAACAGGTCTATATCTCAGGTTTTTGGTCTTTTGCAATGTATAAAAAGGAATACCATATTGCTTATATTAATAAACCAGGAATTCCATTATATGATACTATCATTAATCACAGTTTAGAATACAAGATTGATGATTTTGCATATAAAAATAATACCCTTGATTTTAGGGCGGCAAGCGCATCTTTAGCAATAGATATGTTGGTGGGCAAGTTGAAGCCAACGAGCGTTATTGTGGTTGGATATTCTCAAGGAGGGCAGGTGGCACCTAAAGTTGCAGTCATGAATACGAAAGTTAATAAGGTGGTCATGATGTCATCAAATGCTTTAGATCATATTTATGATAGAATTTTGCTTGCCCGTCAAAAAGCTCTGAACAATTTGATGACGCATGATGAAGCTCAGCATGTCGTTGATAGTTTATTAACTGAGCAAAAGAATATTTATCAAGATTCTTTAAGTATTCAAAAGAAATTCTGGGGGGATCATTATAGAAAATGGTATAGTTATTCTAAGACAACGCCATTGGAGAACATGCTGCGTTTACAAATCCCCATCCTGTTAATAGCTTCGGGAAGGGATGTTGAGGGCTCATATATTGCTAATACAGATTATGCAATGCTCGAGTTTATACGAAAGGGGAAGACTAATCTGACTTATAAGGTTTATCCTAATTATGATCACAATTATCGGGAAACAAAGATGAAATTTGGACAGGAGGTGGGTCTTGGATATAAGTTTGATGACGTTATTAAGGATGTATTTGAGTGGATTAGTAAATGATTTTATATCACTGATTACAATGGGTCTATTTCATACTCTAGAATTTGGATTAAATCGTCGACCAAAACTTTCGTACATATTCCATCGAAGAGCACCATATTATTTTAGGAAATAATGCTTGTTTTCTAAAATAACAGAATAGCCTCCTCGGTTCATGAGGGGGCTATTTCATACTCCAGAATTTGGATTAAGTCATCGACCAAAATCTTCGTACATATTCCATCGAAGAGCACCATATTATTTTAGGAAATAATGCTTGTTTTCTAAAATAACAGAATAGCCTCCTCGTTTCATGAGGGGGCTATTTCATACTCCAGAATTTGGATTAAGTCATCGACCAAAATCTTCGTACATATTCCATCGAAGAGCACAATGCCTTCAACAGATATGTTGAAGGCTTTTTTATTTGGCAGCGAGCGAAGCTTGCTTCGTCAAGCGGACAAATAAAAAAGTCCACGGCGCAGCCGTGAAAGGCTTTGAGTAAGCCCCTCGCAGAACGTTTGGATCACCGTAGGTAATCCATTGACCTCACCCCATTCCCCTCTCCAGCGGAGAGGGGTTAATAGAATGACTGATAAAGTGAAGAACTTGCTTCGTCAAGCGGACAAATAAAAAAGTCCACGGCGATGCCGTGAAGGGCTTTGAGTAAGTCCCTCGCAGAACGAGTGGATCACCGTAGGTAATCCAGTTGGATGCCAAAGAGCGGTGTCCCCACCGCGAATGTGGTTTGTGAATATTCAACCCCTTCAGGGTTGTGCACATTTGCGTGATGATTTTTCTATTTCTATTGGACGCCTTCAGCGTCCAGTGGGTTATTGCATAATTTCTTATAAGGCTTTCGTTAAGCCCTTCTTGAACGTGAGGATCACCGTATGTAATCCATTACTTTGTCCGAAGTGTATCTCCAAAAGGGATGAACTGATATTTTGTTATCTTCCATCTAATATGCACAAGTCTTTCTCAAACATATTTCTCGCGCTTTTCTTTTTTGTCATCGGTGCTGCTTTACCTGCAAGGGCACAAGTCAAGAAGCCAAATATTGTTTTTATACTAGCCGATGATCTGGGTTATGGAGATCTGGGGTGCTATGGTTCAGCATATATTCAAACACCTCATATTGATGCGCTTGCAAAAAGCGGAATACAGTTTGAAAACTTTTATGCCGGCAGCACGGTTTGTGCACCTTCCAGAGCATCATTAATGACAGGTAAGCATACTGGTCATGCATATATTAGGGGTAATGGAGAAGTGCCCTTGCGTTCTACGGATACCATCATTCCACAGTTGACTCATCAAGTAGGTTATCGAAATGGCATGGTCGGTAAATGGGGTTTAGGTCAGACGCACACAGATGGATCACCTGAGAAAAAAGGATGGGATTTCTTTTCTGGTCATCAGCACCATGTGGAAGGTCATTATCAACTGCCGGATTCGGCTTGGCAAATCAAGAATGGTGCTACCAGAAAAATGAAAATCCCCAACGGGGATTTTGCGAACAAATGGTTTACTGACGAAGCAAAGCGTTTCATTTCTGAGAGTAAAAGCCAACCTTTTTTTCTCTATGTTTCTTATACATTGCCGCATGCTGAGTTAGTGGTTCCTGAAGAATTCTTGACACCCTATTTAGACAATCAGGGCCAAAGTAAATTTCTTCCTGAAAAAGCACAGAGGAGTGGTCTTCATTATGGTGCGCAACAATATCCGAAAGCAGCTTATGCGGCGATGATTACGCAGATGGATAGCTATGTTGGTGAACTATTGGCACATCTCAAAAGCGAAGGGCTTGATGAGAACACCATTGTCATTTTTACCAGCGATAATGGTACGCACGTAGAAGGTGGTAGAACAAAAGATGATGTGCGTTTTTTTAATAGCAGCGGACCGTTTCGCGGCATGAAGCGGGATCTATATGAAGGAGGTATACGTGTTCCTTTTGTTGTGCGTTGGCCTAATAAAATTAAACCTGGATCTAAGAGTAATCATGAAGCTGCTTTTTGGGATGTCTTGCCCACTGTTTGTGCATTAGCTGGAGTAGAGAATTTCAATGCGCACGATGGTATTTCTATGGTTCCAGCTTTATTGTCGCAGCCCCAAAAGAAGCATCCATACTTGTATTGGGAATTTTATGAAGGCGGATTTAAACAAGCGATTAAGATGAATCAATGGAAAGCGATTCGATTGTATAGTGGCGGTAAGCCTATCAGAACTGAATTGTTTGATCTCTCTACTGATATAGGAGAGAAGATCGATGTCTCCGATAAAAATTCTGCTATTGTTAAGCAGCTAGAAGCAATCATGGATAAGGAGCATGTGCAGGCCGAGCATCCTTCTTTTTCAATAGCTAAGTAATGTTTACTTTCTGTAGTTAGACTTTGGCATTTATAAAAACTTCATCGTCTGTAACCATTGCTTCAATGCATCTTTCCATGCTTTTGCATCCGTGTTGATTGGGCGCATACCAAATCCATGACCGCCTTTCTCGTATAACTGCAATACAGACGCTGGTTGTACTAGCTTAATGGCTTCATAAGCTAACTGTGCATTAGCCACAGGTACCGTCTTATCGTCTTTGCAATGCACAATCCATAACGGTGGTGTATGCTTGCTGATTCTTTTCTCTACAGATGCCAAGGCTCCAGCTTTTACGCGATAATCTTTTTCTCCAAACAGTGCACGAAAACTTCCTCTATGCCAGTGTGCACTATCTGCTGTTATTACCGGATATACGAGTATGCCTAGTGCTAGTCGATTCTTCTTTTCTGTCAATCCCATACCTGCCAAATGTCCGCCTGCACTAAAACCCATCACACCAAGTTTTTTATACTGCTTACGCACTGCAGCAATCGTGTTGTTCAAATCGTTCAGCTGATCAGGGTATTGATAAGTAAACTGACTGTTGCTGATTCGGTAACGTACAATGTAAGCGTCTATGCCAAGTTCATTGATCCATTTCGCCGTTTGCAAACCTTCATGATCCATAGCTACCATTTGATAGCCACCGCCGGGACAAACAACAATGGCGTTTTTGCTCGGCGCTTCTGGATTGGCTGGAAAATAGAGATAGTAGCCTTGTGCTGTATCCGGACTGTTTGGATACAGTATTGTTCTTGTTTGTGCAGATAGCATACTGATTGATAAGAGAAGGGGTGCAATGAATAATCTTGATAGAAGCGAATGCATGTGATAGTTGTTTGGTTGGAGTCTTTTGCTCCTTTCCAAATATAAACTTGTTCGTCTTGATTTGTCATAAGCTCTCTGCTAGATTCACTGATATAAAAAAGCCCCGCTATCCAATTTGATGCAGGGCTTTTTGACGAATATCAAAGCAGATTATACACTCACATTGAAATCGCGCAGCGCATCATTCAAGCTTGTTTTTAAGTCGGTACTAGGTTTACGCTGACCAATAATCAGTGCACAGCTAACCTGATATTCTCCCGCAGGGAATTTCTTGGTATAAGTACCTGGAATCACCACGCTTCTAGCTGGTACGCGACCCTTGTACTCAATCGGCTCAGCACCACTCACATCAATGATCTTGGTAGATTGTGTCAGTACCACGTTGGCACCCAGTACAGCTTCTTTTTCTACAACCACGCCTTCTACCACAATACTGCGGCTACCGAGGAAGCAACCATCTTCAATAATTACCGGACTTGCTTGTAATGGTTCCAACACACCGCCAATGCCAACGCCACCGCTGAGGTGAACGCCCTTGCCAATTTGGGCGCAGCTACCAACAGTAGCCCAAGTATCAACCATAGTGCCTTCATCTACATAAGCACCTATGTTTACATAGCTGGGCATCAATACCACATTCTTGGCCAAATATGCGCCATAGCGGGCAACAGCATGCGGAACGGCTCTTACGCCCAATTCTTTATAGTTGTTCTTTAGCAGCATTTTATCGTAAAACTCAAATGGAGGTAGCTCCCAAGTCTGCATTTGCTGGATACCGAAGTACATCAGGATGGCTTGTTTCACCCATTCATTTACCACCCAGCCATTATCTGTAGGGCTGGCAACGCGCAATCTGCCCTTATCCACTTCTTCAATAACAGCACGTACGGCATTGGTATAGGTTTCATCTTTCAGTAAAGCCCTATCGGCCCATGCTGCAGCTATCAATGCTTGTAATTCCATGTAGAAAAAATTTGTGCAAACATACGGGTAGCACCAATAGATTGGGCTGCTGCCGCTAAATTCTATGCTAAAAGACTGAAGAACAGTTGTTTAATTATTTTAATTGGAATATTCAACTTTTTTGAACAAATTAATAGTGTATTTGTCATGCATATTATGACCAAGGTTATACTTGACATACCACCCGAAAAAATGACCAGCTTTATCCAGACGATTCTTCAGTTGGGTATCGATAGCCATGCAATTGCTTCTCAGCGCATGCATAGCGATAAGCCCAGAAAGCGGAAGTCTCCGCATCGTTTCATGGAATCAGTTTTGTTATTCGATTGGGAGTTCTTCAGCAATGAGTTGGAATATGAATAAATATGCCTGCCGCATATTTGGTTAGCTTTGCGTGATGCAACGCATCCTGATTATTCAAACAGCTTTTATTGGTGATGCAGTTCTGGCTACAGGGCTGGTGGAGAAATTGCATCAATACCATCCTGATGCAGCCATCGATATCCTCGTACGCAAGGGCAATGAGGGCATGTTTCAGCAACACCCTTTCTTACACGAAGTGCTGGTTTGGCAAAAGCAGCAAAATAAATATCAACACCTCTGGCAATTATTGAAACAGATTCGTGCACGCAAGTACGATCTGGTTGTGAACGTGCAGCGCTTTGCAGCAACAGGCTTCCTGACGGCTTTCTCAGGTGCGAAAACAACAGTTGGGTTTGATAAGAATCCGTTGAGTTGGATGTTTACCAAAACAATCAAACACCGCATCAGCACTGCTGAAGCGCCTTTACATGAATATCAGCGTAATCACGAGTTGATTGCTTTCTGCACAGATGATGTGCCTGCCAAGCCTAGATTATATCCCACAACAGCCGATCAAGCGAAAGTGGCACCTTATGCACAAGGTCGTTATGTGTGTATTGCACCTGCTTCTGTATGGTTTACCAAGCAATTTCCTGTAGCAAAGTGGATTGAGCTCATGCAGGCGCTCCCTGATGATCTGCATATCTACCTGATTGGCGCACCCGGTGATAAAGCGATGTGCGATGAGATGATGGCTGCTTGTGCCGGTAAATCCATCACCAATTTGTGCGGGCAATTAGGCTTTCTAGCATCAGCAGCATTGATGAAAGGTGCTGTGATGAATTATGTGAATGATTCTGCGCCTATGCACTTCGCTTCGTCTGTAGATGCACCGGTTACAGCTGTATATTGTTCTACGATTCCTGCTTTTGGCTTTGGTCCATTATCTAGTCGAAGCCATATTGTAGAAGTGCCTACGACATTGGATTGTAGGCCATGCGGTTTGCACGGACAGAAAGCTTGCCCCAAAGGTCATTTCAATTGTGCGATGCAGATACAAACGAGCCAGTTATTGGCTGTTTTGTCTTAACCCGCTTTCAAGACTACATTTGCACACATGCAGATACCCCTGACAGAGCGAGAAGCCTTTATTTGTGGGCAAATAGCCGAAGCAGCTGCTGCATTGCAGTTGCCGGTGTATTTGATCGGGGGATTTGTGCGCGATAAGCTCATCGGTAGAAATACCAAGGATGCAGATATTGTTTGCCTAGGTGATGGTATTGCTTTGGCACATGCTGTCGCTGATCGGTTTCATCCAAGACCACATGTGTCTTACTTCAAAAATTTTGGTACGGCACAAATCAAGTTGCCGGATTTAGAGATTGAGTTTGTGGGTGCTAGAAAAGAGAGCTATGCAGAGCATAGCAGAAAACCTGCAGTAGAAGCGGGCACATTGGAAGATGATCAGTTGCGTCGCGATTTTACCGTGAATGCATTGGCGATTAGTTTGAATGCTGCTGATTATGGTACGCTGGTAGATCCATTCAACGGACTGCAACACATGCAGGAGCAAAAACTGCAAACACCATTGGATCCTGCACAAACATTCAGCGATGATCCTTTACGCATGATGCGTGCCATTCGCTTTGCTACACAACTAGGTTATCGCATCGAACCGAATACTTATCTGGCTATTCAAGAAAATGCAGCACGTATTCGTATCGTTTCGCAAGAGCGGATAACAGATGAATTGAATAAAATCATGCTTGCATCCAAACCTTCCGTGGGTTGGGATTTGTTATCTAAAACAGGATTGCTCAAGCTGATCTTTCCACAAATGATGGAACTGCACGGTGCAGTATATATTGATGGGAAAGGGCATAAGGATAATTTCTATCATACACTTCAGGTATTGGATAATATCGCTTTGAATACAGATGATCTTTGGTTGCGTTGGGCTGCGTTATTACATGATATTGGAAAGCCTGCAACTAAGAAATTCGAAGAAGGGCATGGCTGGACTTTCCATGGACATGAAGTGGTTGGTGCACGAATGGTTCCCAAGATTTTTGCCAAATTGAAATTGCCGCTGAATGAGAAAATGCGTTTTGTGCAGAAACTAGTGGAGCTGCATTTAAGACCTATATCACTGACGAAAGAAAATATTACAGATAGCGCTATTCGCAGATTATTGTTTGATGCGGGTGATGATGTAGATGCCTTGATGACTTTGTGCGAAGCCGATATCACCAGCAAGAACAAAGTGAAAGTGGTTCGTTACCTCCGCAATTTTGAAATGGTGCGTGCACGCATGCAGGATGTGGAGGAAAAAGACCGCATGCGTAATTGGCAGCCACCGATTACCGGAGAACTAATCATGAAAATTTTTGGGCTGAATCCCGGTAAGCAGGTGGGCATCATTAAAGATGCCATCAGAGAAGCGATTTTAGATGGGGAGATTTCTAATGAGTACGATGCGGCCTATGCTTTCATGGTGCAGAAAGCTGCGGAATTGAATCTCTATCCGGTTGAATAGTTGTATTTTGCCGCTTTAATCCACCTGTACACATGGCCATCCTTAAATTCAGGGTTTATCTGGAAGAAGACGATGCTGTTTACCGCGATGTGGTAATCAGGCATACACAGTCGTTCAAAGAATTACACGAGACCATTCTCAAGGGATACGAATTTGATTCCAAGCATCAGGCAACTTTTTATCGCAGCAACGATCATTGGCAGCGTGGCCGTGAGATTAGCTTAGAGCGTTACGATAAAGATTATGTTGCCGAGCCTTTGTTGATGGCAGACACCACCATTGGTAGTGAGATTAGAGATACTAACCAGAAGTTTATTTATGTCTATGATTTCGCAAAGAACTGGACATTTCTGGTTGAGTTGATTAATGTGAGCAAGGAAGAGAGTGCTAAGACACCCTATCCATCTGTGAGCAGAAAAGAAGGTATTGGTCCGCAACAATATGGTACCAAGAGTTTGCTGGGCGATCGATTTGCGGACATTGAAGAGAAATATGATTTATCTGAAGCTGCTGATGGTTTTGGTGAAGAAGGAGAGGAAGCCGGATTTGAAGAAGGCGGCAGCGAAGAAGAATAAATGATCAGCCACCTGCGGGTGGCTTTTTCGTATATGAGCCAGAAGGAACATACATTGATTGTGATTGCGGGTCCGACTGCAGTAGGTAAAACTGCTATGGCGATTCGCGTGGCACAACATTTTCAAACGGCTATTATCTCTGCAGATTCTCGTCAATGTTATCGTGAATTGAATATTGGTGTTGCTAGACCAAGTGAAGCTGAGTTGGCTGCTGTGCCACATTATTTTATTGCATCGCACAGTGTGCAAGACAATCTCTCTGCAGCAGATTTTGCTGCGTATGCATCAGCACAATTGAAGCATTTGTTTCAGCAGCAAAAAGTGGTGGTGATGGCGGGTGGTACTGGTTTATACATCAAAGCATTGTGTGAAGGGTTGGACGATATACCTCCTGTACCACAATCTATTCGTGATGCCATTACAATGCGTTTCGAGGAAGATGGCATAGCCTGGTTGCAAGATGAGCTGGCACAGCGTGATCCTGATTTTTGGGCTGTTGCAGAAAAACATAATCCGCGCAGGCTACAAAGAGCTTTGGAAGTATTGGAAGCGACAGGGAAATCGATCACTAGTTTTCAGAAGGGCGGACAAGCTGTACATGATTTCAGTATCATACATATCGGTATTGAACTGCCGAGAGAAATCTTATATGATCGAATCAATAAAAGGGTAGAAGCCATGATGGAAGCGGGCTTGCTGGATGAAGTGAAAGCTGTGCAATCCTATGCATCATTGCCGGCTTTACAGACTGTAGGCTATACTGAGTTGTTTGATTATTTGCAAGGAAAGTGTAGCCTTGATGTAGCAGTAGAAAAGATCAAGCAGCATACAAGAAATTATGCCAAGCGACAAATGACATGGTTTAAAAAAGACACCAAGTTCCAGTGGTTTGCACCAGATAATCTAGATGCAGTTCTCGCTTTTCTTTCAGATAAGGGCATTAAAATTTAAAGCCAAGCGTCATCACCAAATTACCGATGCTGCCTTTCTGTAAAGCGAAAGTGTTGGCTTTGTCGTTTAAAGCATAGGGCATCTGTACTGCATTGTTGAATAAATGCGCGTAAGACAGATCAATAAACATTCCCTTGTTTCTATAACCCAAGCCACCTGATACTAGGAAGCGGTCTGCTTTGAGATCAGCACTTCTATACGGACTACCATAATACGCTGCACCGGCTCTTACCATGAAAGTGTTGAACTTTAATTCACCACCCATGCGCGCATTGATATTGCCCTTATAATAGTCCTTTATGGTTTGATTGAGTAAATCATAATAATTATTCAGCTGACTATTACTCTGGTCAATAGCACTATAGCGTGTTGCGCTGTACTGTACATATTCAACATCAGCACTGATAAAGCCTTTCTGCATTCTCGTATCATTCACTTCACGAAATACATAGCTGGCACTAACAATGGCACGTAGTGGTGTGACTACATTGTAATCACGTTTGCCTGGAGCGTTATCACGTAAGCGATCGCTGTTTTCTGAACGTAAGCCTGCATAACCCTCTGTGTTTGCCGTTAGCCATGCGCGAATCTCATCGCGGAAACCCAGTAATTGTGGAGTATGAAAAGCAACGCCGATTCTAAAAGATTCCTGTGGCTTATAGATCATGCCCAGTTTGGCACCGATACCTGCTCCTCTGCTGGTGAGTTTCTCTCTGAACTGAAAGAAAGCGAAATCATTGTTGGTGTTGTTGGTGGCATCGTATTCGCTGTAGTTTAAATCGCGTGAATAGTTGATGATGGGAACGGTCAGTGTACCGCCTAAGTATAGTTTATCATCCATATTACCAGCCATTGCTAAAGCCAGTTCGTTGTATCCGCCTGTAGTGGTAGCGTCATAGTATTGCTTCACACCAGTGCTCAAAGGAACCAAACTTTGGTAGCCAATGAAATTGCCGCTTGGTCCGCGCAGCGTGTCTATTAAAAACGTACGGAATGCTAGTGATGAGCCGAAAACATAATTGAATAAAGCAGCATTGGTATCAGCTCTGTCGCGTGTAAGTTCTTCTAAGTATTGTTCGGTGAAAGAGCTTACATTGTTTATGCCCTGAAACTGAATTCGGTTGTTGTAATTAGCCAATTGGTTGATGGAAAATGAAATGGCCGTGCTTGTCCACTTGCTGCCTTGGTATTTGCTACCGCCACCAAGAATAATACCGCTGGCACCCATACCAAATCCTGATTTGCGCACACTGGTATCGTTGCCTCTGTAATTGAATTTATTGCCATTAAACCCCATACCAGGAGTTATCGCAAACTCTCCGGTCTTGAATAAGCCAATACCGGCAGGGTTTACGTGTGCTGCAGTGATATCGCCACCCAGTGACGCCATTACACCACCTGTTGCAACATTACGTGCAGTACCTTGCTGTATGAACCAGCTATATCGAATGGCTTCATCTACGGATTGTGCATTTACTTGAAGTGCACAGATGAGACCAGCTATTGCAAAAATTCTTTTCATCTGTTCTGTTGTATGGGTATAGAGTTACAGTCCCAGTTAATATTGGGTGATATTATCCCTGTCTGTTCATTGAATTAATTGCCTCTGCCACCTCTGCCACCTGCGCTGCTGCTTGTCGCAGTGCTATTGGTGGTGCCACCACTGGTACCACCTGCGCTGCTGCTTAAACCACCACCACTGTACGATGAGCTGGTGCCAGAAGAGAAAGTTCTTGCTGAACGATCCCAACTGCTGCTGCTACCGCTACTGCTGCTGGTGCCTGAGCTGGAGAATACGCGACGTACCATATTGCCAAAGCCGGCGTTCTGGTTATTTCCTGTTGTGGAAATACCTGTCTTGGCGTCTCTCACCAGATAATTATCGTTGTTGTAGCTTCTGCTACGGAATGCTGTGGCGCCTGTACCGCTATTGGTTCCGCTGCTAGGCGTTTTGTAATTGTTGACGAGAATGAGTGGACTTCCCCAACCGTTGCCACCTAAGCCCCAGCCAAAGTTTGGTCTATTCCAGCTGTTCCAACCCCATGTATTCCATCCCATGGTGTTCCATGTGTTCCAATTACCGAAACGTACATCGAATCTTGGGTCATTCCAGTAGCCAAAATCATCGATACTGCCCCATCTGTAGCGATTGCTTACGCGGCGACGTAAGTAGTTGTCGTCTTTTACGTAAGGCTCCTCGTATTCTTCTCTCTCAGTTCTGGCAATGGCATCTCTGCCTGGAGAGTAGTAAACATCATCAGGCGTTTGACCCGATTGATAAGTAGCGCAACTGCTCAGCAATGAGGCGGCTAAAAGGAGGGGTAATAAATTGGTTTTCATGGCCACTGTTTTAGGTGATGTGATGGTGAAGTTACATACATTTGCGACGCTTCCGTCTTCCGTTTATCAAATCCAAATAGTTTGCCATAGATCGCAAACAGGAAGATTGAAATGTTAAAGAAATCTTAAAAGAATTACATGAGCAAGGAAATTACCTCCAGGGCCCAGGATTATTCCCAATGGTATAACGACCTGATTCTGAAAAGCGGTTTAGCCGATTATAGTGCAGTTCGGGGTTGCATGGTCATCAAACCCTATGGCTTTGCCCTTTGGGAGAATATGCGTGATGTGCTGGACAAGATGTTCAAAGACACGGGTCACGTGAATGCCTATTTCCCGCTTTTTGTACCGAAAAGCCTATTTGAAGCTGAGGAAAAGAATGCCGAAGGTTTTGCGAAAGAATGTGCGGTAGTAACACATTATCGTCTGAAAGCAGATCCCAATAATAAGGGTAAGTTAATTGTAGATCCGGAAGCAAAACTCGAAGAGGAGTTGGTTGTTCGTCCAACTAGTGAAGCAATTATTTGGAATACCTATAAAAGTTGGATTCAATCCTATCGTGATCTGCCTATTCTGGTGAATCAGTGGGCTAACGTGGTAAGATGGGAAATGCGTACGCGTCTTTTCTTACGTACTGCTGAATTTCTTTGGCAGGAAGGTCATACAGCCCATGCAACTGCGGAAGAAGCGATTGTAGAAACTAAGAAGATGTTGGATGTGTATGCCGACTTTGTAGAGAACTGGATGGCATTGCCTGTTGTGAAGGGAGTGAAGTCGCCCAACGAACGTTTTGCCGGTGCAGAAGATACTTATTGCATTGAGGCGTTGATGCAGGATGGTAAAGCATTGCAGGCTGGTACTTCACATTTCCTTGGTCAGAATTTTGCTAAGGCATTTGATGTGAAGTTCAGCGATAAAGAAAACAAACTGGATTATGTATGGGCTACCAGCTGGGGTGTAAGTACCCGCTTGATTGGTGCGTTGGTGATGGCGCACAGTGATGACAATGGTTTGGTGTTGCCACCAAAGATTGCGCCAGTGCAGGTGGTAATTGTACCTATTTATCGTGGTGAAGAACAGAAGCAAATCATTGATGCGAAAGCGCAAGAGTTGGTACAACAACTGAAAGCATTAGGCATCACTGTGAAGTATGATGATAGCGACAATGCTAGACCTGGTTGGAAATTTGCCGAATATGAATTGAAGGGTGTACCTGTTCGTGTGGCATTAGGTCCCAAAGACCTGGACAATAATGTAGCAGAAGTGGCTCGTCGCGATACCAAAGAAAAATCATCTGTGAGTCTGGATGGTTTTGCACAGCATATCCAACAGTTATTGGAAGATATCCAGCAGAACTTATTCAACAGAGCAAAGTCTTATCGGGATGCACACATCACGCCAGCGAATACATGGGATGAATTCGTACAAACCCTCGATACCAAGGGTGGCTTTGTAGCAGCACATTGGGATGGCACACCAGAAACAGAAGAGAAGATTAAGGAGATGAGCAAGGCAACCATTCGTTGCATTCCTTTGAATAATACTCAGGAAGCGGGTGCTTGTATCCTTACAGGTAAACCTTCTACGCAAAGAGTATTGTTCGCTAGAGCTTACTAATCTTGAATCATGTTGATTCTGTGGACATCCGCAATGCATTGGCTGGAGCAGTATCAGTTGCTTTGTCCGTTCAAAGCATGGCTATATCTGCCTTGTCCGGGCTGTGGTTTTCAGCGATCACTCTTTGCATTCATGAAAGGTCAGTGGTTGTTAAGTTTTGAAATCTATCCCGGCCTACTGCCCTTAATCGCTTTGTTATTGTTTGTGTTATTGCATTTACGCAAACAATTTACAACCGGTGCTTTATGGATTCAATCTGGCTATTTGTTTGTAACAGCGTTAATCTTATTATCTTACGTGACCAGAATTTTTCATCATTTCCAAAACACCTGATATGGATATGCAGGAAAGCAATTACGACTATCAGCCAGCGCAAGAGCAACCCAGTCAATATGCATTGCCCAATGCAACAGCAGTACTGGTGATGGGTATACTTTCTATACTGTCCTGTTTTTGCTACGGTTTAGGTATCGTTTTTGGCGCTATTGCGATCTATTTGGCAGGTAAGGATGCAAAGCTTTACGCGGCTTATCCGCAGCAGTATACAGCTGGTTCTTTGGCCAACTTGAAAGCTGGTAAAATATGTGGCATTATTGGCTTGGTTATTTCTGCCTTATTCCTAATACTGGTTGTTGTGGTTTGGTCAACCATCGGCACAGAAGTGTTGAAAGAACAAGGTTTATTCCGCGATATCTAAGCTGGACTGTACATTTGCGGCGTGCAACCAATTCCCTCTTTTCTGGAAGGTCGGGTTTTACTACTCGATAAACCACTCGACTGGACATCTTTTGATATCGTCAAAAAGATTCGCATACTGACTAAAGTATCCAAAGTTGGTCATGCTGGAACGCTAGATCCATTGGCTACCGGTTTACTGATTGTGTGTACCGGAAAGTTTACCAAGAAGATCAATGAATACATGGGTATGGAAAAGGAATATACTGGTTCCATCACCCTTGGTGCTACCACGCCTACTTACGATCTGGAGAGTGAACCAGTTAATCAACAAGATATCAGCACACTCACAGAAGCAATCTTGCATGAAGCAACAAAGCAGTTTACTGGCGATATCATGCAAGTACCACCAAGTCATTCTGCTATCAAACGTAACGGCCAACCAGTTTATATCGCTGCGCGAAAAGGAGAGGATGTAGTGCTAGAGCCTAGACCTATTCGCATCAGTGAGTTTACGATTGAAAAAATTGAATTGCCTAAGGTCTATTTTAAAGTGGTTTGCTCAACAGGAACATATATCCGTAGCCTAGCACACGATTATGGTAAAGCTTTAGGTGTAGGCGGTTACCTAAGTGGTTTACGCAGAACACGTATTGGTGTGTTTTCTGTAGACGATGCTTACACGATTGAGCAGTTTGCAGAAGAGATTAAAGTTATTCGTGCATCAGAAGGGCAGACCGATACCCAACTGTAGAGCCGCATTACGCACTTCCACACCATTGGGTCTTGTTTCTGTAAGTGCTAGTCTGTCTAATTTTGCCCAACCATTATTATAAGGTCTTGCAGGGTCCTTGAGCTTGTAACCTGCATCCAAACGAATAAGGAAATAAGAGAAATCAAAACGAATACCCGTACCTACACCGATTGCCAGATCACTCCACATTCTGCTGAAATTGAATTCGCCATTCGGTAGGTTGCTGTCTTTTCTTAGGTTCCAGATATTGCCGATATCGCTAAATACTGCGCCCCCAATTTTGAATGAGCCGATATTCCAAATGGTGTAACGATACTCTAGGTTGAACTCCAATTGCATATCGCCAAAACGTTCGCGGAAATTGATCTGAGAAGAATCGTAAAATCTTGATGAGCCTAAACCTAGTTGTCTGATCTGCCATGCACGCATGCTGTTAGGCCCACCCGCTGCAAATTGCTTGAAGAAGGGCATTACTCTTCCGGTTGATGCATCATTGCTGTAGTTCCATCCAACACCTACAAAAGCACGATAGGCAAATTCAGTTTTAGGCTTTTTGTGTGAGAATCGATATTCTGCTTCGCCTTTAATGAATCTGAAAATCTGGTTATACAAGGAGGGGAATAGACCTGTTAGGAAACCGGATTCTTCCGCGCCAAAGCGTAAGTAATGGCTGTTGTTCAAATTGCGTCTGCCTGTCATGGTTTTGATCCAACCAAAGGACTGGCTTACCACATTACCATTGTTGAATGTGTATTTCAGGAATGGGTTTTTGTTGAGTAGGGAATCCAGGCCCGACAAACGTTCTAGGCCATACAATTCCAAATTCAAAGGTTTGTATAGCCAAACTGTATTGCCTTTCTTCCATTCGTATCCCCAGCTGCCTACCAATGAGCGCAAACGGAAGATATCTCTTCTGTCTGTGTAGGCTCCGTTTACGGATAATAATGTTCTGGCATCATCAAGTTTGTCTGCTGCTTTGATGCGGAATGGAAGAATCAGTCTTGGAAAACTATACGATTGGCTAATACTGAACTGCGTACTCTGTAATAACTGAGCTGTATCTGAAAGCGTTAATTCAACACCCGCTCTTAAACTCGTAGCAGATTGAATAGCACGTTTCCATACGTTTCTGTTACGATAGGTAAAGTTGGTAGATACACCAAGGAAATTACCTGTGATGAAACTTCCCAAACCGGTGTTACGGCTACCTTCCAAGTCAATGGAGTAATTCTGTTTTAAGTTAGGCACCAAGAATACATGCATGTCAACCGTATCCTTATCGCGAATTACGGTACGGCCATCAACATTTTGCCAAGCACCAATCTGGCTAAGGCTATTCAGTGTTTTGATGAATGTCTTTTCATTGTAGAGGTCTCCCTTCTTAAAGAAAGTATGCTCTTTCAATGGCGCCAATAAGAATTTTCCTTGCTTGTCGTGTATGGTGTATTCTTTAAACTGTTTACCACCCGTCTTAAGTTTGGTGGCTATGCTATCGATTGGATCTGTAATCATTGTTTCGGGGTAATAATAAATATTGCCAATCTTATATTGAAACAGTTTGGTGGAATCTTTGAGTGGTTTACTCTTGAAGAGTACGTCCCAAGTTGGATTCTCTTTTCTTTTTCTTGCTGCCGCTTCAATGGCGCCGGCTTGCTCAAATGGATCGAGCGAAAGCGTCATCAATTGCTTATCGATCGTATCCACTTCTGCTCTCAAATCATCTTTGAATATTTTCAAATAGCCGTTATTGCGATACAGCAGCGTTAGTCTATCCAATTCCTGACTAATGGCTTGTTTCGAATATGGCAAGCCTTTTTTGATGCCAGATGCTGGCAAATCTCTAAGGGTTAAATCTTGGAGTGTTGAATCATTGAGTTGGTAGCTGATGGAGTCGAAACGAATATTCTTACCCGTGCTGATTTTCATGCTGGCATACACGCGTTGCTGGTCTTTGATCGTATCAATGCGAATGGAGTCTTTGAAGCTGGCATAATAATACCCTTGCGAGTTCAAGTAATCATTCATCAGTTTCTTGCTACGTGTAATATTAGTTGTATCAAAAGCAGGCGGATTTTTTAAGCTGTAGAAAAAGAGTAAAACAGTAGCTTTTCTAGCCTTGATACTATCGTACCAGTAATTATCTAGTTCTGTAGTTAAGCGTTTTTTCTCATCTTTGGTCAGATTCCCTTCCAGCATAACCTTGTTGTCGAAGATAAAAGGCTTGTTAGCCGGGAAGTTTTTGACAGGAGAACAGGCAAAGAAAAAAATGGCAAACACCAATGCGGATACCAAACGAAGCATGAAGGATGTTTTGCCGGTTAAATGCATGATCGCATGTTGAGTAAGAATGAGCTCAAATATATCCAAAGTTTATGCCAGAAAAAACAAAGGCAGGCAACAGGCATGTTTCTGGCTGAGGGGCCTAAAATCGTAGATGAATTACTCAATAGCCATTTTACGGTTACCAAAGTGTATGCAACAGATGAATGGCAGTCGTCAAAGCTACATGATGCTTCAATCCTGACAAGGGTTTCAGCTGATGAACTGGAGAAGATCAGTGCCTTGCAAACGCCGCAACAGGTAGTAGCTGTAGCCCGACAGTTTTGGCCAAGTACAGCACCTGAGCTAGATCAAAAAATAACACTTGTTTTAGATGGTATTCAAGACCCGGGTAATTTGGGAACCATCATTCGTATTGCCGATTGGTTTGGTATTGCAGAGATTGTCTGCAGCTTAGATACGGTAGATTGCTACAATCCCAAAGTGGTGCAGGCTACCATGGGAAGCTTATTGCGCGTGAATATTTGGTATGAAGATTTGACGGTATTTCTCGCCAAACAGCAAATGCCTGTATTGGGTGCATTGTTAAGCGGTCAGTCTGTATACACAACAAACATTGATCAGCCTTCTTTGCTGATTATCGGGAATGAATCCAAAGGTATCAGAGAGCCTCTATTGCCATATATCAATCAACCTATTAGTATTCCGGGAGAAGGTAGGGCAGAATCCCTGAATGCTGGTGTGGCCACAGGTATTCTCGTGTCGCATTTATTGCACTAACGGAATTGTAATGCTTTCACCGGCTGCATTTTTCTAATCAATAGTGTTGGAATAATGAGTGCCAGATAGCAAATGAGTGCTGTAGCAAGGCAGACCAATATTACCTCTCCATAATTGATCAGTACTGGTGCTGTGGCAACATAGTAATTTACTTCATCCAATTTGATAAATCTGGTTTGTTGCTGCAGGAGGCAAATGCCTAGTCCGCTAATCAAGCCAATACCAATGCCTTTCAGGGTGATCAATGTTGCATGATACAGAAAGACTTTCTGAATCATCCAGTCGTTGGCACCAACAGATTTTAATGTGCCAATCATTTTGGTGCGCTCCAGTACCAAGATCAACAAACAGGTAATCATATTGATGATGGCAATAATGGCCATGATGATGAAGATGACATTGCGGTTGATGTCTTGCACGCCCAGCCAATCAAAAATATTCGGATAGAACTCCTTGGTGGTTTTGCTACTCCATTCCATGGGTAATTGGTCCATCAAACGACTATTGGTACTATCTATCTGGCGGTAGTCGCTCAGGAAGATTTCATAACCACCAATTTGTTGGTTGGTCCAGTTATTGAGTAATTGTATTAGCCTGATATCGCCAATGGCAAATAGTTTATCAAATTCTTCTACACCGGTTCTGTACAAGCCTGCAACGATCAGTTTTCGGTAAGTGCTGGTGCCTGTTTCTTCGGAAATGAAATATACTTTTATCGTGTCTGCTACTTTCAGGTTCAGGAGTGTTGCGGTTTGTGTGGATACCAATATTTCCTTGCTATAACTGCTGTCTTTGTATTGTAACCAGCGTCCGGCTTTCAAAAAAGGTTTCAGCTGTGTACTATCGTAGTCTTTGCCAACACCTTTAAACAATACGCCTTCAATTTCTTGCTGATGCTCCAGCACGGCTGATCTTGTTGCAAAAGACTGTACTTGCTTAACGCCGGGTTGCTGTTGGATAATTTGCACTACTGTATCATTACTGGTAATCGGAGCCGCTTCTGCAGTAAAGATTCTATCAGCTTGATAATGTTGCACACGGATATGTCCCCAGAAACTAAAAATTTTCTCACTCACCGCCTGTTGAAAGCCGTTTACAAAACCAAGCGTAAGAATCATAGCGGCTACACTGATGGCTGTTGCCGTAATGGATAAACGAATGATGAATGCAGAGAACCTTTTTTGTCCTTTAACAGCCAAACGGCGCGCTATGTAAAATGAGAGATTCACGATTGTTTCAAAGCTACAGTCTGTGTGGCATTACAGCAAAATCAATCTGGGTTTCATCCGTGGAATGGTTATTTTTAACACATGATCCGCTGTTTATTATTTCTCTTAGTGTTGGTTAATACTGCTTATGCGCAGCCCGATCAAGTGTTCAAGAGTAGTATTCGCTCTGTTCGTTTGTTTCAGCAAAACAATCAGGGCGGCCTACCGATTATTTCCTTGAACAGCGGTGAGCAGTTGGAGCTGCATTTTGATGATATGGATGCGCAGGTGCGGAATTACGCATATACTTTTCAGCTTTGCAATGCTGATTGGTCGCCGGCCATGCTGAGCACTTTTGATTATATCAGCGGATTTACCCAACAACGAATTCTGCAATTCAGGCCATCATCTATTGCTGTTAGTAAGTATGTACATTATCAGGCAATGCTACCAGAGCGCAATTGTATGCCGAATAAGAGCGGCAATTATTTGTTGAAAGTGTTTCTGGATGGCGACCCAAACAAGCCTGCATTTACTTGCAGAATGATGGTGGTGGATAGTCGTATCAGTATTGCTGCGCAAGTCTTACAGCCTTTTCAGCCTGAGGTTTTCAGAACACACCAACGCATACAGTTGGCTTTGAACACAGGCAACATGAATATCATGAGCCCGCAGCAACAGCTGAGTGTTTATGTGTTGCAAAATCGTAATTGGTCTAATATGCGGGTGGTGAAGCCCTTGTTTCAACGAGGCAATGTGTTAGAGTTTAATACAGAGCAGGATTTGGTTTTCCCCGGAATGAAAGAACATCGTTGGGTGGATTTGAGAAGCTATCGCTTTGTAAGTGATCGAATGGAATCGGCAAGAAGAACTACAGATGGTTTTGATGTGGTGTTAAAGCCTGATTTACCCAGACCTGCTTTACGCTATGCATTCTATGCGGATAGAAATGGTTGGTCGGATATTGCATCTTCTGAATCTTTGAATCCTTGGTGGCAAACAGATTATGCCCAAGTGGATTTTCGTTATGCATCCGAGCCATTAGCGAAGGGCAAAACACTGCATCTATTATCAGATTTTTCCGGCACCATGCCTACAGCAGCTAATCGGTTAGCGTATGATTCAGCAAATGCCATGTATTCCATCAAGCTTCCTTTAAAGCAAGGTTACTATTGGTATCAGTATGGAGTATTTGATGGTAAGCAAGTTGATTTTGCACCAACAGAAGGCAATTTCTGGGAAACAGAAAATGATTACACCATCTTCGTTTATTACCGCTCTTTCACAGGCAGGCATGATGAGTTACTGGCTGTGCAGTCCATCAATTCTAGATTTGGTCGGCGATAATTTTAGGCGAAAGCTGCTGTCAATTCCTGTGGCTGACGTGCATCTGCGTAAAAGCCTGCAATCTTACTGATCACTGCTTCTACCAATGCGTCCGGACAGCTCGCGCCGCTGGTAACCAAAATACGCACAGGTGTTTGAGTAGGTAACCAATTGCTTACTTCACTGGTTTCTTTGGTGCGCCAGTTGCAATGAATCAATTGCTTTTGATCAATAATCTTCTCCGCACTATCAACAAAATAGGTAGGTAGTTTCTGTTCGCAGAGTTCTACCAGATGAGAGGTGTTGCTGCTGTTATAACCGCCAATTACCAAAGCAATATCTGCAGGTGTATCTAACATGCCCGTTACAGCAGTTTGGTTGTCGTTGGTGGCGTAACACAAAGTATCACGTGTATCTGCAAAACGTGTATCGATATTTTCTTTCGTTAAGCCATGGTGTTTGATCATGACTGCTTTCAGATAATCAGCAATAGCTTGTGTATCTGTGGCGAGCTGTGTGGTTTGGTTAACGACGCCAATTTTTTGTAAGTCTTTTTCTGGATCAAATCCTTCAGAGCATCTACCTGCGAATACACTGTTGAATTCAGCAGCAGGTCTTTTGCCTGTGATGAATTCAGCCAGCACAATCGTATCATCCATATCATTCACAATCACTGTAGGTGTATGTGATGCCGCATGCGAGAATGTTGCTCTGGTTTCTTCATGCTTGGGTTTGCCATGTACAACAATCGTATAACCCTTACCTGCAATTTGCTCACTGCGGTTCCAAACCTTTTCTACGAAGGGACAAGTGGTATTATACTTTTCTGTTGGAATACCTTTTTCGTTCAACAGTTTTTCAATTTCCAAAGTAGTGCCGAATGCAGGAATCAATACCACATCATCAGCAGTCAAAGTTTCAAATGGAATTAACTGCTTGCCATATGTGTCTTGTAAAAATTGAACACCTCTTGCTTGCAGGTCGGCATTCACCTGTGGGTTGTGAATCATCTCGCTCAGCAGGAAAATGCGTTTGCCGGGGTTCTCTTCAATGGTTCTGAAAGCAATTTCAATAGCGTTCTCTACACCATAGCAAAAGCCAAAGTGGCGGGCCAGATAAATGTGCACGGGGCCAAGGTCCAGCAGGGTGGGACTAAAATCCTTCTTCAGCTTGTCTTCCTGCTTGCGTTTCTGCTTAATGGCGCTAATCAGATTGCTTCGATATATATTGGGAACTTGAAACTGCTTCATAGTTGTAATAACGGCTGCGAAGGTACAAAGTTCAGGGCTTTGTTAGGGTGAAGGCCTTTGCACAGCTATCTTTGCGGCATGCATTATGTTTCAGCCGAGGGTTTGGTCAAGAGTTATGGTATTGCCGCCTGTTTCAATAATATTTCCTTTCACATCAATGAGGGCGATAAAATTGCCTTGGTAGCGCGTAATGGCGTGGGTAAGAGCACTTTGTTGCGTATTCTGGCAGGCAAGGAAACACCAGATGCCGGTAAACTCTGGATTCATAAAGATGTAACCGTTGCGCTGTTTGAGCAGGAGCCACAGTTCGATGAGACCAAAACTGTTTTGGAAAATATCTTTCATAGCAGTCACCCCATCATGGCGGCTATTCGATTATACGAAGCGGCTGTTGATAGTGAGGATGGCCATACATTGGCAGAAGCCATTGTGCAGATGGATGAATTGGGTGCATGGGATTTTGAGGCCAAAGTAAAGCAGATTTTGGGTAAGCTGAATATTCATCACCTGAAGCAACCCGTTGCTGCATTGAGTGGCGGTCAGCGTAAACGCGTGGCATTGGCCAAGACTTTGATTGATATTGGCTTCGATCATAAGCATACTTTGCTAATGATGGATGAGCCCACCAACCATCTGGATGTAGAAATGATTGAGTGGCTGGAGCATTACTTGAATCAAGAAAACGTAACGCTCTTATTGGTTACCCACGATCGATATTTTCTGGATGCGGTGTGTGAAGAGATATGGGAGTTGGAGCGGGAAGATCTATTTGTGTACAAGGGTGATTATGAAAACTATCTCGATAAAAAAGCAGCACGTATTGAAAGTGAGCAGGCGAGTATAGAAAAAGCGCGTAACACGTATCGTAAGGAATTGGAGTGGATGCGCAAGCAGCCCAAAGCTAGAACGACCAAGAGTAAGTCTCGCCAAGATAATTTCTATGAGGTAGAAGCCAAAGCCAAGCAGCGCATTGAAGATGCACAGCTGCAGTTGGATATGAAGATGAGTCGCCTCGGTGGTAAAGTAGCTGAGTTGAAGAAATTGTATAAGTCTTACGGCGATAAGCCCATCTTAAAAGGTTTCGACTATACATTCAGCAAAGGCGAGCGCATAGGTGTGATTGGTAAAAATGGCGTAGGTAAATCTACTTTCCTGAATATCCTGCAAGGCTTAGAACCTGCAGATAGTGGTAAAATCAATATTGGCGATACAGTAGTCTTTGGCAATTTCTCGCAGCAAGGTTTGGTGATTAAGGAAGACATGCGGGTGATTGAATACGTGAAGACCTTTGCAGAGAGTTTTCCTTTGGCGAAGGGTGGCAGTTTGAGTGCTGCACAATTCTTGGAATTATTCTTGTTTACGCCTGATAAGCAATACACGTATTTGTCGGCTTTAAGCGGTGGAGAGAAAAAGCGATTACAGTTGTTAACCGTGCTTTTCCGCAATCCAAATTTTTTGATCTTGGATGAGCCTACCAATGATTTGGATCTCCCTACGCTTGCTGTATTAGAAAACTTCTTGTCAGAGTATCCCGGTTGTGTATTGATTGTGTCGCACGACCGTTATTTCATGGATCGTTTGGTAGATCATTTGTTTGTGTTTGAAGGCGATGGTGTTATTCGTGACTTCCCCGGTAACTATACGCAGTATCGTCTAGAGCAAAAAAGAGCGGAACAGGTAGAGAAAGAACAACAGCAGCAAATCAATACAGCCGCCACTACAGCAGCGGTGGAAAAGAAGAAGGCCGGCTTTAAAGAGAAAAGAGAGTTTGAATTGCTTGAAAAAGAAATACCAGCATTAGAAGCGGAAAAAGCTGCTGCTGAGGCGCAATTGGCTAATCCTGAATTAGACTATGAAAAGCTACACCTACTCAGTAAACGTATAGGTGAAATTTCTGCCGAGCTGGAACAAAAAGAGCTCCGTTGGTTGGAGCTCAGTGAAATCTTAGGTTAGATATTGTTGATTGATTATTGACTATTGAATATTGTCAATTGATTATTGGCTATTGCTTATTTGAAGCTGATTAATTCCACGTCAAATATCAATGTGCTATTGGGGCCAATCTGCGCACTTACTTGTCTTTCTCCATAACCCAGTTGTGGTGGAATGAAGAAGCGAAACTTACTTCCTACAGGCATTAGTTGTAAACCTTCGGTCCAGCCCTTAATTACCATATTCAAAGGGAAAGAAGCGGGTTGTCCACGTTGTACAGAACTATCGAACACGGTACCATCAATCAAGGTGCCGTGATAATGGCAAGTAACCGTATGTGTAGGCCATGGTTTATCGCCTTCGCCCATAGTCAGGACTTCGTATTGTAAGCCACTTGCTGTTTCTGTTACACCTTCCCGTTGTTTATTTTCAGCGAGGAAAGCTTGTCCGGCAGCCAGATTGGCTGCTGCTTTTTCTGCACGCATTTGTGCCAGTTTATCTGCAACACTCATGATATTTTTTTGCGAATGTACAATCCATATGCATTCTCTTATGTGTAGGCAAGCTGAATTGCCCTATATTTATTTCATTAACCAATATGAAGCGTCCTTATTTTCTTTTTGTTTGGATTTTGGCCATCTTTTTTATTATGGCTTTGGGCACTATCGGCTTCATGCTCATCGAATCCTACAGTTTCCTGGATGCTTTATACATGACCGTCATTACCATTGCGTCTATCGGCTACTTGGAAGTAAAGCCGCTGTCTGATGCTGGTCGGATTTTTAATATCGTTTTCATCATCACTTCATTTTCTACGTTTACTTATGCGCTTACGCGCCTCACATCTTTTTTGGTGAGCGGAGAAATGCAGTATTACCTTAAAAACAGAAAGATCATGAGTGCATTGGATAAGCTCAATGAGCATGTTATTATCTGTGGGTTTGGCCGTAATGGTCAACAAGCCGGAAAAACATTGCGTAGTCATAGAGAAGACTTTGTAGTGATAGATCATCGCGAGGAAAACATCGATGGATTTTTGCTGCATGACCCAAATCTGCTCTATATCAAAGGCGATGCAACAGATGAAACAACCTTGCTACGCGCAGGAATTCATCGTGCAAAGAGTTTGATTTGTGCTTTGCCTACAGATGCGGATAATGTATTTATAGTGTTGACAGCAAGAGAACTGAACCCGAATATCCGTATCATCAGTAGAGCTACTTCTGCCAATGCAGTACCCAAGCTGCGTAAAGCTGGTGCAGAGCATGTTATTTTGCCAGATCGTATTGGTGGTAATCATATGGCTACACTGGTTAGTAAGCCTGATGTGGTAGAGTTTATTGATTACTTGAGCGGTGAAGAAGGAGAAAGTATCAATATTGAATCTGTTGGCTACGAGAAGCTGCCACCGGAGATTAGGGGTAAGAGTTTGAAAATAATTATGGATTGGAAGAAAACAGGTGTTACCTGCATCGGTGTAAAAGATGCTTATGGTCGATTCATCATTAACCCGCCTAATGAGATATTGATAGAGCAGGGGATGAAAGTGATTGTGCTAGGAAGTAAGGCACAGATATCCAGCATGAAACATAATGTGGATGATGTATAAAAAAAAGAGGCTGTGCACAGCCTCTTTTTTTTATTTATTACCGTTACCGCTATCAACCTTTCGTCCGGTAAGCGTTCGAGTCTTTTTATCCATTTTATCCATCTCACTTTGCTTTACCACAAGTTTGGCTTCAGCAACACTTCCGCAGTTGGCACAGGAAGCGCGATAAGTTTTCTCTGCATATTCTACCTCTGCTGTACCGTTATTCCAATTGGTACCAGTGAAGATGAAAAATTTAGGCGAATAAGTTTCGTCATTTAAGAATTTGATAGAGCCGCCTTGTCTGTCGAAGCTGATGCGTAAGCCATCATCTTCAATTACTTCACATACGCCTGGTGTATACGCTGGTATCACAATTTCATTCACAATTTTACCTTTGCTCATTTTGATGATACCTGCTGATACCAGTGTTTTGGCACTATCGAGATAACGGCTTAGCACGATTTTCTGATCAATAAAGAACTGCACCTTCTTGATGTCGATACCTTCATCAATCAATCTGTCGTACATCTCCCTTGTGAAAGGAACAAATACTGCTTTTTCTTCAGGGGGTGTAAATGTGGGTGCCTGTTGTTGTGCAGGAGGCTGCACAGGCACAGGTTTACTCTTCTTGCTGCCAAGACAGCCCACGAGTAAAATCGTGCTGAAAAAAACGCCAATGGTTATCGAACGCATCATGTTTATTCAGTTTCGGGCACAAAATAACAAAGAAAAGCCATTGCTTGGCGCTTAACCATACCCTGTAAGTTAGGGGTATGGGCAAGAAAAAGTCCCGCTTTAAGCGGGACTTAACAATATTTCAGCATTTCTGCTTAGTTCATATAGCTTTCTACCGGTTCACAAGTACAAACCAGGTTTCTGTCGCCATGTGTATTATTCACCCTTGCTACACTTGGCCAAAACTTATTCTGGGTTACATAGTACAGCGGGAAAGCAGCAGCCTGTCTGGTATAAGGGCGATCCCAGCTATCCGCACATACCACCGCTTGTGTGTGTGGTGCATTCTTCAGCGGGTTGTTGACCTTGTCGGCTTTGCCTGATTCGATATCCTGAATTTCTTCATAGATACTGATTAAGGCATCGCAGAAACGATCCAGTTCAGCTTTGTCTTCGCTTTCTGTTGGCTCAATCATGATGGTGCCAGCAACAGGGAAGCTCATGGTTGGCGCGTGGAAACCATAATCGATCAAACGCTTAGCAATATCTTCTGCCTCTACACCGGATGTTTGCTTCAACGGACGCAAATCAACGATGAATTCGTGTGCAGCTGTTCCATTGCTACCAGTGTACAGAATCTTATAGTATTTCTCCAAACGCACTTTCATGTAGTTGGCGTTCAGGATAGCGTATTCAGTAGCCATTCTGATACCATCTGCACCCAGCATACGGATATAGCCATAGCTGATCAGCAGGATGCTGGCGCTACCAAATGGCGCAGCACTTACTGCAGCGTTGGCACGGTTTGCTGTGCCATCAGCCAATACATAGTGGCCAGGTAAATGTGGAGCCAAGTGAGCTGCTACACAGATAGGGCCCATGCCAGGACCGCCACCACCGTGTGGAATAGCGAATGTCTTGTGCAGGTTAAGGTGACAAACATCGGCACCAATCATACCCGGACTAGTTAAACCAACCTGAGCATTCATGTTGGCTCCGTCCATGTATACTTGTCCGCCATATTCATGAATGGTCGCGCAGATATCGCGGATGCTTTCTTCAAATACACCATGCGTAGATGGATAAGTCACCATCAAACCGGCTAACACATCTTTGTTCGCAGCTGCTTTCTCTTTCAAATCAGCTACATCAATATTACCATGATCATCACACTTCACTACCACTACTTTCATACCCGCCATTACAGCAGATGCAGGGTTGGTACCGTGTGCTGAAATAGGAATCAATACAACGTTTCTGTGTGTATCGCCATTGGCTTTGTGGTAAGCCATGATGGTTAATAAACCAGCATATTCACCTTGTGCACCACTGTTAGGTTGCAGGCTGCATGCAGCAAAGCCTGTTACTTCACATAGGTATTGACCGAGTTCTTCAATGATTTGCTGGTAACCTTTGGTTTGATCAGCAGGCGTAAATGGATGCAACTTGCTGAATGCAGGCCAGCTTACAGGAATCATTTCAGTTGCTGCATTCAACTTCATTGTACAGCTACCTAAAGTGATCATGCTGGTGTTCAAAGAAAGGTCTTTGTTTTCCAGTTGCTTGATATAACGCATCATCTGGCTCTCACTATGGTGTGTGTTAAACACAGGGTGGGTGAGGTAAGCAGATGTTCTGGTTGCATAAGAAGGAATACCACTCAGGTTCACCGCATCTTGATCAAAACTGAATGCTGCATCGCTAAAGCCTTTGGCTGAAGCAAATACAAACAGAATATCCAGCAGATCAGCTGCAGTAGTCGTTTCATCCAAAGAGATGCTTACATGGTTGGCATCTGCATAATGGAAATTGATGCCTGTAGCCAAAGCTTGATTGCGAATCGTTGCTGCGTCAGTAGCAATAGTAAGTGTATCGAAGAAATGATTGTTGACGATGGTGTAACCCAATGTCTTCAATTCGGCAGCCAGAGTTGCTGTTAATGTAGCAACTCGTGAAGCAATTTTCTTCAGTCCGTCTGGGCCATGGAATACGGCATACATCGCAGCCATATTGGCTAGCAATGCTTGTGCAGTACAAATATTGGAAGTAGCTTTTTCACGCTTGATGTGTTGCTCACGTGTTTGCAAAGCCATACGCAAAGCGCGGTTGCCTTGTGCATCGATACTTACACCAATCAAACGACCGGGCATACCTCTTTTGAAATCATCTTTTGTAGCAAAGAAGGCAGCGTGCGGACCGCCAAAGCCCATCGGTACACCAAAACGCTGTGCAGAACCAATTGCTACATCGGCACCCAGCTCACCTGGAGTAGTGAGTAAGGTTAGTGCCAGCAGGTCTGTTGCCATCACCACAAAACCACCAACACCATGGACTTTATCAATAAAGATGCGGTAATCTTCAATCGAACCCTTACTGTTGGGGTATTGAATCAACGCGCCAAAATAGGTGTTGTCGATTGTAGCGGTTGCATAATCACCATACACTAACTCAATACCAATTGGATAAGCGCGTGTTTCCAGTACATCAATGGTTTGAGGGAATGTGCTATTATCTACAAAAAACTTTGGTTGCGTAGCATTGTCTGTTTTATTCACGTGGTGGAAGAGCATGGCCATTGCTTCGGCAGCAGCGGTTGCTTCATCCAACAAAGAAGCGTTAGACATGGGCAGTCCTGTCAGGTCTGCGATCATGGTCTGATAGTTTAACAGACTTTCCAGGCGACCCTGAGAAATTTCTGCCTGATAGGGGGTGTATTGGGTATACCAACCTGGGTTTTCAAAAATATTGCGGAGAATTACGCTTGGTGTAATGGTGTCGTAGTAACCTTGGCCAATGTAATTTTTCAAGAGCTGATTTTTGGCAGCGATACCTTGCAAGTGTTGCAGGTATTCAAATTCGCCCATGGCAGCAGGCACATTCAAAGGCTTTTTGATGCGGATGCTGTCTGGTACTGTTTTACTGATCAATTCTTCCATGGAGCCCATACCAATGGTCTCCAGCATTTGCTGTGTATCGGCTGCGTTAGGGCCAATATGTCTGCGCTGAAATTCGGTACGCTGGTGTTCAAAAAGATTCATAAAATGGCGGCCTTTTTTGGTGGTGCAAAGGTAAGCCACTACAACGGGATAAATTGCCTTTTGTTGAATCTGTTAACAGCCTGTGGATGTAAAAATTTGGCTTATTGGTCAACTTTCTTAGATGGCTGCCAGCCGGGCGGACCAAAGATGTACATGAGCTTGGTCTTAAGATCGGGTGCCTGGCGTACATCGTTGAACATATTTCTGAATTCATGCAGGATTACCTCATCAGGGCGACTGTTTTTGGGCGGTTTTGTGACGCCATATTCCACAGGTTCGGTTTCTTCCGTAAAAGTGCCGAAAAGCCTGTCCCAGATAATCAGAAACATACCCATGTTACGATCTATATATTGGGGGTTCTTACCGTGGTGAACCCTATGGTGTGATGGGGTGGCCATGAACCATTCCAAAAAGCCCAATTTCTTGACATACTGGGTATGAATGAATATGCCATACAGCTGAGTGAGGGAGAAAACGAAAAAGATATCCAAAGGTTGGAGACCTAGTAGTGCAAGCGGAATAAAATAGATAAATCGATAAACGGGCTCAAAAACAGACGACCTAAACCCTACTGCTAGATTGAACTCTTCGGAAGAATGGTGAGTAATATGCACTGCCCAAAAAAGACGCACTTTATGGTCTACAAAGTGCATGGTATAAAATGCTAAGTCCTGTAAAATGAACAGTACGACCCAATATCCTACCAGGTTATTTATTTCAATAAAGCGATGATCAAAGCACCATAACAAAGCTATCAAGGCAACACTACGCATGGCTAAATCAATTACAATGTTGATGGCCATGATGTAAAAATGCTCGATAGTGCCTTTCTTGCTATAGCGACCGTTGTTGTGAATATTAGACGCAATCACTTCTGCTGCTATGAAGAATACATAGAGTGGCGTGGAGATCAGGAATAGAAGGGTTTCTCTATACGACTGAATCATCTAAGGGTTTTTAGCGGTTGCAAAAATATCTGAATGGCAGTAATAATCCCTACTGAAGGGTTAGTTTTGTTTCGATTATGGTCTACGCCCTGTTCTATGGTTTAGGTATTGGTGTGGTACTCAGCAGTATGTTGGGTACGGTTTTTTTCTTTTTGGTGCAGAATAGTATTGCTAATGGGTTCAAAAGCAGCGTGTTTATAGCTACAGGCGTGATCACTTCGGATATTCTCTTGATTGCGCTGAGTTATTTCAATGCCAATTTGTTTCCTTCAGGCGGCTATGCGGAAACCTTGGTGAGAATTGGCGGTGCATTATTATTACTAGTGATGGGTTTTGGCAATATTCGAAAGCATAGTAAACCTCAGTTCGCTGTGCCGGTTTACAGCTCTCCATGGCTACTGGCATCCAAAGGCTTCATGCTGAATGCCTTAAATCCAGGAAACTATATCAGCTGGTTGTCTATTTCTGCACTACTGATCAATGTCAACCATTACACGATTGGCGAGCGTTGGTGGTTTTATGCAGGTGCGCTGATCAGCATCTTCGGTATGGAAATGCTGATTGCTTTGGGCGCGGCTAAGATCAAAGCATATATCAGTGAGAGATTCATGCGTAGATTAGATCTAGTGCTAGGTATTGTTTTTCTGGTCTTTGCAGTAGTTCTCATTTGGCCTTTGCTACGCGATCTGCTTACATGAGCAGGTGTTGTTGATGGGGCGGTAGCACGAAGCGCTCAAAAAAATCAGTCAGTTCAGCAAACTCTCGCTGCGACTGTCTATCCTTCAAGTAAGTATTAGGTGATTGTTTCACTTGCTGATAATCTAGCAGCTCTAGTTCGGTCACTTGTTGCTGTTGGATTCGCGCATGCATGTACGCGGGCTTTATGCCGATGCGGGTAACCCTTGTTTCTTGTTGGCCATTGCGTACGCCTTTGCTGATTTCCAAATGCAGCAATAAAGTCAGGTGCCCCCATTTATAAATATCATAAGCGATGAAATCGCCTAAAGAATAAATGATGATATGCTGCTTGCCTGTAATAGTTGAATGATAAAGTTCAATTGGTTGGGCATGATGCGGGTGCCCGGCAATAATGATGTCCACATTAGTGGCATCGCAGATGTGATGGATATTATCGCGAACGATAGTGCCGGGGAATGCCTGATAGGCACAGCCCATGTGCAACATGGCAACAACACAGTCGGCACCATTTCCTCTTGCTACATTCGCTTGATCAACCAATCTGCTGATATCAGGATTTTCTTCGTTCAATAAAATATGATTACAGAGCCATGGCTGATGCGGTGGCAACTGCTCTTTATTAAGTGAAAAAGTAGCTGCAATAAATCCTGTTTTGATGCCCTTTCTTTCCAACACTGGTACCGTATGGATGCCAATCGCTGATTCCGCAGCACCGGTCCAAGCAACACTTTGTTTGTTCAAAAAAGCAATCGTGTTTTGTAAACCTTCTTCACCTTGATCTAAGCTGTGGTTATTCGCGATAGAAACAAGATTATAGCCTTTATACTGTCCATTGCCTTTGAAGATATTCCAAGTGGGTGCATCTATGTTGAAGTACATATCATTCAACATCACTTCCGGTGCTGCTGAATAAGGCTTGGAGAAGTCTGCGGGACTTTCCAGATTGGCTACTACCAAATCTGCACCGAAAAAGAAATCGCCAACATGGTTCCAAAGATTTTTACAAGTGTTTGGTGTAATGGCAGTATAAGGTATCAAATCGCCGCCTGCATGCAGGGTGTAGGTTGTATTGATGTGAAAGTCGGCAGGTATGTCCAATTTGAGCTGACTATTCAATAGCGCAGCTTTGATACCGCTTCCAGCTTCATCCTCTACCATGGCTTTGAAATAGTATTTATAGCCCAGATACAGCTGCATCTTGGTATTCATGCGCGCCGGATCTTCATGGTGTTCTCGCCAAGGCTTTGGAAAGCGCACAATGCGCAAGAGGTAAAGTAAATGGTATAAAAAGCGAATGGTCTTCACCAATAGCCAGCCTTTGCGACTGATGGTGATGACGGGTTGATATGTGCGGTAATTGATCAAGCGGCAGCAAAATACAGGATAAAGCGGATAGTTGTAGTTTCGCAATACACAAAGCAGTATGACAGATAAAATTTTAGAAGGTAATTGGCAGAAGCGTTCGGCAGAGCGACAAAAGCAATACAAGCAAATGCTGCAACGTGCAGATAAGAATAAGTTTTTGCGTGCTTTACCGGAATTGAATGAAGCCGCTTATGAGCAGGTGGATTGCTTGGGCTGTGCTGCTTGTTGCAAAAACTATTCACCTCGTTTTAAAACACCGGATATCAAACGCATTAGCAAGTATTTGAAAATGCGTGAAGGTGATTTTATTGAAACCTATTTAACGTTGGATAATGAAGGTGATTATGTGTTACAATCCAAGCCTTGCCATTTCCTGAACGAAGACAATACCTGCAGTATCTACGATATTCGTCCTTCTGATTGCAGTAGGTTTCCCTATACAGATGAAGATGTGTTATTAAAGCGTCCGCAGATTACCTTGAAGAATAGCAGCTTTTGTGCGATTACTTACTATGTGTTGGAAAAGATGATGGAGAAAATGGAGCGTTGATCAATATTCCATCTTGCGCAGCTTGGGCGCTTTAAACCAAGTGATGATCACCACCAATAAAGTCATGCTGCCGCCAAAAATCACTGATGGTACTACGCCCAATAATTTTGCTGCAACGCCACTTTCAAATTGTCCCAATTCATTGCTAGAGTTAATGAACATAGAGTTTACGCTCATCACGCGGCCGCGCACTTGATCCGGTGTACGCAATTGTAAAATGGTGCCCCTAACTACTACGCTAATGCCATCTAAAATGCCGCTCATGACTAATACCGCAAAGGATAACCAAAATTCACGTGATAATGCAAAGACAATGATGCAAGCACCGAATCCGGCTACGGCAAAGAATAATTTCTTGCCCTGTTGTTTGCGCAATGGGAAGAAGGTAAGGTAGATGATGATCATGATAGCGCCTAGGTCGGAAGCTGCATTCAGCCAGCCAAAACCTACCGGGCCAACCTTCAGAATGTCTTTGGCGAACACTGGAATCATGGCTACGGCACCACCAAAAAGCACAGCGAATAAGTCGAGTGAAAGCGCTCCTAAGACTTCTTTGGTATTGAATACAAAACGCAAACCTTCTTTCACACTTTCCCAGGTTTTTTGTTCGCCCGGTTCATTCAAAGCAGGTTTGGGTTTTAGTCTTGTCATAAATACAAAACCAATCGCAACAAGTATGGCAATCACGGTTAAAGTGCCGGTATTGCCTAAGCCTGCAATCAGAAATCCAGCTACCGCGTGTCCGGTTACGGAAGCAGTCAGCCAAGTGCCTTGGTTCCAAGTAGTAGCGTTTTGTAATAAGTCGCGCGGAACAATATATGCCACCATGGTGCCAAATGTTGGTCCGGTAAAAGAGCGAAATATACCAGTGAAAAATATCACACAGTAGATGACGATTGCCGCTGTTTTGGCATATACCCATTCTTCGCTCACGGAGAACGAGAGGGCTAGTAAAACCAAGGTGCATCCAAGATATGCGGCTACGCCGCGCAGCAGCAATTTTCTTTTTTCGCTGATATCAATGACATGTCCTGCATAGAGAGATAGTGATACAGCAGGAACCACTTCTGCTAAGCCAATCAAACCAATGGCAAAGGGTTCATTCGTGAGTTCATAAATCCACCAGCCCACTAAGGTGCCCATCATACGTAAGCCCATGATGAAGAGAAAGCGGCCAATCATCAGGTTGCGGTATTCCGCAATCCGCATAGCGGCAAAAGCATCGTAGTTTTTTGGGGTTTCGCTCATTAGGGTAGGGTGAAATAGTGCTGACCTTCATCATAATCCTTATCCAAAGCATCCAAGACTACTTGTAAGTGTTTTTCATTGCCGAGAAAATCGGCATTGCTGGCATCAATGAAAATGGTTTTGATGTTGTGCTGCTTGATATAGCTGGTATAGGTTTCCTGAATATTGTACAAGTACTCATCAGGAATTGATTGCTCGTACTCTCTGTTGCGTTTTCTGATATTCTGCTGCAGCTTGTTGACTGGTGCATGCAGATAGATCAGGATATCTGGGAAAACCAACTGTTGGTGAATGATATCAAACAGTTTTTGATATAACCTGAATTCCTCTTCAGGCAGATTCACTTTCGCGAACAGCAAACATTTGGTGAATAGGTAATCAGAGATGGTGATGCTTTGAAACATATCCTTGGTATGGATCATGTCTTTCAGCTGTTTGTAGCGCTCTGCCATGAAGAATAACTCCAGTGGAAAAGCATATTGTTGGGGGTTCTCGTAAAACTTGGGCAGAAATGGATTGTCTGCAAACTCTTCCAGAATGATTCTGGCATTAAAATGTTTGGCCAGCAGATGTGTGAGTGTTGTCTTACCGGCGCCAATATTCCCTTCTACAGTAATAAAGTGATGTTTCATCTTGCTGCTTCGGGCTCAAAAATAGCCGTCAAATCTGCGCAGGCGGAGAAAACTTTTTCACATCTAAGCGGTCGGGACAAGCAGCCAATAACTCGCTGATTCTTTGTTGGTAAACGGGGTGAATGAAGTTGGGCGCTAATTCCTGCAAAGGCACCAATACAAAGCGTCTTTCCGCAATGGCCGGGTGAGGTAGTTGTAGAATGGCTGAATCCAGTATCATATCATCAATAAACAATATGTCAATATCGATGATGCGTGGGCCAAATTTCTCCTGACGTACGCGGCCCATTTGTTGTTCAATGTCTAGCAGTGTCTGCATCAGCGTTTCGGGGCCTAAGCTGGTCTCTACAATCAGCACCTGATTGAGAAAAGCTTGCTGATCTTCCTTACCCCAAGCGGCGGTCTCATAAATGGCCGATTGAGCCACAACTTTTCCGCATCTATCGCTGATATGTTTAAACGCAGTTAACAGGTTATCCCATCTCTTGCCTAAATTGCCGCCTGTCAGTAGATATGCCCTGTTCATACGTTTGGGTGTGCTAAAGGGATCAAATATCTTTACTTTCATCCTGTATAAAGCAACTATGAAGAGTTTTTTCAAATCTTTTTTTGCCGCCCTGCTGGCGATGATCGTGTTTACCACACTGATTTTCGGCTTCTTTTTCTTCTTGTTCGGAAGCTTGGCTTCTTCTACAGAGAAAACAACTACTATCGGTAGTAATGCGGTATTGGTCTTAGACCTGTCGAAAGAATTTCGTGAGCAGGATTTGGAAGATCCTTTTGAGGGTCTTGCCGACTCAGATGTAGAGCATACGCCTGCTTTGTTGGATATGGTGCAAATGGTGAATTATGCAGCTAAGGATGATCAAGTAAAAGGTATTTATATCAAGTGTGGATCTAATGGCAACTCTATGGCTGCTTCTGAAGAATTGCGTCAGGCCTTGCTGAATTTCAAGAAGAGCAAAAAGTTCATTTATGCTTATTCCGAGACCATTGCGCAAAGTGCTTACTATGTAGCTGCAGTAGCGGATAAAATTTATTGTCACCCACAAGGCGGATTGGATTGGTCTGGTTTCTCTGCTAACCTGCTTTTCTTCAAAGGCACGTTAGAAAAATTGGAAATAGAACCACAAATCTTTTATGCCGGTAAATTCAAGAGTGCTACTGAGCCTTTCCGCGAATACAAAATGACGGAAGCCAATAAGATTCAAACATTGGCTTTCTTGAATGATATGTATGGTCGTTTTCTGCAAGCTGCTGCTGACGGTAGAAAAATGGATACGGCAATTCTGCGTAAGCTGGCTGTAACAGGCGTAGTACAATCAGCGCATGATGCAGTAAAATACCAGTTGATTGATGGCGTGAAATATGATGATGAAGTAAAGACGGCATTAAGTAATAAGTTGAAGCTGGATAATGAGCGCATCAATTTTGTTTCTTTTGCAGATTATGCTAAAGCAGTGAATTATAACCCCTACAGTGGATCTGATAAAATTGCATTGGTGTATGCGGATGGTGATATTGTGGATGGTAAGTCGGAGGATGATCGTGTGATTGCGAGTGACCGCTTCCGTACTTTGTTGCGTAAGATTCGTTTGGATGATGGTATTAAGGCGGTAGTATTTCGTGTGAACTCTCCCGGCGGTAGCGCTTTGGCTAGTGATGTTATCTGGAGAGAAATTACTTTAATCAAAAAGAAGAAGCCTGTCATTGTGAGTATGGGCGATTATGCGGCTTCAGGTGGTTACTATATTGCTTGTGCAGCAGATTCCGTATTTGCCAACCCAAGTACCTTGACTGGTTCTATCGGTGTGTTTGGTATTATTCCTAATATGCAGGCTTTCCTAAAAAATAAATTGGGTATTACGGGCGATGGTGTGAAGACAGCCCCTTATGCAGACATGGGTAGTATTGATCGCCCGCTTACCGAGATGGAGAAGCGATTTGTTCAAAATAGTATTGATTCTATTTACAACACGTTCAAAACACGTGTTGCTGGTGGAAGAAAACTATCTGTTGAGTATGTGGATAGCATTGCACAGGGTAGGGTTTGGACAGGCGCTGCGGCCACTAGAATTGGCTTGGTGGATAGGAATGGTACACTGCAGGATGCCATCGCTTCTGCTGCTAAAATGGCTAAAACTAGTTCTTATCAAATCAGAACCTATCCTGATAAGATCAATGTGTTTGATCAGTTGTTTAAATCATTTCAGCAGAATACCAAGGCCAAAGCCATTCGTGAAGAAATTGGCGAAGATCAATACAAACTGCTGAAAGAATGGAAAAAGGTGCAGGAAATGGTGGGCGTAACGCAAGCCCGCTTGCCTTATAATATTCAGCTGCGCTTCTGATCCTTTTGCTGGGCATGGCATAAACAGTAGATTTGCCTCATGCAAGCACAATACAGTCAGTTAAAAGCCATGCTGGCTATTTCCAAAGCTAGCTTACGTGCTGTTTTCAGAAGTCCGTCTTCTGTCATCTTTAGTATCGGCTTTCCGCTCATCTTTATCCTGGTTTTTGGGTTTATCGGTGGTGGTGGAAAGGTTTCATTAAGTGTGGCTTTCGATGCGCAATCAGATACCATCAATCCTGTCTATGCAGCGATGAAGCAGGTGCCCGGATTGAACATTCGCAACAAGGCGCCACAGGCTTTACAAGAAGATTTGGAGAAGGGTAGAATCACTGCTGTGATCAATATTCGCCGAACAGGCCAGCGCAATCCTGCCTACATTATTGATTTGAAAAGTTCTGAAGCAGTTAATCCGCAGAACCTGCAAGTGCTGCAATCTATTTTAGGTGCGATTATTTCTGGCGTGGATAAATCCATGTTTGATCCGGCGCCAACCATTGCAACGGTTAATAAGGATATCGTTAAAATACCTGGTCGTGTGTATCGTACGATAGACTTTATCTTGCCAGGACAGTTGGGTTTTTCTTTGCTAAGTGCTGGTGTGTTTGGTGTGGCTTTTTTGTTTTTTAACCTGCGTCAGCAATTGGTGTTGAAAAGATTTTATGCAACACCTATCAGACGTGCATACATTGTTTTGGGTGAAGCTTTGAGTCGTGTTACTTTCCAGATGATTACATCGGTGATCATTATTGGCGTAGGGCATTTCGCATTCAAGTTTACGCTAGTGAATGGGTGGATTACTTTTCTAGAGATCATGTTCTTGAGCTTTTTCTCACTCATCCTATTTATGGGCTTTGGTTTTATCGTGAGTGGATTGGCTAAGAATGAAAGCACGATACCTCCATTTGCTAATCTGATTACCTTGCCACAGTTTTTGTTGGCAGGTACTTTCTTTTCGATTGAAAGTTTTCCTTCTTGGTTACAGCCTATTTGTAAGGTCTTGCCTTTAACGCATTTCAATAATGCTATGCGCAATATTGCTTTTGAAGGTGCAAGCTTATGGAGTTGTTGGCAGGAGTTAGCGATATTAGGTGCTTGGATTGTGTTGGTATATGCAATTGCAGTGAAAACCTTTAAATGGGAATAAGATGCGTTTGATCAGATTTGCTTTGATAAGTGCGGTGATACTTTTTGCGCTGGCAACAGCAATTGGTTTGTTATTACCTGCTCGTGTACTTGTTTCTCGTGCAGTAGATATCTCGGCATCGCCGGAAAAAGTGAGACAGTTTACACATGGTATTGATCGTTGGAAAACATGGGTAGCTGGTATGGGGGATACTAGTGTGCATATTTATACTGCTGCTGATGCGCAGATTGGTAATAATCGTGTAACGATGCAGACGCAAAATGATTCAACCTATGTAACACTTTGGACGGGTAGAAGTGGTTCGCCACAGACAAGTACCATGCGCATCATTCCTTTAGGTAGTATTACAACAGTACAGTGGCAGTTTGAACAGCATATTGGTTGGATGCCCTGGGAGCGATTAGGTTCCATGATGAACGATAAAATTCTTGGTGTAATGATGGAACAAAATCTTAGTACACTAAAATCAGTCACTGAACAATAAAACAAGAGGCGCTCAAACGAGCGCCTCTTTACCATCCCAAGTAACTAACAATTAGTTAGAAGGTTGGGTCGGTGGGTGTATTGGGGTTATTATCTCTTTCACGGAAGGGATAAGGGTAGAAGTTTCTGTTCTTTTCTACACCTGGTGTATTGCTTCTTCCAAAGCGACGCATGTCTTCCATTTTCCAACCTTGCATATAGAGCTCAATACAACGGTTACGGTAGATTTCTGTTAGGATATCTGCCTGAGTATTTGCACCGCTATAAGCTGGCTGATCTGCGCCAATGCCATAAGGATCGGCAGCAGGTGTTTTGGTCAGAATTCTGTTCAGCTCAATCACAGCATTGGTCAAATCTGGTGTGCTTGCACGAGCATAACATTCTGCTTTAATCAGTGTCATTTCGCTAGGCAGATAAATAGGCCATGCAGTTGATAATGCAGCGCCAAAACCATTGATTCTCCATCTTGGTGCAGCAGCTGTATTGATAACCATGTGGAAGTTAATACGCTTGTCGCTCATTACTGGACGTAATGCAACGGGCAAACCAAAAGTGCTATCACGAACCTGGAATACGTTGTTCGTAGCTGTAGAAACGTTGAAGATTGGGTTAGGACTTACTGCATCAAAACGCATTTCGCTCTTAACAGTCAGGTTAACCGCATTTGCTGCAGTTAAAGCTGCTGCGTAATTACCAGAGAACAATGCGTAACGTGCTTTTAAAGCCTGCAGCGTGTTAGGAATTTCTATGCCAGCAGGAATGTTGGCGATGAAGCTAGCGCTGATTGGGTTTGCAGCAATAGCAGCAAGTGCTCTGTCCAATACAGCTACAGCTTTGCCATAAGCTACATTTCTGTCGATGAAATTCGCAGTGTTGCCTACTGCAACAGTATCAGGTACTTTTTCCCAGAATTCAGCAAGGCTACCCAAAGCCATAGCCTTGAAGATGCTTGCATAACCAATTAAACCAGCAGCATAACCTTTATCACCCAGCTTAGCAGCATTGTTGATTACGTTGTCTGCATCATAGATCACTTTAAGGTTACTCGCCCAAAGGTTACCAAGTACAGCATTATTGCCATCAACAGAGATACCACCATTAAACAGGTTGGTTTCATCAACGTTACCGGTATTTCTATTACTCAGTTCAAAAGTAGAGAAGCCGTTTGCGCAAACCAGGTTGTATAATGAGCCTGCTCTTGAAGTGCTATATGCTTTTTGTACACCAACGGCAACACCAGTTAAGCCCACTGCAGAAGACAATGTTTGTGTTTGTGTGGCATCGTTGGGGTTTTCGAAGTTCTTCTTACAACCAACCATGATCGATGATCCGGCGGCAAGAAGGAAGATATATTTCACAATAGGTTTCATATGAATTCATTTAGTCTTGGTGAATCAGAATTTAGCATTAACGGTGAAGTTGAATGTACGTGGAATGGGTACGTTACCGAAGTCGATACCACGTGCCAATGTTGCACCACCACCTGCGTTGGTTTCAGGATCAAAGCCTTGATAATTATCCCAGCTGATCAGGTTGCGACCAGAGAAAGTAACACTCAGGTCGTTGAAAGCTTTGCTCACCTTGCCAAAAGAATAACTCAAAGACAGTTCACGCAACTTCACGAAGCTACCATTGTCAATTCTCCACTCTTCAATAGCATAAATGCTGCTGATATAGCCTCTTGGTAATTGACCTCTGTGCTCTTTCTCAGCAAATTCTTTACCGTTACCAACACCCTGGCGTGTACGGAAATCAGCATTGAATACATCTACGCCCTGAACGGCATCCAATTGAATACGCAGACTGAATTTTTTGTAGTTGAAAGTGTTCACCAAAGTACCTGTCCAATCTGGGTTAGGGTTACCAATCACACGTCGCAGTGGTGTACCTGTAGGTAAGCCACCTGCATCACGCTGTGTAGTGTAAGTGTTTGGTGTTAACTGTGTACCTCTTTCCTGTACAGGAATACCTGAAGCATTCTTCAGCATATTGCCTGCAGCATCGCGTGCAAAGAAGAAGCCATAGAATACACCTACTGGCTGACCAGGCAGTAATGATACAGCACCTGCAGGCAGGTTGAACTGAATCAAACCTTGTGGAATATTTTCAACACGGTTTCTATTACGGTTGTAAATCACATCCACATTCCAGCTGAAGTCTTTCTTGCGGATAGGTGAACCACCAATAGCTAATTCAATACCCTTATTAGACAAAGAACCTACGTTACCTAACAAAGAAGTATAACCTTGGCTAGGCGCGATGAAGCGGCTGATCAAGAGGTCTTCTACTTTCTTGTTGTAGTAGTTGAAGGTTACGTTGATACGTCCTTTCAGGAATGACATGTCTGCACCAATCTCAGTTTCTTTCTGTGTCTCAGGCTTCACATTTTCGTTAGCCAGCTGACCGGGGCTCATCAATGCAGTTCTACCAACTAATGGAGATGCATTGTAGATGTTGAAACGAGAGTAAGCACCAATACCTGTTAAGTTACCACTCTCACCATAAGCAGCGCGAATCTTCAGATAATCCCACCACTTGCTGATAGAAGAGTTCTGCCAGAAGTTTTCATCACTGATTACATAGCTTGAGCTAAGTTTCAGGTAAAGCTGGTTACGTTGGTTTTCACCGAATACAGAAGAACCATCCACACGAGCAGCACCTGTTAAGAACAAGCGATTCTTGTATTTGAAGTTCTGCTGTAAGTATCCACCAGATATAGAAATTTCACTACGCTGATCAGAACCGGGCAGTACCGTACTTGCACCTTGTACAGTTTGTACCAATGGTGCCATACCGCGGCCTTGCAATACAGTGAAAATACCTTTCTCGTACTGCATAGAGTAACCCAATTGAGTAGTGCTCTGTAGATCGCTAGTGATATTCTTATTCAGTGTTGCGTTGATTTCATGGTTAATCAGGAATTGCTGGTTGTTACCTGCACTGGCGTAACCGTTCTGCGTTGGATCCAGTGTAAGACCGCCACCCCAGAATGCAGGGCTTGCATTGTAGGTGTATGGTGGAATGTAGGTAGTACCGTTTTGCGCAATATTGTCGATACCCATAGTGTAGTCAAGTGTGAAGTCTTTAAAAGGCTTCAACTTCAGACCAAGAGAAGAAATGATACGGTTGGTTTCATTTTTCTGTTTGATGTCTTCAATAACACTCACAGGGTTTACACGACCTCTTTCACCAACAGCCAACAAGTTGCCATTGCCATCGCGCTGCCAAATGTTGTGGAAGTTACCAATGATAGTTACGCTGTTGATTGGAGAGAAGAAGCTGTTACCATCAGGCTTTTCATTAGCGTTACTGTTGATGTAGTTCAAGCCAACACTCATCGATGCCCACTTAGACAGTTCCTGATCAACATTCACACGGAAACTGAATCTTTTGAAATCAGTGTTTCTGATGATACCCTGATTGTAGAAATAAGAAGCAGAAGCAAAGTATTTGGTCTTGTCTTTACCACCACGAACAGACACGTTATTATCTGTACCCATACCGTTCTGGAAAATATAATCCCAGTAGTTGTAGCGGGTAACGTTTGTGGTATTGGTTAAAGCAGGTGTCAGGATATCCTGTGTTTGTGCAGTTGGGCCATCAGTTGCACCACCAAATTTGGTAGGGGCTTCGTTGTAGCCAACAGACTTTCTCAGGCTGCTGCTCATTACGCTAGAGCTGAAGCTAACAACAGGTGCACCACTACTTCCGCGCTTGGTGAAGATTTGTACAACACCGGCGTTAGCGCGAGAACCATAGATGGCTGCAGCTGCTGCACCATTCAATACTTCAACACGCTCAATATCTGCAGGGTTGATATCTACCATACGGTTTGGCTGAGGAGAAATCAGACCATCATACGCATCTTGTGTATTGGTTACTCTTCTCGCACTATTGCTCACGATAACACCATCCACAATGTAGAGTGGCTCACTGCTAGAGCTGATGGTACTTACACCACGAAGGCGTACACTCATACTACCGCCGGGATCACCGCTGTTTTGAATGATTTGCGCACCGGGTGTTTTACCCTGTAAAGCAGATAGTACGTTAGAAGGAGCTGCTTTGGTTAATACATCGCCTTTTACTGTAGCGATATAGTTACCCAATTGCTTTTTAGTAGTACCGGCAGAAGTACCTGTAACCACCACTTCATCTAGGCCTGCGGCATCATCTTTCAAACTTATACTCAGTTCGATTTCACTTGCCGACGCAGCAACGGTGAAGTTCTTGTCCATAGACTTATATCCTACGGAAGAAAATTGAGCTGTGTACTGGCCTGGTTTTAGATTGGCAGTTAGTTCATAATTACCATTGGGACCGGCAGCAGCACCAATTGTAGTGTTTTTGATGGTAACAGAAGCGCCAGGTAGGGCGTTGCCACCGGCATCAGTTACTTTTCCTTTGATCACAACCTGCGCAGGTAACGCAAAGCTGATCAACATCAGAGAGGCAGCTGCAAAAAATTGCATCATGTGCCTCTTCTGCGGTAGAGTCGCATACTTCATAAGCAAGCAGTTTTTGGTTTAATGCTGTAATAGACACTAAAAAACGCAAAAAAGCTGATTCGTGTTGATGGATTTCGCAATTATTTGTTAACAATGCTCTCTAAAAACTGTGAAATCCTGCAGAATTCCGCATCTTTTAGACAGTATGGAGGCATGATATAGACGGTATTGCCCAGTGGTCTGATATATAGTCCGGCTTGCAAGGCATCTTTTGTAACTGCTTGACTAACAGCATTTAAATAACCGGTTTTGCCCTCGTTGATCTCAAAAGCCAGTATGGTACCCAAGTGTCTAGGGTTTGCAAGCTTTTGCGTCTCTTGAGCAATATTGTTGATTCTGCCAGCCAGTTTGGTGGTTTCCTGTTCAAGCCATGTTCTTTGCTGTGTGCAGGTTTCTGTTAGCAAGAGGTCCAGACTTGCATTAGCAGCTGCACAGGCCAGCGGGTTGGCAGTAAAAGAGTGTCCATGAAAAAAGGTCTTCAATTGATCATCCTGCACAAATGTGTCATAAATAAATGCTGCACAAGCCGTAACGCCTAGCGGCATGAATCCTCCGGTAATGCCTTTGCTCAAGCAAATAATATCTGGCGTGTTTTGCATGTACTCGCTGGCGAACAACTTGCCTGTTCTTCCAAAACCTGTCATTACTTCATCTGCAATGCAGATGATATTTTGCTGTTTCGCAGCGGTTAATAATTCATCTAGATCAGCGGCAGCATACATGCACATACCTCCCGCACCTTGCACAAGTGGCTCATAAATAAATGCTGCAATTTCTTGTCCTTGTGCTGCAATGGTCGACAATGCTTCTTGTACATTATCTGCCGTGGGCGTATCAATAAAGACAACTTCAAATAGGTGTTGATGAAAAGCCAGCGTAAATACACCGCGATCGCTTACACTCATAGCACCAAAGGTGTCGCCATGATAGGCATTCCTGAAAGCCAGGATTTTTTTTCTGCTGGTTTGCCCTTGGTTCCACCAGTATTGAATAGCCATCTTGAGTGCGACTTCTGTAGAAGTGGAACCGTTATCACTAAAAAAGACTTTTGTCAGATTGCCGGGTAGTATGGATAATAATCTTTCTGCGAGTGTTACGGCAGGTTCGTGTGTAAAACCGGCAAAAATGACTTGCTCTAGTTCCAGCGCTTGCTGGTAAATTTTTTCTGCAATGTAGGGATGTGCGTGCCCATGCAAGTTTACCCACCAGCTACTGATGGCGTCTATATAGGTATTGCCTGCAGCATCCATCAGCAAACTATCCTTACCCTTCACAATGGCGATAGGGTCTGGCATCTGCTTTTGTTTGGTAAAAGGATGCCAAACATATTGTCTGTCTCTGGAAATGATTGATTCAGGCATAGCGCAAAAATAGGGTGCAATATTTTCGCGGCATTGTATTTGTCGTGCAACGCTTGATCAATAACTGGAGTCAAGCTAACTGAACCTGCTGAATGAGTCTGCATCAACAATTGGTTAAAGAGTGTCTCAAAGGGAAGCCGGCAGCGCAAAAAGCGCTGTACGATCTGTTTGCGCCCAATATGTTGGGACTCTGCTACAGGTACACCAAGAGTATGGAGGATGCACAAGATGTTTTGCAGGAAGGTTTTGTACGTGTCTTCCGATTTCTGCATCAATACCGGGAAGAAGGCGATTTAGGTGCTTGGATCAGACGAATCATGGTGAACAGCGCTTTGAGTTTTTTGAAAAAGCATCGAAACTACCAGCAGGAGTTGGTTTTTATTGAGGACAAGCAGGAGTTGCATGTGGTAGCTTCAGATGATGTTCAGGTAAAATTGCGCGCCGATGATCTGGCTAAGCTGATCAGGCAATTACCCATCGGCTATCAAACGATTTTCAACCTGCATGCCGTGGAAGGCTATACGCATCCGGAGATAGGTAAGATGCTGGGAATTGAGGAAGGTACTTCGCGAAGTCAGTACGCAAGAGCCAGAAAACTCTTAATGCAGTGGATACAACAATCAGATAACGAAAACAGGAGGTCTTATGCCCAATGATCTGGAACAATTCGCCAGTGGCGAACTGAAAGCATGGTCGCTGCAGCCTGATCAGGCTGTATGGGATGCTGTTGCTGAGCGTATCCGAAAAGAGCGTAGACGGAGAATCATATTCTGGTGGACGACTGCTGCCGTATTTGTTTTGATGATGGCCGGTACTTGGGTATTCATACAACCAAATAAGTCAACGCAACCTGCTGTTGCGAAAGTGCATCCATCGCACTCAAATCAAAAGAGCGATCAGCCCAGCATACAATCGAATCTTGACGTAAAAATGTCAGATGGTAATCAACAAATAAATGCTATCCAACCACAAACGAAAAGTGTTGAGCAACTAAAACATCAGGCTCAGTCAGTATCCGTGGTTTCAAAAAGAAGAAAAAACATACAGCCAAAGCAATCTGGTAAGCAGCCATCAGGACATATTAGCAAAGCTAGTACACTCTTACCGCAGGAAGAAGTAATGAAGCCTGCACTTACACAAAGTGAAGACTATCCTAAAATGCCTATCGCTACAAATGTGCAAGATGTGTATGCTGATCAGCAAGAAGTGAGAACGGATTCTTCAGCTAGGACTAATAGTTTATCAAACAATCCTCTAATCGATATTCATACAGATACTGCGCAACTGGTTATAACAGATAGCGCGCACAAAAAAGCAAGTAACAAGAAAAAAAGACAATGGTATTTTACTGCACAAGCCGGTATCAGTGATATTCGTCCCAACGAGTTATTACGCTTGGCTACTGCACAGGATATGCAGTTCAGTGGTGGCAATGCACCTGTACTTGGGTCTGGTAATATCAGTGGTGTTACTATAACACCCGGTAACCTTCAGTATAAAGCAGGATTTGCTTTTTCATTAGGTGCAGGAGTCTTTCTTTTGAACAAAAGACAATGGCAGTTGTCCGCAGGACTTCAGTATCGTTATGCTTCAATGCAATTAAAAACAGGCGCTCGGGTAGATACAGTGTTTATGGCAAGAGAAGGTCGCACGAATACATCAACAACGATTAATGCATTTTACAGACCGGGAACTAATTATACTTATCAGCATCAATTTCACTTTCTGCAATTGCCAATCAATTTGTATGTGCAGCCTTTTGGTTCGAAAAAATGGCGTGTAAATATGGCTTTGCTGCCCGGTGTATTATTAGGTGCTAAGGCGCTGCACTATAATGAAGGCAGCAATATATTTTATGCAAGTAATCAGCAGTATCGGCGCTTCATGCTAAATAGCTCCTTAGGTGCGCAGTATGCAGTTCCAATAAAAGGGCGTAAAAAAGTTTGGATAGGGCCGCAGTTTGAATTGGGACTTACCAATATGCATCAGTCAACACTCAGTAGAAAAGCATTCTTTCAATCAGCTAATTTATCTATCACCATACAATAAACGATATGCAATCTCTTCAGAAATGGGCAAGGTTATTGACCTTGTGCATACTTGTCTTGTCTTTCAGCGCGTGCATGAAAGATACTTGTTGGAAAACTTATGCAGTCTTTACGCCCGTGTATCAAACTTCGCAGGAAGTGAGAAATGCTATTGGTTCAGCTGCGCCTAGGCCTATTGAAGAGCCGGGTAAGTTTTTTGTGAAAGACAATTACATCTTCCTTAATGAAGTTGATAAGGGTATTCATATCATCGACAATAGCAATCCTGCAACTCCGATAAACAAGTATTTTATTGCTATCCCGGGTAATCAGGATTTAGCTGTGTCGGGTAATTACCTCTATGCAGATCTCTATGCCGATATGGTAACGATTGATATCAGTGATCCTACAAAAGTGAAGGTAAAACAGTATCAACCCGGTGTTTTCCCATTTAGGATGTGGGCTAATGGTTTTGTTGCTAGTGATACCAATAAAATTATTACTGAGTGGCTACGTAGCGATACCACAGTGAAAGAAGCATGTGGTGCTACAGGCTTTTTTGGGAAGGATAGGAAAGATGTTGTCATTTTTGATATGATGGCATCCTCATTGAGTAGTTTTAGAGGCAGTGCAACAAGACCGCCTTCATCAGGGCAAAGTGGTTCAATGGCGAGATTCGCTTTAGTAGAACCTTATTTGTACACCGTTACAACAAATGCGCTGAACACCTTTGATATCACTAATCCATCCTTGCCTGTATTCAAGGGTAATCAGGATATTGGCTGGGGTATTGAAACAATCTATCCTTTCAAACAAAACCTATTTATTGGTTCCAATACCGGTATGTTTATTTATGGATTAAGCAATCCCGCATCGCCTATGCGTACTGGCATGTTTAGTCATGCTAGAGCCTGCGATCCTGTGGTAGCGGATGATGATTTTGCTTACGTAACATTAAGGAGTGGCACAGCATGTACTAATGCAGCCAACCAGTTAGATATTCTAGATGTACGCAATCTCTCTGCACCAACTTTAGTAAAGTCATACGCTATGACTAACCCGCACGGGCTTGCTGTACAGGGTAACGATTTGTTTATATGCGATGGGAAAGCCGGCTTGAAATGGTATGATGTAAGCGATAAGCGGAATATTCAATTGTTGGATACTGCAACAGGTATGGAAACTTATGATGTGATTGTGTCTGGCGATCTCGTTATGCTGGTAGGGAAGGATGGCTTATATCAGTATCGTCTCGGTACGAATAATCGTTTTTCATTCCTCAGCAAAATAGGGTACCCTTCAAAATAAGTGTATGCGACAATTGATCATTATGCCGATACTTTGTTTGGTTGTGTTGTCTTTACAAGCTCAACAAAAATCTTGGAAGTACAGTGCTATCCATCAGCTTGGCGTACTCTCTGGTTCCTCTGGTGAAGCTTTTCAGATTCAATCAATTCATGGAGCAAAGAAGAAAAACTATTTCATAGGTGCCGGACTGGGTGTAGACTATTATCATACGAGAACAGTTCCAGTCTTTGCAGCTTTCAGGTTACAGCCTATTCAACAACAGGGAGTGCCTTGGCTGTATCTAGATTTGGGCGTGTCAGCTCCATGGGCAACCGATCAACAAAAAGGTAGCAATATGTGGGGTGTTGTAAACAAAGATTATCGCACTACATTGTTTTGGGATGCTGGTGTTGCATTCAGACTAACTAGTAAGGCAGACAAAGGCTTGTTGCTGCAGTTTGGATATTCAACTAAAGAAATGCGCTATGCGTTTGATGCATGGAATTGGATACGTCCCTGGCCTAGCACACCAGAGCAAACGACTACAAATGTTCAGGAGCAATTTAGGCGATTGAGTATCAAATTGGGTTGGCAGTTATAATTACTCCAATGATTTACCTTGTGCTGCGCGAATCATTTGTCCATAATGCCAGCCTTTGCTTAATGCATCAATTGTCATGGCTATTCGTTTACTTCTTGTAGTATCAGTCTTGGCACTATCAATCCACTTGATAAAATAATTTCTGTGCGAGCCGGGAAGTTCTTCAAAGAAGAAAGTGTTTGCTTTTGGCTCATCTGCTAAACAAATTGCTAAATCTTCGGGTACTTGAATTTTGACATTATCTAAAGCTAGTTGAAGTGAGAGTGTATCACCCTGTTGTTTTCGTATAGCTTTTCTGATTGATGCTTTCAGGGGTAAAACATAATCGCCTTCGCCCATAGGCATTAATGCAATGCCTTCAATAAGATATGCATCTAATTTGCCTTTTACACGGAAGGATGTTTTTTTGCCGGGATTCAATTGCTGCGCGATAGCAGCTGGTATCAATACATAAGTCCAGCCAGTCTTTTCACCTTGCTTGCTAAACTTTTCAATAATTGCATTGAAGCGGATCATGATGCTTGTATAAACTTAAGATTACGTTTGATACCGGCGTATTTGCTGCGTTTCAATGGACTCTTTCGAAAAATTTCTTTGAATTGTGTCTCTGTCATCGCTTCCCAATCAGCAGTAGAAAAGTTAAGAATTTCGGGAATGGGTGTGAAAGCTATTTCCTGGTGTGCTTTGCCGAAGCGGTTCCAAGGGCAAACGTCCTGGCAAGTATCGCAACCGAATAGCCAGTTATCAAATTGGCCCTTCATATGATCAGGAATCAATAAATCTTTTAGTTCGATGGTGAAATAACTGATACACTTGCTACCATCAACAACTTTGTTGGGCAGAATCGCTTCAGTAGGACAGGCATCTATACACTTAGTGCAAGAGCCGCAGAAATCTTTGGCGTAAGCATCATCATATACTAGGTCGAGATCGGTAATCAATGTGGCAATAAAAAAGAATGAGCCCGATTGCCTATTAATAAGATTGCCGTTTTTACCCACCCAGCCAAGTCCGCTACGTTGTGCCCAGCTTCGCTCCAAAACCGGAGCGCTATCCACAAAGCCTCTTCCGTTAAATTGTCCAATCTTATCCTGCAATTCGATGAGTAATCCTTTCAATTGCGCTCTAATCACTTCATGGTAGTCTTCTCCATATGCGTATTTAGCAATCTTTGGTCCGTCTGTAGTTTGTATCTGTTCTGGGTAGTAGTTTTTGAGAAAAGTGATCACTGATCTTGCACCTGGAAATAATTTCCTTGGATCAACACGCAAATCAAAATGATTTTCCATGTATTGCATTGAGCCATGATATTGTTGATTCAGCCAGCTTTCTAGTCGTCTTGCATCTTCATCTAATGCAACTGCTTTGCTGATACCACAAAAATCAAATCCAAAAGCATGTGCTTTTTGCTTGATGATATGATGATAGTTGTTGTCCGGCATGCTATTCTTCTACATGAAGCTTGTGAAAGAAACGATGCGCAGCAGGCGCAAGCAAGATGCCAATATTGGTGATAAACATGATGCCGCTAAACAAGGCATAGAAAGAGGAGAACCATTTTCCCGCAACTGTGGTGATTTCTACGACGGGCCCCATACCGCTTAAAATCATGCTGGCATTGTGCAGTGCATCCAGCCAAGGAATATTGGCAGTATAATGATAGCCAAGTACACCAATAAGCAAGCAAAGTGTAATCAGTAGCAAAGACCAAATAATATTGGTGAGCACTCTATTATAGAAAGTGCTTTTGCTAGCTAGTGGTTGTTTCTTATGCTCGTACATAATATTAGTCGCAAGAAGCTACAGGAATCTGATCATTGATTAGTTGTATCAACTGTTGGTAAGCTTCTCTTTTTTGTTCTGTAAGTAAGCTCTTGGTTACTATAACAAATGAGTATTTTCTGCAGAAATCAATCATTGGCCAGGTGCCTAATAGCCCAGGGGCACTGATGATAAAAGTTTTATTGGCTGCATCTTTTTCCTGTACCCATGCACCAAAGGAGTAGGTAAAGCCTTCGGCTGCTTTAGGCGCATACTTAATGGGTATGCCATTTGTTTGTGAGCGAATCAGTTCTTCCACGGATGCTTCACTCAACACACGCTTGCCATTAAACATACCCTTATTCAACAACATGGTTAAGAAATTGGTATAGTCAAAGGAAGAAGAAACTGCACCACCTGAGGGGTTAGGGGCATTGCCATTTTCATCACTGAAATTGGTTGAGCGCATGGCAAGCGGACGTAAAATTTTCTCACCCATGATTTGTTCAAAACCTCTTTTCATTACAATCTCACAAACACGTGCGGCAATATTCATACCCACGTTGCCATAGAAAAATGCTTCGCCGGGATTGTAATCAATCTCTCGCTTGGATACAAATTCATTCACTTCCTGTTCCAGATTCTCATACTTCTTTCTCAATAAAAATGCAGCTAGCTTGATAGGTTCTTGCTTGATACCAGTTTGGTGGCTCAAACAATGCCTGATCGTGATATAACTCTTGTTATACTTGGTAAATTCTGGAATGTATTTAGATACTTTATCATCGAGCGAGATTTTACCTGCATCTACCAAAGACATCACCATGGCGGCAGTTAACCACTTACTACTGCTGGCGATAGGTACTTGCGTACGCTCATTAAAATCTTCGCCTAAGTTCTTTTTATAAATCACCTTGCCATCTTTGGCAATTACAACGGATGCAAATCCGCCCAATTCTTTTTTCATTGCATCAATGCGCGCATCCAGCGCACTAAAATTATACTGTGCCAATAGTTGAAGTGGCAAAATAAAAGCAGCAGCAAAAATCCATTTTTTCATAGTCCTTATTTTGAAGAAGCTTCTAATGCTTGTTGAATGTCTTTTAAAATATCATCTGGGTGTTCCAGACCTACAGAGATACGAATCAATCCAGGTGTGATGCCTACGGCAAGACGCTCATTTTCTGTAAGCTTGGAGTGTGTTGTAGAAGATGGGTGGGAAGCAATGCTTCTACTGTCGCCTAAATTGGCTGTTCTACTCAACATTTGTAAAGCGTCTAAGAATTTCTGTCCGCGTGTTAATCCCCCTTTCAATTCAAAGCAAACAATACCGCCTCCGGCTTTCATTTGCTTCCAGGCAATCTTATGCTGTGGGTGCGATTCAAGGAAAGGATATTTTACCCATTCCAAATGCGAATTGCTTTCGAGTGCTCTTGCAATCTGTAATGCGCTGTTGCAATGTCTTTCCATTCGGAGAGAAAGCGTTTCCAGGCTCTTGCTCAATACCCATGCGTTAAACGGACTCATGCTCGGTCCAGTATTACGCAGGAATAGATATATCTCTCTGATCAAGTCCTTTTTGCCCACGATTACACCACCAACTACGCGACCTTGTCCGTCTATCCACTTTGTTGCAGAGTGAATCACCACATCGGCGCCATGCAACATGGGCTTTTGTAATACGGGTGTAGCAAAGCAATTGTCTACAACGAAAATGAGCTTATGTTTTTTCGCTAAAGCGCTAAGCATATCCATGTCAACAATGTCCAACCCAGGGTTGGATGGTGTTTCGATGTAAAGCATCTTGGTGTTGGGGCGAATCAGGCTTTCAATCAGCTCAGGTTTGTTGACGTCGAAGTAATCATATTCAATTTTCCATCTACCCATATACTTGGTGAGGATGGTATGTGTAGAACCAAATACCGAACCTGAAGAAAGAATATGATCGCCGCTTTGTAAAAAACTCATGAATGTGCCAAATACAGCACTCATACCGCTGGCTGTTGCATAACCTGCTTCTGCTTCTTCCAGTAGCACCATTTTCTGTACAAATTCATCCACAGTAGGGTTGCTAAATCTGCTGTAAATATTATGATCGTTTTCTTCTGCAAAAGCTGCGCGCATGTCTTCCGCATTGTCAAAAACAAAGCTGGAAGTCATGAAAATAGGCGTAGAGTGTTCGTTTTCCCAAGTGCGTTGTGTTTGCGTTCTGATGGCTTGGGTATCAAAATGTTGCGATTGCTCCATGGTAGAAATTGTGCTCGTAAAGTTAAGGTTTGCGCCCCGCTTGGCTGTAATATTTACAGGAAATGGCACTGTTGTCTGACTTTCCTACAGGTGAAAAGATTAATTACAGCCATTATTGCCTGTTTTGCTAGGGTGGATTGGGTTTTGCAGATGTGCATTGTATCCTATTCTATGAATCCGAAAAAACACCTATATGAATCTGAGCAATTATACCATTAAAGCACAGGAGCTGATTCAGCAGAGTCAGCAATTGGCGTTTAATGCCGGTAACCCGAATATTGAGACAGAGCATTTGCTAAAAGCTTTGTTAGAACAGGATGATAGTCCGGTAGATTTTCTATTAAAGAAGAGTAATGTCACACTCAACTTGCTGGAAACAAAATTGGGTGAAGCATTACAGCGTTTGCCCAAAGCGCAAGGTGCCGAGCCTGCGCAATCTATCAGCCGAGATTTGAACAATGCTTTGTTGCGAACAGCCAACGTCTTAAAGACATTTGGTGATGAATTTATCACGCCTGAACATTTGTTGTTGGTATTGTTACAAGGTAGCGATAACACAGCGAGACTCTTGAAAGAAGCTGGACTTACAGAAAAAGCATTGATAGCAGCAATCAAAGATTTACGTAAAGGCGAAAAGGTAACTTCTCAAACACAATCACAAGAGTATAATGCCCTGAATAAGTATGCCAAGAATCTGAACGAGATGGCGCGTCAGGGTAAACTGGATCCAGTGATTGGTCGTGATGAAGAGATTCGCAGAACCTTGCATATTCTTTCACGTAGATCTAAGAATAACCCCATTCTGGTTGGTGAGCCCGGTGTTGGTAAAACAGCCATTGCAGAAGGGTTGGCCATGCGTATTGTGAATGGTGATGTACCCGAGAACCTAAAAAGCAAAATCATCTATGCATTAGACATGGGTCAGCTGATTGCGGGTGCCAAGTATAAAGGTGAGTTTGAAGAGCGACTGAAAGCTGT
>JACCDH010651755.1_pt1 | contig 111386 bp, 90 predicted proteins | sample 7442481 | NCBI WGS metagenome assembly JACCDH01 (sample SAMN15323433, study PRJNA562643) | freshwater metagenome | isolation source: river surface water | place: USA:Blue River Watershed | collected 2017-08-15 | reverse complement strand
GTGGAGCAGGCCAGTCGGTGGTGGCGACGGTGAGTGCACAGACGACCTACACGGTCACAGGTACGGACGCCAATGGCTGTGTGAATACGGCGACGGTGACGGTCAATGTGCAGCCGTTGTTGGCGGGCACCATCAGCGGTAGCGAGGATGTGTGTGTGGGCGCGACGCCGTCTGCAATTACAGGAACCGCAGCAACAGGCGGTAGTGGAAGTGGATACCTCTATCAATGGCAGAAAAAGGCAGCGAGTACCAACGGTCAATGGCAGGACATTGCTGGAGCAACCAATACAGGATTGTTGATTAACAGTGCGTTAACTGAAACTACAGAGTACCGCAGAAGGGCGGCTGATCCAAGTGCACCTACCAACTATTTGTATACGAGTTCAGTTACTAAAACGCTCAGGACACCAGGATCTATTTCGATAACTCGAAATCCATCAGGTAATGTTCCACCAGGGGACACAGTAACGTTTGATGCTGTTGGCTCGAGCAGCTACTCGTGGACGTTTGGTTCAACGGCGAATCCAGCAACCGCGGTAATAAATGCGACCCAAACGGTTACCGTTACGGGTACGGATCAGTACGGATGTACGCAAACGGCAAGTGAAAGTGTGACCGTAGTAGCACTTGATCCAGGTGCCGTTCAGATTGCATCGGCAAGTGTTTGTAGTGGAGCAGTGCCTGGCGCGATTACTCAAGCTTCCGGTGGAGGCCCAAGTGGCGGAACGGGGTCAGGCTACAGCTATAAGTGGTACATTAAAACGGGTTCAGGCAGCTACACTCTGGTCCCAAACGCAACGGGAGCGAGCTACACGCCAACTTCGGCGATTACGAATACCACAATTTACCGCAGAACGGTAGTGAATTCTGGAGTTGAGTCGGTTCTGGGTGCGGAAGTTTCGGTGGGAATTGCTACAGCACCAACGGTAAGTATTGCTCCGGGCACCTCAACAGTGTCATCGGGAACCAGTGTAACGTTAACGGCTACAGGGCTCTCAACTCCGAGCGGAAACATGACCTATCTGTGGACGCCGGGCGGGGCGACCACGGCAGCGATTACAGTAGCACCTTCGTCAACGATAACCTATTCGGTGACGACTACCGATGTACGGGGCTGTACGGCGACGGCGACGGCAAGTATAACGGTTACGGCAATCACCGCCGGAACCGTTGCCCCGACATCTGGATCGACCCCGGTGACGTTCTGTTCAGGAAGTCCGCACCGTGAAATGCGAATAAGTGGTGCGGCAGGTGGTTCGGGACAATTTAGCTACCAGTGGCAAGTCAGTACCGACAATGTATCGTTTACCGATGTAAGCGGAGCCACATCGGCTACCTTCACGCCTTCGGGTAACCAAACGGTGACCAAGTACTACCGAGTAAAAGTTTCTGATGCCAACAATACGAGTGCGTTCAGCTTTACTTCCTCGCTCGTTCAAACAGTTCAAGCGGTGCCGACGGTAGTGGCCTCCCGCAACAAAACTTCGCCGATGGCACTCACCTCGGTAGTTCAAATTTCGGGTACAGGAGCAAGCGAGTACCGGTATGTCGAGGGAGCAAGTAACGAACTCCAATCTTGGACTGCCAGCACATTAATCAATTACCAACCTTCGATCGCAGGAACGTCCGTGATTACGGTTTATGGTCGCACCAATGGTTGTGAATCAAGTGATACGGTAGCCATTCAAGCCGTTGTGCTAACTCCGGGAACCGTTACTAATCCCAATGGGGACTTGTGTGAAGGCGGAACCTTATCCCAACCAATTACGGCTACAGCAAGTACTGGGGGTTCCGGAACCTACACCTACCAATGGCTTTGGGGTAGCTCGAATACTTCGGTTGATCAAACGATTTCCAACGCAACGAGTGCGGACCTCAATTACCAATCGCCGTTAAATCAATCCATCTGGTTTAGGCGCCGAACGTTGGATCAAGGTGTAGCGTTTTACACTCAGCCGGTTCAAGTTGTGGTCCGATCGAAGCCCGCGGCATCAATAAGTTCCAACAGAAATCCGTCTTCAGGTAACCTTCCAGATGGAGCTGAAGTTATTTTAACTGCCCCTACTGGAACAGGGTACACCTATTCTTGGACGCCAGGAAATGCAACGACTTCGTCGATTACCGTCACCCCGCAGTCTACGGTAACGTATACCGTTACGGTTACTGAAACCGCGAACAACCTTTCGTGCACCAATACCGCAAGTCGTCAAATTACCATTGACCCTCTTCGAGCGGGAACCTTAAGCAACCAATCCGTTTGTAGTGGTGCCAATCCGGTCATGATTTCCGCTACCGGTTCGGGCGGGGGATCCGGTTCAGGGTTTACCTACACGTGGGAACAGAGTACCGACAACACTACTTGGAATACTATTTCAGGTGCGGTGGCTGCGACATATACGCCGTCCAACCTAACGCAAACGACGTACTTCAAGCGAAAAATTCATGATCTGAACGTTACTAAGGAAGCCGTTTCAACGGTTACGGTGGCGACCAATCCAACCGTTACGGTGACGCCGGCCTCCCAAACGGTTGCGCCAAACAGCTTCGTTCGAATTACGGGAGCAGGAGCGACCTCTTGGAGTTGGTCCGACGGTACGAGCATTATCTCCAACCAGAACTATATCGACGTATACCCAACCCAAACCACAACGTATACGCTAACAGGAACGGACCAAAACAGCTGCAGCAACACAGCCTCTGCCGTTATCACGGTGCAGCCATTTAATCCAGGCAGCATCGGTACTGCTCAAACTATATGCTCCGGCCAAACTCCAGCGGGACTTACGTCGGTTGCTGATGCATCGGGGGGTTCTGGCACGATCACCTACCAATGGCAGGTTTCCAACGACGGTACTAATTGGACTAATATTCAAAGTGCCACGGCTAAGACCTATAATCCTTCAGCGCTTAATGTGGATCAATACTACCGTCGATTGGCCACTTCGGGTTCGGTTACGAGTCCGACTACGTCCATTTTAGTATCGGTAACTCAGGGGCCTCAAACGCAAGTGACCGGCTCCAATTTAACAATCGCCATAGGAGACACCGCATCACTGAGTGCCTCGGGCGCCACTACCTATGCATGGTCTCCAGCACAATATGTGCTTTCGTCGCCGAACAGCACCTTGGGAATTGCCAATGTGAAGCCGCTCGTCACCACGACCTTCACGGTAACAGGAACTTCAAATGGCTGTTCAAGTACGGCAACAATTACGGTTACGGCTACCGAACTCGTTCCAGGCAGCTTAACCTCAACCGGGAGTACGACGATCTGCCCTGGGGCGATTCCGTCACCGATTAACTTTAATGTTAACCCATCGGGCGGTAGTGGTAACTACACTCGCCAATGGCAGTCATCTACGGATAACATTACCTATTCGACTATTCCGGGCGCAACGTTTTCTACCTACACCCCGTCAAACGGAATTTCCGTTTCTACATGGTACCGGGCGGTAGTCAATGATGGCGGGGTACTCAAAGAAACCCAACCTGTAAAATACACTGTTGCAACACCGGCGGTGCTTCAGATCAACGCGACCTACGATACCGTACCACCTGGAGGTGGATCAAATGTGCTCACCGTGGTAGACACCTACCAGTCGTCGTACGAATGGTATACGGGCTCGGTTAGCGGTCAAAGTGACGCGAATGCGGTCTCAACAAGGACCATTGCTACGCTTTCAAACCAAACGACCTATTGGCTTAAGTACTTTGACGGCACATGTTCTACTCAAGTTAGCAAGACCATTTACATTTCACCGTTGTCGGCTGGCTCTATTGGCTCGGATCAAAACGTATGTGAGGGTTCTACGTCGGCAGCACCGCTGACTTCGGTTCAGCCCGCGTCAGGAGGCACCCAAGGGTCTTATGAATACCAATGGGAGTCAAGCTCAAGTCAGGGGTCTGGTTTTGCAGCGATTTCAGGTGCGACGCTGGCGACCTATTCGCCACAATTTGCAGCCCTCAACGGTAACCTTTACTTCCGCAGAAAAGTAACCAATGCTGGAATTGTGGCGTATTCAAACGTGGTTACCGTTAATCGAATCGCACGTCCAAGCATTTCGGTGTCTTCGGCGGCCACCAGCAATTCAAATCTAAGTACAAGCGCCCCGACCATTCCCAACGGGGCAACCATAACATTAACTGCTAGCGCTTCGGGATCCAACGTACAGTCTGGGGCCACCTATCAATGGAGTCCGTCCACCGGACTCTCATCCACAACGGGTGCGGCAGTACAAGCCAATCCCTCGTCCACCGTTACCTATACGGTCACCGGAACCACACTAGCTGCTCCTGGTTGTTCAAACTCCGCGACGCTTACCGTTACGGTAGACGAGTTAACTCCTGGAACAGTGGCTATTGGCGATGCGGGGGGGCAGGGGTCAACATCCGCGACGGTAGCTGTTTGTGCGGGGAGCGCACCCTCGACCAAAGAAATTCGCGTTACCGCGGCTCCCACAGGCGGGACTTCACCCTATTCCTACCAGTGGGAATACAGTTCGGATCAACAGACCTGGCAAGCCATCACGCCCGCACAGAATGCTACTTCGGCGGCCGCAACCTACCTGTTCAATTCCACCTTCGATGCCGTTAATGCCACTCGATACTACCGACGTGTAGTTGCCAATACGGGTGTGACGAAACCAAGTGCTTCGGTTCAAGTAACCGCAAATCCCTTACCGAACATTTTAATCACGGGAGAAAGCGACGTTGTTCCGCCAGGGGGTACCAATGTGTTGACTGCAAGCGGAAGTTCGGGCTCGTACACCTGGTACATTGGTTCAACCAGTGCGACCCCAGAATCCAATACGTCATCAACCTATACTATTGGCCTGGGCGTACAAACAGGTCAGGTTACCTACATCGCAAAAGGAACATCTTCCGCGGGCTGTGAAAATACCTACTCAAAAACAATCACGGTAGCACCCATTGTTCCTGGAGTCATTGGAACGAGTCAAAATATTTGTGAAGGCGCAACGTCTGTGCCCCAGATTACATCGGCATCTGCAGCCACGGGCGGAAGCGGTAGCGGTTACGCTTATCAGTGGAAAACCAAGGTAACCGGGGGAACGTGGTCAACCCTGGTTGGGGCGACGCAAGAGACCTATCAGCCAACCTTCCCAAGTGGATTTAGCGCAACGACCCAGTACGTTCGCGTAGTAACCAACAAGGGGGTTAAGGATTCAAGCAATGTGGTTACCTACTCGTTTGTAAGTAAACCTGTAATTACCGTAGCGGCGACGGGGCAACCCGGAAGCACGGTTGCCATACCGAGAGGGGCAAGCATTCAACTTAATGCCACAGCCCCTGCTGGGCAACCGATTCAGTCGTGGAGCTGGTCGCCAAGTACCGCACTATCGGCAACCAATACTCCTACAACGACGGCTAATCCGATTACCAATACGACCTATGTGGTTACGGGCACCTCGTCCTCAAGTTGCAATGCTACGGGGCAAATTGTCGTGAATGTTTCGGACTTGAATTCAGGTTCAATTATTGCCGCATCAACGAGCAATGCTGCAGTGAGCGTATGCCGAGGTAGCTACCCTGGCGCATTTAATCAGAGTGTGGCCGCATCAGGCGGGTCGGGTACCTACTCGTACAAATGGCAACGCAGTACAGATAACCAGAATTGGCAGGACATTGCGTTGAATTTCAATGCGACAGCCCAAAGTGTAAATTATGTGCCAGGTTCCAACGATACCCTGTGGTCCCTTAGGTACTACCGTCGTGTTGCCGTGGATATGGGAGTGCAATCGGCATCGAATGCAATCGTCGTTTCCATGCTTCCGAATCCATCGGTGTCGGTTTCGTCGAATAAGTCCAATGTGCCGCCGGGAGGATCGGTAACGCTTACAGCTACAGGTGGGGTATCGTCCTACCAGTGGTACAATCGTCAAGTGCAAATTGGTTCAACCCAAAGCATCAGTGTAACGGTGCCGTCTACCAGCCGGTACGTAGCCTACACAACCGGTGCCAACGGGTGTGGAGACTCTGCCGCACTGACGATCACCACGGTCGCGTTGGTTGAAGGAAGCGTAGGGCCGAGTCAGACCTTGTGTTCGGGCGGAACGCCATCGACCCTCAATAGCATAGCCCCGGCGAGCGGGGGCAGTGGAACCTACGTCTACACGTGGCAATCGACGACTGACCTGAATGCGGCGTACACGGATATTGCAAACGCGAATCAAGCCTCGTACACCCCGGGCAACATTACGACTACAACCTACTTCAGGAGGAAGGTATCAGATTCTGGAATTGATAAGTTCACAACGCCTGTTTCGGTGAGCGTGGTTCCCAATCCTACGGTGTCTGCCGCAGCGGCAAATCGGTACATGCCGCCCAACGGTACCGCCACGTTAACCGCGAATGGCGCCTCCACCTATACGTGGACTCCGACGACGACGTCCCTTAATCAAGGAAATAGTCAGGTGCGAGTGCAAGGCTCAGGTGTAGGTAAAACTACCTACACAGCCCTCGGAGTAGACAACAACAATTGCCAGGGAAGCGACACCGTTGACGTGTACGTAAGGGCCATCGTTCCGGGAACTATTTCCTCAAGCCAAACGGTGTGTGAGGGAGCTGCCCCAGCCATTCTTACAGGTACTGCTTCCAGCGGAGGTAGTGGCGTGTTCACATACCAATGGCAGTCATCTTTGGATAATCTGACGTTTACGAACATCACTGGAGAGACGTCACAGAATTTAGTTTTCAGTTCTCCCGCAACGGTAACCACCTACTACCGTCGGATTACTATTGATCAGCAGGTTCAATCATTTTCAAACACGGTCACGCTAACCGTAAATCCGCTTCCTGTGGTTACGGTAAGTTCAAGTGCTCCCGCCAATACAATTTGTCAAGGAAGTTCCGTAACCTTAACAGCCCTTGGTGCCTCTACGTATGTGTGGAAGGTTGGGACGGTTCAAGTCGGAACGCAGTCGGTGCTTACCGAATCTCCGAATACGACCACGGTCTATACGGTAATTGGTACTTCGGCACAAGGTTGCGCCAACTCGGGAACCAACCTAACGGTGTTCGTAAACCCAGCTCCGGTGGTACTGGCGTCGACGAATTATAGCCAAGTCCCGCCCACAGCCCAAGTCAATTTGACCGCAACAGGGGCTACGAGCTATTCGTGGTCGCCGAGCATTGGACTGAGCAGCACCAATACCGCAAGTGTCACAGCAACTCCGACGTCGACGATCCGATATACGGTTACGGGTACGGCCTCAGGGTGTACCGATACTTCGAGTGTATTGATTCAGGTGGTTCCCTTAAACGGAGGAAGTATTCAGACGTCCAAGCTGGTGTGCCAAGGAGATACCCTGGGCACCGTACGTCAAGTAAGCGCAACCACAGGAGGCACGGGATCGGGCTACAATTACGAGTGGGAACAGTCAACAGACAACCTAACCTGGACGGCCATTCCGAATTCCAATTCTCCGACTGTAGTATTGGGCTCAACCACCGTATTGCAGTCAATTAGCTTGCGTCGTAAATCAACGAATCTGGGGGTTGTTGCCTACTCCAATGTTTGCGTAGTTCAGCCCATAAGCCGTCCCACTGTATTGCTTTCTCCCAACAAAACAACGGTGCCGATTGGAGGAACTGTGCAGTTGACCGCTTCGGGTGCGACGTCCTACACCTTCCGAAATGCCCTGGGTGTGGTAGGAACTACGAACCCCGTTTCGCAGCAAATTTTCTCGAATACCAACTACACGGTTGTGGGACGCGATGCCAACGGATGCTTGGATACCGGTTACGCCACGGTTCAAGTCCAGCGACTGCTTCCGGGCACTATTGGCCCCGCTCAAACCATTTGTGAGGGGGGTAGCTTCAACGCCGTGCAAAACACAGCGTCTCCGAGCGGCGGAAGCGGATCTTATGTCTACCAATGGCAGCGGTCTTCGGATCAACTTAACTGGACCGACGTTTCGGGCGCAACGCAACTCAATTACGCCCCCGGCGCTCAACCCACCACCCTGTACCTGCGCCGCAAAGTTTCGGATTCAGGTGTAGACACAACGACTGCGGTGCTCACCATGGTTGTCAATGCTCGTCCCAACGTTCGCGCAAGTTCCTCGATCCGCGTGGTTCCTCCAGGTGCTGCAATTACCATTACCGCAACGGGCGCCAACACCTACGCTTGGTCTGCGACGAACTCCACCGCATTCACTACGGTGGGCACGAATGCCGCGGCAATTAATTCCACTCCGTTTACGACGACGACCTACACGGTTACCGGAACGAATACTGCAACTTCATGCCAGGATACGGGAGTGATTCAGATTTCGGTCGTTCCGCTGGTACCGGGCACTATCTCGATCGCCAGTACGTCGGTTTGTCAAGGCGCGGTCCCGGGACAAATGAGCGGAGCTACGCCACCTTCAGGAGGTTCGGGAAGCTATACCTATCAGTGGCAATCATCTTCAGATGGGGTGATTTGGACGTCCATCCAAGGCGCGGTGAGTCCTTCATTCGTCCCTGTGGCGCAGGTAAATGCGACCACGTTCTTTAGGAGGTTGACGGTAGATATGGGCGTGTCGGAAGCGTCAAATGTCCTTACGATTAACACGATATCTAGGCCAACTATTGTCGCAACGACAGCCCTTCCAACGATTCCACCCGGCGCAACGTCCACGTTACAGGCGAGCGGAGCTGGAGTTGGAGGCACCTATGCCTGGTTTGTGCAGGGTTCACAAGTGAGTACCGCGACTACCCTTTCGGTTACGCCCTCGGTGACTACTTCCTACATTTTGGAAGGGACCAACACCCAAGGTTGTGTGAACCAAGACACATTGGTGGTTAGCGTGGTCCCGCTTGACGGAGGAACGGTGACCACTACTACGAACTCGGTTTGCATTGGTAACGGAGGTGTTTTGATCTCCAGTTTAACCGCTGCTTCGGGTGGCTCTTCAGTCTATGCTTATTCATGGGAGCGCAGTACCGATAACCTCACGTTTGTTCAGATTGCCGGACAAAGTGGAGCTTCATTGAACTACACTCAAGCCCTAAATACGCGCACCTACTTCCGTAGAAAGACTTTGGATAATGGAGTCGCCGCATATTCAAATACCATTTCTGTAGCCGTAAATCCCTTGCCGAACGTAGTTGCCAATACCGCGACCCGGAGAATTCCGCCGGGGGCTCAAGTGAGTTTGACGGGTACCGGGGCGAGTACCTATACTTGGACGCCTTCCGCAAGCTTCACTAATGGAGCTACGGGCACCCAAGTGTCGGCGACCTTGTTTGCGACATCCGTACTTACGGTGGAAGGTTTGGACAATGCTACCGGTTGTTCCAATACGGATACCATACAGATTATAGTAACGCCCCTCTTAGGAGGTCAAATCGGCAGCGACCAGTTTATTTGCTCGGGTTCTCAAGCGTCAACATTGACCAGCGGAGCTCCGGCGTCGGGCGGGTCGGGAACCTATGCCTACCAATGGCAACAGAAATCCCAGGCGCAATCGTCATTTACTGATATCCAGGGAGCCACGGGCACCACATTGATTCCTTCGGTACTTCAGCAAACCACCACCTACCGAAGGAAGGTTACGGACATGGGGGTTGTTTCCTATTCAAACGAAGTGACCGTTACCATTTCTCCGGTTCCCAACGCGCCCACCACAAGCGATACGACCTATTGCCAATCTGCGAACCTAACGGTGCTTGTATCTACCCGGGTCGGGGCCGCCTCCGGACACACCTTGCGTTGGTACGCAACCGGCGCAGGCGGGGTGGCGGACGTCAACGCACCCATTTATTCGGCGGCGGTAGTGGGCGTCAATGATTACTACGTTTCGCAGGTAAACACCACAACGGGTTGCGAAAGTCCGCGTAAAAAGGTCACGATTACGACGCGTTCCTTGCCCAACGCACCGATAGTGCCTGCGGATCAATTCTATTGCGTCGGACAAGCGAACCCCTCTGCCTTGACCGCCACTCGAAATTCGTCCGCTAATTCGCTCAATTGGTTTGATAGTGATGGTATTACCCGACTGACTTCCGCGCCTGTCCCCAATACTTCGGCTGCGCTTCTCAAGACGTACTACGTTTCAGAAACCGATCTGTTTGGTTGTACAAGTCCTCAAGTGGCCACCCGCGCGGTAGTATACCGTCCCGAGCTGACGATGACCATCAATCAAACCGTAAGTTGCTTTGGGGGCTCAAACGGCCAGATCACTGTGGCGGCCACAGGTGGATTAACCCCGTACAGCTACCAGTGGTCAAAAGGCGGTACGTCGGTTACTGGCGCCACCCAATCTTCGATTGTCGGTCAGACTTCGGGTGTATACCAAGTCCGCGTCGAGGATGCCCGAGGATGCTTTACCACAGACAGCCGGACCTTGACCCAGCCCACGGACATAGCTGTACAGGTTACCCCGCAGAATCCTCAGTGCTTTGGCGATAACGGAACCATTACCGTACTGGCAACGGGCGGTACACCGGGCTATCAGTATTCGTTTGATAACGGGGTCACGTACCAAGTTGGTACATCTAAATCCCTCCCATTTGGATCGTACCGAATTAAAGTCAAGGACGCCAACGGTTGCGAAAAGGCCAATGCCACCAATCCCGTCGTGCTCCAGCAAGCCACGGCGATTGCTGCGACCATTACCGCCACCAACGTAAGCTGTTGGGGATCCACCGACGGTACGCTCACCGTGAATCCTTCCGGCGGCAGCCCAAGTATCGTTAATGGCGCTCCAGTATATCAGTATTTGTGGAACGACGACAACCTTCAGACCACGCGAATTGCCACAGGTTTAGACAGCGGAACCTATACCGTGACGGTATACGATCAGTACGGGTGCAACCGCTCATTTACGCAGCAGGTTGGTACGCCGAAGGCCATCAAGGTTTCGCAAGTTGCTAAGCAAGATTTAACGTGCTTCGGCAATAATTCCGGACGTATCACGGTTACGGCAACTGGAGGAAATGTACTATCGTACCGACTGAACGCCGGAACAGCCGGCTCAAATAGCATCTTTAATGGCTTGAGTGCAGGTGAGTACACGGTGACCGTATCAGACAGTAAGAACTGTGAGGTCGATTATCAGGTTTCACGCACACTTACCCTGGCACAGCCCGACCAATTGATCGTCGAGGCCATCGATGTAGATTCGGTTTCTTGCCGCAACTACACCGACGGGGTAATTCAGATTTTCGCTTCGGGCGGCAACGTGAAAAAATACTCAATCAATAACGGAATTAGTTTTGTATCAACTTCGACGTTTGGAAACTTAAGTGCGGGTACCTACACGGTAAGCGTTTCGGACGATAAGGCGTGCCCCGCGACCTACGTCACCGGTTTAACCCAAACCCAAGTGGTGGGTCAGCCGTTGTTGCTGGTCGTATCGGCAATCACTAAAACGGATTTGAGCTGTAAAAATTCTCAAGACGGCCAAATTGTCGTATCGGCTTCAGGGGGCAATTCCAAGCGATACAGCTTGTCGGGCGGCACTAATTTGCAAACCAGTCCAACATTTACGGGCCTTAATGCGGGATTGAAGACGGTCACGGTTAGCGACGTCAAAAACTGTCCGGTTACGTACAACACTTCACAGAATGTAACCCTTACGGAGCCGGATTCTCTTCTGGTAACCTCTGTGGTGAAGACCGATGTATTGTGTAAGAATGCTCAAAACGGCACAATTACGGTCACGGCCACCGGCGGTAACGTGAAGACCTATAAAGTGGTGGCTTCATCTTCGGTATTCCAAAATTCCTCGTTATTCAATGGTTTGTCGCCCAATACGTACGAGGTGACCGTTAGGGATTCCAAGTTGTGTACGCCGAGGTACGTGGTGTCGCGAAATGTTACAATCACTGAGCCCGACAGCTTAATCGTTCACGAGGCTTTGTTGGACCAAGTGAGCTGTAAGAACTTTGGCGACGGATCGGTAGAGGTGACGGCCACCGGCGGTAATGTGAAGAACTACAAAATCCGTAACATCGCCACGGCGCAGCCGAGTCCACAATTCGAGAACCTGACTCCGGGTAACTACTTCTTAACCGTTTCCGATAACAACAATTGCCCGACCTACTACCGGGTTCCGCGGTCATTCCAAATCACCGAACCGGATTCGCTGTTCATTCGAAGCAAAAAGGTTACTCCTGTCTCATGCCATGGTTTTGGAGACGGGTCGGTACAACTGACTACCTCGGGCGGTACCCAGCCTCATCAGTTTTCTCTGGACTTCAGTGGCGTGGTAAGCACCCAAGAAAATAATCGATTTAACGGATTGGCCCCGGGAGCCTACGTGGTTTCATTGACGGACGCCAATGCATGCCCTTCCTATACGAAGACCGCGAACAGCTTTAATATTACCGAACCGGCGAAAATCCAGGTACAGTCAGTACAGGTAAATGACGTTACATGCCATAGCTACCGAAACGGAAGTGTACTGTTGAATGCCATTGGAGGTAATTCTCCATTGGAGTACACCTTGTACGGAGACACCCTGTTCAGTCAATCCAGTTCTGTACTTGATTCCTTATTCCCCGGGGCCTACACGTTTAAAGTGAGCGATTCCAACAGCTGCCCGATGGAAATGGCTCCAGGTATGTTTGCACAACTTACCATCAGCCAGCCTAATCCGCTAGTGATTTATGAGATAAAGAGCAACGACATTACCTGCCATAATTTCAATGACGGCTCCATTGTGATCAATGCGACGGGCGGAACCGCGCCGTTGAGGTATTCACTGAACTCGGGATTAGTGTACAACTTTGCCAATACCTACACTGGCTTGGTGGACGGAATCTACTCAATCAAGGCCACGGACGTGAACAACTGCCCTGTGGTGAATACTGCTCAGTCCGTGTCGAGTTACATTGTCGACATAACCAATCCAGCTCCCTTGGCGAGCGCGGTTACCGTCGTCGATGCGCTTTGCCATGGAGCCCTTAATGGAACCGCAGAAGTGGCCGTAACCGGTGGAACGCTAGCCCAAGCAAGTTCCTACCAGCTGAAGTGGAAGGACGTTAACCAAAATGTCGTCGGGGTTCAAGCCCTTCTTGATTCCGTTGCTTCAGGACTTTATGTGATCGAAATTCGCGACGACAATCAGTGTTTACTTGTTTCCCAAGCATTCATTGACCAGCCAGATTCCATAAAAGTGCAAGGAGTTGTGAGCAAGAATGCGCGCTGCTACCGATCTCAGGATGGAGAAATTGAAGTGTTTGCTACTGGTGGTACTGGGCTGATCTACAGTATTGACGGCGGCACGACCACGCAAATCCCCCCGTTGTTTACGGGACTTGACACGGGCATTTACGCCGTGGCAATTACCGACGTAAACGGCTGTGCTTCTTATCCGAATGGACCCTTCCAGGTGATCATCACGGAGCCTGATTCATTCTATGTCAGTGGAAGCGTTCTAAAGAATATCGACTGCTTTGGAAATGCGACGGGAAGTATATCAATTGTGGCTTCTGGGGGAAATCTGCTCGAGTTCAGTATTGACGGCGGAAGCAATTGGAGTCTAAGTCCGGAGTTTGATAGCTTAGTTGCCGGGCCGTACTCATTGAGCGTACGGGATAGTGCTGGTTGTATCGGGGTGGGTACGGTAAACAATAGCGTGACGCTTACTGAGCCCACGCTGCTTCAGGCTAACGCTTTAGTGCTCCAAGGCGTTAAATGCGAGGTGGATAATTCAGGCTCAGCAGAAGTACAGCCGCTGGGAGGTACCCTTCCGTACTCCATTGAATGGGAAAACGGCGATACCAATTTCGTGGCCCTTGGTCTGCAAGGCTTCGAATATGAATTCACGGTGGTTGATTCCCACTTATGCAGCTATACGGGTACGGTTAAAATTCCGACAACGGATGCGGATTGTGATTCCATACCTGATTTTGATGATGGATTTGATGATTTTGACGGAGATGGTTTGCCAAACTTCCGAGATGAAGATGCGGATGGAGACTTACTGCCGGATATCATTGAGCGTGACTTAAACCGTGACGGTATTGTTTACGACGACTGCGACGACGACGGAATGCCCAATTTCTTGGACGTGGATTACTGTACCGTGTTTATTCCCTCCGTATTTACCCCTAATGGTGACGGGGCTAACGATAAGTTCATTATCCCGGGAATTGAAGAATACGAAGACAACTCGCTCATGATTTACGACCGGAACGGTAACCTCGTATTCACCAAGGCACCGTATAAGAATGAATTTGACGGAATGACCAATGGAACGACATTCCTTACGAGCCGAGACGGTCTTTTGCCCACGGGGACTTACTACTACGTTCTAAGCATCCCAAGCCTCGACGTTCGAGAGGTGGGCTATTTCTACATCCAGCGATAGTGATGAAGCGGATTATTCCTTACGTGCTTTGGGTAGCGTTCGCCTTCACGGCGGAGGCTCAGGAGAATCCGTCATTGTATGCGTACGTACACAATCCCTTAGTAATTGCGCCCTCGTTTGCCGGTATAAATTCGGGCACCCTGTCAGTGATTTCAGATTACCGTTTTGTGGGAATTCAGGGTGCGCCTCGAACGTCGATAACTAGTTTTGAATACAAACTGGTGGAGAAGAACCTTGGCTTGGCTGCATCGTTCACGACAGATCAGATAGGCCCGGTTCAAAACAATTCGTTCCATATTTCGACGGCGTACCACCTTCAAATTTCACGAGAAGAGTACTTTTCATTTGGGATGAGGCATGGCCTGCACACGTTCTTGATGAACCTCAATGAGGAGCGGTACATCGATTTAGTTGATGTGAGTATAAATACTGCGGTGTACAATACATGGTACTACAACCTGGATCTTTCAGGCCTCTACTATGGCAACGACCGGTATTTTGGAGCGAGTCTTTTTAATGTGGTTAATGGTCAATTCTTGATTGACAACTACACGGCTCGAAGTCTAGGAATTTTCGGTGGAGGAGAAAATCAATTCAATCGAAACGTCAAGCTAGCGTATTCTGGTGCCGTCTTTGCCACCGCCGGCAAGCCTTTGGTGGTTAATGTATATGCGCAGTACTTCCTGCGCCCCGAGTTGCGTGTGGGACTTCATCGCCACGACCGAGACTATGGTTTTAATGCACTTTTTGAGAACCGAGGGCTCAAAGTGTTTTACAAGTACTCATACCCCTCGAACATGCTCCGGTTTTTCTCCAAGCAATCCCACACGTTTGGGTTTTCCTACGACTTTGTGAAGGAAAAGCGACGCGTCGAATCCCCCGTTTTCTTCCTGAACTAGAATGCGAATCACCTTAGCCATCATATTGAGCATTGTTGCCCTCCGTGGAGCGTCGCAGGATGTCCCGATTTTTTTGCGTTCGAACTATGTGGAACGCCGAATCATTAAAACGAGTTCGGATGATTTCGGAGTAACGCGGCTCGCCAAAGGGTACTTTGTCTTTTGCTCGAACGGAAGGAAGGGTATTTCTCGAGCCTTTTCGAAGCCCAAGGTGGATTTGTTTCTCTACGATTTGAACACCAATAAGGTTTCTCCGTTTGATAAGTCCGGATTGTGCGACATCGAAAAATCCAAGTACAATATTGGGTCCATTTCGTTTTCGTCAGACTTGAAAAACGTCTTTCTATCCCGCAACCGGGACTTGAAAAACTACGAAGGGTACATCCCGTTTGAGTTGGTGCAAGTGGACATCGAAGAGCAAAAGTCCGAGTGTTCAATAATGTCCTTTGTCAACAGCGACTACTCCTACCAGCAGCCATTTTACGATACCAAAACAGAAACCTTGTTTTTCGTCAGCAACATGCCCGGGGGCAAGGGAGGGTACGACATTTACTTCACCCGAAGAATAGGAAAATTTGGTTGGTCGGCGGTCCAAAATTTGGAGTACGCCAATTCCCCCTACGATGATTTGTTTCCCACGCTTGATGCGGAAAGCAACCTTTATTTTTCTCGTCCAGTGGACGCTCGTGGACTGGAGATCTTTTGTTTGCCGAACGGCGCCCGAATTCCGGTTGCGCTGCCTGGCCCCTTCAATACGGTCGGTGACGATTTCAACTTTAGCGTAATCGACAAACGAAACATCGTCTTGGCACGCGTTTCAAAGCGAAATGGCAACAGCGATATTTTCTTGTACAGCCTAAAATGAGGAGCTTAAAGCGTGCTGCATTTCAGGTACTTGCGCTCTGCTCTGCGGCCAGCTGCAGCGGTGATTTTATCGATGTTTTAGATACGGACCTATCCATTTCGCCGTACTTGAACATTCCTGTTGGTCAGGTAAAGGTCACTATGGCTAATGTGGTTCCCGATACCGGATTGGTAAGCCAGGATTCTAATCGATTTTTTATTCGGTATTCGATTGATTCGGCACTAACGATTTATGCAGACTCGCTTCTGCCCGAAATACCGTCTATTGCGTTTAGTGACAGTTCAGACATTTCCAATGTCACCCTGCCCAATTTCAGTCAAGGCGCTGATTTAACACTGAGCGAATTTGGCCCTACGTCGACCCTTTCGGGAGGACTCATGGTTTTTCCGCCATTGGGTCCGGTGTACGGCGGGAGCCAGGCACTTCAAGGAAATTCTCCCATTTGTTCTGCCACAATTAGTCAGGGTAGCGTAGCTCTGACCGTGGGAAATTCATGGCCTGTACCTGTACAGTTGAGTGTGGCCCTAGTCAATAATGCCAACGGAACGACGGTGACGAATTTTGTATTCCCGTTGATCATGCCGGGGGGCAGCGCGTCCCAGACGAAAAGCTTGATTGGTAAGACGTTCAGTAACAACATGTCGTTTGAAATTGTCAACGTCCAGAGTCCGGGTTCGAGCGGTAGTCCCGTCCCCTACACCCCTAACGATCAGATAACTTTTCTTATTCAATCCAACAACTTAGACGTAAGCTCTGGTAGTGTGGTTTTTCCGCAAAGCCAACTTTTTGCGAGTTCCGACTTTTTTGATTTCAATCTTCCTACCGGCATTCGGCTTCAAGAAATTACGGTAAAGCGGGCCGTGCTTCGCTACGATTTGGCAATGCCGCTTAATGGACTCGTCAAAACAGACATTACCATTCCCTACTCTGATAACTTCGGCAGTGCATTTGGATTCAGTATCAACAGTGCTCCTGGCGTACCTGCAACGGGGAGGGTAGTGCTGCAAAACGTGCGCATTGATTTATCCAAGTCGCCCGGCACGCCATTCAATCGCTTGCCATTTGAAATTGAGTCAAACATTGTAGGTTCCACAAGCTGCGTAGGTTTTAATGCGAACGACGAATTAAGGTACCTTTTTGAACTTGACAGTATTGAATTAGATGCGGTAGTAGGCCAATTTGGGAGTTATGAGCTCACCCTAGAAGAGGAGTTTTCCTTGGATGATTTGAATGTCGGTTTGGAGTTTGATGAGCTTGTTTTCTATCACCCGAAATTGAAGATTGATTTCAAGAATAGCGTGGGAATCCCGGTCTTCGTGGATCTCGACCTGAAGAGCATTAATAAGTACGGAACCCACGTAGAATCTAATTCAAATTTCCCGGTCCCGTACCCAACACAAAACACCTTCCCGCTGCTCCGGGAGGGGAGTTTAGTTGTTCAGCCCGATTCTACCGTGCCCTTTATTGTTTTACCGAATCAAGACCTCACAGTGTCCGTAGAGGCAAAAGTGCGCTCCACGGGCAGTCCCGTGCCGCCTCATTTTGTGCAATTGGGCGAGAATCTAAACGTGGGGATCAGCCTCATTCAAGAAAGCCGGTTTAGTGTTTCTAACTTGAGGTACCGGGATACGGTTAATGTGGATGGCCCCGATTCGTCAGTAGTGGCTGATCTGCTGGAAGCTTTTTGGGGTGTGAGCTACGTAAACTCTTTACCCCTTGACGTGGCTCTGGACTTGATTGCCCTGGATGAAAACGGCTCCCAGCTGTTCACCAAGTCCATCTCCGTGGCGGGGAGTGAAGGCCAAACCAAGGTGGACCTCGATGCTACAGATATTCAAAAATTGACTCAGTTGAATCGGTTGGTTTGGTCTGTCCGATTCGACAGTTCGGGCGTAAGCGGTTTGGTGCTTAATGCGGACGACGGAATGATCCTGGACCTTAGTTTGGGAGGACGAATAAAACTGGAGGTGCTTTGAGAACCATTGCAATCTTGTTGCTCGTTTTGGTTATCGTGGCCCCCCAGTCACATGCCCAAGAATCGTCGCACGCCCTGCTTTCCCCGTCGCGGAGGTTGTCGGCATATACCGCTACGGGCTTTCTTCCGCGGTATTTTGTTTCGGTGGCTAACGTGAATCCGCAATTAAACCTGAACTTCACGGTGGGTCAGTTGCTGGTTGGTGACCCATCCATAAACGTGAGAAACTTGGTTACCTCTAGGCTTTATTTAGGGGCTTCAAGCGAGACCGACGTGGATGTAGTTTCGCTCCTATGGAAGAACCGTAAAGGGCATCGAACGGGTGTTGGATTTAAGGTCACGGCCTCGGTTCTAGCGCAGCTTGATCGCGATTTTTTGCGCATTGCGACAGAGGGAATTTTACCCTCGGGATTTGGTGAAGAAGTGGTGGAGTCCAAAGGCGTGACCGTAAATGCCCATGTTTTTTCAGAATGGTATGTTCATAAGGTCCGAACGCTGGGCCGCACCAATTTTGGGTATCGGGTGCGATTGGTTACGCCCTTAGCCGGCGCCCAAGTAACGACTCCAGAATTCCAATTGGCACGCATCAATAACGGAACGTCCAACGAGCTTTCCCTGTCTTATGCCTTTGCTAGCGCATACTATGGTTTTGACCCGCAGGATCCTTCGGCCATAAGTATTACCCCTTCAAAGTTGTTTTCGAAGAACACCTCGCTGATGTTTGATTTGGGTATTGAGCAGGAAGTGAGTAGCAAGCTGCGGATTGGATTGGCCGCTCAGGCTTTGCCGGGCACTCTTCGCTTTGACGGCGCCAACCAGACCACGGTCAGCGGGTCCATTCGCTATGAAGGACCGCAATTTGAATTGGTTAAGGATTCACTAAGTGCGGTATTTAGCGAACTAGTCAACTTTAACTTAGACAGCCTCCTCCCTACGGTTACCAACAATCCACAAGCCCAAATTCAGATCCCGATACGACCGACGTTCCGTATATACGGTCATCGGTACTTGAGTGAAGAAAGTATACTGTCCTTGGCCCTCACGTCTCGTCCCTCGCCCTACCGCAATGACCTGTGGACGTCGGCCTATGTTTACGCGCGGCCAAATAAGCTCTTTCACGTTGCATACGGGTTGAATTGGTGGACCAACAACAACACGGTGGAGGCCTCGGTTTCGGGAAGGTTGCTTCTTTTGCCGTACACGCGGCTAACGTTGGGAATGAGCAATCCTTTTCTTCTGCCTCGAATCGCGCCAAGCGGTGCAGTCCTTGTGCCCGAGAATTTTTCAGGATTCACACTCTCTGTAGGGCTATCCTTCGGACTTTATCGAGATGAATCGTTGTGAAGAAGTTGCTAATCCTCGTTTTTTCAGGTATTTCAATCTCGCTTTCGGCCCAGCTGGTGATGTCTACGTACTCTTCTACGATGGTGAATGCCAATTTCATCATCGAGAATCACAGTCAAAAGGATCGCCACCTTCAAGAGTGCATTTACTTGATCCAATTTGATACGCTAATGCCCCGCCTGGAACTGCACTTTTCCAACAAACGGGACTTGGATTACTTCAATAACTACCTGTTGTGCTTTGTATCGGAGTGCCATCGCGACCGCCAACCGCTATTACTTCCGGGGTTCCCCAAATTGATTTACCGCAAGGAAGTTCGAGGGTATACATTAGAACAAAACACCACCTGCTTGTTCAAGCGCCAACGATTTCTTCAGTTTGCTAAAGCCATTCGAAGAAACGCAAAAAAGAATGAGTATCGGGTGCGAACAGGTTGGCAACGCTTAAAAGTCCGTTTTTAATGAATCCCAAGTTTATCAATAGCCGCTTTGCTCAGGCCGAGCTGGTGACCTTGCCCAAAATGGTGGAATGGAAGGACCTTGAGTTTTTCATTTTTGGCACCTTTTTAATCAAAGAAAATCGTTTTAAAGACTCCAAGTATTCCGCAATACTTGAAACGATTGCTCGAACCGATTTTTCTTTGGATGCCTCAGAGTCAAAACTCTTGGTGGCTAGATACGTTTCTGAAATCGCCAGAGAAGAAGAAGCGTTTGAATTATTTAATCGCAAGCACGGCAACCAGTCCACCATCGCGCGGACTTTTGAGCTTTACACTTCGTACGGGCTTGAAGGGATGAAGCTTTTGGCAGAGCGCAAGTTCACGAATCGTCCAGTCCATGTGGTTCAGCGGCTCATCGAGTTGTACACTACCACCCAATTGAGTCCTGCAGCCAGTTTAAATGCCCGATTTGATGCATTGTCGTCCAATCGAGTTTATGCTGAAATGGGATTTTTGGTCGCAAAAAAGCGAGCCATCTTCGGGTCCGTCCTTTCCAAAGACATAATGTTCTTTCTTTGGTTTTTGTACATGGCGCTTGATCCTGAAGACTATGCCGTGCGCTACTTGTCAACGAAACAAATTGAAGATTTAGAGCGGACGTATCACGCATACATACGGTCCAATGGGGGTGTGCATCAAACGATGGTTAAATTGACACGAGAGGTAAAAGAGGGTTTGCGCCGCTTTGCTTGATTTGCCGTAGATTTGAATCAAATTAGAACCCAACATGAAGAAGTATTTACTTTTAACTATGGCTTTGCTGGCCTTTGGAGCAGCAGCACAAGATCAGTCTGCAGCTAAGCCCAAGGCTGAAAAGACGGCAAGCGCTGACACTTCGTCGAGCCCAGGCGTACTGGTAGGTGTTGGAATTCTCCCAGGTCACCAATTACGCCGCGACGGTTTTACCTCAACGCCGGTTCGCGTTCAGGTTATGGGAACACGGCTATACAAAGGGCTCGGTTTGTTTGCTGCCGTTGAGTTTGCCTCTGCAGACGCTCCTTTTGCGGACAACAGCTCAGATCCCAATGATCCTTCAACGTGGGCAAATTCCTACTTCCGTCACATGCTTGGGCTTCAGTACAGCTTTGGAAAGTTCGGAGTCTATGCAGGAATGGACATGTTCTCAAAGAACGGGTTTTTCCGCAGTGTGGGTGAAGGAGGTACAATCGGTTCTGGCCGTAAGACTTTGGGCGTTACGTACAATGCATACAAAGGACTCACGGTCAGCTTGGATTTTTCTGGGTACGCGGGTCCCGCAATTGGGGTGAATTACGCCATTCCGCTCAAGGGGCTTAACTAATTGCCAAATTTTCATTTGCGGGGGCATGCTTTATAGTGTGTCCCCGTTTATATTTGCACCCCATTTGCCACTTTAGCTCAGTTGGTAGAGCATCGCATTCGTAATGCGAGGGTCGTGGGTTCGAGTCCCATGAGTGGCTCTAGGCAAAAAAATGGCTCCGTAACCAGAGCCAGGCATGCGCGAGTGCTGAAATTGGTAGACAGGCTAGACTCAGGATCTAGTGTCCGAAAGGATGTGGGGGTTCGAGTCCCCCTTCGCGCACAAAAAACCCGGGCCGCAAGGTCCGGGTTTTTGTTTGGCCATTCACTTCCTAGAGGCGAAGTAGCCAGGCTCCAGGTGTTTCTGCCCGCACTTTATCAAGTACCTCAAAGGCCACCTGCTCGCTGCGGAAGGGGCCTGTGTACACGCGTACAAAGCCATTATCTCCCTCGCTCGTTGAGCAGGTTACGCCGGTCTTTTTGAGTTTGGCCACATATTGAGCAGCCAGTTTATCGCTTCGAAAGCTGCCAACTACGATGACGTAGCGAATGCCTTCCGTGCGTGTTTTGGCTGCATCAGTTTGGGATGCGGATGCGCCTGAATTAGTTGCTGCGTACGATCCCTGAATGAAGCCTTTTTCAAGGCTGTCCAAGCGCGATTCGGCTTTTTGCTTCTGTACTTTGGTCACTTCGAGTTCGTCGGCGAGCTCGGCTTGGGCAATCTTCAGCTCCTCGTTGGCGCGCTTGAGGCTGGGCACTGATTCGGCGGCCTTCTTCGCGGACGTCAGCTCGCGCTGGGCGCGCGATTGAACTTGGGTAAGGTTCCAGGTGTAGCCAGCTACGCCAAGGAGCATTTGGTCGTCGTGGCCGCCGATGCGGGTTCCGCCGCCGCCAAGGCCGTCGAGGCCGTCGTCAAACATGAAGTAGCGGTAGGTTAGCTCGGCGTACACTCGGCCGGGGCCGTACGGAATGGACGCGCGCAGCCCGAGCGACGCCGGTGCCGAGAGCGATCCCCAGGTGTACCGGCCTTCGTTGAGTTTGGTTTTGACACCGCCCACGGTTTGCGTCGTACGCATGGAGGCCAGTCCGAGCGAACCGCGCAACTGAACTACAGCGTTGCCCACGGGGCGGGTGTACCCGAGACCTAGGCGAGGAGAAGCTCCGGTCAGCTGGGTTGTGGCGGCCGAGCCCAGGGCGCGGATCGAATAAAGGTCCAAGCCGGCGTGCATGCTCCAGTCGTTCCAAAGCGGAAGCTGGAGCTCACCGCCCGCGGAGAGGTTGAGGCCGTCGATTCCGCCCTCTTGTGCGCCCCATTTGCCAAAGGGCGAGGCTTGGTCGCGAAGGAACATCGGGAGTCCGCCGTACACCGAAAACTCGGGGCTTTGAGCGAGGGAAGCAAAAGGCAGCGTACCTAGAAATAAGATTGTGAGACAGTTCTTCACCACGGAGTATTTTTCCCAAAGGTACACTACCTACCTTTGCACTCCTTTTTCGAATACTATTTCGCCATGAACGCAAACTGGACCGTCGACGCCGATTTGAACGCGCGCTTATCGCTAACCATCGAACGCAGCGAGTACGCTGAAGCTGTTGAAAAACAGCTCACGGACTACCGCAAAAAGGCGCGGATTCCTGGCTTCCGCCCGGGCATGGCGCCCATGACGCTGATCCGCAAGCAGTACGAGGGACCGATTACCGCCGACGAAATCAACAAGCGCCTGCAGGACGAGCTTTATGCCTACCTGGAGCGCGAGAAAATCGACGTTCTGGGCCAGCCCCTGCCCGTAGCCGGCGACGTGGATTTCACGGCAGAATCCAACACGTTTGTGTTTGAGCTCGGCGTGGCTCCGGCCCTTGAACTTGAGGTCAGCGACAAGGTGAAAATTCCGTTTTACGTCATGGAGCCCACGGAAAAAGACCTCGATAAGGAAGTGGAAAACCTGCGCCAGCGCTACGGCGCCATGAGCGAAGTCGAAACGGCGGGCGACGACGACCTGTTCTACGGCCACTTTGACGTTGCCACCAAAAAGGGGGAGGCGGTTGAAGGCGCGGCCCACAAGCACGGCCGTTTTGGCCTCAATGCGGTGAGCGGACGTTCACTCAAAAAGGACCTCAAGGCCCTCGCCAAAGGGGACAGCTTGGTCCTCGACGTAAGCGACTTTGAAAAAGACTTTGATCTGTACCAAGTGCTTGGTTTTACCGCCGAAGAGCGCACAATGGCGACCGGCTACTTCCGGTTCAAGCTGGAGCAGATTTACCACATCGAGCCGGCGGCCTTGAATGCCGAGCTGTTTGACAAACTCTTTGGGGAGGGCGTGGTCACCGACGAGGCAGGGCTCCGCGCCAAAATCAAGGAAGAATTGACTCAAATTTACCAGCGCGACGCCGAGCAGCACTTCTTCAACCTCGCAAGCGACAAGCTGATGGAGACCAAGTTTAAGCTTCCCGCCGCGTTTTTGAAAAAGTGGATGACGACCGCCGGCGAAAAGCCGCTGGATCCGGCCGAAGTCGAGGCGCAGTGGCCGCAGACCGAGAAGGCCATGCGTTGGCAGCTCATCGAGACCAAGCTGGTTAAGGACCACCACATTCACGTGCACCGCGAGGAGCTGGTCGACTTCGTCACCGGGGAAGTCGTCGCCCGCATGCGCCAGTTTGGCCGCGAGCTCAGCGCCGAAGAGGCCCAGCCCGTCGCCCTCAACCTGCTGAAGGAGCGGGCCCAGGCCGAGCAGTATTCGGAACAGCTTTTGCAGCGTAAATTGATGCAGTTCGTGCTGGGCGCTTTTGGCAAAAAAGAAATCAAAGCGACCTACGCGGACTTCGTCAAAGAAGTGAACAAAACCCAGAAGTAATTGATCCCCATGGATTTCGGAAAAGAATTTAAGCGGTACGCAATGCTCGACAAGGGCATCAGCAGCATGCACCTCGAGCACTACGTCGACAATTCGTTGACGCCCTACATTATCGAGGAGCGCCAGCTCAACGTGGCCCAGATGGACGTTTTTTCGCGCCTGATGATGGACCGCATTATTTTTCTCGGAACCGGAATCAACGACCAGGTCGCCAACATCGTTCAGGCGCAACTGCTCTTCCTGGAGTCGGCCGACGCCAAAAAGGACATTCAGATCTACATGAACAGTCCGGGCGGCAGCGTGTACGCGGGCCTCGGAATCTACGATACCATGCAGGTGGTGGCGCCTGACGTGGCTACGATCTGTACGGGCATGGCGGCCTCCATGGGGGCGGTGCTGCTCTGTGCGGGCGCCAAGGGCAAGCGTTCCGCGCTCAAGCACAGCCGCGTCATGATCCACCAGCCGATGGGCGGTGCCCAAGGACAGGCCAGCGACATGGAAATCACGCTGCAGGAAATCCTCAAGCTCAAGAAGGAGCTGTACGAAATCATCGCTTCGCACTCGGGCCAGCCGTTTGACAAGGTGGAGCACGATTCGGACCGCGACTACTGGATGACCTCCGAGGAAGCCAAGGCCTACGGTATGATTGACGAGGTGCTCGTCAGCAAGCCCCGCGCTTAAGCCCCGCAATCCATGACCGACGCCAACCAGTGTTCTTTTTGCGGACGTCCGTCCACCGAGGCCGGGCTGCTGGTTTCGGGTTTGGACGCGCAGATCTGCGCCAACTGCATTGAGCAGGCCCACCATATTCTTGAGGAAGAGACCGACGACGACGACGCCTCGGCCCTCGGGTCGATGGAACTTCCGAAGCCGGCCGAGATCCGAGCCCGCCTCGACGAGTACGTGATTGGGCAAGACGACGCCAAGAAAATCCTCGCGGTGGCCGTGTACAACCACTACAAACGCGTGCTGCACGGCGGCGTGGGCGACGAAGACCTCGAGAAGTCCAACGTCATCATGGTGGGCGAGACCGGCACCGGCAAAACCTTGCTGGCCCGCACCATTGCGCGCATGCTCAAGGTTCCCTTTGCCATCGTCGACGCCACGGTCCTCACGGAGGCGGGTTATGTGGGCGAAGACGTCGAGAGCATCCTCACCCGACTGCTCCAGGCAGCCGACTACAACGTGGCCGACGCCGAGCGCGGAATCGTCTTCATCGACGAGATCGACAAGATTGCCCGCAAGAGCGACAACCCGTCGATCACCCGCGACGTTTCGGGCGAGGGCGTGCAGCAGGCCCTGCTCAAGCTGCTCGAAGGCACCAAGGTCAACGTTCCGCCCAAAGGCGGCCGCAAGCATCCCGACCAAAAGTTTGTCGAGGTCGACACGCGCAACATTCTCTTCATCGCGGGCGGAGCCTTTGACGGCATCCAGCGCCACATTGCCCGGCGCCTCAACACGCAAGTGGTTGGTTTTAACGGAACCACGCAGCGCAAGGAGGTCGACGAAAACGCCTTTCTCAAGTACGTCACGCCGCAGGATTTAAAGGCCTTCGGACTCATTCCCGAGCTCATCGGCCGCCTTCCGGTCTTGACGTACCTCGAGCCCCTGGACCGCACGGCGCTGCGCCGCATCCTCACGGAGCCCAAGAACGCCTTGATCAAGCAGTACGAGCGACTGTTTGCCTTGGACGGAATTTCCTTCAGCATCGACGACGAAGCCCTCGACGCCATCGTCGATAAGGCCATCGAGTTCAAGTTGGGGGCTCGCGGACTGCGCGGCATCGGCGAGACGGTCCTGACCGACGCCATGTACGAGCTTCCTGAAAAAGTGCACGTTACGGCGGATCTGGTTCTCCAAAAGCTATCAAAGCAATCGGCTTAAAAAAGTAAATCCGGAAAAATCCGAACGGCGGCTGCGCCCAGGTGTTCGGATAAATCCGGATTACGTTTTGTTCAGCGTCACAAAACTGTAGGCGTAGGCATGCCGTTCGTCGGCGGGGTGGTCTTCGCGGGCCACTTCGGTGAAGCGGTCGCGGTATTCCGGAAACCAAGTGTCGGCGCCTGAAATTTCGGTGTGCACGAGGGTCACGTACAGCACGTCGACGAGCGGAAGGGCGATCCGGTAGATTTCGCCTCCGCCCACGATGAACCCGTCGGCGCCTTCGAGTGCGGCCAGGGCATCCTCGACGGTGGCAAATACCTCGACTCCCTCGGCCGACCAGTCGGGCTGACGGGTCACGACCATGTTGCGGCGACCGGGTAGGGGGCGTCCCAGCGAATCAAATGTTTTGCGCCCCATGATGATGGGGAATCCGCGCGTCTTCTCTTTAAAGTACTTCAGGTCGTTGGGCAGATGCCAAAGCAAGTCGTTTCCGCCGCCAATGGCGAGGTTCAGGTCGTGGGCGACGATGGCGTACCGCATCAGACGGCGACCGGAGCGGGAATGTGCGGGTGCGGATCGTATCCGACCAATTCCACGTCCTCGTAGCGGAAGTCGAACAAGCTCGTCACCGACGGATTCAACTTAAGCGTGGGCAGGGCGCGCGGTTCGCGGCTGAGCTGCAGCTGAACCTGCTCGAGGTGGTTGGAGTAGATGTGGGCGTCGCCTAAGGTGTGGACGAAGTCGCCCACCGCAAGGCCGAGGTCCTGCGCCATCATGTGCACGAGCAGCGCATAGGAGGCGATGTTGAAGGGGACCCCCAAAAAGATGTCGGCCGAGCGCTGGTACAGCTGGCACGACAGCTTGCCGTCGGCCACGTAAAATTGGAAAAAGGCGTGGCAGGGCGGAAGCGCCATTTGGTCTACGTATCCCGGGTTCCAGGCCGAAACAATGTGGCGTCGGCCGTCGGGGTTGCGGCGGATGCCCTCGAGCACGTCGCGGAGTTGGTCCACCGGACCGTGGGGCCCAGGCCAAAAGCGCCACTGGTAGCCGTACACTGGCCCCAAATTTCCCCACTTGGCGGCGAACTCGGCGTCGTCCGCGATGCGCGCGGCGAAGGCCTTCAGGTCGATTCCGTCGTAGTCGGCCGACTTCGCGTAGGTGGCAAACGGCCAGTCGTCCCAGATGCGCACTCCGTGTTGGCAGAGGTAGCGAATGTTGGTGTCGCCCGAAATGAACCAAATGAGCTCGTGAAGAATGCTCTTAAGGTGGAGTTTCTTGGTCGTGACCATGGGAAAGCCCTCGCTCAGGTCGAAGCGCATTTGGTGCCCAAAAACGCTGCGCGTGCCGGTGCCCGTGCGGTCCGATTTGTCGATCCCCTCGCGGAGGACCCGCTCCATTAATTCGTGGTACTGGCGCATGACTCAAAGGTACGAACCCGTGGCGGGCAACTAGGCACTCGTTACAGGAGCAACGCGACCAAAGTAGCCGTAGTCAGTGAGGCCGCGGTTCCGCCCAAGACGGCCTTGAAGCCGAGCTCGGAGAGGTCTTTGCGCCGTTCGGGGGCAAGGGTTCCGATGCCGCCGATTTGGATTCCGATGGAGGCGAAGTTGGCAAAGCCGCAGAGCACGTACACCGCCAGCGTTTGGGCGCGTTCGCTGACGAGGAGTCCGCCCTCCATCATTTTGCCCATGGTCACGTAGGCGTAGAATTCGTTGAGCACCGTTTTTTCGCCGAGGAGCTGGCCGACCAGCGGCGCTTCGGCCCAAGGCACTCCGAGAAGCCAGGTGAACGGGCCGAGCAGCATTCCGAAGATGGCTTGCAAGTTGAATTCGGTATAGCGTCCGCCCGACCACGAGGCGACCAGGTCGTTGAGTCCCGTCCATGAGCCCAGGCCGTTGGCGAGCAGGCCGTTGAACAGGGCGATGAGCGCGGTGAACACCAGCAGCATCACGCCGACGTTGGCGGCCATCTTAAACCCGTCGGTGGTGCCGTTGGCGATGGCTTCGAGCCAGTTGCCCTTGCGCTCAATGCGCACGTCGGCGACGTCGACGACGGTTTCGGTTTGCGGAACCAGCACTTTGGCAATCCACAGCGAAGCGGGCGCGTTCATGACCGAGGCGGTGAGCAGGTGGCGGGCAAAGAAGACTTGGCGCTCGGGATCGGTTCCGCCCAGGTAGCCGATGTAGGCGGCCAGCACGGCTCCGGCAAGGGTAGCCATTCCGCCCACCATTAGGGCCATGAGCTCAGAGCGGGTCATGGTGGCGATGTAGGGCTTCACGAGCAGCGGAGCTTCAGTTTGGCCCACGAACACGTTGGCGGCCGCAGCGAGGGTTTCGGCGCCCGACAGCTTGAGGGTGCGCTTCATCACCCAGGCAAATCCGCCCACGACGCGCTGAAGGATGCCGAAGTGAAAGAGCAGCGAGGTGATGGCGCTGAAGAAAATGATCGTGGGAAGAACCTGAAAGGCAAAGAGGTAGCCAAACGTGTCGACGCGGCCCACGAGGTCTCCGAACAAAAACAGCGAGCCCTCGCGGGTGTAGCCCAGCAGGGCCACGAATCCTTTGCCGACCGCATCAAACGCCGTTGAAACCCAAGACAGGTGCAGGATGGCGACGGCTAAGGCGAGCTGAAGCAACAGGCCTTTGCCCACGAGCATCCAGTCAATGGCGCGGCGGTTCGAGCTGAATGCATACAAAACAGCGACGAGCAGCAGCAAGCCTGCGAGCACGCGGAAGTAGTAATCCAAGGTAAAGTCAGTTAAAAAGCGTTAAGGTGGGCTGAAATTAGGCTAAAATCAGCCTCGCTGCGTCAGCTCGTCGCGGATGCGCGCTGCAAGCTCGTAATCTTCGTTGGTCAAGGCATGCTCCAGCATGGCCTCCAGCTCGTCGCGGGTGGCCCGGGCGAGCGCAGGGTCGTCTTTGGGCGCCGGAGCGGGCGTTCCGGCGGCGGCCGATTGCGTGCGGGCGGGCTTGCTGCGCTTTGGGGCGGCGCCCTGCTCGGCCTCAAGGCTGGCCTGCACCATGACCTCTTCGGTGGCGTAGATGGGGCAGTCCAGGCGCACGGCCAAGGCGACCGCGTCCGACGGACGGGCGTCGAGGACGCTGCCGCCGGCAAAATGCAGCTGGGCATAAAACACGCCGTCGACCAGGGCGTGCACGACCACGCGCTCGAGCACCGCGTCGTGCGCCGCAAGGGCTTGGGCAAAGAGGTCGTGGGTCATCGGCCGCGGCGGCGTCGACATTTTGTCGAGCGCAATGGCGATGGCCTGGGCCTCAAACGCACCAATGACAATCGGAAGGCGGCGCTTGTCCACCTCGGCCTCGAGCAGCAGCGCGTAGGCGCCGGTGGGGCGCTCGCTGTAGGTGAGGCCCTTAACGGTCAAGGTGATGAGTGCGCCCGACACGTCTTAGTTCAGGTGCTTGCGAAGGGCGGCGGTCAAGCGCGGCACGATGTCAAAGGCGTCGCCCACAATTCCGTAGTCGGCGGCCTTGAAGAAGGGCGCCTCGGGGTCGCTGTTGATGACCACAATGGTTTTGGAGCTGCTCACTCCGGCCAGGTGCTGGATGGCGCCCGAAATGCCGACGGCGATGTACAGCTGGGGGTTGACCTGAATGCCGGTTTGGCCGACGTGTTCGCGGTGCGGACGCCATCCGATGTCGCTGACCGGCTTGGAGCAGGCGGTGGCCGCTCCGAGCACCTGGGCGAGCTCTTCGATCATGCCCCAGTTTTCGGGGGCCTTCATTCCGCGGCCGGCCGACACGACGCGTTCGGCCTCGGGAAGGGCGATGCTGCCGCTGGCCAGCTGCTGCTCGACCACGCTGGCGCGCAGCTCGGCGGACGCGTTGCGGTCCTCGAAGGCGGCGTCGCTCCCGGCGGAATCTTTGACGCCCAAGGCGTTGGGCACGAGGCCGACCACGCAGCGCTCGCCGCGGCTTTCGCAGACTTCGATGCCTTTAGACGAGAAGGCGCCGCGCACCACCCGCAGGGGGGCGTAGGATTCGGGCAGCGCCATGACGTTGCTGATCACGCTGGCTTCGGCGCGCACCGCGAGGGCCCCCATCAGGGCGCGGCCGTTGGCGGTTCCGCTGACGACGATGAGGCTGGCATTCAGTTCCTTGGCGAGGTCTCCGACGAGCGCGGCGTGCTGGGCGGTTTCGAACTGCTTCGGACCGTGCAGGTGCACCACTTTGGCGGCGCCGTAGGCACCCAGCGACTCCACGGGGGCCGTGGCGGGTCCGACGACTACTGCGACCGCCTGGCTGCCTTGAGCTTGGGCGCAGGCCGAGGCGTACTGCACCGCTTCAAACGTTGATTTTTTGAACTGACCGTTCCAGGTTTCGGCAAAAACGAGTACCATATCGAGGGGTGTGAGGTTGCTAGTGGCTAGTAGCGGGTTGCGAGTTAAATGACTTTGGCTTCTTCGTGAAGCTTCTGGACCAGCAGGTCCAGGTTTTGGGCGTCGATGATTTGCACCGCGGACTTTCCGGCCGGTTTCGCAAACGAAACGGGGGCGGAGCCTGCGGCCGCTCCAGCCGGGGCCTTGACGGTCAAGGGTTTGGTCCGGGCCGCCATGATGCCGCGCATGTTGGGAATGCGGAGTTCCGATTCTTCGACCAGGCCTTTTTTGGCGCCCAGTACCGCCGGAAGGGCGATTTCAAGGATTTCTTTGCCTCCGTCGATTTCGCGGCTGGCCTTGGCGCGGCTTCCGGCCGGTTCAAACCCAATGCAGGGAGTGACCACGGGCCAACCGAGGAGTTCGGCGAGGGCCGACGGCACGACGCCGCCGTTGTAGTCAATGGATTCTTGGCCGCAGATGACGAGGTCGTAGCCGCCTTCGGTTGCCACCGCTGCGAGCTCGCGGGCCACCTGAAGGGGGTCAGTGGGTTGGGCGTCGACGCGGTCCGCGTCGTGGGCGCCAATGGCGAGCGCCTTGCGCAGCGTGGGCTCGACCTCGGCGCCGCCGACGGTCACGGCCGTGACCGTCCCGCCCAACTGCTCGTTGAGCTGAAGGGCGCGGGTAAGTCCAAACTCGTCGTAGGGATTGATCACAAACTGTACTCCGTTGGGGTCGAGCGACGTAGCGTCTGAAGTGAACTGAATCTTGGCCGTCGTATCGGGCACGTGGCTGATGCAAATGAGGATCTTCATATCAAGGATTGCGGCGGGGAGGTTGGCGCCCCGGGCGATGGGCAAATTTAGGGTCCGAAGCCGTATTTTTGCCGACCATAAATACACGTAAACGAATGCGAACGATTCAATTCCGCGAAGCCATTGCCGAAGCAATGAGCGAAGAAATGCGCCGCGACGAGCGCATCTTCTTAATGGGCGAAGAAGTTGCGGAGTACAACGGGGCCTACAAGGCCTCCAAAGGGATGCTCGACGAGTTCGGTCCCAAGCGAGTGCTCGACACGCCGATCGCCGAGCTGGGCTTCGCCGGAATCGGAGTGGGCGCCGCGATGAACGGCCTTCGCCCCATCATCGAGTTCATGACGTTCAACTTCTCGATGGTGGCCATCGACCAAATCATCAGCAACGCCGCCAAAATTCACCAAATGTCGGGCGGTCAGTTTACGATTCCGATCGTGTTCCGCGGTCCCACCGCCAGCGCCGGCCAGCTGGGAGCCACCCACTCGCAAGCGTTTGAAAGCTGGTACGCCAACTGCCCCGGTCTGAAGGTGGTGGTGCCCAGCACGGTGTACGACGCCAAAGGCCTGCTCAAGGCGGCGATCCGCGACGAGGATCCGGTCATCTTTATGGAGTCCGAGCAGATGTACGGCGACAAGGGCGAGGTGCCCGAAGGCGAGTACGTGCTCCCGATCGGAGTGGCCGACATCAAGCGCCCCGGTACCGACGTGACGATTGTGTCGTTCGGCAAAATCATGAAGGTGGCGTTGGCCGCCGCCGAAGAATTGGCCAAGGAGGGCATCAGCTGCGAGGTGATTGACCTGCGCACGGTGCGTCCGATTGACTACGACACCGTGATTAACTCGGTGAAGAAGACCAATCGCTTGGTGTGCGTTGAGGAGGCTTGGCCGCTCGGAAGCATCAGCACCGAGATCAGCTACATGGTTCAAAAGCGCGCGTTCGACTACCTCGACGCTCCGGTGATCCGCATCACGACGGCCGACACGCCGGCCGCCTACGCTCCGACGCTGATGGAGGCGTTTTTGCCCAACCCGGCTCGCGTCATTAAGGCGGTCCGCGAGGTGATGTATGTCAACAAGTAACCAGCTACTAGTTACTAGTTTCCTGGTTTGCGCTATATTCGCGGCCCTGAAATTTTTACCTAAAGTCCAAAACCAAACCACCTAACGCTCTAATTAAATGGAAATTCAGTACCTCGTTCCCGTCCTTGGCCTCGTCGGTCTGGTCGTGATGATTTTTAAAGCCATTTGGGTCGGTAAGCAAGACGCAGGCGACGCCAACATGGTGGAATTGGCCGGATACATTGCCCGCGGTTCGCAGGCCTTCCTTCGCGCCGAATGGAAAGTGCTGGGCGTGTTCGTCGTGATCGCCGCGGCCCTGCTGGCATGGTCCGCAGAACTCGAAGCCGTCGCCGCCCACACCGACTGGGTCATCGCCGTGGCCTTCGTCATCGGAGCCGTGTTCAGCGCCTTTGCGGGTTGGATCGGAATGAACATCGCCACCAAAGCCAACGTGCGCACCACCCAGGCGGCCCGCACCTCGCTGGCTCAGGCCCTCAAAGTATCGTTCACGGGCGGAACCGTCATGGGCCTCGGCGTTGCCGGACTCGCGGTCCTCGGCCTCGGAACCCTTTACATCGTATTCACCGGCATGTACGAGAACGTCGCCCAGGCCCTTGAGGTCCTCGCAGGCTTCTCCCTCGGCGCGGAATCCATCGCCCTCTTCGCCCGCGTAGGTGGCGGTATCTACACCAAGGCTGCCGACGTCGGCGCCGACCTCGTAGGTAAAGTCGAAGCCGGAATCCCCGAGGACGACCCCCGCAACCCCGCCACCATCGCCGACAACGTAGGCGACAACGTGGGCGACGTGGCCGGTATGGGCGCGGATCTCTTCGGTTCGTACGTGGCCACCATGCTCGCCACGATGGTCCTCGGACGCGAAGTCGTGAGCCAAGACAACTTTGGCGGAATGGCTCCGATCCTCCTTCCGATGGTCATCGCGGGACTGGGAATCGTCTTCTCCATCATCGGAACCTTCTTCGTCCGCATCAAAGGCGAAAACAGCAGCGTCATGAACGCCCTAAACCTGGGCAACTGGAGCTCGATGGTGTTCACCGCCGTCGCGTCGTACTTCGTCATTGACCACATGCTTCCCGAGACCATGACCTTCGCCCGCCACGGTTCGGAGCTGGTCATCACCAGCATGAACGTGTTCTGGAGCATCATTCTCGGCCTCGTGGTCGGAACCTTGATGAGCATCGTCACCGAGTACTACACGTCGATGGGCCGCCGTCCGGTGGACAGCATCGTACAGAAGTCGGGCACGGGCCACGGCACCAACGTCATCGGCGGACTCGCCGTGGGCATGGAGTCGACGGTGCTTCCGATCATCATCCTCGCCGCGGGCATCTACGGATCGTTTGCCCTCGCCGGCCTCTACGGGGTGGCCATCGCCGCCGCCGGCATGATGGCGACTACCGCCATGCAGCTTGCCATCGACGCCTTCGGGCCGATCGCTGACAACGCAGGCGGAATCGCCGAGATGAACCACCTTCCGAGCGAGGTTCGCGAGCGCACCGACAACCTCGACGCCGTGGGCAACACCACCGCCGCTACGGGTAAAGGATTTGCCATCGCTTCGGCGGCCCTGACGGCTTTGGCCCTCTTTGCGGCCTACGTGGGCTTGGCCGGCATCGACGGCATTGACATTTACAAGGCCGACGTACTGGCCATGCTCTTCGTCGGAGCCATGATTCCGTTCTTCTTCAGCTCGCTGGCCATTAGCGCGGTGGGTAAGGCCGCCATGGAGATGGTGCGCGAAGTGCGCCGCCAGTTCCGCGAGATTCCCGGAATCATGGAGGGCACCGGCAAGCCCGAGTACGAGAAGTGCGTGGAGATTTCGACCCAGGCCTCGATTAAAGAAATGGTGGCTCCCGGCGCCTTGGCGCTCATCGCCCCCGTCCTCGTCGGATTCACGATGGGACCCGAGGCCCTTGGTGGCTTGCTTGCGGGCATCACCGTCAGCGGCGTCCTCATGGGCATGTTCCAAAACAACGCCGGCGGCGCTTGGGACAACGCCAAGAAGAGCTTTGAAAAGGGCGTAGTGATTGACGGAGAATCGTTTAAGAAGGGCAGCGAGCCCCACAAGGCAGCCGTAACCGGCGACACCGTGGGCGACCCCTTCAAGGACACGTCCGGTCCGTCGATGAACATCCTCATCAAGTTGACGTCTATCGTGGCCCTCGTCATTGCTCCGTTCATCGCGATCGGTGGGGCGGACCATACGGGCGAGGGTGGCCTGAACGCCCCGGCCACTGAGGAGGCGGCGCACGTGTGCACTCCGGAGTGCATGTCGAGCGGAACCTGCCCGATGCACCAAGAGGCACCTGCCGAAGGCGCTGAGGCTACCGAAGGCGCTCCCGCCGAAGGCGACGCCGCGGCCCACAGCTGCACCAAGGAGTGCATGGCTGAGGGAGCCAAATGCCCGCACCACGCCTAAGACCCGTACCGAACCCAAAAAGAAAACCCGCCGGTAGGCGGGTTTTTTTATGCTCCAAAGGAGCGGGGCTTAAAGCAGGGTTTCTTGGTCGTTGACGACGTACTGGCGTATGGACTCGACCTGGCGCTTGAGCTTGGCCACGTAGCGGTCTCGCTCCGCCTTGGCCACCGACGACATTTCGGTCGACCGAGAACACACCTGGCGAATCCAGGCCATCGTGGTTTCGGCAAATGCCGGCTGGCTGGTTTCGATGAAGTTGAACGTGTTGTAGCTCAAGAAGGTGCGCGGTCCCGAAGGGTGCTCGAGGACTACGCCGTTGTTGCCGAGCGAGAGTTCGCTCAAAAACAGACGGAACGGCGCGCCCACCGCGGCGTTTTTGCTGGGCACCCACTTGCGGCCGGCCTCGGCTTGTTCCCAAAGGCGGTCGGTCAGGGTGTCGAGCTCGTCGAGCAGTACGAGGGCCACGTCGCGCGACTTGATGAGTCCGGTGTCCCAGAGAAACTGAATCTGCTTGAGGGTCCCGTAGTAGCACATGGGCGTCCAAATTTCGGTTCCGGGAATCCCGGCATAGGCCTGGCAGACCACTTGGCGCGCCGCCTCGCGCTCGGGCGGAAGCTGAAAGTCGTCGAGGGTCACGCCCTGAAACTCGGGAATGCCGATGATGGTCCGCGCCCAGTAGTAGGTTTTCATGCGCGCCATTTCGGGCAGCTGATAGATGTAAAAGAGCGGAAAATCCATGGCCGCGTAGTACATGTGCAGGTCTTCGCGCTGCTTTTCGAGGTCGAGCATGCGGTCCACCACGCGCCGGGTGTATTCGGCGTAGTCGGTCAGGCTTCGAATGGGTTTTCCGGCGTCGAACTCGACGCGCTCGTTGCCCTCTTTAAACAAGTAGTCGAGCGAAATGTCGTACTTCCGCGAGACGACCACCGCCTCGTTGAAGGTCAGCGCGGTCTCGCCGCGAATGCGGCGGTAGGCCGAATCAATGCCAATATTCAGCAGCTCGGCGAGCTCTTCGGCCCACTGGATGCGCTGCGGAAGGCGCGAACGGGCGTGTTCGAGAAAAAGTACTTGAGAACTGCGGTCCATTGGGCCAAACTAACGAAAAGATGGGCTATTCCAATACTTCGGTAAGAACGGGGTTTCGCCGGTTGAGCGCCAAGGCTTCGGCCAGGAGTTCCTCGAGCACCGCTAAGTCAATGTCAGACAGCTTATTAATGTACAGGCAGCCGGCGCCCATTTGGTAGGTGCCCAGCCGCGACAGCCAGGGCAAAAAGGGCTCTTCGCCCCCGCCCAAGCTGAGGTAGAGGCTGAGGGCCTTAGCCCGCGGAGCGAAGCCGAGTCCGAACCACGAGCCCTTGCGGCCTGTGGGGTAGTGGTAGTTGAACCGCCCGTACCCCACAATGCCGCTCCACAAGATGGGTTCGTAGCCCGTCACCTTGCGCATCAGCCCGTCGAGAACCAGGCTGTCGGCCCGCATTTGGGGCTTGGACAGGGCGCGGAGGTAGTCGTCGACCGACGCGGCGGTGGGCTGAGTTTTGTTTTCCTTGGCCATCTTACTGAATCATTCCCGCGGCGACGGTGGATCCGCGGACCGGGTCCACCAAAATGAATCCGCCCATCGTGCGCTGCTGGGCGTAGGATTCGGTCGTGGGAGCTTGCGCGCAGCGAACGACCACCTCGGCGATTTGGTTGGCTTCAAGCGTTCCGTCGCCCGATTCGTAGGCAAGGGTTTCAAGGTTCAGCACGCGCGGTACTTCGGCAATCATGGCCTGGCCCTGGCCCCCTGGGGCGCGGAACTCGTAGCGCAGCCCCGGGCGGTGTCCCTTGGCGTCGAGCCAGCACAGCTTGGCCGTTACGACGGCTTCGCGTCGCGGAGGGGCGCCGGCCGAAAGCACGCTTCCGCGGGCCACGTTGACGTCGCGGTCCAGCGTCAGCACCACCGACTGGCCGTGAAAGGCCTCCTTGAGGGCCTGGTCGCCGAGGTAAATGCCGTCGACGGTAGCCTCGAGCTCTTCGGGCCAAACCGTGACGCGGTCGCCCACGGCGACGCGTCCGCCCGCCACCCGGCCCGCGTAGCCGCGAAAGTCATGGTGCTCGGTGGTGCGGGGGCGAATGACGGTCTGCACCGGGAAGCGAAAGTCGCTCAGCGCCTCAGGAACCGCCGGCTCGAGCGTTTCAAGCAAAGCCAAAAGGGTGGGACCGCTGTACCACGGCATGCGCGCCGAGGGGTCCACCACGTTGTCGCCCACGAGGGCCGAAAGCGGAACAAAATGCACTTCAGGCAAGCCCGCGGCCTCGCGCACCGATTCAAAATCAGCGCACACGGCGCGGAACGCGGCCTCGGCGTAGTCCACCAAGTCCATTTTGTTGACGCAGACAACGACGGCCTTGAGGCCCAGGAGCCCGGCAATGAAGCTGTGGCGGCGGGTTTGCTCGACCACTCCGTGGCGGGCGTCGACTAAGATCAGGGCGGCGTCGGCGGTGGAGGCTCCAGTCACCATGTTGCGGGTGTACTGCACGTGGCCCGGGGTGTCGGCCAAAATGAAGTTGCGGCGGGGCGTCGCGAAGTAGCGGTAGGCCACGTCGATGGTGATGCCCTGCTCGCGCTCGTCCTTGAGCCCGTCGGTCAGGAGGCTGAGGTCGAGCTCGGAGCCGCGGCGCTTGCTGCTGGCGGCCACGGCGTCGAGTTGGTCCAGAAACACCGACTTGCTGTCGTACAGCAGGCGGCCGATGAGGGTGGACTTTCCGTCGTCGACGGAGCCCGCGGTGGTAAATCGCAATACGTTCATAATCAGAAGTATCCTTGTTTTTTGCGCTCTTCCATTGAGGATTCGCTGCGCTTGTCGTCTTCGCGGTTGCCGCGCTCGGTCTGGCGTAGGGTTTCGACTTCGGCGATGATTTGGTCGAGGGTCGCGGCCTCGGACTCGATTCCGCCCGTGATCGTGATGTCGCCCAGGGTGCGAAAGCGGACCATTTTTTCGACCGGAACCTCCGTCGGCCGCAGCGTAATGAACTCCGATACCGGCAACCAGCTGTTGCTCCGCCACACGACTTGGCGGGGCGCGGCGAAGTAGAGCGACGGAAGCTCAATGCCCTCGCGGCGGATGTAGTGCCACACGTTCATCTCAGTCCAGTTGCTGATCGGGAACACCCTGAAGTGCTCGCCGGGCTGCTTGGCGCCGTTGAACAGGTTCCAGAGCTCGGGGCGCTGGTTTTTGGGGTCCCACTGGCCAAAGGCGTCGCGGTGGCTGAAGAAGCGCTCTTTGGCGCGGGCCTTTTCTTCGTCGCGGCGTCCGCCACCGATCAGGCAGTCGAGCCCCTCGCGCTCGACGGTTTCGAGCAGGGTAACCGACTGAATGCGGTTGCGGTTTCCGAGCGGACCCTGTTCTTCTTGCGCGGTTCCGCGGTCAATGGACTCCTGTACGCTGCCCACAATCAGTTGGGCGCCGAGCGACGCGACGTAGCGGTCGCGGAACTCCATCGTCTCGGGGAAGTTGTGGCCGGTGTCGACGTGCACGAGGGCAAAGGGAATCCCGGCGGGCGCAAAAGCCTTGCGCGCCAGATGGCTGACGACGATGGAATCTTTTCCGCCGCTGAAGAGGATGGCGGGGCGCTCAAACTGGGCGTAGGCCTCGCGGAGGACGTAAATGGCCTCGGCCTCGAGTTCGTCGAGAAAGCTGGGGTGCTGCATATTGGGCTAGGGACGGGCGTTAAACGTTTCGAACCACGCGAGGACCTGCGCGGTGCTTTGGGCGAGCGGAGCGGACCCGCTGGAGACGCGCAGTTCGGGCGCCACGGGCGCCTCGTAGGGCGAATTCACCCCCGTGAAGTCGGGAATCAGCCCGGCCTGCGCTTTGGCGTAGAGGCCTTTGACGTCGCGCTGGGCGCAAACCTCGAGCGGAGCGTCCACAAAGATCTCGGCAAAGCGCGGCGCGCCAACCACCGCCCGAGCCCGATCGCGGTCGCTTCGGTAGGGACTCACAAAGGCGGTCAGCACGACCAGTCCGGCGTCGGCCATGAGCTTGGCGACTTCGGCCACGCGCCGCAGGTTTTCGTGGCGGTCTTCGGCGCTGAACCCGAGGTCGCCGCAAAGGCCGTGGCGCACGTTGTCGCCGTCGAGCAGCACGGTCTTCACGCCGCGCTGGTGGAGCTCGGCGTCGAGCGCATTGGCCAAGGTGCTTTTGCCGCTGCCGCTGAGGCCGGTGAACCACAGGACGCATCCGCGCTGGCCCATGAGGCGGGCGCGGTCTTCGGGAGTTACGCTGAGCGCTTGCGCGACGACGTTGGGGGAATAAAGGGCCATTAGGTGAGTGAAATTAACCAACCGTAAACAAGCGCGAGGTACAGGACCGTGAGTCCGCCGCCTAAACGGGCAAAGTCGCGGGCGTCGTAGCCTCCGGGCCCCATCACCATGAGGTTGGTGGCGTAGCCGGCCGGAGTCAAAAAGGCCGCGCTCGCCCCAAAGGCCAGCGCCAGGTAGGCGGGGGTAGCGGGCAAAAATCCGCCCTGAACGGCCGCGAGGCCCAACGGAAACATGAGGACCACCGCCGCCACGTTGGTGACGAAGTTGGTGAGCAGCGTGGTGAGCAGGAGCAGGCTGAGCAACCAAATGTGGGGGCTGCTTCCTTGAAGCCACGGAAGCAGCGCGTTCAGCGCGTGTTCGGCTGCGCCGCTGGACTGCAGGGCCCCCGACAGGGCCAGGGCCGACGTGAGCATGAGCAGGAGCTCGGGGTCAAGTCCGCGCCGCACGCCGCTCCAGGTCAGCCACTTGAGGGCCCCGAGCACCACGAGCCAAAGGCAGAGCGCCGCCAGCAGCGACAGGGTTCCCGCGGCGACGAGCCCGAGGACCAGCGCGAGGCTGCCCCAAGCGGTCCAAGACGCGGCGCGGCTTCCGGCGGGAGGGGCCTGGGTTTGGCTCAGGACGTACAGGAGTCGGGTTTCCTGGGCGCGCTCGCTGAAGCGCGGACCCGCCACCAAGATGAGCAGGTCGCCGCCTTGGAGGGCGATGTCGCCGATGCGTCCGCGCATGCGTTCGCCCTGGCGGTGCACGCCGATGATGGCGGCGTCCAGCCGCTGCCGAAACTGCGATTGCCGCACCGGGACCCCTTCGAGCGGACTGCCCGGCGGAACCATGGCTTCGACCAGCGGCGCCTCGTGGGCCTGGGCCGTGACCTTGGCCTGGGGGAGCGCCAGGCCGGTGCGGCTGCGCAGGAGTTCGTCGACCTGTTCGAGTTCGCCGGCAAAAAACAGGCGGTCGCCTTCGTGCAGCATTTCTCCGGGCGCCACCGGCGCGATCAGTTGGGCGCCCCGCTGGATTTCGACCAGGTACAGCCCCAGGAGTTGGCGAAACCCTGCGCGCTCCACGCTTTGCCCGACCTCGGGGGCTCCGGGGCGGAGTCGGGTTTCGACGGTGTAGGGCCGAGCGGACTCGCGGGCTGCCGACGCCAGCGCCCGGTCCGCAAACATGCGGCGCCCGGCCCAGGTGAGGTACAGTCCGCCCAAAGAGAGCACGGCGAGTCCCGGAATCAGGTAGTCCCAGCTGCCCAATTCGGGCGTGCCCGAGGCGCGGATCAAGCCGTTGAGCACCAGGTTGGTGGAGGTGCCGATGACCGTGACCACTCCGCCCAAGGTGGCGGCAAACGCCATGGGCATGAGGACCACCGCCGGCGAAAGGCCCTGACGCGGGGCCCAGCGGCGCAACGGCGCCATCAGCAGGGCCACCACCGCCGTGTTATTCATGAACGTCGATATCAGGCCGGTCCCCCAGATCAGCGCGAGCCGCGAACCAAAAGAGCCCGATCGGGGCATCAGCGACTCGAGCCGAAACCGCGATTCGATCGCCGTGGCCGCGATCAGCAGAACCCAGAGCACCAGCAGGCTCGGATTGACCGCCGCCGCCAACCATTCCTCGGGGCGAAGCTGCCCCAAAACCAGCAGCACCGCCGCGCCGCCGACAAACGCCCACGACGCGCGGAGTCGGAGCAGCAGCGACGCCACTACCGCCACGTACACCCCGCCGACGATCCATGCATTCATACTGCAAAGCTACAAAATTCCGATAAAATTAGTGGGAGTTTAGGAGGGGGCGGAGGTTCGCGTGCGTGCCCCGCGATCCGTTCGCTATTTTAGCCGCATGCAACGATTTAAACTTCCCGCGCTGTTTGCCGTCGCCTTTGGCCTGGTGTACTCCTTCATCTTCGACTCCAAGCTCGATATGGGCGGAGACAACGCGGGCTACTACATCCTGGGGCAGGCGCTGCTGCAGGGCGAGGGCTACACCAACATCCACATTCCGGGTACGCCGCCGGCGAGCCATTTTCCGCCCGGATACCCCGCGCTGCTGGCAGTGGCCATGCTGCTGGGCAAGAGTTTCACGTGGTTAAAACTGGTAAACGGAATCCTTTTTGGGGCCGCCCTCTGGTGGCTGCGCGGCATCGCCGAGAAGGCCACGGGTTCGCCGTCGCTGGCCTGGGTTGCCGTGATTTTGGTTGGCCTCAACAGCCACCTCCTGCGCTCGAGCACCATCATGATGAGCGAAATTCCCTACACCGCGGCGTCGATGCTGGCCCTGTGGACCTTGCTTCGCTGGGATCCCGAGGCCAAACCCTTCTACCGGTCCTACGACTTTTGGCTCGTGGTCGTGCTGGCCTCGGCCGCCTTCTACCTCCGCACCGCCGGCATTGCGCTCGGGGCGGGAATCGGGCTCTACCTTTTGGCGGAGCGCCGCTGGGCGGCCGCCTTCAGTTTTGGCGGGGCCTTTTTTGCGCTGTATGCGCCCTGGGTGCTGCGCGGGAGGTCGGTTGACGCCGGCTCCGCCTACGTGGACCAGCTGCTTTCGGTGAACCCCTACCGCCCTGAGGAGGGGCAAATTGACCTGGGCGGACTCGGCGAGCGCATCGCCGAAAACGCCGCGCGCTACCTCGGCCAGGAATTGCCCAACAGCATGATTCCGTCCCTCGCGGTCGACTACAACCCCGAAGCGCCGGTTACCCAAACTTTTTGGGGCTTGGTGCTGCTCGCCTTGATCGCCTACGGAATCTACCGCCTGCCCAAGCTGCGCTGGCTGATCGCGGGCTATGTGCTCGCTTCGTTTGCGATTTTCATGGTGTGGCCCAGCGTGTGGTACGGCGTGCGCTTCATCCAGCCGCTCGTTCCGGTGCTGGTACTTTCGGCACTGTACGGAGCCTGGGAGCTGCTGCGCCGCGTCGTGCCCTCCTGGAATCCGTGGTGGTTTGCCGGCCTGGCGCTCTTGCTGCTGGCGCCGGTCCGCGCCCTGAACGAGGAAGCCAAGCTGGACTACCCGATGCCGTACCAGAACTACTTCAGGCTGGGCGAATTCGCGCGCGCCAACACGCCCGCCGACGCCCAGTTTGCCACGACCAAACCGGCCTTGTGGTACCTGTTTGCCGAGCGCAAGGCCACCCGAATTCCGTCGGAGGCCGACCCCGCTTTGTTCGTCAAAAAGCTCAAGGACGAGGGCCTGACCCACGTGGTCGTGGACCAGCTGGGCTACGGCTCGGTGGGCCGCTACTTCGTGCCGGCCTACCAGGCCTTCCCGGAGCGCTTTGAACTCGTGGCGCAGCTGCCGAATCCCGACACCTACATTTTTAAAGTCAAGTAAGCCAAAGGGCTGCTTAGAGCACGCTCCAGCGGAGGCTTCCCGACTCGGTCCGCACGAGGTAGGTGCCGGCGGGGAGTTCCGGGAGGTTGAGGGCCTCGCCCTGCGCCGCGCCCGTCCAGAGCACGCGTCCGCTGAGGTCCACGACCTGCACGCCTCCGGTCGCCCCCACGAGCACTGCGCCGTGCTGCGAGGGATTCGGCTGCACCCAAGCCCGCGGGGCGGCCAACTCGTCTTCGCCCAGCGTGGTGCTGAGCTGCACGTCGTCGAGGTACAGGTTGTTTCCGCCGCCCGAGGCCAGCGCGAACTTAAGCATGAGGGTGCCGGCGTTGGTGAGGCCCAGCGCGCCCAGGTTGACGCTCGTGTACTTCCAGTCGGCGGCCACCGGCACGTAGGGGGTGGTCACCACGGCGCTCGTTCCGAGCTGGAAGGCCGGAATGATGCGCACCAGCTGCCACGTCGCCCCGCAGTCGGTGCTCACCGACACCTTGAGCATGTCGTTGTTGTTGGACGCCCTGCGGGCAAACGCATGGGCAAAGCGCAGATTCAGGGTGCCCGTGTTGGGGTAGGCGATGGGCCCGCCGATCAGGGCGCTGACCTCTCCGCCCGCACCCAGCTTGAAGTTTTGAAACACGTAGCTCGCACTGCCTTGCTTCGCGGCGGCCGTGGTTCGGCGCCAGTAGCTGCTGTCGGCGAAGCTCAGCGTCGTCCATGCGGCGTTGGGCAGCTCGTCTTCCATCGTCGCGATGAACCACGGACTGTAGGTCGTGCCCGCAGCGGGGCGCACGGTGACCGCCAGGGGCTTGCTCATCGTATTCGACCCGTTGCTGGCCTGAATCGTAAGGGTTACCGTGTAGCGCCCGGGGTTGAGCATCGGCAGCGACGGATTCGGCGTGGTCACGTGGTGCACGACCTGGTTGGTCGCGGTCAGCACGTTCCAGTGGTAAATGGGCGTGCCGAGGTACTGCGACCGGTCGACAAACGTCAGCGATTCTCCGGAGCAGAGCAGGGGATCGGCGATCTCAAACTGGGCCACCGGGCTGCAGTTCAGCGTGCCCGTGAGGCCCGTGGCCAGCAAGTTGGCGGGCGTCGCGAGGTTGCCGCGCAAGTTCAGCGCCGTAAGCACGGCCTTGGCCCGCGCCTTTTGGTCGAGCGTGAAGGTGTTCATGCACGCGTCGTCGGTGTAGTCCATGTAGTTCTCGATCATGTCCAGCTGGTCGGGCACGTCGACGCTGCAGGTATTTTGGCTCGGATTGCAGCCTGAGCTGGACGAGGCGACCGGCGGCGTGTCGGCGCACTGGTCGCCAAAACTGCATCCGCCCTGAAACGTGTGGTAGAGGTTGAGGTAGTGGCCGACCTCGTGCGTGAGCGTGCGGTTGCGGGTGCCGGCGGCAGTGCCCACGTTGCCGAGTCGGTCGTGGCGGATCACAATGCCGTCTTGGGCCGCCGGAATGCCGTTGTACGGAAACGCCGAATAGCCCAAAACCAGGGTGCCTGCCGGCGTGCCTGCGAGCTCGATGTTGCGGACCACCCAAATGTTGAGGTACTTGGTGTTGGGCCAGCCAATCTCGGTCTTGATGCTGTTGCCCGCCGCGAGGGTGCTGCGGCTCCACTTGCGGTTAATTCCGCTCGTGCACTCGCCGTTGGGCCCCACTTTGGCGAGCACAAACTCGACCTCCATGTCGGCGGCAACGCTCTTGAACGGCGCGCGCAGGTTGGCCGTGTCGGGGTTGAGTCGGCGCATGTCCTGGTTCAAAATCGCCAGTGCGGACTGGATCTGCGCGTCGGTGATGTTGTCGCCCTGGTCGTAGTACATCACGTGAAACACCACCGGGATTTGGTGCACCACCGATTCGGTGCCCTGCGCGCGGCCCTGTTCGGCGATCAGGCGCTGTATCTGGGCCTCGGTTTCGGCGCGGAGCGCTGCGCGCGCCGGATCACCCGCAACGTGCTGGGCGTAGTACTCGTCGGTCGCACAGCGCTGAACGCTTTGGCCTTGAGCGGCTAAGCTGAAAAATAATGCGGCAAAAAACAGGGCAAAAGGGCGCATAAAACCTGGGTTTGAGGGCAAAAATTGAAGATCGTGAAGGTACGCACGCAAGTTCTGCGCCGAAAATCTTTGTGCTTCAAAGTATTCTCCGTATCTTCGCAGCCCCAAAAAAGTATAGCATCGTGGATTCGCTCAGCTACAAAACGATATCAGCCACCAAGGCCACCGCAGGTAAGACGTGGGTCGTGGTTGACGCCAAGGGCCAGACCCTCGGCCGCCTGGCTTCAAATGTTGCCTTCCGCCTTCGCGGTAAGCACAAGCCCAACTACACGCCGCACGTGGACTGCGGTGACAACGTCATCATCATCAACGCCGCAGAGGTGGTGCTGTCGGGCGCCAAGATGCACCAAAAGCAGTACATCCGCTACACCGGCTACCCCGGCGGTCAGCGCTTCAGCACGCCAGCCGAAGAGCTTGCCAAGCACCCGACCCGCATCGTGGAGAAGGCCGTTCGCGGTATGCTTCCCAAGACGCGCCTCGGTTCGGAACTGTTCCGCAACCTTCACGTGTACGCTGGTGCCGAGCACGGCCACGAGGCGCAACAGCCGGTAACTATTTAATCGTACAATAAGATGTCTACGACCCACGCAATCGGACGCCGCAAGACCTCAGTCGCTCGCGTTTACGTGAAGCCCGGCAAAGGCGCCATTACCATCAATCAGCGCGAGCTGACGAACTACTTCTCAACGGGCACCCTGCAGTACAAGGTTCGCCAGCCCCTGTCGATGACCGACAACCTCACCAATTTTGACGTAACCGTCAACGTAGAAGGCGGTGGCATCACCGGCCAAGCAGAAGCAATTCGCCTCGGCCTGTCGCGCGCCCTCTGCGAGATTAATCCGGAATTCCGCGCTACTCTGAAGCCGGAAGGACTGATGACCCGCGACCCGCGCATGGTTGAACGCAAGAAGTTCGGCCAGAAAAAAGCGCGCAAGCGTTTCCAATTCTCGAAGCGTTAATCGCGCACCGAGTATTGGGTTTAGTATCCAAACGGTCAAGATCGCTCTGGCGCTACTTGGCCGTTGCCTTTTTAGCGAACGTAAACCCCCAAGAACCCCATGGCCCATACGCCTGAAATTCAGCAGCTCCTCGACGCAGGAGTTCACTTTGGTCACCTGACCCGCAAGTGGAACCCCAACATGGCTCCGTACATCTTCATGGAGCGCAACGGAATCCACATCATTGACCTGCAAAAGACGCAGAAGAAATTGGCCACGGCTTCTGAAGCCATGGGCAAGATCGCCGGCAGCGGACGCAAGATCCTGTTCGTTGCGACCAAGAAGCAGGCGAAAGAAATCGTGGCCGACACCGCCAAGGCCCTCAACATGCCCTACATCGTGGAGCGCTGGCCCGGAGGCATGCTCACGAACTTCGTGACCATCCGCAAGGCCATCAAGAAAATGTCGAACATCGACAAGATGAAGACCGACGGCACGTTTGAAACGCTTTCGAAGCGCGAGCGCCTTCAGGTGGACCGACTTCGCGCCAAGCTCGAGAAGAACTTGGGTTCGATTGCCGACATGAGCCGCCTTCCGGCCGCCCTCTTTGTGGTGGACGTCATGCGCGAGCACATTGCCGTTGAAGAAGCACGCAACCTTGGCATCCCCGTGTTCGCCATGGTCGACACCAACAGCAATCCGCACTTGGTCGACTACGTGATCCCGGCCAACGACGACGCGACGAAGTCCATTGCCCTGATCATGGAGTCGGTTTCGGCTTCGATCAAGGACGCTCTGAGCCAGCGCAAGACCGAGAAAGACAAGCCCGGGAGCGAGAAGCTGAGCAAAGCTGCCGCCAAAGTAGCCGCGGAATAAGTTTAACGCCGGGGCAACAGCCCCGGTTTTTCTTTGTACTAAACCGACAATACCCCTTATCATGAGCATTACTGCTGCCGATGTAAACAAACTGCGCCAAATGACCGGCGCCGGGATGATGGACTGCAAGAAGGCCCTCACCGAAGCCAACGGAGATTTTGAAGCGGCCATCGACGTGCTGCGCAAGCAAGGCCAAAAGGTTGCCGCCAAGCGCGCCGACCGCGACGCCACCGAAGGCGCCGTCATCGCGATGACCAACGCCGAGAACACCCGCGGCGTCATCGTTTCGCTGAACTGCGAGACCGACTTCGTGGCCAAGAACGAAGGCTACGTAGAGATGGCCAAGAAAATGGCCTCTATTGCGCTGGCGGGATTCCCCAGCACGAAAGAGGAGCTGCTGGCCCTGACCTACGAAGGTTCGTTGACGGTTGCCGACAAGCTTACCGAGCAAACCGGCGTAATCGGCGAAAAGATTGAGATCGCGTACTACGAAACCCTGGAGGGTGGCGTCGTTTCAGGCTACATCCACGCCGGCAACAAGCTGGCTACGCTGGCTGCCTTGAGCGCCGGCGTCGCAGAGACCGCCAAAGACGTAGCGATGCAAGCGGCCGCCATGAACCCCGTAGGCCTCGACCGCACTTCAGTGGCGTCTGACGTCATCGAGCGCGAGCTGGAGATTGCCCGCGACCAGGTCCGCCAAGAGGGCAAGCCCGAAGACATGATCGAGAAGATCGCTCAGGGCAAGCTCGGCAAATTCTACAAGGAGAACACCTTGGTGGAGCAAGACTTCATCAAAGACAACAAGCAGAGCGTCGCTCAGTACGTGGCTTCGGCCGCGGCAGGCGCCACGGTTACCGGCTTCCGCCGCGTGGGCTTGGGCGTTTAATTCCCCCTGTTTTTACGGAATCAAAGGCCGCCCTCGGGCGGCCTTTGTGCTATCTTCGCATCTTAATGAAGTACCGCCGAATCCTCCTCAAGCTCAGCGGCGAGGCGCTGATGGGCAGCAAGCCCTACGGAATTGATTCCGAGACCCTTACCACCTACGCACGCGAAATCAAAACCGTGGTCGACGCCGGAGCCCAAGTGGGTGTGGTGATCGGCGGCGGCAACATCTTTCGCGGACTGCAGGGCGCGGGCGACGGCATGGACCGCGTGCAGGCCGACCACATGGGCATGCTGGCCACGGTGATCAACGGCCTCGCGCTTCAGTCGGCCCTCGAGCGCGCGGGCGTGCAAACCCGCTTGCAGTCGGCCATCGAAATGGACAAAATCTGCGAGCCCTTCATTCGCCGCCGCGCCGTGCGCCACCTTGAAAAGGGCCGCGTCGTGATTTTTTCGGGCGGAACCGGCAATCCCTACTTCACTACCGACACCGGCGCCACGCTCCGGGCCATTGAAATCCAGGCCGAGGTCATCCTCAAGGGCACCCGGGTGGACGGAATCTACACGGCCGACCCCGAGAAGGACGCCTCCGCCACCCGTTTTGAAACCATCAGCTTCACCGAGGTGTACGAGCGCGGACTCAACGTGATGGACCTGACCGCGTTTACCTTGAGCCAAGAAAACGACTTGCCCATCGTCGTGTTTGACATGAACAAACCCGGCAACCTCATGCGGGTGGTGAACGGCGACAACGTCGGAACCCTCGTTTCCTAGCCATGCTTCAAGCGATTTAACCATGGAAGAAGAACTCAGTTTTTTGATCGAGTCGTTGACCGACGACATGAATAAGGCGATGGCTCACCTCGACAAGGCGCTGCTGAAAATCCGCGCGGGCCGTGCCAACCCGACCATGCTCGAAGGCATTCACATCGAGTACTACGGCAGCCAAGTAAAGCTGCAGCAGGTGAGCAACATTTCGACGCCCGACGCGCGCACGCTGTTCGTGCAGCCGTTTGAAAAGAACCTCATTCAGGAGATTGAAAAGGCCATCATGTACGCCAACCTCGGTTTTAACCCGATGAACAACGGCGACGCGGTGATCATCAACATTCCGCCCTTGACCGAGGAACGCCGCAAAGAGCTCGTGCGCATGGCGCGTGCCGAAGGCGAAGAAGCCAAAGTCGCCATTCGCAGCGTGCGCCGCGAGGGCATGGACGAGGCCAAGCGCATGGAAAAGGACGGCCTCAGCGAAGACCAGCGCAAGGACCTCGAAAACCAGATTCAGGCCATGGTCGACAAGCACATCGCCCTAATCGACCAGCGCGTGACCGAAAAAGAGGGAGATATCCTCAAGCTCTAAGTACCTTAGCCCCAATGGGTAAGAGCATACAAGAAGAAATTCAGCAGCGCAACTGGCACAACGACCAGCAGGTGGCCGTGATCAACATTTTGTTCACCTACCACTGGGTTAAAGGTCGAATCAGCGACGCTCTGGCGCCCTACAAGATCACGATGCAGCAGTACAACGTGCTGCGCATCCTGCGTGGGGCCCACCCCGAGGGACTGGCTATTGGTGTGATCCGCGAGCGCCTGCTCGACAAAACGAGCGACGTGTCGCGCTTGGTGGACCGACTGGTCAAGTTGGGCTACGTCGAGCGCAAGGGCAGCAAAGACGACCGCCGGGTCACGCGCATCTTCTTGACGCTGCGCGGGCTCGAGCTGCTCGGTCAGATTCGTTCGGTGGACAAGTTCACCAAAGAAGAGCTGCCCAAGCGGCTCACGGCCGAAGAGGCTCAGCTGTTGAGCGCCTTGCTCGACAAGGTGCGCACGTGATGAATCAGCGCGGTCGTTGAGGCGTCGTGGGCGCCGACCGGACCGTCGCCTTCGAGTTCAGGCAGCACCACATTGGCCATTTCCTTGCCGAGTTCGACGCCCCACTGGTCGTAGCTGAACACGTTCCACACGACGCCCTGGGCGAAGACCTTGTGCTCGTACAGGGCAATGAGGGCGCCGAGGGCCTCGGGCGTCAGGGCGTCAAAAAGCAGCGTGGACGTCGGGCGGTTGCCTTCAAACACGCGGTAGGGGCTGTTGGCCTCGGGGCGGCCCATCATGAGGGCCTCGGTCTGTGCCAAAAAGTTACTCAGGAGCTTGGCGTGGTGGGCGTGCAGCGGGTGCTGCGGAACCACCGAAGCAATGAAGTCGCTCGGAATCAGTTCGGTTCCCTGGTGGATGAGCTGGTAGAAGGCGTGCTGGCCGTTGGTTCCGGGCTCGCCCCACACGACCGGTCCGGTGGCGTAGGTCACGCGCTGGCCGCTGCGGTCGAGGTACTTTCCGTTGGATTCCATGTCCATTTGCTGCAAAAACGCGGCAAAGCGGTGCAGGTACTGGTCGTAGGGCAGCACGGCGTGGGTGGCGGCGCCCAAAAAGTTGCGGTACCAAATGCCCAAGGCGGCCATGAGCCACGGGATGTTGTGGCGGAACGGAGCCTCGGCGGCGTGGCGGTCGATGCGCTCGGCGCCGGCCAAGAAGGCGCGGAACCCGTCCGCCCCGACGGCGATGGCCAAAGGAAGGCCGATGCTGCTCCACACGCTGTAGCGGCCGCCGACCCAATCCCAGAAGCCGAAGGTGCGTTCGGCGCTGATCCCGAAGGCCTCGACCTTGGCGAGGTTGGTGCTCAGGGCCGCAAAGTGGTCAGCCACTACCGACGGGTCGCCCAGGTGCTGCACGAGCCAGGTGCGCGCGGCGTCAGCGTTGGCCATGGTTTCTTGGGTGGTGAAGGTCTTGGAGGCCACCAAAAACAGGGTGCGCGCGGGGTCGACGAGCTGAAGGGTTTCGTGCAGGTCAGCTCCGTCGACGTTGGCGACGAAGTGCAGCTGAATGCCTCGGTGGGCGAAGGGTTTGAGGGCCTCGACGGCCATGCGGGGGCCGAGGTCGCTGCCGCCGATGCCGATGTTGACGACGTGCTTGAATTTTTCGCCCGAGGCCGAGCGGACGTCGCCGTTGCGGACGGCTTCTGCAAATTCGAGCATGCGCTCGCGTTCGCGGGCAATCAGGGGGCGCACGTCGTGGCCGTCGACGGGTAGGGCTTCGGCCGAGGAGGAGCGGAGCGCGGTGTGGAGCACCGCGCGGCCTTCCGTTTCGTTGATGGCGACTCCGCCAAGTTGGGCGCGGAATCCGTCGGCCACCCCGCATTCCTCGAAGAGTTGGGCTAGGAGGTCGAGGGTGGTTTCGTCGACGCGGTGCTTGGCGTAGTCAAAGAGGAGCAGGTCGTCGAGGCGCACGTGCATGCGCTCAAACCGGGCGGAATCGGCAGTAAAAAGGTCGCGCAGATGGCGGTCGGCGGTGGCAGCGGCGTGGGCTTCGAGGGCCTTCCAGGCCTTGGTTTGGGTCGGATTGACGCGGGGCAGCATGGGCGGCACAGTAAGGGAATTAAGCAAGCCCCAAAGGTACCATGCCGTACCTTTGCATTCCTATGGAAATTCAGCGCGTACCCGTATCCGTTTATGCCGAAATGACGCCGAACCCCGGGGTGATGAAGTTCGTGGCCAACAAGCGCCTGATCGACGTCGACCACGTGGAGTTCGCCAACATTGAAGAGGCGCAAATCAGCCCGCTCGCGGCGGCGCTGTTCAATTTTCCGTTCGTCAAGAACGTGTTCATTTCAACCAACTTTTTGGCGGTAGAGAAGTACAACGTGGTCGAGTGGGACGCCGTGACCCAGGAACTGCGCCAGTTCATCCTGGCCCACATCCAAGACGGGAAGCCGGTGCTGACGGCGGTTCCGCCGCAGAAAAAGTCCGACGCGGCCGACGCCCCCGCCGACGTCCCCGCCTATGCCGAAGACGGAATTGAGGCCCGCATCGTCGAAATCCTCGAGGAGTACGTCAAGCCTGCGGTGGCCCAAGACGGCGGCAACATTGTGTTTGCCGGCTACGAAAACAAAATTGTCAAGGTGCAGCTCCAGGGCGCCTGCGCGGGCTGTCCGTCGAGCACGCTAACGCTGCAGCAGGGCATCAAGAACATTTTGCAGCGCATGCTGCCTACGCTCGTCGACGACGTCGTTCCGGCGTAAATTCGGGCATGGAAGCCTTGATTTTGCCCGTCCGCGGGCTGCGTCCCCAGATTCCCGAGTCGACGTTCTTGGCGCCCAACTGCACGGTGGTGGGCGACGTCACGATGGGCGAGGGCTGCTCGATTTGGTTCAACGCGGTGGTGCGCGGAGACGTCAACTTCATCCGCATCGGCAACGAGGTCAACATCCAAGACGGGGCCGTCATTCACGGCACCTACCAAAAGCACGGCACCACCATCGGCAACCAGGTCAGCATCGGCCACGGCGCCACCGTGCACGGCTGCACCCTGCACGACCGGGTCCTGGTCGGAATGGGTGCGATTGTCATGGACCGCTGCGTAGTCGAGTCGGGCAGCATCGTGGCCGCCGGAGCGGTCCTCACCGAAGGCACCCACGTTCCCGCGGGCTCGGTGTTTGCGGGAGTTCCGGCCAAGAAGGTCAAAGACATCACTCCCGAGCTCATGGCCGGCGAGGTCGAGCGCATCGCCAAAAACTACGGAATCTACGCTTCGTGGCTGCGGCCCGACGCCGACGCTTCGGCGCGTTAAGTACTTCAAACGATTATGGAATACCTACTTTACTACCTCCTCCTCAACCTGTACGGATCGGCGATCACGTGGCGCTTTTTTGCGGCGGCCGGAATTCCGACCTGGAAAGCCTTCGTACCCGGGTACCGCACCTACGTGTGGACCCAAGTGGCCGACCGCCCCTGGTGGTGGACGATTTTGGCCTACATCCCGGTGGTGGACAACGCCATGGCGCTGATTTTGGCCTACGAAACGCTTCACATGTTTGGCTTCCGCCAAAACAAGCACATCTTTTGGACGGCGGCCACGGGCGGACTCTACCTCGGCTACCTGAACTACACGGCCAAGCTCGAGCGCGGAACCCGCAGCAACGACGAGATTCGCCGCCGCATGCCGCTCTGGGTCAACCACGTCCTTTGGGCGGTGGTCGCCGCCGGAACCATCCGCATGATGACGTTTGAAGCGTTCAACATCCCCACGTCGTCGATGGAAAAGTCGCTCATGGTCGGTGACTACTTGGTGGTCAGCAAGGTGGCCTACGGACTGCGCATGCCCAATACCCCGTTGAGTATTCCGCTGATGCACAACGTGATTCCCTTTGCCAACGTGCCGAGCTACCTGACGTGGATTCAGCTGCCCTACCTGCGCCTTCCGGGCCTTGCGAGCGTGGAGCGCGGAGACGCCGTCGTGTTCAACTTTCCCCAGGATCCGGGCCGCCCCGCCGACAAGAAGGACCACTACGTGAAGCGCTGCATGGGGGTTCCGGGCGACACGATCGAGGTGCGCCACGGCCAAGTCTACGTGGACGGGCGGGCGGTCGAATTCCCCGAGCGGAGCAACGCGCAGTTCAGCTACTACGTCCGCACGCTGCCCGGCCAAGGGTTCAGCGCGCGCCAGCTCAAGAAGGACTTCGACATCAACTACGTGACCAATATGACGGTCAACAACCAAAACGTCAGCGACGTCTTGCAGATTACCGAGACCGAGTACGTGGTGACCATTCCCAACGAGTCGCTCGCCGCCTTCGCCCAGATGCCCAACCTCGACACGATGTTTGTGATGGACGCGCTGGCGGGCGATTCCGCCTTCGTGCCGGGCACGCCCGAAGCCCTGAAGTGGTACTACGCCAATTTCGTCGGCGGCGCGCCCATGTTCCCCAACCCCATGGGAGGGCACAGCGACACGGTAGTATACGCTTGGACGCGGGACAATTACGGTCCGCTTTGGATCCCCTCGAAAGGCAGCACCGTCGAACTGAACTACGGCACCTACCTCAAGTACGGCCACGCCATCAACGCCTACGAAGGTCGCGAGCTCGTTCGGGAGCAGGGCCCTGAGGGCGAACGCTACCTGCTCGACGGCAAACCGGCCACGAGCTACACGTTTGCCATGGACTACTACTGGATGATGGGCGACAACCGCCACAATTCCTGGGACAGCCGCTACTGGGGCTTTGTGCCCGAGGACCACGTCGTGGGCAAGCCCGTGTTCATTTTCTGGAGCATGGATTCCTTTGTGAGCGGACTCGACAAAATCCGCAAGGACCGCCTCTTTACCGTGGTGCACGGCGAGGGCAAGCCGCGCAGCTACGCGATTCCGTTTGCCCTACTGGTGGCGCTCTACTACGGCTGGGATTGGTACCGAAAGCGCAACAAAGCATAAGCGCCATGCGCACAAGGCTACTGGTTGCGTGTTTCTCGTTATTCGCTGGTCTTAGGGCGCAGCCCGTGGACACTGCCGCGGTGCGCGCGGACCGTGCCGAGCGCTGGGATCAGCTCAGCGACAACCAGCTCATTCGGCTGGATTGGGCCGCCCGCACGTGGACCTGGCCGGCGGACAGCCTGACGGGGCGCATGCTCCGCACGCCAATGGGTTTGAAGCGCGATTCGCTCCTGGTATGGCTCGAAGAAGGGGGTCCCGCCGGGGACGTCCGCAAACGGGTCGAAGCGATTAAAAAGCGCCGCTACCAATTGGCCACCGAAGCCTTTAACTACACCGGCGACTTGCGCGGCCTGGATTTGTCGCTTTTTTGGTACGGGATTTACGACGTGGACGGCACCTGGAAGCTCCGCCCCGTGCGGGTTAAGGCCGAGCTGAGCGAGTTTCCTTCGGGCAGTGGCGGACTGGAATTCGACCTCAAAACCAACCGCGAACAAGGCAGCCATTTCTTGTTTGGAAGTCCCGTGCGGCTCGACAGCGCCGATTTGGGCCTCGTGCGCGAAGGCTCCGCCGTGCTCATGCCCGGTAGCCAAGCCGACTTGGGCGCCCTGACCGCGCGCGACCCAAGCTACCGGGGAAGCCTGGTGCTCTACGCCACCGGATCGGTGAACGGAGTAGGTGCGGATTGTCCCGAGCTCGGCGGCTACGCCCTGATTGCCGGGGTTCGCGCGTCCGACCAAAGCTGGCTTCGGCGGGACACCCTCGGCGGCGTCGTGGATTCCTTGAACGCCTGCCCCCCTGAAGTGCATTGGTCCGGCGATTTGATGGGCGACGGGGTGCCCGACGCGCTGCTCTACCAAAAGGTTCCGGGCGGAATCCGCCTCGTGCTCTACCTGAGCGACGCGGTTCCGAACGAAGAGGAGCTGTGGGCGCGCGTGGCGGAATGGACCATGCGCTACTAACCCAAACCAACGCGGAACTAGCGAAATTCGTATTTTGGTCGTTAAATCCCCATTTTGGCACGGTTATTCGCCAGATATCTGAAAATACGAACACAATGAAAAAAATTCTTTCGGCCCTTTTGGGCGCAGCGGTTATCGCCTCGTGCGGACCAGAGATCCCCGCCGGTTCCGAGTCGGCCTACCAGGTTGAGCTCAATGCGGCGTCTACTCGATCGGGGAAGACCCTGACCACCACCCTTACCGAAGCCAAGGCCTACGTGCACGGGTTTAAGCTTTTTGCCAGCGACCTCGACACCAACGTGACCAACGTGGACCTTCACGGTCCGTTTTATGTCGATCTGCTGACGGGCAACTCGACCCCCGTGATCCCGACCACGGGCATCACGGCCGGCTTGTACCGCGGAATCTCCGTGCATCTGGGCCACCGCGACGGAAACGACACCAGTTCCCTCTACGTGGTGGGCGACAAAGACGGCGTTCCGTTTGTGTTGGACGTGAAGCACCCGCTTCACTTGGTGTACCGCGCCGACAGCGCCGGGTTTCAGGTTGACCCCAATACCGTGTCGAACATCACCGTGTACCTCGACTTGGCCGGAACGCTTGATGCCGTTGACTTCAGCGGAGCGGTGGCCGACAGCGCCGGAGTGCTGCAGATCAACCGCGAGGACAACGAAGACCTCTACAAAGACATATTGGAGGCCATCGGCGCGCGCGGCGAGCGCGGGGAACGCCACGTGGGCCACGACCACCACCGCGGCCGCGGACGTCGCCGCGGCTAAGTCCGCACCCAAGCACCCGAAGGCCAAGGAAACTTGGCCTTTTTTTTGCGCCCCTCGACCGCCAGCCGCAGTTCTCCTTGGCCCAAGGCCTGCTTCAGGCCTACCTTAGGGGTACCCCCTCTGAATCCAAACCAACCATGGCCCACGACCTCAAAACGGAACGCAACGCAGACGAACTCAAACTCTTAGTTGCCGAGTGCCGCCGCCGCTGGAGCGAGGTGTCGCTCGGAGGGGGCAAAAAGCGCCTCGAAAAACTCGCGGAGCAGGGCAAACTCAGCGCCCGGGAGCGGGTCAAGCGCCTTTTGGACCCCGACGCGCCCCAGGTTGAAGTGGGCGCCTTTGCGGCCGACGGAATGTACGCCGAGCACGGCGGATGCCCCTCGGCAGGGGTTGTGGTGGTCTTGGGGCGTATTGCGGGCCGAACCTGCATGGTGGTGGCCAACGACCCCACGGTGAAGGCGGGGGCTTGGTTCCCGATGACGGGCAAAAAGAACCTCCGCGCCCAAGAAATTGCCTTGGAGAACCGCATCCCGATTCTGTACTTGGTGGATTCCGCCGGAGTGTACCTGCCGATGCAGGACGAGATTTTTCCCGACAAAGAACATTTTGGGCGCATCTTTCGCAACAACGCGGTGATGAGCAGCCTGGGAATTCCGCAGCTGTCGGCCGTCATGGGGTCCTGCGTGGCCGGCGGCGCCTACCTGCCCATCATGAGCGACGAGGCCCTCATCGTCGAAGGCACGGGGAGCATCTTTTTGGCCGGAAGCTACTTGGTCAAAGCCGCGATTGGCGAAGAAATCGACAACGAGACCTTAGGCGGCGCGAACACCCACACCCAAATCAGCGGAGTGTGCGACTACAAGGCCAAGGACGACGACGACGCGCTGCGCACCCTGCGCGGACTCGTCGACAAGTTGGGCACCCGCCCCACGGCCGGGTTTGACCGGGTGGCGCCGCAGGCTCCGGCCGTAGCCCCCGAAAAAGTGTACGAGCGCATGCCTGTCGACGGCAAGCCCTACCCGGTCCGCGCGCTGCTCGAGTGCCTGGTCGACGCCGACTCGATGATCGAGTACAAGGCCGACTACGGCAAAACCCTCATTACGACCTACGCCCGCATCGACGGCTGGGCGGTCGGAATCGTCGCCAACGAGCGCCAAGTGGTCAAGTCGGGCAAAGGCGAAATGCAGATTGGCGGCGTCATCTATTCCGACAGCGCCGACAAAGCCGCGCGCTTCATCGCCAACTGCAACCAGAAAAAAATTCCGCTCGTCTTTATGCAAGACGTCACCGGATTCATGGTGGGTTCGCGGTCGGAACACGGCGGCATCATCAAGGACGGAGCCAAAATGGTCAACGCCGTCGCCAACAGCGTAGTGCCCAAATTCACCGTGATCACGGGCCACTCGTTCGGAGCCGGCAACTACGCCATGTGCGGAAAAGCCTACGATCCGCGCCTCATCGTCGCGTGGCCCACGGCCAAAATCGCGGTTATGGGGGGCGAGCAGGCGGCCAAAGTGCTGCTGCAAATCGAGAAAGCCCGCACGGCGGACCTGACTCCCGAGGCCGAGCAGGAGCTGCTTCAGCGCATCCGCGAACGCTACGAGGCCCAAATGAGTCCGTACTATGCCGCCGCCCGCCTCTGGATCGACGCCATCATCGACCCGATCGAAACGCGCAGCGTGCTGTCGATGGGCATCGAGGCCGCCAACCAAGCGCCTATTGAGCGCGCCTACAATCCGGGAGTGCTGCAGACCTGATCGGCGCGACTATGGTCACTGGTTACTAGTTGCTAGTCGCCCGCTGTTCGGTTATAACCGGATTTCACTTTTTCTCCCCGTGCGCGAAATGACTAAGTGTCAATAGATCAGCGATTTGAATAAAAATCCGTTTAGCGAATTTCGCTGCGAAGCAGACTTCGCGCTTGGCCTGAAGCCCAAGAAGCCAACGGACTACAGCCGCCCGTCCACCATGTCCCTCGGCCAGAGGGCTTTGGTGTCAAAAACGACTCCTTGGGGCTCGAGCCCCAGTTGCGCGCGGCCCAGCGAGGCAAACTGCTCGTGGGCAACCGCAAGCACCACGGCGTGGTAGCCCTGTCCAACTGAGGGAGCGAGCGCAATTCCGTACTCGTGCTGGACCTCGGACGCGTCGGCCCAGGGGTCGTAGACGTCGACGTGCATGCCGAACTGCTGAAGTTCCGCCACGATGTCGACCACGCGGGTGTTGCGAATGTCGGGGCAGTTTTCTTTAAAGGTCACGCCGAGGACCAGGGCTTTGCTGCCGTGCACCGCGAGGCCGTTGCCGATCATGAGCTTCACGACCTTGTTGGCAACGAACATTCCCATCGAGTCGTTGACGCGGCGGCCGCTTAGGATCACCTGGGGGTGGTAGCCCACGCTCTGCGCTTTGTGGGCGAGATAGTAGGGATCGACGCCGATGCAGTGTCCGCCGACGAGGCCGGGGCTGTACTTCAAAAAGTTCCACTTGGTTCCGGCGGCTTCGAGCACGTCGCGGGTGTCGATGCCCAGGCGGTCAAAGATGAGGGCGAGCTCGTTGACAAACGAAATGTTGACGTCCCGCTGGGCGTTTTCGATCGCTTTGGAGGCCTCGGCCACCTTAATGCTCGGGGCGAGGTGCGTGCCGGCCTTCACAATGCGCCGGTACAGTCCGTCGACGAAGGCAGCGGCCTCGGGCGTGCTCCCGCTCGTCACCTTTTTAATCGTTTCGAGCGTGTTGACTTTGTCGCCCGGATTGATGCGCTCGGGACTGTAGCCGCAGAAAAAGTCGACGTTGAACTTAAGGCCGGAACGGCGCTCAAGCACCGGGACGCAGTCTTCTTCGGTGCAGCCCGGGTAGGTCGTGGATTCGTAAATCACCACGTCACCGACTTTCAGTGCCGCGCCAATGCTGGCCGAGGCCGACAGCAAGGGCTTGAGGTCTGGGGCTTTGAATTGGTCGATGGGCGTCGGAACCGTCACAATGTACACGTTGGCTTGGCCCAACGCGGCGGAATCGGCGCGGAACTCGAGCCCCCGCTCGAGCGCCTCGGCAAGCTCGGCCGGATCGGCTTCAAGGGTGTGGTCTTCGCCGCGGTTCAGTTCGGCCACGCGTTCGGCGTTGATGTCAAAACCCAGCACGCGGAACTCGCGCGAAAGGGCCAGGGCGAGGGGAAGCCCGACGTAGCCAAGGCCTACGACGGCGATTACGGGGTTGGACGGAGCCGAAAACATGCCCTAAAGGTACAAAGTCGTTAAACCTTTGTACATTTTGGGCATCTACCCTGTATGAAAAAGCGCATTGCCCTCGGCGCACTCGGCCTAGCGACCTTGGCCTGCCGACCCGAACCCGTCGACCCGGTCGCGGAGTACCTCAGGCTGCCCGAACAGCCCTATGCCTACACGCCGGAGCTACCGGCCCATTTCGCGCAGCCCAACGTGCTGGCCGCCGACAACACTCCGATGAACAATCCCGTCACCGACGACGGGGCCACCTTGGGGCGGGTTCTGTTCTACGACCGCAACCTGAGTGCCAACCGAAGCACTTCCTGCGCCAGCTGCCACCAACAATCGAGCGGATTTGGCGACAGCGCCCGATTCAGCCGCGGCTTTGCCGGCGGCCGCACCGCCCGCCACTCGATGGGCCTCACCAACGCGCGGTTTTATGCCAACGGAGCCTTTTTTTGGGACGAGCGCGCCGCCAGCCTCGAAGACCAGGTCTTGATGCCCGTCCAGGATCCGACCGAAATGGGCCTCCGCATCGACACCCTCTTGGCCCGCATCAACGCGCTGCCGTACTACGCGCCGCTGGCCGAAAAAGCCTTTGGGACAAACGAACTCAGCGAGCTCCAGGTGCGCAAAGCCCTGGCTCAGTTCGTGCGCAGCATCATGAGCTTTGGCTCGCGCTACGACGAAGGACGCGCTCAAGTGGCCGCTCCCGCCGCGCCGTTCCCCAACTTTACCGCGCAAGAAAACCAGGGTAAGGCCCTGTTCTTTGGGGTGGCGCCCGGAGGGGGTCCGCCGGTCCCCGGCGCGTGCGTGACCTGCCACGGCACCGAGGCCTTCACGGCCCCCGGACCCCGAAACAACGGCCTCGACGCGGCCACCACCGACGCCGGCGTGGGCGGAATCAACGGCAACCCCGCGCAACTCGGACTGTTCAAGGTTCCGTCGCTGCGCAACCTCAGCGGCCGCGGGCCCTTCATGCACGACGGGCGCTTTGCCACCCTCGAAGAGGTCGTCGACCACTACAGCACGGGCGTCAAAAACCACCCCAACCTGAGTCCGCAGCTGCGCGGACCCAATGGGCAGCCCGTCGCTCCCAACTTCACCGCGGCCCAAAAGGCGGCGCTGGTGGCCTTCCTCGAGACCCTTAACGACCCCGCGCTCGCGCTCGACGACAAGTTCAGCGACCCCTTCATTCGCTAAGGCCGACGCGCGGCTTCGCCGGGGGTGGGCCGTACCTTTGCCCCGTGCGTGCCCTGTGGTCCCTGAACCCCTACTTCCTGCGGTATCCTTGGCATCTGCTGGGCGGAATCCTCTTTGTCGTCGCCTCGGCCGTCTTCTCGGTTTACCCGGCCATCTACATCCGCGAGGCCTTCGACACCGTGTCTGAAGCCCTTCGGCTCCAAAGCGATTCGGCGGCCTTGCTGCGCGCCCTGCTCGGCTACTCGGCGCTCATTCTGCTGATGAGCGTTTTGCGCGGAGCCTTCACCTTCCTCATGCGCCAAACCCTGATCGTCATGTCGCGGCACATCGAGTACGAACTCAAGAACGACATTTACCGGCACTACCAGGCGCTGGACCAGACCTTTTACCGGCGCAACGCAACCGGCGACCTGATGAACCGCATCAGCGAAGACGTCAGCCGCGTGCGCATGTACCTCGGCCCCGGGGTCATGTACACCATCAACACCGCCTTTTCCACCGGACTGACCCTGGTGTTCATGTTTCAGGTGGACCCCAAGCTGAGCTGGATCACCTTGGCGCCCATGCCCGTGCTCGTCTGGGCCATCTACCGCGTTTCGACCCTGATCAACCAGCGCAGCCACGCCGTTCAGGAGCAGCAGTCCGCCATCAGCACCCTGGCCCAGGAGACCTTCAGCGGAATCCGCGTGCTCAAAGTCTACGGGCTGGAGGCCGAGCAGACCGAGCGCTACGCCCAAAGCGCGCAGCAGAGCTACCGGCTGAACCGCGAGCTCTACCGCGTCAACGCCCTCTTCGCGCCGCTCATGATGCTGCTGGTCGGGCTAAGCACCGTGCTCACCGTGTGGATCGGCGGCGAAGGCGTCATCGAAGGCCGCCTCAGCCCCGGGGTTATCGCCGAATTCGTCTACTACGTGGGGCTGCTTACCTGGCCCATCGCCAGCATCGGCTGGGTCATGAGCCTCATCCAGCGCGCCGAGGCGTCGATGGAGCGCATCAACGACTTTCTCCTCGTCGAACCCTTGGTGCGGCAGCCCGCCGCCGCCCACAGCGCCCCGGTGCGCGGAGCCTGGAACTTCGAAGGGGTGTCCTACACGTACCCCGACAGCGGCATTCAGGCCCTCAACGACGTTTCGTTTGCCGTCAACCCCGGCGAAACCGTGGTGGTCGTGGGCCGCACGGGATCGGGCAAATCGAGCCTCGTCGGCCTGATGAACCGCCTCATGGACCCCAGTTCGGGCCGGGTGCTCCTCGACGGCGTCGACCTGCGGGACTGGGACCTCAACGCCCTTCGCGCCTCCATCGGCACCGTGCCCCAGGACCCGTTTTTGTTCAGCGATTCGGTGGCCGACAACATCGCCTTTGGCAGCCTGAGCGCCGAGCGCTCTGAGGTCGAGCGCCAAGCGGAACTCGCCGACGTGGCCGACGACATTCGCGGCTTCCCTCAGGGCTTCGACACCGTGGTGGGCGAGCGCGGCGTAACCCTTTCGGGCGGACAAAAGCAGCGCGTCAGCATCGCCCGCGCGCTGATGAAGCACCCGCCGGTGCTGCTGTTTGACGACGCCCTGAGCGCCGTCGACACCGAGACCGAGGTCACCATCCTCAGCAACCTCAAAGCGCGCCTTCAGGGACTTACCGCTGTGCTGATCACCCAGCGCCTCAGCTGCGTGCATTTGGCCGACCGCATCGTCGTGCTCGACGAAGGCCGGGTGGTCCAGCAAGGAAGCCACGCCGAGCTCATCAAGCAGCCGGGTCGCTACGCGGAACTGTACGCGCTTCAATCCCAGCAGGCCTCGTGATTCCGCACCCTAACCTCGTCGCCGGGGTGCTTGAAGTGCTCGAGCGAACCTTTGGCCAGCGCCTGTACGCGGACCGGGTCGTCGACCAGGTTTTGCGCGCCAACAAGCGCTGGGGCGCCCGCGACCGGGCCTTCGTGGCCGAGCACAGCTACGAAATCGTGCGCTGGTGGGGACTGCTCTGGCACCTGCACGGCGCAGAGCCCCTGGTGAAGCGCAAGCCCCTCAAAGAGCTTTTTGACACCTACTGGGCCTGGCGCGAGGCGGGCATGCCCGTGCCGGCCGGCCTCGACGTAGCGCGATCCCAGAGCTATGCGCCGTGGTTTGCCGAACGCGCCGAAGCCGAACTGGGCGCCGACTGGCCTGCCTTGGCCGCCGCCCTCAACCGACCGGCCCACGTGGTGCTGCGCGCCAACAGGCTGAAAGCGACCCGCGAAGCGGTGCTCGAGCGCCTCACGGCCGAGGGAGTGGACGCCGCGCTGAGCGACGTTGCGCCCGACGCTCTGGTGCTGGCCAAGCGTCCGCGCCTGCAGCACCTCGAGAGCTTCAAAGACGGCTGGTACGAGGTGCACGACGGCGGATCGCAGCGCATCGCCTCCTACCTCGACCCCCAGCCGGGCGACCGCATCCTCGACGGGTGCAGCGGCGCCGGAGGCAAGGCCCTTCACGTCGCGGCCCTCACGGGCGACCGGGCCGAAATCCGCTGCATGGACGTGGAGGCCTACAAACTCGGCGAGGCAGAAAAGCGGGCGTTGCGCGCCGGAGTCCAGGGGCTGCGCACCGAACTCATCCGCTCGCCCCGCGACGTGCAGCGCCACTCTGGCTGGGCCAACAAAATGCTGCTGGACGTGCCCTGCAGCGGGACCGGCGTCATCCGCCGCGACGTCGACACCAAGTGGAAGCTCCAGCCCGAGCACCTCGAGCGCACCCGCGAAACGCAGTACGGCATCTTGAGCAGCTATTCAGAAGCGCTTCAGCCCGGCGGAACCCTCGTGTACGCCACCTGCAGCATTTTGCGCAGCGAAAACGAGGACCAGGTCCGCCGGTTTGTGGAGGAGCAGCAGGGCGCGTACACGCTCCGCGAAGAGGTCCGCATCAGCCCCGAACACCCGCACAGCGACGGCTACTACGTGGCGGTGCTGCACAAGCACTAGTTTTATGGCGATGATCACCGAAAGCCCCAGCAACCACGACGACCTTGAAACCTGGACGGTGCGCCAGCTGCTCGAAGGCATCAACGCCGAAGACCGCCGCGTGCCCGAGGCCGTGGGCGAGGCCATTCCGGCGCTCGAGGCCCTGATCGAGCAGCTCGTGCCGCGCATGCAGCAGGGCGGGCGCCTTTTCTACATCGGGGCCGGAACCTCGGGCCGCCTGGGCATCGTCGACGCGTCGGAGTGCCCGCCGACCTACGGGGTTCCGCACGGAATGGTGGTCGGCCTCATCGCCGGGGGCGACGGCGCCATTCGCAAGGCCGTGGAATTTGCCGAAGACGACCCCAACCAGGCCTGGATCGACCTAAAGGAGCACCGCATCGAGCCCCTCGACACGGTCGTCGGAATCGCCGCCAGCGGCCGCACCCCCTACGTGGTGGGCGGACTCGAGCAGGCCCGCGCCGCCGGCTGCCTGACGGGCTGCATCGTGTGCAATCCCGATTCCGCCGTGGCCGCCGCCGCCGAATACCCCGTGGTCGCGGTCGTGGGCCCTGAATTCGTGACCGGAAGCACCCGCATGAAGTCGGGGACCGCCCAAAAGCTGCTGCTCAACATGCTGACCACCTCGGTGATGATTCGCCTGGGCCGCGTCAAAGGCTCGCGCATGGTCGACATGCAGCTGAGCAACCACAAACTCGTGGAGCGCGGAACCCGCATGGTCGCCGAGGGCACCGGGCTGAACGATTCCGAGGCTCGCGCGTTGCTACTGGAGCACGGCAGCGTCCGCCGCGCCATCGACCAATGGAAGCAAAGCAACCCACCGCGCGCATAGTCGGCGCCGGAATCGCCGGAATCGCCTCCGCGGTCCGCTGGGCCCGCAAGGGCTACGCGGTGCACGTCCACGAGGCGAATAGCTACCCGGGCGGAAAGCTCAGTCAGTTTCAGCTGGGCGAATACCGTTTTGACGCGGGCCCCTCGCTGTTTACCCTCCCGTTTTTGGTCGACGACCTGTTCACCCTTTGCGGCGAAAATCCGCGCGACCACTTCAACTACCTCAAAAAGACCGAGGAGTGCCGCTACTTCTGGGACGACGGCACCCGCCTCACGGCCCACAGCGACCCTGCCGAATTTGCCGCTGAAGCCGAGCGCGTTCTGGGCGAGCCCGCGGCCAATGTGCGCGCCCACCTCGACCTGGCCCGCCGCCAGTACGAGGCGACCAAGGGCTTGTTTTTGGAGCGTTCCCTTCACAAGGCCTCGACCTACCTGCGGCGCGACGCGCTTCCGGCCCTGGCGGCCCTGCCCAGCCTGAAGCTGACGCAGACCATGCACGAGGTGCACGCTCGGCGCTTTCGCAGCCCCAAAATGGTGCAGATCTTCGACCGATTTGCCACCTACAACGGCTCGTCGCCCTATCGGGCTCCGGGCACGCTGGCGATGATTCCGCACCTTGAATTCGGTTTTGGGACCTTTGTGCCCTACGGCGGAATGGTCGCGATCACCGAGTCGCTCGTGGCGCTGGCCGAGCGCCAGGGCGTGCAGTTTCACTACGGCGAGCGCGTCGAGCGCATTCTCGTGGCGGGCCGTCGGGTTTCGGGGCTGCGCGTGGGCGGAACGGATTTGGCCGCCGACGTGGTCGTGAGCAACATGGACGTGACGCCGACCTACCGCCGCCTGCTTCCCGACCTCAAGGCGCCCGAGAACACCCTGAGCCAGGAGCGCTCGTCGTCGGCCCTGATTTTCTATTGGGGAGTGCGCCGCACGTTTCCCGAGCTCGACCTGCACAACATTTTGTTTGCTAACGACTACGAGGCGGAGTTTCACGACCTCTTTGCGCGCAAAACCCTTCACGGCGACCCGACGGTCTACATTCACATCACGTCCAAGGACCTCGAGGGCGAGGCCCCTGCCGGAGGCGAAAACTGGTTCGTCATGATCAATGCTCCGGCGGACTACGGCCAAGATTGGGCGGCGTGGCGAGCGACCGCGCGGGCTTCGGTGCTGGCCAAGATCGAGCGGGCGCTGGGCGTCGACGTGGCGCCGTTCATCGAGGTCGAGGAGGTGCTGGACCCGCCAACCCTCCAGTCGCGCACGGGCAGCGACCGCGGCGCCCTCTACGGCGCTTCGAGCAACAACGCCATGGCGGCCTTCCTGCGCCACCCCAACTTCCACCGCCAAATACCCAACCTCTTTTTTGTGGGCGGAAGTGCCCATCCCGGCGGCGGAATTCCGCTTTGCCTGCTGTCGGCGAAAATTGCGGCGGACCTCGGATAGCAAATTCCGCCAAAATCGCGGGAACCGTCGGCTAAATCTGCCTCGGCATCCCTGTGAGCGCGGAGTAGGTTTCCGAAATGAAACCGCCCATTGCCCTTATTACGGGAAGCACCCACGGAATCGGCCGCGCGACAGCCGACGCGCTACTGGCCCAAGGGTGGTCCGTGACCGGCATCGACCGGGAAGCCTCCGACCTCCGGCATCCGAACTACCAGCACGTCGAACTGGACCTTTGCAGCCCTGAGGTCGACCGTGCGTTTGCGCGGGTGTACCAGACGCTGCAGCCCGAATTGACCGTCCACAGTGCCGGCATCGGCATCATGCAAGCCTTTTGGGCATCAAGCCGAGAAGCAGACCAGCGGTTGGTCGCGCTGAACGTCGGGGCGACCTATGCGATCACCAAGGTTTTTGCCGCCGAGGCCATGAACCGCCCGACCCCGCAGCACTTGATTTTGCTCTCTTCGCTGGCCGGCCTCTCGGCAACGCCCGGCATGGCCCTTTATGCGGCGAGCAAGCATTTTGTGAGCGGGCTGGCCAAGTCGGTTCACGCGGAGCTCGCGGTCGATGCCCCCTGGGCGCGGGTGTCGAGTTTGGCGCCTCCCCCCGTGCGGACCCAGTTTCGGCAGCACAGCGGACGGGCCGCGCGCAGCAAACGGATTCGGGGTGTGCTCGAGGTCGACGTGGTGGTGCGCGAACTGCTTTTGCTGCACCGCCGTCCCCAATTGGATCGCATTCCCGGCAGGCTTCACCGTTGGATCTTCACCTACATCAGGCCGCTGATTCCCAGTCGAATGCTGTTGAGAAGGGTGTATCTTTCTGCTAAATCTGATTGAAATGGCCCTGGGATCCCTTCTTTTTCGAGTAGTTCGACTGCCCGCACTGCGCGAACGCCTGTGGAAGCTCGCCTACGAGACCTTTCCGCGCCTCCTTCCCGACGCGGACTGGTGGTTCATGAACTACGGCTACGAACCGACGGATGCGGAACGCTACCAATTCGGAACCTTGGACGAGCAGCGGTTTCAGTGGCGATCTCGGGCCATGTACCACTACCTCGCGGCCCGCGCGCCGATTGCGGGCAAGGAAGTGCTCGAGGTGGGTTCGGGACGCGGAGGCGGCCTGCGCCACGTCGCCGAAACGATGCACCCCGCCGCGGCTACGGGATTGGATTTTGCGGCGTCGGCGATCGCCTTTTGCCATAAAAACCACGCGGGAGCCCCCGTCCGCTACCTCGAGGGCAACAGCATGGACATGCCCTTTGACGGCGCGTCGTTTGACGTCGTCCTCAACGTGGAGTCGTGCCACGCCTACCGCGACCAAGCCCAGTTTATGCGCGAGGTTGCCCGCGTGCTTCGACCGGGCGGCCAGCTCTTCCTCGTCGACGTGCGCGCCTCGTGGAACTGGGACCTGCTCCGGCAATGGCTCGCTGACGCCGGATTGGTGGTCCGCGAAGATTCAGACATTACCCCGCAGGTCCTGGCCGCCATCGAACTCGACGAACCCACCAAAAAAGCCCTGATTCGCAAGCGCGTGCCGTTTTGGCTGCGCGGAGTGTTCACCGAGTTCGCCGGCAACGTGGGTTCCCAGCTGTACGAGCGGATGAAAAACGGCGAAATTCAGTACCGCCGGGTGGTTGCCCAGCGCCCTGCTTAGCCCCAAAGGTGGTCTTCGCGCAGCGAAATGGCCTCGCCAAAGAACTGCTGCGCAATCGCTTCAAATGCCGGCGTGTAGTCGCTGACCATGAACTCGTGCGGAGCCTTCGGCGCTCCCGAATGCAGCAACTCGCGGTGGCCTAGGGCCGCCGCCACGTGCTCGGCTACGATCTGAGGCGTAGAAAGGAGGGCCACGTTCCGCCCCATGCGCTGGCCGATTTGCGACGCCACGATGGGGTAGTGGGTGCAGGCCAGCACGAGGGCATCGACCTGTTCGGCCTCGGTGGGCGCCGCATAGCCGTCAATGACCGCGTCCAAAATGGGGCCCGACAAAATGTTCTCTTCAATCACGGGAACCAGCAGCGGGGTGGCCCAAGCGCGCACGGCCGCGTCGGGGGCCGATTCCTTGAGCTTGGCAGGGAACACGCCCGACTTAATGGTGGCTTTGGTGCCCCAGATTCCGACGCGCTTCACGTCGAGGCGCGCCACTTCGGCCACCACCGGATCAATCACGTTGAACACCGGCACGTGCAGGGCGTCGACCAAGGCTTCGAAGGCCACCGAAGACGCCGAGTTGCAGGCCACTACGATGGCTTTGGCTCCGAGGTCCACGAGGTGCTGGGCGATCGACAGGCTGTAGCCGCGAATGGCCTCGGGCGACTTGTCTCCGTAGGGAAGGTGCGCGGTATCGCCAAAATAAAGAAGCCGCTCACCGGGAAGGCGATCGGCTAAAGCGCGGGCGACGGTAAGTCCGCCAACCCCAGAGTCAAAGAGCCCAATGGGCCCGTCAACGGCAGCTGGCATTACTTGGCCAGGTAGGCGCGAACGTCGGCTCCAAGATTGATTCCGCCCTTGGCGTAAATCACCTGGCCTTTGCTCTGCGAGGCGTCGAGCACGTACGAAACCTTTTTGGTCTCGGCCACGGCGTTGATGGCAGCTTGCAGCTTCTCGAGCACCGGCGTGATCAATTCCACCTCTTTTTGCTGCAGCTGGCCCTGGGCGCCTTGCATGTACTCCTGGATGTTGTTGTACATCTCCTGAAGGCGGGTTTGCTCTTGGCGCTGGCGGAGCTCGGTCCAGGTGGCGGCATTGGCCTGAAGCGCTTGCGCGCCCTTTTCGAGCTCGGCGTTCATTTCTTTGGCCTCGGCCTCAAACTTGGCTTGCTCAGCCTGAAGCGCCTCTTGGGCTTTCTTGTATTCGGGCATCTGCACGAGCAGGCTGTCCACGTTCACGTGGGCAATAACCGACTGGGCGCTGGCGGCACTGGCCACGGCGAGGGCGATAACGAGGGCGATTTTCTTCATGGGTTCAAAGGTAGGATGTTAGAAGCCAAGCTGCTGCAGGACTTCGTTGGTGATATCTAGGGATTCGTTGGCGTACACGACGGCGAGGTTGCTGCCTTTGTCGAGCACGACGTCGAGTTTCTTGCGGCGGGCCACTTCGCGGATGGCGGCGGCGACCTGGGCCTGGATTGGGGCGATCAACTCTTCGCGCTTCGAGAAGAGTTGGCCGTCGGGCGCAAAGTAGCGCAGCTGCCGGGCCTTGGCGCTGTCCAGCGTGGAGGCGATGGACTTTTCGCGCTCGGCGGCCATGCCCACGGTGAGCAGAACCCGCTCGGCTTCGAGCTGACCGCGAAGCGCTTCGGCGTCGTCAAACAGCGACTGCACTTCGCCCAGCCACTGGGCGTTGAGGCGCTCGACTTCGGCCTGGGCCTGCACGTACATCGGGTGCTTTTTGAGCAGCACTTGGGTGTCGACGTACCCAATGCGCTGCCCCAAGGCGGCGGTCGAAGCGGCGACCAAAATGAGGAGGACGAGGCGGCGCATACTACTTAAAACTGCTGGCCTAAGACGAAGTGCGTTTGCCATCCCGACGGGACCACCTTGCCGGGCATCGGGTCAAAACCGTGTCCGAGGTCGACGCCCAGCAGGCCAAACATGGGCATGAAGATGCGAAGGCCGACCCCCGCGCTGCGCTTGAGCTCAAACGGACGAAAATCGCCAAAGTTGCTGTAGTTGTTGCCCGCCTCGAGGAAGGCCAGAGCAAAAATTTGGGCCGTGGGGCTCGGAGAAATGAGGTAGCGGAGTTCCGACGTGAACTTGGTGTACAGGGCGCCGCCTCCCGGGGGCGTGAGGCTGAAGTTGGTGTACCCGCGAAGGCCTACGATTTCGCGGCCGTCGAGTACGAAGTTCTGCAGTCCGTCTCCGCCCAAGTAAAAGCGCTCAAACGGCGGAAGCCCGTAGTCCTTGTTGTAGGAGCCCAAAAATCCGAATTCGCCGTAGGACCGCGCCACCAAATTCTTGGCCAGCTGCATGTAGTAGTCGCCTGAAAACTTGAACTTGTGGTATTCGATGAAGCGGTACTTCTCGTTGGTGGTCAACTTGCTGTAGTCGCGTCCGTCGAGCAGCGACAGCGGCGGCGTTAGCTCCATGTTAAACGACAAACTCGAGCCGCGGGTCGGGAAAATCGGGAGGTCCCGGTTGTCGCGGCGAAGGCTGAAGGTGTAGGCGACGGAGTTGGCAATGCCCGTCTTGAACATGGCCGTGCCAAACGGGTAGTTGTTGATGTCGAAGCGGCGGTACTCGATCGCGTGGTACAGCGTAAAGTAGTCGTCGGGCCACTTGAGGCGCAGGCCTTGCCCCAGCGTAACCCCGGTGATGCTGATGCGCTGGGCCGTGCTGTCGGTGCGGCCGGTGGCGTTCATGCGGTTGTGGTAGGCCGTGAACGTGATCGAGTTGGGCTTTTTGCCTCCCAGCCAGGGCTCGGTAAAGCTGAAGTTGTAGGAAGAGAAAAAGGTTCCGTTGCTCTGGGCCCTGATGTTGATGGTTTGCCCGTCCCCTGACGGCAGCGGACGCCACGCCTGCTTGTTGAACAGGTTGCGCGCGCTGAAGTTGTTGAAGTTCAGACCCGCCGTGCCGATGACCATGTTGGCGCCCCATCCGCCCTGCAGCTCGAGCTGGCTGGTGGACTGCTCGGTGACCGTGTACTCGAGGTCTACCGAACCCGTTACCGGATCGGGATTCGGCGTAATGTTGATGGACCGCGGATCAAAGTAGCCCAGCTGCCCCAGTTCGCGAATCGTGCGCTGAATGTCGGCCTTCGAAAACAAGTCGCCGGGGCGGGTGCGGATTTCGCGGTAAATCACGTGGTCGTTGGTGCGGTCGTTGCCCACCACGGTCACTTTGCGCACGGACGCAGGTCGGCCTTCGCGAATGCGGATTTCCAAGTCGATCGAGTCGTTGGCTACGCGCACCTCGACCGGAATCACGTTGCTGAACAGGTAGCCGTTGTTCAGGTACAGCGACGAAATGTCGTTGCCGTTGGGGTCGCCGTTCACGCGCGTTCCCAACAGCTTGGAGTCGTACTTGTCGCCGGCCTCGATCTTCAGAATGCTCTGCAGCGTCGCATTGTCGTACTTGGAATTGCCCAAGAAGCGCACGCTTCGGTAGTAGTAGGGGCGCCCCTCTTCTACGGCAAATGTGATGCGAATCCGGGGCTTGTCCTTGACGTCGACGCGGTACACGGTGTCGCGCACGATGCGGGCGTCGCGGAATCCGGCGTGGTTGTAGGCCTCGATGATGAGGGCGCGCTCGCCGTCGAGCTTTTCTTCGAGGTACTTGGCGGACTGAAAAATGTTCCACCAGCGCATGCGGTGCAGCTCGTCCATCGCCCGGCGGAGCTTGGCGCTGCTCAACTGCTGGTTGCCTTCAAAAACGATGTCGTCGATGCGCAGGCGCGGACCCGTTTCGACGTCGAGGTGCAGCACGACGGCTTGCGCGAACCCGGTGTCGGCTAGGGGCGTCACCTTGGCCTTAACGTCGGGGTACCCCTTCTCAATGAAGTGCTTGCGGATGGTGGATTCGGTGGTGCGAATCAAGTTTTGCGATACAATGGTGCCTCGGCTCAGACCCAGTTTTTCGCGCAGTGCGTCTTGGCGGGCCTTGCTGAGCCCGGTAAAGTAGTACTTGCTGAGTTTGGGCAGGGTCTTGAGGCGGAACTCGAGGTACACCACCCCGCCGTTGCGGGCCGTGATGTAGAGCTGGATGTCTTCAAACAGCTCTTGCTTCCACAGGTTGCGCACCGCGTCGGCGATCTTCTCTGAAGGAAACTGCACCACGTCGCCCACGCGAAGGCCGCTGAGCAGCGTGACCATCGCGGGGTCGAGCTCGTCGGCGCCGGTCACCAGGATTCCGCCCACTTCGTAGTCAATTCCCGCGGTGACTTCGACGCTGGGCGATGCCGGCATTTGGGCCCACGCGGGGCGCGCCATGCCAAACAGGGCGATCAGGACGAGGATGAAGAAGCGGTTCATGCGTGAAGTTGTTCGCTGGTTTTGCCGAGGCGCCGTTCGCGGCTGGAATACTGTTCCAGCGCGGCGACCAGGTCTTCCTTCGAAAAATCAGGCCAAAGTACGGGCAAGAAGACCAATTCGGCGTAGGAAATTTGCCAAAGTAAGAAGTTGGAGATGCGCTGCTCGCCGCTGGTCCGGATCACCAAGTCGGGATCGGGCAGGTCGTGCGTCCACAGCGATTGCGCGATGTCGGCCTCGGTAATGGCTTCGGGCACAAGCTCGCCGTTTGCGGCGCGGCGGGCGAGCCCTTGAACGGCTGCGGTGAGCTCTTGGCGGCTCCCGTAGCTCAGGGCCAGCGTCAGCACCATGCGGGTATTGCCTGCGGTGGCCGCCCGGGTGGCGTCGAGTTGGGCGCGCGCCTTGGCCGGAAGGGCGTCGAGGTTGCCGACGGCATGGAGGCGTATCTGGTTCTCCTGCAGCACCGGGAGCTCCTTGCTCAGGCTCGTCATCAAAATGTTCATCAGCGCGTCGACTTCGACCTTTGGGCGCTGCCAGTTTTCTTCAGAAAAAGCGTAGACGGTGAGGTAGCGGATTCCGAGTTCGGCCGCGTTCGTGGCGGCCCGGCGAAGGGCCTCTACGCCCAGCTCGTGGCCGCGCACCCGAGTGGTGAAGCCCTGCTTCTTGGCCCAACGGCCGTTGCCGTCCATGATAATGGCGACGTGCTGCGGAATGTTCTTCATCAGTTAAGGAATGCGGCGCAAGTTTCCCAAAATTTCTCTAAGTGCAAACCTAAACCGACATTGACGCGAATCAAACCGTCGTTTTGGTCCGATTGTCCTCGGGAATAGCCGGCGGTTCCGCGGCCGGTCGGGTCGGCGAAGTACGCGGCGGCATCGCCTCGGGCTTCGCGAAGCGCGGCCACGTCGGCGTAGTTGCCCGACACGTCGTCGACGTAGTCACTCTGGATCCAGGTCCATTGGGCTTCGGCTTGGGCGGTCAGCCAGGGGCCGAGGTGGGCCCGCCAGCCGAGTCCGAGCGGAATGCTCACGGCGCGCGTCCCGTACAGCGTGGTTCCCGAGCCGTCCAGCCCTTGGCCCTCGGTGCCGAGCGGACGCAGGTCCATCCATGCTCCCTGGTACTGGCCCTGCGGCTGGTACTGGGTGACGCCGATTCCGCCAAACAAGTAGGGGCTGTGCTGCAGGCGGAACGAGGGAATGCGCAACGGCAAAAAGGTGACTTCGCCCAAGGCCCAGAGGCTTTGGGTTTGGGTGCGGACGGTGATTCCGCGGGCCTCGCGGTCGGCGCGGCCGCTCTGCACGTCTGAGGTGGTGAATTCCGCGCGTTCGCCCAGCAGGCGAAGGGCGTAGTGCGGATGGCCCTGGTAGCGGTAGCCGAGCGACCACGCGGGGCCCTGGGTGGGGGTTCCCCAGGTGGGGCCCACGTCGCCGCGCAATCCCATTCCGCCCCACGAAATCGTGAGGTCCTGGCTGTGCTGCCCGGCCAAGGCCAAGGGCGCCCAAAGGATGGCAATGAGGAGGCTGCGACGCATAGGGCCGCAAAGATACGTGCTTTGCCGGGGCCTAATTGCGCCGATCAAGTCCCCATAAGAGCTTGTTGCGCAGCGTAGTAGGGAAGTTGTGCTCTTCGGTTTGCACCAGGCGAAACTTGAAGTCGGCCTGCTGGATGCGCAGGGTCGTTTCGACGTCGAGCGTGAAGACGCGCGAATCCAGCGAACACAAAAAGTTGCCTTCGCGCGCCTCAATGCGGAGTTCCAGTACGCCATCGTTGGGAATAACGAGCGGACGCACCGTTAAATTGTGCGGCGCAATGGGCGTCAAGATGAAGTTGGGCGACAGGGGCATCAGGATGGGTCCGCCGCAGCTCAAATTGTAGCCCGTCGAGCCGGTGGGCGTGCTGATGAGCAGTCCGTCGGCCCAATAGGTATTCAAAAATTGGCCGTCGAGGTGCACGTGGACCGAAATCATGCTGGTCGTGCCCTTGCGGCTCACGGCGATTTCGTTGAGGGCAAAATTGGGGTCGAGCAGTTCGGGTCCGTCGGTCGACGCCTGCAGCGTGTAGCGCTCTTCGATGCGGTACTGGCCCTGCAAAATGCGCTTGAGGGCCGTCGGGGCCTCGTCGCGGGTGATGTTGGCCAAGAACCCGAGCCGTCCGGTGTTGAGGCCGATGAGCGGAATTCCGCTGCGGCCAACGAGCGAGGTGGCGTCGAGCAGCGTTCCGTCGCCGCCAATCACCAACAAAAAGTCAGGCTTGAGTTCCTGCAGGGCTTCAGCTGAAGGGTACTCGGGGTAATCCAAGCCTAGGTTCCAGGCTTCGTTCAGGCGGTTTTGAAAGCCGCGGTACATGATGACTTCGCAGCCCTCCTGGCTCAGCGAAGCGAGGGTGCGTTCCACAAAGGGCTGGGCCTCGTCGGGCACGCGTTTTCCGTAAATCGCAATGCGGGCCATGGTCTAGAGGTTCAGGTAGTGAATGAGGTGGTCGAGGTTGTCTTGGGCGTCGTTGTGGCGGCGTCCCGGGGGGTAGGATCCCAACACCGTGGCGCCCAAGCGCTCCAGGGTTTCGACGGCGGCGGTCGGGTCGGGCTGGTCCAGGCGAATCCAGGTGCCGAACCGCGCGGCGGACCCGTCAAAGTCGGTAGCCAGGGCCACGACGCGGTAGCCTTCTTCTTCGAGGGCCTGAATCCAGGCGCTCTTCAGCGATTGGTCGCTTTGCAGCCAAACGCTGCTGCCCGGCAGTTGGAAGCACCACTGGGCGCCCATCCACGCCGTCAGGCGCTCGGCGCTCAGACCCCCAAGCAGGCGATCGTCGGAATCGACCACCGCCACGGCGTCGAGGGGCGTCTCGGCGAACACCCGCAGGGACTCAAGGGCATGCTGGTCGGTGGTGCAGGGCGGCTGCGCCACGCAGACCCCGTCGCGCCCGGCCATCCCGGCGTAGCGCCCGTCGGCGTCGGCCACCGGCCAGTAGCGCTGGCCTTCGGGGCGTTCGGTTTGCAGCAATTCCTCCCAAAACATGCGTCAAACGTAAGGTAGGAATTTTAAACGGCTACGCGACCTTTGCGAAACCTTTAGCAACGTTTGTCTTATGGCCGTCCTCCAACCTGCCCGCTTGTCGGTCAACATCAATAAAGTGGCTACGCTGCGCAACAGCCGCGGCGGACGCGTTCCCGACGTCCTCGAGGCCGCCCGACGTGCTCAGGAGTTTGGTGCGCAAGGAATTACGGTGCATCCGCGCCCCGACGAGCGCCACATTCGATACGCCGACGCCCGGGCCCTCCGCGAGGTCTTGACTACCGAGTACAACATTGAGGGCTATCCCAGCCGGTCCTTCGTCGACCTCGTCTTGGAATGCCGTCCGGAGCAGGTGACGTTAGTCCCCGACGGCCCCGACGTCCTCACCTCGAACGCGGGATGGGACACCCTCGCGCACGCCGACCTGCTGCGCGACGTCGTGGCGGAGTTTCGCGCCGCCGGAATCCGCACCTCGCTCTTCATCGAGTGCGACGCGGTGCGCATCGAGGGCGCGCGGGCGGTGGGGGCCGACCGCATTGAGCTCTACACCGAAGCCTACGCCCAAGGCTACGAGGCAGCCTTGCGGCTTCGTGCCCAGGGCGACGAGGCCTCGTTTGAGCGCGTGCGCGCCGCCAGCGTCGCGCCGTATGCCGAGGCGGCGGCAACGGCCCACTCCCTCGGCCTGGGAATCAATGCCGGCCACGACCTCAATGCCGAAAACCTGGCGTTTTTTGCGGCGTCGGTGGCCGAACTCGACGAGGTATCGATCGGCCACGCCCTGATCGCAGACGCCCTGTACCTCGGACTCGAGAACAGCATCCAGCGCTACCGCTACCAGCTGGAACTCGGCGCGCAGCGCCGGGCCTGACTTCGGTACCTTTGACCCATGGCCTCAGTGACGCTTTCATCAAAAATCATTGGAGCGGGCGGACGCCCCCTAATGGTCCTCCACGGATTTCTTGGAATGGGCGACAACTGGGCGAGCCACGCGCGCACATGGGCTGACCTAGGAATGGAAGTGCACTTAATCGACCAACGGAACCACGGCCGTTCCCCGCACACCGCGAGCCACAGCTACCCTGAAATGGTCGAAGACGCGCTGGCCTACGCCGAGTCCCACGCCTCAGGGCGCCCCATGGCCTGGCTCGGCCACAGCATGGGCGGAAAAGTGGCCATGGAGCTCGCCGTGCGCTACCCGAGCACGGTGGAGCGGCTCGTCGTGGTCGACATTGGTCCGCGCGCCTACCCGCCGCACCACCAGTTTATCTTGGACGCCATGCGCGGACTCGACCTGAGCCGCCTGGGCTCCCGAACCGAGGCCGACCGGGCCCTCGAATCCCAGCTGAGCGATTGGGGAATCCGCCAGTTTTTGCTTAAAAACCTGGAGTGGACCGACGAAAAGCAGTTGGGCTGGAAGTGCAACCTCCCGGTGCTCGAAGCCAGCATGGACCGCATCGGCAAGCCCCTGGGCAGCCTGGACCAGTACGTCGGTGCGACGCTTTTTGTGCGCGGACTGGCCAGCAACTACGTGCGCGACGAGGATTGGCCGGGAATCCTTAACCACTTTCCCGCCGCCCAGCTGGAGAGCATCGCCGGGGCCGGTCACTGGGTGCACGCCGAGCAGCCCAAGGCATTCCAAGAAGTGGTGAATTCGTTTTTAGCTAGCAACTAGCAACTAGCAACCAGCTGCCTAAAACGCGGGCTTCAGTTCCAATTTTTGAAGCGGACCCGGATGCGCGAAGCGCTGGGCGCTCAAGTCGGGTTCGCTGAAGCGGTTCCGGGCGTTGTTGCTGAAGGCGTAGGGCTCGATGGGGTTGGTGAAGACGCCGCGGTCGAGCTTGCGGTTGCCGTTGGTATCGAAGTAGGCGGCCACGATGTAGGTTCCCGGGCGCCGCTCGCCCAGTTCAAGAACTTGGGGGTTCCGGGTGGCGGGAATGACGAGCTCTTCGATGGGGGTTCCGTTGGCCCTGCGCACCGAGAGGAGCCAGGCGGAATTCTTAGCGCGCTTGGACCACTCAGCGGCGTCGACGCGGCACTGGACCGACAAAACGGAATCGAGTTCCGCGGGCGAAAAACTCCAAAAAAGAAATCCGAAAAAAAGGCTTAAAAGCCTGATCGCCATTTGGTTAGCGAATCAGAACCACCGAACCTTGCTCCGCGAGGCGAACCTGGTTCGTGCCGTCGGGGTCGATGTAGGTGGCGTTCAGCTGCCAGAGGTAGGTTCCCTCTTTCATGGCGCGGCCGTTGTAGTTGCCGTCCCAGCGGTCGCGCGGATCGCTGGATTCGAACACCAGGCGTCCGTAGCGGTCAAACACGCGAAGTTGGTAGGTCACCATTTCGCAGGCTTCTGAAACGACTACGCCAAAAAGGTCGTTGGTGTTGTCGCGGTTCGGCGTGAAGGCGTTGGGTGCAAACACTCCACAAACCTCGGTCGGGTTAGGACCGGTTTGACCAAAAACCGAGGGCGCTAGGGCCAGCAACAGAACTACGAGAATACGGCGCATAAGTGAAACAAATATATACGCAAAAATTAGCCGCCGCCGCCCTTGCGCCGAAGTCGGGGTAATTGGGTGCGCGAACGATCCGGCTCGTTGATCGAACGGCTGGTGTCTTCGTCTCCGTCGGTCCACTCAAACTGGTACTTCTTTTCAGGGTCAACAGATTGATATTCTGTGGGTTTTATGGCGTTTTTGATCTCGCTGGCCTGCTTTTCCCAGTCCTGTTTTACGCCGGCTTTGACGTCGTTTTTGAGGGACTGTCCGTCGAGCTTAATCTGGAGCTTGTCGATGGGGCCGGTGGCGCGAATCGGAACCCAAACGGGTCCGCGCGTCGACTCTTCGGTGATGTAGGCGTCCACCGCCCGGCTGGGCTTGGGCTTGTTGGCCCCCAGGAGTTCGCGCAGCTGCAGCTGAAAGCGGTAGTCGACCACCTGGTCAAAGCCGTGGGTGCCCGCTACCTTGAGCTGCAGCGCATTGTTTTCGAGGAGCATTTCGGGAATCAGTACCCGCTGCTGCGAAACATAAAGGGTGTTCCGCACCGGTGCGAAGCGCACGTCCTTCAGGGCGTCTACTTCGGCGAAGCGCGCCAGCTGCTGAAGGGCGTCGACGTTGCGCAGGCGTCCGTTCTCGAGGTTGAACTGGACTTCGGCGACCAAGCTGGCCGGAACCCAGTCGTAGTTGGCGTCAAAGTCCAGCTGCAGGTTGACTTGGGCGTCGAGGATTCCGTCGACGTTTTCGGCGGTCAATGTGCTCTGGTTGAAGTTGTTGACTTCGCGGAGCAGGGTGTTGATGCGCACCCGCTGCAGCTGCAGTTGGGCTTGGAGGTGCCCGCCGTCGGGTTGGGCGGCGGTCCATTCGCCGCTTCCGCGAATTTGGCCGCCGCCGAGGCTAGCCAGGGCCCGGTGCACGCTGAAATTGAGTCCGCGCCCGACGAATTCGCCCTGAACGTCGGCCAAGTGAAGGTCGTCGTAGTGGAGGCGGCCGGCGCGCAGTTCCACGCGGTAGGGATCGTTAAATTCCGGGTCGTTGGGGTCGTCGGGGCCGGTCCAGTCGCCATTCCACACCTCAGATTCCATGAGTTCACTGACGTGAAGCTGGGCGGATTGGGCCCGGAGGTCGTAGGCGATTCCTTCGTCGTTGAGGGCGTTGCGTACCGTACCGCTGAGGGTGAGGTCCGAACGCCCGAGTTGGGCTTTGAAGGCTTCGAGCTGCAGGTCGTGCCCGTCGAGTTTGAGCCTTCCGCCCGAAACCTGAACGGCCATTTTGCTGCCTTGGGCGCGCCAGGTGCCGGGGCTGAGCGCGAGGTTGCCCGACCACTGTCCGCCCCAAACGCCGTCGCGTCCGAGGGCCTCAAGGTTGGGGTAGCGGTGGTTGAAACCGAGGCTGCCTTGAGCGCGCCCGCCCGCTTCGTCCCAGGTGCTGATTTCGATCCAGCGCAGGAATTCGGCGAGCTCGAGGTCGACGGCTCCCGAAAACTGGAGCTCGGGGGCGTCGAGGTTGCGCAGCAGGAACTGACCCGCGACGCTGCTGGTTGCGGTTTGGGACTGAACGACGTCCATGCGGAATTCAGTGCTCGACGCGCGGGCCTGCGGGCCGTTGTCGAGGTGGACGTTGGCCTTAATTTCTTGGAAGTCAAAAGGGCCCGAAGTCAATCGGCCTTCGGACCACTGGGCGTCGGCGACGATTCGGCTGCCCTGGGCGGTGGTGACCACCTTGGCCTTGAGGTTGGCTGAGCCTCCGAGCTGCATCGTTTCGGGGTCGGGCAGCAGCTCTGCGGGAATTAAGGCAATGACCTTGGCGACGTCGAGGTCGTTGGCCGACAAGGACCATGCGCCTTGGCCGTCGCGAAGCTGGCCGCTCAAGTTGAGGCTCCAGCCGGCCACATTGAGTTCGCCTCGGGGAACCGCAAACTGCCCGTTGGATCCGTTCATCTCGGCGCTTCCTTCGACGCGAATGGGCTGGGCCGCGAGGTGGGGAATTCGCAGTTCCCAATCGAGTTCGGCGGCAAAGGCGTCGGCGTTCAGGCTGCCGCGGGCGCGCACCCGTTCGGCCAAAAAGCGCTGCTTCCAGGGCGGAGTTCCGTGTCCGCTCAAGGTGACCCAGGTGTTGAGCAGCGTCACGCCGTCGAGCTGCACGGCGGCTTGCGCCGTCGAGCTGGAATCCTCCTTAAAAATGCCGTAGTTGTTCGTTCCGTCCTCGTTCCAGCGCAGCTTCAGCCGGCCGTCGGTGAGGGTAATGCGCTGCAAAATGTAGGTTCCGCGCACCGCCTTAAACAAGTCAAACTGGGCGTAGATCGAGGCCGCATAAGCCAGGCTGTCGCTCGGAATCTGCGGGTCGGGAATGAGCACTTCGTCAAAACGCAGCGACACGTCGGGGAAACGCCCCCAGAGGTCCACCTCGAGGGCGCCGATGCGCACCGGGCTGTTCAGCCGTTCGTTGACGGCCGACAGCATCGCGGTTTTGAGTTCGTCTTGGTGGGTGTACACGTAGCCGGCCAATCCGCCCAGGGCCGCCGTGAGGACGGCCAGGACCCAGAGGAGGATTCGGAGGGCGCGGCGCATTTACTGCTGGATTTTCAAGAAGGCAATTTCTTTCTCGTTGAGCAAGCGGTACTGCCCGCGCGAAAGGTTCTTCTTGGTTAGTCCCGCAAAAACCGTGCGGTCCAATTTCACCACCTCATAGCCCAGGGCGCCAAACATGCGGCGCACGATGCGGTTGCGCCCGATGTGGATTTCGACGCCCACTTCGTAGAGGTTTTCGGGATCCGGAAACTCAATCTGGTCCACCTGGGCCGGGCCGTCGTCGAGCTTGATTCCGCGCTTGAGGCGGTCCATGTCGGCGGGCGTGAAGGGCTTGTCGAGGGTGACCTGGTAAATTTTCTTGGCGCCGTGGCTCGGATGCGTGAGCTTCTTGGCCATTGCGCCGTCGTTGGTGAGCAGCAGCACCCCGGTGGTGGCGCGGTCCAAGCGTCCGACGGGGTAAATGCGCTCGCGGCAGGCATTGGCCACCAGGTCCATCACGGTTTTGCGCGCGCGTTCGTCGTCCACCGTGGTGATGAATCCCTTGGGCTTGTTGAGCAGCACGTACACTTTGCGCTCGCTTTTGAGGCGTTCGCCGGCGTAGCGCACGTCGTCGCCGGGCCCCACCTTGTGACCCATTTCGGTAACCACTTGGCCGTTCACGGTGACGAGGCCTTGGCTGATCAAGTCGTCGGCTTCGCGGCGCGAACAAATGCCGGCGTGGGCCAGGTAGCGGTTCAGGCGCATCGTGTCGCTGTCGGGCGCGTACTCCTCGGCCGTCTTGAATTTCGGACGTCCGGTAGGCTGCTTGCGGTAGCCGGTGCTGGCGAAGCCGGACTTGCGCTCGCGCCCGTCGGTTCCGTACTTGGGGTGCACGCGGCCTTCGCCGCTAAAGTGCTTGGGACCAAGCCCTTCCATGTTCCAAGGTTCGTGGGGCTCTTGCCCCGCTTGGCCCGAAGGCGCGCTGGGTCGGGGGCCCGCTGGGCGGCTGGGTCGGGCGCCGCGGGCGTCGTTGGCGCGGAATTCTTTCTTTGGGCCGAAGGTTTTGAAGGCGCCTCCGGGCTGGCTGGGTCGACTCGGGCGGTCGCCGTAGGGGCGGTCTTCGCCGCGCGACGCGCCACCACGTGGGGTTGCGGGCCGACTCGGGCGGTCGCCGTAGGGGCGGTCTTCGCGCGGAGCGCGGTCCATACTGCGGTTGCTGGGGCGAGCGGAGGTGCGGCGCGGTGCGTCAGCAGACCCCTCGGCGTCTGGACGTTCACTTCGTGCGGCAGGCCGCTTCGCAGCGGGCTTGGGCTTGGACGCACCTGGTGCGCCGCTGGGCCGTGGTTTGCGTGAATTCACGGTGCAAAGGTAGGGTCTTGGTTCTTAGTAACTAGCAACTATTAGCTTGCTGTTCGCACGGAGTACCCCGAAGCCAGCAACTAAATACCGACCCATCCGTTCTCTCGTACCTCCACGACGCGCACCGGGCTGCCGTGGCAGCGTACGAGGTCGATGCGCCAAGATCCGCGGTGGCACTGCAGGCGCCCAAAGGCTGCCGCGGCGCGCTGGATGCGGGCGAGCTGCGGGCGGTTCCATGGCGCAAAATCGGTCAAACGGGACTGAAACTTGACTTCGGCGGCAACCAAGGTCGAGCGGTTGGGCGAGGCCAAAATCAGGTCGACTTCAAACCGCCGGTGGCGCCAATTGCGCGCGAGGAGCACGTAGCCCTGAGCGGTATAGTGGGCGAGGGCCGCTTCTTCGGCTTCGAGGCCGCGGGGTCGGCGTGCGGTGGGCGCAAGGCTGCGCACCAGCGGATTGGCAGGAAGGGAGGCGCTAGGGCAAAAGGGGTCGGAGTGTGGCATGCCCCGAAGTTGCGTCGAGGGCGTGCGGCAAGCCGTGGACAAACGTAAGATTACGGTTCTCGTGGCCAAAACCGAGGTGCTCGACGACGGGAATTTCGGCTGGAACCGCTTCGCGGAGGATTTGGGACCAGGTTCGCCCAAAGGGGCGCTCGTGGTCTTTGAGGTCGCTGAAGTCTCCGGCCACCACCGCGAGGACGCCGTCCAAAACGCCCGCTCGGCGAAGGCCCTGCATCATGCGGTCGAGGTGGTAGAGGTACTCGTCGAGGTCTTCAATGGCGAGGATGCAGCCCCGCAGGTCGGGAAAACTCCGCGAACCCAGTAGGCTGTAGAGTACCGAAAGGTTGCCGCCGACCAGCGGTCCGCGTACCGCGAAGTTCTCCGAGTCGGTGCGCCCGCTGAGCGTCCAAGGTGCGCCCTTCCAGGCGTCGGCAAGTGCTTGAAACGAGTCCGGAGAAGCGTTTCGCGCCAGCTGGATTGCCATGGGGCCGTGCATCGAGGCGACGCCCCGCACGCAGGATTCGCCGAGCAGCACCGTGAAGTCGCTAAAGCCAGCGAGCCATTTCGGGTCGCGTTCGAGCAGGGTCCAGTCGACCAGGTCGACGGCGCGCACGGCTCCGTAGCCCCCGCGAACGCCCCAAACGGCCCGCACCGAGGGCTGCGCCAACGCCCAGTTGATTTGGGCGGCGCGGGCGCCGTCGGTTCCGCCCAATTGACCGTCGGAATCGCCCAGCCCAGGGGCCAAAACCAGCTCCCAACCGTGGGCCGAAGCAAACGCTTGGGCGGAAGCGATTTGCTCCGGTTCCGCAAAACGACTCGGACTGATTAACGCGATCTGGTCGCCGGGCTTGAGGAAGGCAGGAATGCGCAGCATAGCGGCCCCCAAGGTAGTTTACCTTTGCAGATATGGCGTCGGAATTCAAGCGCACTTTAGTCACGGCCGCATTGCCGTACGCAAACGGGCCCATCCACTTGGGCCATTTGGCGGGCTGTTACTTGCCCTCAGACATTTACGTCCGGTACAAACGCTTAAAAGGCGATGAAGTTGCCTTTGTGTGCGGCTCCGACGAGCACGGTATGGCCGTCACCATGAAGGCACGCAAAGAGGGAGTTACTCCGCGCGAAATCGTCGACCGCTACCACGTCATGATGCGCGACGCCCTGGCGGACTTTGGCATCGCCTTTGACCACTATTCGCGCACCAGCAGCGACCGCCACAAGCAGGTGGCGTCTGATTTTTTCAAAACCCTGTACGGCAAGGGTGTATTTGAGGCGCGCCAGACCGACCAGTACTTTGACCCCGAGGCCCAGCAGTTTTTGGCGGACCGCTACATCACGGGAACCTGTCCGCGCTGCAGCCACGATTCCGCCTACGGCGACCAGTGCGAGAAGTGCGGAGCCACGCTGAATCCCACCGACCTGATCAATCCGAGGTCCACCCTGAGCGGCGCAACGCCCGTGCTCAAACCCACCACCAACTGGTTTTTGCCGCTCAACAAGCTGTCTGACGACCTGCGCCGCTACATCACCTCGCACCCCGAGTGGAAGCCCAACGTCTACGGCCAAACCCTGAGCTGGCTCGACGCCGGCGACGGCCTGCAGCCGCGCTCGATGACGCGCGACTTGGATTGGGGCGTGCCCGTTCCGGTTGAGGGCGCCGACGGCAAGGTGCTCTACGTTTGGTTTGACGCGCCCCTGGGCTACATCACCGCCACCCAAGAGCTCAAGGGCGACGGCTGGGAGACCTGGTGGAAGGACCCCTCGACCCGCCTCGTTCACTTTATTGGCAAGGACAACATTGTCTTCCACTGCGTGATTTTTCCGGCCATTTTGATGCAGCACGGCGGGTACATTTTGCCCGACCAGGTTCCGGCCAACGAATTTTTGAACCTCGAGGGCCAAAAGCTGTCGACCTCGCGCAACTGGGCCGTGTGGCTGCACGAGTACTTGGCGGACTTCCCCGGCCAGCAGGACGTGCTGCGCTACGTGCTCACCGCCACGATGCCTGAGACCAAAGACAACGACTTCACCTGGGCCGACTTCCAGCAGCGCAACAATTCGGAGCTGGTCGCCGTGCTGGGCAACCTGGTAAACCGCGTGATGGTCCTCAACCACAAATTCTGTGGCGGAACCGTGCCTGCGGCCGGTACCCTCCCCCAGGACCGCGAGGCGCTGGGCGCGGTGGCGGCCCACTCCGCCTTGGTGGCTGAAGCGCTTGAAGCGTTTAAGTTCCGCGAGGCCCTCGGCCATGCGATGGACTTGGCCCGCGTGGGCAACAAGTACCTCGCCGACGAGGCGCCCTGGCAGGTGGTCAAGACGGACCCCGATCGCGCCGCAGCCATTTTGGGCGTCGCGACCCAGCTCGTGGCGGCCCTGGCGACCGCCTTTGAAGCGTTTATGCCGTTTACCGCGGACCGCATCCGCGCCATGCTCGGAGGGGCGCCTGCCCTGAAGTGGGCCGACTTGGCTGGTGCAGGACCGTGGATCCCGGTGGGATCCGCCCTGGGCGAGCCCAGCTTACTCTTTCAAAAAATCGAAGACGAGCAGGTCGAGGCGCAGCGCGCCAAGCTCCAGGCTGCGTCTGCCGCAAATGCTCCTGCCGTGACTGAATCTGAAGCCTCCGAACTGGCGCCGTTGGCGCCCGAAATCACCTACGACCAGTTCGCGCCGCTTGACCTTCGCGTCGCACAAGTGCTTGAGGCCGAGCGGGTGCCCAAGGCCGACCGCCTCCTCAAACTCACGCTCGACACGGGCCTTGACCGCCGCACGGTGCTGAGCGGAATCGCCGAGCACTTCAGCCCCGAAGAGGTCGTGGGACGGCGCGTGATCCTGCTGGCCAACCTCGCTCCGCGGGCGATGCGCGGAATCGAGTCGCAAGGCATGATCCTGATGGCCGACAATCCCGAAACGGGTAAACTGGCCTTTGTGCAGCCCGACGGCGACTTGCCGGTGGGGGCCACGGTGCGCTAAGAGTTTACCTCGTCTATCCTAGAACAGTTTGTACACCGGATACCTGCGGTGCCGCAGTTCGTAGTACTCGGTTTGCTGAAAAATCCAGTTGAGCTGGGCGTCGCCGTTGCCGGCGAATTCGGGGTCTGACGCCTTTTTGGCTTCGAACGCCGCCTTGAGGGCCGGGCGCTCCCGCAGCAGCTTGGCCGCGGTGTCCTCAAATACGTACCCGCTGAATCCCTCTTTTTGCTGCAGCACGGCATTAAAAAAACCCCAGGCCAGCAGTCCGTCAGGGGCGTCGGCTTCGAGCGCTTCGGCGAGGTAGCGTCGCATGGGCTGCTCGCTCGGAACCCAATAGTCGCCCGCCAAAAACTTCACGTCGAGGGTGTCGCGGCGCGTTTGGATTCCGCGCAGCGCAAAATGCCCCTCGTAGGGTTGCGGCGAGGCCTTATAGCCCTCGATGTAGGTCACTTCCACGCGCAGCGTCGTGTCGCGGGTGAGCTCGCGAAAGCGGATTCCGTGCGCCGTCAAGCGGTCCCAGGCCTCGGTCCATCCGCGCGGAATGATATAGGCCTCCGGCACGTCCGCCCACTGGGTGGCCACAGCTACGTCGCGGTAGGCCACGTTCACCTCGTAGGGCTTGCGGCGGTCGTAAAAAAGTCGGGGCTGCCCGCTGACCTCTGAGGGCTTGTAGCCGCGTTGGTATCCCAAAAACGGAACCCTATTGACCTGCGTCGTGTCAATCGCCCAGGCCACCGGCAACCGGGTGGCTTGCGCCTCAGCCGCCCGCTGGGCCGCTTGGGCCTCGGTCGCCGCCGTGCGCTGCGCTGCAAACGTTTCGATCAGGGCCACATTCAGGGCGTAGGTCGCGCGCACCCGGTCGGCAAAGGGCTTGAGCATGTGGGTTTCGGGCACAAAGCTGTAGATGTTGCGCACCGCGCCGTACCCGCTGAGGTAGCGCGGACCCTCGAGGTAGGCGTCCCAGCCCTTTTCGGGCGTGGTGCCCCAGTGGTTCACGTACGGAACCATCGGGAATCCCGCATCCTTCATACGGCGGTAAACCTCAGGCTCGAGCTGGTGGCGCAGCAGGTCGCCCATGGCTCCGCCCAGCTTCTCGGGCTGGGTGCTCAAAAGGGTCATCACGTGCTGGTAGTCGGCGCCGTTGCTCACGTGGTTGTCGATCAGCACCAGCGGATTCACCCATTCAATGGCGCGGATCAGGCTGCGGGTCTCGGCCGCGTCGGCCTTCATGAAGTCGCGGTTGAGGTCTAGGTTTTGGCTGTTTCCGCGGGCGCCGAACTCGCGCGGACCGTCCTGGTCCACCCGGTGGTAGGGGCTGCGCTGCAGCATTCCACCAATGTTGAAGCACGGAACCACCGCCAGCACCACGTTCGCCGGCAGCTTCACCCGGCCCTGCGCCACGTCGCGCACCAGCAACATGCTCGCGTCGATGCCGTCGGGCTCGCCCGGATGGATTCCGTTGTTGATCAGCACCGGCATTTTGCCTTCGGCGGCCCACTGGCCCGCATCCAGACTTCCCTCAGGGCTCACCAGCACCAGGTGCAGCGGGTAGTAGGCGTCGGTCGGACCCAATTCTACCAGTTTAAGCACCGCGGGGTAGGCGTCCACCAGCCTGCGGTAGTAGTCCATCATCTCGAGGTAGGTCGGCGATTCCAGCCCGTTGCTGCGTTCAAAAACCGTTTCAAATGCTTGCGGAACCTTATTTTTTTGGGGTGCGGAGCGCTGCTGCGCCCAAGCCGTCGCCACCGACAGGGCCAGCGCCAGGATCATTAGGGGTGTTCGCATGCAGCGAATGTAGGGCGTTCTCGCCACGGAGCAGGGCGGCGCAGCCCTCAGGGGTTAATTTTGCGGCCCTTGGCCCCGTAGTTCAACGGATAGAATAGACGTTTCCTAAACGTTTGATAGCGGTTCGATTCCGCTCGGGGCTGCTGTATCTCCCCCTAATCGTGGTACACGATTAAGGAGTTTTCTTTTTGTCGTTGTTTCCGAGTCACCGGAAGAATTAGCATCGAGTCGACAGCTCTGGAACCCAAAAGAGGAGTAACGACGACTTACCTATACTGGGTTTTAATAGGTAAGGTATAGCGCATGCGAACGGGTTTACCATTGACCCGTGCTGGATCGGCCATTTTTGGGATGCTCTTGACCATGCGTCGTGCCTCTTGGTCAACGTCGGGGTGCACTCCCCGAATGATTTTTACCTCATTTATGAGCCCGTCTTTTTCGATAATGAACTGAACGTAGATTTTCCCCGTTCGTTCCAACTCCTCTTTGCGGTTTTTTGCGCTGGGCAAATTGAAGTTTTGCTGGATGTAGCGTATCATTTGGTAGTTGAAGCACTCAAAACGCTCGTCTTCAGAAGTGAGTTCCTCGCAGCCGGACCAAATTGGGCGTTGTTCTACCGAGTCGATATTAAAAGCGGATAACCCGTCATTCACTTTCTTACGATCGACCTGCGCAAACGCATTCAGTGCGCATGCAAGGGCGAGAAGGCTAATAATTCCTTTCATGGGGGTAGCGATTGTTAAAGATTAAACTTGCGGTGTCGCATAGCTGCGTAGTCACGAATCAGGTAACGGTTGGCCTTTAGGGTTAGAGCGCTAATTAGAAATCGCAGGTGGTGTGAATTGCGTTATGGCTTGATTCGGTAGACGGCGATGGATAGGCCTTTTGACGTTCGGTACGGCAAGATGAATCGATCTCCGCCGATCTGCTCTAGTCCTTCGTAGAAATACAATCCGATGTTGTCGCTGGGCTCCGGAAGCACGTAGGGCTTAAAGTTGGCGTCGGGAGCGACCTGCACTAAACGCGGACCGGTGGAACGAACGGGTGTTTTACTGCCTGGTTCAGGAGCGGTAAATCCAGCAGAAACGAGAACGTTGCCCAAGGTTGTGGATTTTAGGTAACCAAAGCCCGAGTTTATTTTATTCACAATTAAGTTTCGTTCGGTGCGGGCGCCCCCTACGACTCCAGAAGGGGTTGTTTCCAGCACCAATAAGTCCGATTGAAAGGGTTCGTTATAGTATCCGCCCTCAAACCCATAAACCACGGCAAGCGTACCTTTTTTGTAAGGGTCAAATTTGAAGTTGGTGGTGGGCATGCGAAAGTACCGGAACGCGAACTCGCGCGTGTCGTTTTTCCACGCACGAACCCATTCTGCGGGCAGGTCAAATCGACCGCCACGGATTAAGTCCACGCGCTGTAACGGAATGCGGTAGTGAAAGGCGTGCTCGGGTATGCGCTTATTTGAGGGGGCCAACAGTCCGCCTAGCTCAAAACAGGCCGAATCCGAATAGTACCGAATCCAGGTACCCGAGGCGTCCCGTTTGCGAAGCGCGATGGCCATTCCTTGATAAACGGAGGTCCGCTCTTTGGACACCACATAGTAGTCGATGGCGTCCTGAGTGGTTTTGGAATTTTGGTGCTTAATCGTGGTGAGGCACACGAGCTCGGGAGAGAGGCTAAAATCGAGGAGTCCTACTGAGCCGCCCCCGAAGTTGAGCTTCTCCGAACGTTGGTATATCGGCTTGAGGTTGCCGTCGTAAATCTGCCATTGCAAGGTGGCCCGGTGGTTTTCTTTGTCTTCGAGCTGCATAAATACCAACCCCAAATTCCCCCCAGATTGGGTCATTCGGTAGCTAATTTGGTCCGGATTGGCAACGATGGCTTCGAAGAGTTTTTGAACGTTGATATCTGTACCGCGTTCCTTTTTAGAAATACCCACCACATAAAGTGAAAAGGTGTTCTTTTTGTCGTCGTACTGCGTAAAAATGTAGGCCACTTGTTCGGGAAGAACAGTCATCCCTGCAGGGTAAATTTTTGAACCTAAGGCCTTGTATATCAAATTATTAATTTGTTCAATGGAATCGCAACTCAGTTCGGCTGCGTTAAAACGGCCATAGAACTTGGTGCTTTCCACACTCTGGTCGTTTTGACCCCGATTAAAGCTTGTCGATAGCGAAATGTGAACGTTGGTACTGTCGAGCTTTCCGGTATGTACAGCCTGAATAATGTGGCCCTTAGGAATACTCTTAGTAGGAAAGGCAATGCGCTCTTCGAGTACTATGGTTTGCGCGAACGCGTGCGCACTTGCGAGCAGCGCAATGAGAAGAAGTACCTGGTGTTGCAACCTAGGGAAGGTGCGCGATTGAGGAATAGAGATCATTAGCCTTGATTTTATTGGGTTCTTAAGAAAAAGCGGTACCTACTTTACGGCGAATTGGTGCGGGTTTTTTCCGTGGCGAGCGGTTCCGATACTGCTTGCGCGAAGTCCGATGTAAAAGGCTAATGCGTTGGGGTAGTAAACTCCATGAATGCCTGCAAAAATGTCGATGCTCTGGTGCTTCGACTTAGCACCTTGACGTGATTGGTTCCACAACGCACCAACTTCAACGCCGGGGGCAAAATTTATGGGGTCCTCTAAGATGTTAGGTGGAAAATTATTGTAGTACCGTATTTGACTTGCCAAAGGAATCAAAACGTCTAAATAGGTGGTACCCATTTCCACTTGAGACGTCTTGCCTTCATTTCGTTTAAGCTGGTACACAATACTCTCCGTCGTGACCTTGCCCATGCCCACACGCAATGCTTGGTAGCGGTACCCGAGGACTTTACTTGGTGATTCGTCGACATTATATCCCCCTCTGGGGTTGGACTCTTGCGACAGGCCAATTCGCCAAGTTGAGAATTTTTGCCGTTCGCTTTCGTACGTCATCAAGTAATTTACGCGGTCCGTACTTCTGGAAAGATTAATAGTTGCTTGACCCGGTTTAAGCGTGCGCTTGTAGGATTTTGCCCAAACGGCGGACCCATTGAAACCTGCAACGCCGTCAGGGAATTCTAAGGATAAGCCCCTGGCGTATTCGAGATTGCTAAACAAAAACCACTTATTTAGATGCGAATACGAGCTGCGAACCCCGAGGGACAAACGCCGTATGGGGCGCGAGTAGCGCACGGCAGCGTAGAGTGTCGCAGAAAAATACGGAGAGAACTCTTCTGTTGCTGCGGAGTAGAAAAAGGCAGTGTCAGGGCGGTCAATTTGGTATGCCCGAATTTGACGGAGCGAGAGTTGACCCCAAATCGGAGTTGCGGCCGTCGCAAGAAGTAGGATTAGAAACAGCGCGGAGGGACGAAAGGCCGTTGGACTTACCATGCTGACTTGGCTTGAACAAGGTCAACGATAAGCTGCGGTTCGCCCGATTTCGGAACCACGGCAATGGCCTCGAGCACCAAGGGTCGGCTGCTCTTTGCGAGGAAAAGTTTGGCGCCGGCGGGTGCGTCAATGTCGAGCGTAGATTGCCCGCGCACGACCCAACTTTTTTCAACCGAAGCATAAACGCGGATCGAGGCAGTGCCCGTGTTTTTGAGCTGGACCCGGATCTCTGGGCCTGAAGCAGCATTTGATCCCGGTGTTCCGGCAGCGGGGTCGGCGGAACCCGTATTTGCGGTCGACGGCGCCGAAAGCGGAATTGCAGAAAGTCCAAATTTGGCTCGCAACGCTTGAGGCAGATAATCGACGGTGGTGAGTTCCGACGCAGGCACACGCTCGTTTGCCTTTCGATCGGCTTCGTTGACTTCGGCAATGAGCTTTTGGTACTGTTCCACTTTATGGGCCGGCAAGGTGTGGCTCGACACTGAAGCGGCAGGAAGGTCCCACGGGCTGGCGTCAAAGATCCGGTCAACCCCTGCGATTAAAAGCAGCGGAGCCGCACCGACCACATAGGCTGTGCCAAACGGTATGGTGTTGTCGGCTTCTCTCAACTTATTTGCGGTGTACAGAGGGACTACCGCGACGGCACCCAGTACGGCCTTGTTGTAAACGGGAAGCCTTCGGCGCAAGTGGACCGTGTCCACCACGGTGTTTTCCACTTTGAGGTACCATTCAAATTTGCGCGATCCGTACTTAAACACTTTGAGGTATTCATCGGTACTGCCAAGGACTTCTTCTCTATTCCACACGTCCATGGGCACATCGGAATCGATTTGAAGTTGCACGTACTGCTGGGTCTTAAAGTAGGTTGCGCAGGAGCCCAAGAAAAGGACGAAGGGTACGAGAAGTAAGGGGCGAATGCTCATGTTCGTTCTAAATGAAGTTGCATAAATCAGGGTTCCAAAGTCAAGGATTGAAGCCAAAAATTGGCCAACTTGCGCGTTCTCCCATAACTTGGGTAGTAATCAGTAATCACCGCGTCTACGGCGCGTTGCGATTTCAGGTCGATTGTGAGCAATGCGAGCCTTCGCGGATCGGACAAGGCGGTAATTCGAGAAAGTCGATCGGTAGTAATTCGACCTTCCCAATAACTTACTTCGTCGGTGAATAGGGAGACGGCGGAGTTCCAATTGGCCATTTGGACGACATCAAAAAAGAAGTATTCCATAGCCCACACTTGGTTCCTCAATTGAGGATTTGGCTCAAGACGGGTGGCTTCGTGAGGAAAGAAGGTACCCGGTATTTCGGGGGTCAATTTTTTGGTTAAGTAGGCTTCAATATTGACGCGGTACTTGTTCATTTCTTTGGGGTCTGGAAGTCCGTATGCCCTTAGATAAATCTGTACTGGAAGTAAGGTGGAGGCGCCAGGGATGACGGTGCGTTTTGCGGCGGACTTCAAGTCGCTGACGTCTGGGGCTTTGGAAAAATAGGTGCTCTCCGCGGCACGAGCTACGCCTTCGTTGAATGATTGCTTAAATCCAGCGGTATCTGAAATTCCGCAGAGGGCCGGATTCGACCAGACGAGCTCGGTGACGGAGTTCATCTTAGAAGCTTGGTGGGCCAAACTGAGCAGCACTCGATCAATCAGTTCACTTTCAGGGAATACTTTTTTTGCTTCGAAGGCATGACGGTACGCTAAAAGCGTGAGGTCTTTTTTGGGAATGGTCCGCATGAACCAATAAAGAGTGGAAAGTTCCCCTTCGTAATCCGAAAAAACGCCCAATTCGCGGTCGTACAGTTGGTCGTTCCGCAAAGTTGTCAACGCCCATAGTGAATGGACTTTGAGGATTGTTGGTGCGCCATTCGAGGAGAGCAATTCATCAAATAATACGTTCAAGTAATTATGGTTGACCGCTTGCATGTAGCGTTCTTCGTACTGCAGTTGGGCTTGAAGCGATTTGAATTCGGAGGCGCTTTTGAGCACAAATAATTTTCCGCTCCCTAACGTGTAGTTGGACTCTTCCAGTTTTTTTAGGTACGCAACTTGCCTGCGGTAGGCATTGGGGTGTGAGGAGCGCGAGTCGTCAAGCTTTTCTTTGGGCGTAATTGGCCGCGGTGACTCAATAAAGCTGTTTGCCACCGGGCCGTAGCAATCGGGAAAAAGCTGTTCATAAGGAATCGGCTCGTCGAATAAAGGAAGGTAGCTGTAGGCGAGAATGTCAAAAATGGCCGCAACGTCTTCGAGCCGGTAGTCGGATTGCTGCATAAACGACTCGAGGGCTTTCGAGTCGGCTTCCAGTTCTCGGCGGTGGCTGTATCGGGTAGAAAGGCTGGCGAGCTGGACCACGTCGGAGTCGTTGGTTCCAAAGGGAGAACGAATGGAGTTTTCGCTGTGTTTTTCGCGGAGGTGGATTACTTCGTGGGCGACAATTCCCGCGATTTGTGCCTCTGTATGGCACCGATTGAACAGGCCGGTCGTAAAGCGCAATTCCCCAGTGATGCTCATGTAGGCTCCCGGATCTGGGGTGACTTCTACGGTGACGGTGATGCTATCTCGCAAACCCGGGTTGTCCCGAAGCACGTAGTTTTTTATTTCGGTCAGGTACGTCGCGAGCGGATGGTCAAACGACAAGGTGCCATTTAAAATGGCTGATTGCTTCGCATACTGGCTGTGGAGTCGGGCCTCGAATACCTTGCGGTCAATAAGGGAAGTGGCTAAGTCGAGCGCTTCAACACGCTTTATCCACTCGTCTTCAGTTATGCGATACGCCTCAGGGGTGGCTCCTTGGGGAAACCAAAAAAATGGACTTTGTTTCTGAGCAAAAACGGGTGAAGCACTTGCCAGCAGGATTACTAAAAAGCCGGTAAAAAATCCCTTTGGGCAGGGATTAAAGAAAAGGTCCTTCAACGTGCGGGGAGGTGCAAAATGTGTTCAAATTCAGTCTAAATTAACGGGAAGTACTTGAATCCGCGGTAACCAAACGAAACGGCATAAGGGACGCAAGTCCGGTTTGAATAATTTTAGTTAATTAATGACCTTTATTTGCAAAATCAATGGACCGAAACCACTGCAGAGCAGTACTCCACCTCCAAGTACTTGAGTCCGAGCACGCAAAATCTGCCCAGGGCGATCAGTTCGCCAAAAAAAATGCTCGAAATCGGTCTTTCTTTAGGTAGCCCGTGCCACCTCCTCGCCAACCTGCTGGCGGATTTCGCGGAGGGCCGTGCTTTCCCAAGCGCTGCCTTTGCGGGGCGGACCGATGAGGTGAAGGCGTTCCGAAGCGCGCGGGCCCGGCTGAATTCCCAGGGCGAGCGGGTCGGGGGTGAGGAGCCCGTGGTCAAATCCGCTCTGTATCCAGGGCACGTCCAGCTTTTTGGCGAACGACTGCGGTCCGGTGCAGTTAAGCACCCAGTCCGCGCGAAGCGTTTGGACCGCTGAGGTTCCGCGCACGCCAAAGCGAATGCAGAACCCGTGGCCTTCGACTGCGACTTCGTGAAGCCGGGCGGCGAATCGCGTGAGCTGTCCGTGGCGCTCGAGCTCATTAAGGGCCTGAAGGCTTGCGGCGGGCAGTCGGTGCCGGTGGACTTCCCAGTAGGGGCGCACGTGCCTCAGGAACTGGCGGCGCTGCGCGTCGTCCCACTGCTGCCAAATGCGGGGCGTGAACGCGCGCAGGTCGTTGACGACTGAGGTCCACGGAATTCCCTGCTTCGACGCCGTCGCCACCTCGGCGCGCACCCTTCGGAGCAATTCGAGCGGACTCCAAGGCTGCCCAGCGACCGGCGCAAACCATGCGTAGGCCGGGCTGGGTTGGTGCGGCTGCGGGTAAAATCCGCGCCGAGAGAGGGCATAAATCGGTCCGCGGTGCCCCTGGGCCTGAAGCGCGAGCACCTGGTCGACCATGGTCAGGCCGGTGCCGACGAGCAGCACCGAGGCGTCGCGCGGAATCAGCCGAAGCCCCGCGCCGCGCCAGGGATCGCCCATGTAGTTGGGGTGCCGCACGACCGCCAAATCGGTGCTCAGGTCGGCGGGGCTGAAGTTGCCGGTAGCAATCCATAAGTGCTTCGCACGCAGCTCATGGCTCGCCGTGCGCGCCACGTATGCGTCGCCTGAAACCTCGATTCCCTCGAGCCGTTCCAGCACAAACTGAACCTGGTGCTGCGGGTGCGCGCCGAGGGCCTCGTGCACGGTTTCGCCGAGGTAGCGACCAAATAGTTGGCGCGGAATGAAGTCGCCGGGCTCGTACGCATGTCCGCGCGCCTTGAGCCACTCGACCAGGTGCAGGGGCTGGTCGGCGTAGGCGCTCATGTGGTCGGCGGGCACATTGAGAATTTGCTCGGGGACCTCCGCCGAATAAGCCTTGCCCTTGAACAGCCGGTGCGGATTTTCTTCGAGGAGTACGACCGAAATCGGTTGGGCGTGGGCGCGAAGCAACTCAATCAGGGCGAGGCTGCCGCTGAGGCCGCCTCCGACAATCAGGTGGGTGCACGACGAGGAATTCATACCGCGAAGGTATAAAATTCCGATAAAATAAGTAGGAGTTTAACGAAGACGGACCTTAGCGGCCTTGGGGGTAGTCTTTGAGGGCCACGGCTACCTCGTTGCGGCGGTTGACGACGTCCCAGGGGGCGTTGTAGCCCATGTACATAAAGGCGCCCTCGGGCTGCAGGCCTTCGCGGGCGAGCTGTTCGCCCAGTTGGCTGCATTTGGCGCTGATTTCGCGGTCGTTGGTGAATCCTCCGTAGCGCAGCACGGCGAGCACCTTGGGGGCTTCTTCAGCCACGACCACGCGGCCCGAGTTCGGTTGCGGGAGGTCAGTGGCCGCGTACTGCTTGGGCATCACAAAGTACATGGTGGCGGAATCGCTCAAGTTCATGACCACCGGCGCGGTCATGGCGATTTTTTGGCTCCGGGCGTTGGCGCCAAAGATGTAGCCGGCGATTTCGCGGAACCCGTTGGAGCCTGACTGGTCAAACGACGCCGATCCCACTGCCGTTCGCGCCACCACCATCGACGGGTAGTAGCGAATCTCGACCTCGCCCAGGTTGCGCAGCACGCGGTATTCGGGGGTTTCGATTCCGGGCGACGAGAGGCTGTAGGCGGCCACCCCGATAAGGGTTGCGGCGCCAAGGGCTGCGAGGGTCCACACGATTTTAGGCTTCATTAGGGTACCTTGGGTTAACCCCCAACGCAGCCTAAATGTTTGCGCCTCAAGCTCAAAGTGCTAGATGGCCAGCACGTTCACGTCGTCGAACGCGTTGGCCCGCTCGGCGGAGTAGGGCGTCAGGCGTCCGCGCGTGCCGATGAGGTGCAGCCGGTAACCGAGGCCCACCAGGAATTCGGCGAGTTCGCGCGGGCTGGTTTCGGCGAGCTCGAGGGCGGTTCGGTTGATTTCGATTAAAATCAGCGGGCGGTCGCGTTCCAAGCGCTCCCGCATCCCGCGAAGCGCCCGAAGTTCCGAGCCTTCGATGTCGATTTTGACGAAGTCCAGTTTGCGCGCGGTGGCGGCCTGAAGGGCTTCTCCGGCGTTCCGAAGCTCAATGGACCCCAGCGATTCGTCGGCCGCACTGGTGCGGAACACGGTCGCCGCCCCTTCGTTGTGGGCGACGCTGCCCGCCTGGGGCAGAAAGAGTTCGACGGTGGCGTTGGCGTCGCTCAGTCCAAACGGATGCACGGTGACGGTCTGGGTCTGGGCCGCGTTGAGGGCCAAGGTAGCGCGCAGCTGCTCCAGCATTTTGCGGGAGGGTTCAAACGAGTGAACCTCGCCGCCGGGTCCGGCCAGCTTGCTCATCCACAGGCTGTACTCGCCTTGGTTGGCGCCCAGGTCGACGCACGTAAAGCCTGGTTTGATGTAGCGCTGCAGCACAAAAATGGGCGGCCAGGAATGGGCTCCGCGCCAAAACATCTTGGCGCCCAGGTTGGTCGAAAGCTCGACCCGAAAGGTCATGCCGGCAGACCGGTAGGTCGTGAAGCCCGTTTGGCCCTTCAGCGCCGAGTGAAAAAGGCTCTTGAGCAGCTTGGCGGCATAAAATCCGCCCGGAATCTGGGCAAAGGCACGGGAAACGGAACCGGCGAAGGAGGCGAGCTTCATCTATAGGCTGTTGGTCGGTGGCGCAAAAGACGCGCGCGGTGGCGCAGTCGGCCCGAAGGTACAGCGCCCTGTGCCGTCTGCGGGCGCTATTACGGCCAATTTTGCGTTAACACCTCATACATGAACCGCCGTACCTACCTCTTTTTGGGCGTTGCCGCCCTCCTTGCCGCCAATGCCGTGGCCATGCTGTTCACCGACGAAGTTCAGTGGAGCGCTTTTGATTTCGCCGTAGCCGCCCTGCTGCTGGGCGGAGCTGCCCTGGCCGTAGATTGGGTCTGGACCAAGATCAAAGGCCGCCGATCCCGCATCATTGGGGCGGTTGCCGTGCTCCTGGTGCTTGCCCTAATTTGGGGCGAATTGGCCGTGGGCCTCTTTGGCAGCCCTTGGGCCGGGAACTAACGCCCGGAGCGCATCACTTCATCTTAGCCAAAAGCTCCTCGCTCGATTCCAGCTTGCCGCCCGATTCGGCGATGGCCTGCTTGGCCTGGGCCTTGGCCTCTTTGGCCTTTCCGGCGCGGAACAGCAGCCAGGCATAGGTGTCGCGGAAGCTCGGGTCTGCGCCTTCCGTGAGCTTGGCGCCCATCAGGCGGGCGGCCTTCAGGGCCACTTCGGCGTCGATGCCCTCGGTTTCGGCGATCGGCCACAGCATGCCGTTGAGTCGCGCGAGTTCGAGCTGGGCGCCCCACTCGGTGTCGAGCAAGGTCATGAGGTAGGCCCATTCCTTCTTGCGCGAAGCCCACTGCGCCGCCAGTTGGTTGGGTTCGACGTCGGTGCCCCCGTGCTGGGCGGCAAAGGCGAGGGCCGCAGGAAGTTCCTTTTGGGTCGGCGCCGCCATGACCCGCTTGAAGATTTGGTTTTCGATGAAGCCGTTCCACGCGGATTCTCCGGCAAACGCCTTCCACCGAAGGGCGTCAGCCACTACCGCGTCGGCCCGCTCGGGAGTCAGGCTCGAGAGCGACAGCACCGCCCACTGAACTTCAATCGGCGCGTCGGGGTGCTCGACCAACCAGGCCTCGACGGCCTCGGGGGCGGGCCCTTTGACGCGCTGCTTGCTGTAGCGACTCCGCACGAAGTCGGGAAACTCGGGGTTGGGCTGGTCGGGCTGGAACCCGATGGCGCCGCTGCTGCTGTAGGCGTCGGCCTTGATTTGCTCCAGGTATTTTGCGGCGTCGGCGTTGTAGCCCACGTAGTAGGCGGCCCGCTGGGGGCTGCTGTTGGGGTCGTAGAGCACCACCGTGGGGTAGCCGGTGGGGCGAAAGCGCACCGCAACCTCACCGCCCTCGCGCTCGGCGTCCAGTTTTACCGGAACCAGGTAGTTGTTGGCAAAACGGGCCACGTTGAGGTCCTCCCAGGTGGTGGTGTCTTGGACCTTGCACCATCCGCACCAGTCGGTGTAAAAGTCGATGAGCAGGGGTTTGTTTTCGGCTTGGGCCCGCTGAAGGGCTTTGGCCCAATCGGTCTCAAATACAATACCTTGGCCGAAAGCTCCGCTCAAGGTGACGGCCGCAAAAAGGGCAGAAAGTAGGCTACGCATAGCCCTAAGGTACCTAAAATTCGGGTCGCTTTAGGCCTCGGCCCGACGGGTCAAGTTGAAGCGAATCATCTGCCCGATCAGCTCGAGCGGCAGCGGTCGCGTCCACGGAAACTGCACCGAGCCTTTGCCCTGCTTGAATTCCGCCAGTTCTTTGGCGAACGACGCATGGGCCGCTGGAAGCGCATACACCCCCAAGTGGTTTTTAAAGGCCGCAAAGTAGACCAGGGGTTTGCCGTTCACTTTGTAGCCGGGCATTCCGTAGCCCAAGTACTCCACGGCCTCAGGGGCGGTGCGGCGAATCAGGTCGCGCAGCGATTCGGCCCGTTCGCGCTGGGCTTCGGGTAGGGCTTGGAGGTAGGCGTCGACGGTCACCGCATCGGGGAATTGGCCGTGCCAAACCTACGGCGATCGTTGCAAAGAGCGGCCGTTTACCCTACCTTTTGCCTCATGAACCGCGAATTCTTCAACGACCTCGGCCTCGCCCTTTTGCGCATCGGTCCCGCCGCCCTCATGCTCACCCACGGATACCCCAAGCTGCTCAAGCTGCTCGCCGGGGGCGAAATTCAATTTTATGACTTTGCCGGCCTGGGCCCCGAAGTCAGCCTCGCCTTGGCGGTTTTGGGCGAATTCGTTGCTCCGCTGGCCATGATCGTTGGCTTCAAAACCCGCTGGTTTGCGGCCCCCGCCGCCTTTACGATGCTGGTGGCGGCCTTTGGGGCCCACTGGGCTGACGCCTTGGGCGACAAGGAGCACTCGCTGCTCTTTGCGATACCGTTCTTGGCTACGATGTTGCTCGGAGCCGGCGGCTACTCGCTGGACGCGTGGGCGCTCCGACGCAAGTAGCACGTTGCTAGTTACTCGTTTCTAGTTACTGGATTCAGCCCAGACTTGGGCCAGTTCAATCAGTGTCTGGACGGCGTACTCCATGTCGGCCTCGCTGACCCACTCGTAGCGGCTGTGAAAGGCGTGCTCGCCGGCAAAAATGTTGACGGTAGGCAAACCCATGAAGCTGAGTTGGCTGCCGTCGGTTCCGCCGCGGATTCGACCCCGCTGGGGGGTGAGTCCGGCGCGGCGCATGGCGGTTTCGGCATGGAGGGCGACCTCGGGGTGGCGTTCCAGCACCTCGTTCATGTTGCGGTACTGCGCGTGCACCTCGAGTGCGAACTTGAGCCCCGGTCGTTCGGCGCAGACTTCGGCTGCGAGGGCACGGAGGCGCTCGGCATAGTCCGCCAGGTCGGCCGTGCGAAAGCTGCGCAAAATGAAGTGAACCTGCGCGGACTCCACGCCGCCGTTCACCTCGTAGGGGTGCACGAAACCCTCCGTGCCTTCGGTGCCCTCAGGGCTCCAGTCCTTGGGTAGGCGGGCGAGGAGGGCCCCGGCCCCCTTGAGCGCGTTGACCATTTTGCCTTTGGCAAAACCGGGATGGGTGTTGGCGCCGGTGAAGGTGAGTACGGCTCCGTCGGCGCTAAACGTCTCGTCTTCAAGGGTTCCGCGGCGTTCGCCGTCGACCGTGTAGGCGAAGTCGGCGCCCAGCCGGGCAAGGTCGAGGTGGGCGGTTCCGCGGCCGACCTCTTCGTCGGGCGTAAACAGAATCTTAATCGTGCCGTGCGCCACTTCGGGGTGCGCGACGAGCCACTCCACCGCGGCCATGATTTCGGCGATTCCCGCTTTGTTGTCGGCGCCGAGCAGCGTGCGTCCGTCGGCCGTTACCAAAGCGGAACCCACCTGGTCCCGCAAATCCGGATGCTCCGCAGGATCGAGTACGATGCCCTCGTACGGAAGCTGAATTACCCCGCCGTCGTAGTTGCGGTGCACGATCGGCTGAACTCCGGCGCCGGGAGCCTCGGGGGAGGTGTCCATGTGGGCGCACCAGCAAACCACCGGCACGGCTCGGTCGGTCGTCGCGGTGAGCGTAGCGTACACGTAGCCGTGGTCGTCGAGCTCGGCGTCGCGGAGGCCCAAAGCATGCAGCTCGGCCACGAGCAGGCGCCCCAAGTCCTTTTGCTTTTCGGTGGTGGGCGACGCGGTCGAACGCGGATCGCTTTGGGTATCCAACTTCACGTAGCGCAGCAGGCGGTCCAGGGCGGAACTCATTAGTCGTTCCGGGTTAGGCTGTGCTTGCCGTTGACGAGCACGTTGTCGACAGTCCAAGGAATCGTGCGTTCAAAGACGTGGGCCCGAACGCCGCAATCCGCGACCTGGCAAAGCGAACAGGAATCGGGTACGCAGGGGTCCGCGTGAACCGAAAACTCGACCTCGTGCTCAAAAGTGCTCGAAATCAAATCCTCCATTGCGTCGACCTCGTCGTGCACGCGCTGCAGGTCCCAGTAGTGAGGCAGGGTAAGGTGCGCGTCGACGTGGTACTGGCCGCCGTATTGCACCAGCCTAAAGTGGTGCACGTCAATCCACTCCCGCTTGCGCTGCTGGTCCAGGGTGGCGACCACCTTTTCGAGTACGTTCACGTCGGCGGCGTCCATCAGGCCTGCCAAGGCCTTGCGCAGCACCGAGAAGCTCTGGTAGCCCACGATTCCGCCCATGACCAAACCGATGGCGGGGTCGATCCACGGAATGCCGGTCCACAGCACCAGTCCGAGTCCAAGGGTTACGCCCACCGAAGAGTAAAAATCCGACAGCAAATGCTCGCCTTCGGCGGTGAACGCCACCGAGAGCTGCTTGCGGCCCATCCGCTTGTAGATCAGTCCAATGGCGCCGTTTACCATGCCGGCTCCGAGCGTCAAAAGGAGGCCCGTGCTGAGGTGTTCGGGCATCTTGCCTTCGGCGAGGTGCATCACGGCCTGGTAGAAAATTCCGAGGGCCGTAATGGCCATGAGCAGGCCTTCAAACGCCGCAGAAATGAACTCGATTTTGCCGTGGCCGTAGGGGTGCGAGGCATCCCGAGGCTGCCGGGCGTACCATACGCTGAAGATCGTGAGGGCTCCGGCCAAGAGGTGCACGGTGGACTCGAGCACGTCCGACAGTATGGCGATGGAATGCGTGCTGAAGTAGGCATAGACCTTGACGCCCAAGAGCAGAAATCCGATGCTCAAAAGCTGCAGCGGGAGGCGAATAATGGGGTTCATGATCGGCGCACAAGGGTTGAGGAGGCTTGGGCGGAGGGCAAGAGCAACACGTCGGCCAGGTTGACGTGCGCGGGCGCCGTGGCGATGTAGCCAATGACTTCGGCGACGTCTTCGGGGCGCAGCGGCTGCATGCCCGAGTACACCGAGTCGGCCTTGGCGCGGTCGCCGTGAAAGCGCACGGTCGAGAACTCGGTGTCGGCCAATCCGGGCGCGACCTGGCTGACCTTGATGCCTTTGGGGGTGAGGTCGAGGCGCATGCCGTCGGTCAGCCCGTCGACCGCGAATTTGGAGGCGCCGTAGACGTTTCCGCCCGGGTAGGCCTCGCGCCCCGCCAAGCTCCCAAGGTTGATGATGTGCCCTTGGCCGCGGGCCACCATGGTTGGGGCAACCGCGCGGGTCACGTACAGCAGGCCTTTGAGGTTGGTGTCGATCATCTCGTCCCAGTCCTGAAGCGAACCTTCTTCGATGGACTCGCGACCGCGGGCGAGGCCTGCGTTGTTGACGAGCACGTCCACCTCGGCAAAGGGCCGACGGTCCCATGCGGCCTGCACGGCCGCGGCGTCGCGCACGTCGACCGCGTCCAACCAAAGTTCCGCACCGGGGACTGCCGCCAACACCTCGTCGCGAAGTTGGGTCAAGCGATCGCCCCGGCGGGCCCAGGCGCCCACGCGCCATCCGCGCTCGGCAAACCAGCGCACGCCGGCCGCCCCAAAACCCGACGAAGCGCCGGTAATCCAAACCGTTTTCATACTTTGGTAAACTTAGCCACAACACCTGCAATGCGCCGAATTATTTTATTCACCGTCGCCGCGTTAAACGTTGGTCAGCTCGCGGCCCAGCAGCGTTCCAGCGCCGCGCCAAACGACAGCCTGATCACCCTCGACGAGACCGTCGTCACGGTAAGCCGCAACGCGACCAACTTGGCGGCGACCTACGTGTCGGTGGACGTGCTTCCGAGCCGATTGGCGCTCGACAAACCCAACGGGCGCATCGAGCAAACGCTTCAAATGGCGCCCGGGGTGACCGTGCAAGACGGCCAGGCCAACATTCGGGCGGGCAGCGGTTGGTCGCTCGGCAGCGGCTCCCGCGTGCTGGTGCTGGTGGACGACCTTCCGGCCCTGAGCCCCGACGCGGGCGGAGTGCAGTGGTCCGCCATGCCCATGGAGGCCCTGGACCAAGTTGAAGTGGTCAAGGGCGCCTCGTCGTCGCTGTACGGTTCGTCGGCGCTCAACGGCGTCATTCACCTGCGCACCTGGGAACCCTCGGCCAAACCGCGCGTCATGGTGAGCACGTTGGCGGAATCCTACGGCCAACCGCCCCGCTTGGGCCTGCGGTGGTACGACGGTCCGCGCGGCCGCGGAGCCCTGCGCTTCGCCGCCAGCGGTAGCGATTCCACCGGCCGCCACGGCTGGGTGGTGCACGGCCAAGCCTTTGGCGACCAAGGCTACCAGTACGGCGTCGGCGAAACCAGCGGCCGCCTGCACGCCAAATACCGGTTTCGCCCCAATGCCCGCACGGAGTGGGGACTCAACGCCCAGTACCTCGACCGCAGCAGCCGGTCCGCCTTGCTGTGGGAGGACTTTCGCTTCGGATACACCCCGCTCGACTCCTCAGCGACAAAGACCGACAGCCGCATTGGCGCTTTGGCCGGCCACCTGACGGTGCGCGGAGACGGAATCAAGCACACCCTGCGCCTGCGCGCCCTGGGAATCGACACCAAGAGCTTCTTGGACAGCAACGATTACTCCAACACGTCGCAGCAGCTGCTCGGGGAGTACCTCGCCCAGGCCTACCGCGGCAACTGGTCCCTGACGGCGGGCCTGCAAGGGTCGGCCAGCCAAATGGCGTCGCCGCTCTTTTCGGGGGACCACCGCAGCGCCAATTTGGGCGGACTGCTTCAAGTGGACTACACCCGCGCCCGATGGGATGCCCATGTGGGGTTGCGCTACGAGGCCTTCGCCATCGACGAGCTCGAGGCGTTCAGGCGCCCGGTTCTTCGCGCCGGGGCGCACCGAGCCTTTGGGCGGGCCACCCACCTGCGCGCCTCGTGGGCCCAAGGATTTCGCTACCCCTCAATTGCCGAGCTCTTCAGCGCGTCGGCGGCGGGCGTGCTTCAGGTTTTTCCGCGGCCCGGGCTGAAGCCCGAGCAGGGCTGGACCGCTGAACTCGCCCTGCGCCAAGCATTTAAGGGGCGTGGAGGCCTCAAGGGCTACGCCGACCTGGCGCTGTTCCGCACCGAGTTTCGCGACATGCTCGAATTCAGTTTTGGGCAGTGGGCCAACGTGCCCAACGCGGGCTTAGCCAACTTTGGCTTCACCTCGCTCAACGTCGGTCCCACCCGCATTCAGGGCCTCGAGGCCACGCTGGTGGGCGAGGCCAAGCTCGGTCCCGGGACCCTTCAGGCCCTGGTTTCGTACACCTACGCGCAGCCCCTGGCGCTCGACCCCGACCGAACCTACGCAACGGATGCCGCAGGGTCCGCGCTGAGCTACACCACGACGTCGCTGGACCCGTCCAAGCGCGTGCTGAAGTACCGCTACCGCCACGTGGGCAAAACCGACCTCGCCTACGTGCACCGGCGCCTGACTGCCGCCGTAAGCCTGCGCGCCAACAGCTTTATGGAGAACATCGACGGCATTTTCACCTCGCCGCTGGTCGCCATTTACGTTCCGGGGGTGGCGGATTCGCGCTACGTTACTTCGGGCGGAGACTTCGTCGCCGACGCCCGCCTTCAGTACAAGGTCAGCGAACGGTGGACGCTGATCGCCGCAGTGACCAACGTGAACAACAGGGTGGTGAGTCCGCGACCCGCCTTGCTCGCCGAGCCCCGCATGCTCAGTTTGCAAGCCAACTTTTTGCTACATTAGGCCTATGAAAAAACTACTTCTCGTGGCGGTGTCCGCCCTCGCCTTGGCTTCGTGCACAAAGGAGCCGACCCTCGCCGACAAGCTTGAAGGCACTTGGCTGGTGAACGACATTACGGCTTCAGGTACCGTGAACATTCCGACCATTGGGGTTACGCCCATCGTGGCCAGCGACAAAACCATCGCGGCGACGTCGCTCTTCACCATGGTTCAAGAGCCCAACAGCGTGAACTACGCCATCGACGCCGAGCTCGAGGTGGTGGCCGGAGCCATGACGATTCCCTTCCCCTGGCAGCAGTCGGGCAACGGAACCTGGCTCGCCAAGTCGGGCAACGGCGTGGCGCCCGATTCGGTAATCATTACGGCGACCGACGGAACCATTACCCGGTACGAAGTGCTGAGCATCCTGGAGACGTCCATTCGCCTTCGCACGACGACCGACATTACGACCCCGGCCGAAGGCACCCTCAACCTCGAGTTCAGCTTCGCCAAGCAGTAGGCTCAGCGTTCAATTTTCGCAGGAACTGCGCGGAACCCAGGCATTTTTTGCCTGGGTTTTTTAATGGGCGATGTCGCCGTGCTGGACGATCTTTATCTGAGCATTAGCCGGGATCATTCTCGCGAGCGGTATTGTACCTTTGCCGCCCCGAGCGAAAGCGCCCCGCGCCGAGCTTTAGGACGGCTCTGTAGTACAATGGATAGTATGTGGGTTTCCGGAGCCTAAGATGCAGGTTCGATTCCTGCCAGGGCTACACCGTCGGGAGGCCCGCCGCGCATGCGGCGGGCTTTTTTTATGCTTGCTCGATTAGTGCGCGCGTTCGTTGGACGCCTTCAGGGCCTGCTCCAGTTCGGCCACGCGCCGGCGCAGCTGCTCGTTTTCGCGCTTCAGCGCGTCGTTGGGTTGCGGCGCCCCCTCCGGGACTTCGCGCGGCTGACCCCAAAAGCTGTAGGCGCCATAGAGCACCACGGCGCCTACGGTGGCAAGGCGAATCTCGTCTTGCCAGGCATCCAGGGCCGAAACGCTGAAGCTCAAGACAAACAGCACAAGGAGGGCGGCACCGAGCAGCATCAGTCCGCGTTCAAAATGGGCTCGATTCATGGCCTAAAGGTGCGCAATTAGGGTGAACTAGGCAACCCAAAGTAGGTGAATCCACTTAAGGCCCGGTAAAGTTGGACTGACCCCCTTTTTATTGGGAAAGAGGCGCAGTAAGAGCCTCAACGCGAAAGTCGGGATGTACCGCCCAGCTTGCCCGCGGGGCACTGGCCCGCACCAAGGTGTGTTCGAGGTGCAGCACCCGTTCGACGTAGGGGTCGTAGGCTTCGCGCACCCGCTTCATGCGGGCTGCGCGGGTCTGCTGGTAGGTAGCGGGCATGAACACCCCGGCGTCAAACCCGTTCAGGTAGAGCACGTACGTGCCTTCGACCAGGAGCACTTCGATTCCGTTCAGGTCGAGTTCGCGCACCGAAATTTCGTTGGCGAGGTAGTCGACCTCGGGCACCAGGATGCGGGAGGCTCCGCCGCGAAAGGCGTCGAGATGCTCCTGAAGTGCGTCGAGGCGCACCTCCTGAAGCCCCACCCATTCCAAGGAACGGAGTCGGGCCTCGTGGTTTTCGCGCGGAGGCAGCTTAAAGTAGCCGTCCATGTGAAGTACCGCGCAGCGCCGCCCTCGGTCCTCGAGCTCGGCCTTGAGCGCGAGGGCGGTGGTGGACTTGCCGCTGCCGGATTCGCCGCCTACCGCGAGCACGTAGCGCCCGCCCTGAGGGATCGCCAGCACGTCGCACAAAGCCGAGGCGGCGCGCAGGGCCGAGGGGTGGATTTCGAGGGGCTCGTTCACGGCGTGGGCTGCGTAAGGTGGTGAAGCATGCGGATTCCCGCAGCCGTAAAGCACAGTTTGGGCGTGCCTCCGGGCTCAAGGGTGGCGGAGTTCACGTATTCTTCAAAGTCGAACTCGGCAAAGCCCTGCAGCAGGCTCCCGGCCGCGTCGGTGAGGGCCGTCGTGTCGATTCCGTGGCGCCGAAGGGCCTGACCCAGGAATCCGAGCCATACCCACCAAATGCCGCCGTTGTGGTAGTGGTGCGGCCGGTTTTTCATTCCAAAAAGATGAAAGCCCTCGAGCTCGTCCCAGCGGGGGTCGTCGGGCTGGATGAGGGGCCAGAACGCCGGCGGCAGCGTGCCTGCGCCCAACGTCGTGTCGTGCAGCGTCTTCAGGGCGAGCTGCACCGAAGGGGTTCCGGGCTCCAGGGCCATGCCCAGCATGCAGTGGGCGGCCAAGTCCATCCGCCGGTCGACGGTGCCGGGCAGCAGCGACGACGCAAACAGCCCGCTTTCGAGCGGATAATGGCTGAGGATCAAGTGCGCAATGTGGTCGGACTTAGCGGCCCAGCGCGGCTGCTGAAAGGCCTCGGCGGCTTCGCGCAGCGCCCAGCACCTCAGGGCCTGGTCAAAGAGCGTGTAGCCTTCAGTGAGGTATTCGTCGGCCCAGTTGCCGCCCCGCGGAACGTACAAAAGGTGGCGCTGGTTGTATTCAAGGGCCTCGAGCAAGTCGGCGGCCGCGCGCACGCTGGGGAGCCACAGCGCCGGATTGCTGTGCCCTGCGGACACGAGGCGGGCGCAGCCCAGGAGGTACCACGACACCGAGTCGAGCTTGGGCGACAGCTTGCCAAAGCTCACCGACGTTTGGCCTCCTTCGAGGCGCACGTTCGACGGAATTTGGCCCTGCGGACCTTGGTGGTTCCGCAACGTCGTCAGGCTGCGCGTCAGGCCCTCCACCAGAACCGGATCGCCTTCATCCAGGCCCAGCAGCCCGACCACCACCGCGTCGCGGCAAAAGACCGCTTGGTAGTTGGCCAAGTGGGCCACCGAAGCCTTGGTGCCGAGTTCCGATTGCGCCTGGTGCAGGATGCGTTGGGCTTCTGAAGCAAAGGGAGTAAGCTTAGCGCTCATGGGGCATGAATCGGGGAATCAAACGGAGGCTGAAGAGGGCACTGAGCAGCAGAAAAACTCCGGCCAAATTAAGCACCTGGCGGCTGTCGCCACCGAGCCAATCGAAGACGAACCACTGCATGCTTCCGATTTGAATCATCATCGGAATCACGATGAACATGTTGAAAATTCCCATGAACACGCCGGTCCGCTCCTTGGGCACCGACGCCGCGAGCATCTGGTAGGGCATGGCCATGATTGAGGCCCAGGCGATTCCGAGGCCCAGCGTGTAGAGGTAGATGCTGGGCAGTCCCCAAAGCGCGGAATCGCTCGCGCTCAGGTAGGGAATGAGGAGGATGCCGACTCCGCCCAGGGTCAGCGCCAAGGCATGCACCCACGCGGCGCCCCAGCGGCGGGCCAAGGGCACCAGGGCAAAAGCCAAGGCGAAGGTGACGACGTTGTAGGTTCCGTTGAGCTGGCCCGTGAGTACCTGCGCGGCCCTGAAGCCCTCGCTGTGCACGTCGCTCGTCTGGAACTGCGACTTGGCCAGGGCCGAGGTGACGTACTGCCAGTAGCAAAACATGGCGTACCAGGTAAAAAACTTGACCGGAATCAAACGCTTCATACCCAGGGGCATTTCGCGAAGCGATTCCGTGATTTCGCGCAGGGAGCGGGCCACCACGCTGCCGCTGGATTTGCGCGCGGCGATTTGCTGCAGCTGCTCGGCAGTGGGGGCGTATTCCCGGGTGCTGCCCATGCTGTAGAGGACGGTGGCGACGGAGGCAAAGGCGCCGATGCCAAAGGCCCAGTAGGTGGTTTCGGGAATGCCGTTGGCGAACTGGTCGTTGAGGCCAACCAAGCCCAGGGTAATGAGGATGGCCGGAGTGAAGTTGGCCAGGGTGATGCCCAGGCCGGTGAAAAAGCTCTGCATCAGGTAGCCCGTGGGCTGCTGGTCGGCCGGAAGCGCGTCGGAGACGAAGGCGCGGTAGGGCTCCATGGCCATGTTGTTGGCGGCGTCGAGGATCCAAAGCAGGCTGGCGGCCATCCAAAGGCTCTGCGAAAAGGGCATGAAGACCAGGCCCAAGCTGGCGATGATCGCCCCGAGCAAGATGAAGGGTTTGCGGCGCCCCCAGCGCGGACTCCAGGTTTCGTCGCTCAATGCCCCAATTATTGGCTGCACGAGAAGGCCCGTTACCGGTCCTGCGAGCCACAGCAGCGGGAGCGAGGCTTCGTCGGCCCCGAGGTACTGGTAGATGGGGCTCATGTTGGACTGCTGGAGGCCAAAGCTGAACTGGATGCCGAAGAATCCGAAGTTCATGGTCCAGATTTGGCCGAATGATTTGCGAAGGTTCATGGGTGCGGGGAAGGGGGTAGAAGAACGGGGGAATGAAGCGCTGCTTCATTCCCCCGGTAAAGGTAAATCTGGGGCCCGCGGGGCGGGCCCCAGACCTTAGAAACGGTAGCGCAGCGACGCGGAGATCGAGCGGCCCGTGATCGAGCGCGCACGCAGGTAGTTCACCTGGCCGTCTACCATAGAACCCTCTTCAGACTCGGTGATGCCGATGGCATTCAGCAAGTTGTTTCCGTTGATTCCAAAGTCGAGGCCCTTGCCGAGGTTGAACGACACAAATCCGTTGAGGACCATGTAGCCCGGCATGACCAGCGCGTTGTTGTCTTGAGCATAAGCCTTGGTCTGGCCGATGGCGCTCAGGCCGACCATGTGCTTACCCAGGGTGTACGAAGGCATCAAGCTGTACATCAGGCCCGGCTGGCGGCGCGGCGTGTTGCCAAAATTGGCACCTTGCGTTCCGTCGGCGTTGAGGGTCGTGATGTCGGCTTTGGTGTAGGTGGCGGCTCCGCGCAGGTCAAAATTGCCCTTGCGGTAGGCTCCTTCCACTTCCAAACCGTAGGCCGTGTAGTCGTTTTCGATGACGCGCTGCGTGGTGGCCTCAAAACCGCCCTCTTCGGTCGTGGCGGCGTAGAAACCGGTCACGTAGATGATGGCGTTGGAGAAGCTGCGCTTCCAGCCGAGTTCGGCTTGGTTGATCATGTCCTTCGGGTTGCCGAGCGACAGGTGCGAAGCGGCGGGCCATACGGCGCGGTCCGCTTTGGCGGCACCGCCACGGCTGTAGCGCACGTAGGCGGACTGGTTGCTGCCGAGCAAGTAGTTGGCACCGACGGAGTACGACAGGAATCCGTAGTTGTAGTTCACCGGGTTCTTCTGGGCGTTGTCGACCACGGCCACGGCCTCTTCGAGGGCAGAAATCACGCCGTCGTTGTTGACGTCGAGTTCGCCCACCTTGGTTCCGAATCCGACTCCGTGCACGCGGCCGTTGTCTTGGCGGACGCTGGCGTCGACGGTGATTTTATCGCTGGCTTCGTACACAAACGCGGCGTAGGGAGCAGAAACGCTGTAGGCCGAGTTGTACTTGACCTGGCAGCAGTTGCCCCACACGGGTACTCCGTAGGCGTACTGGCCGCTCTCGGAGATTTTGGTTCCGTCGGCCATCGTGATGTCCAGGGGAGAAGCTTGCCCGCCGCCCTTGATTTCGGTCAGGTAGGAATTCCACAGCCACGACATGTTCACGTCCTGAAGGGCGCGGTAGTAGCCGAGTTTCACTTTCAGGTTGCCAAAGGTTTTCGACAGGTTGTTGTCGCTCACCATGGTGTTGAAGTTCTCGAGTTCGGTGTCAAACATGTGAACCACTTGAGCGAGGCCGCCGGTGAAGGCGCTGCCGTCGCTGGCGCGGGTCAGGGTGGCACCGGTCAGGTCGCGGCCAATGGCGCCGCCAACCGTTGTCAGCATGGCGTCAGTGGTTCCCACGGCAGCGGTAAACGGAGCCACGAAGCGGCCCGAGTTGCGCGCCCAACGGGTGCGGCTTTCGGCGCGCCATCCGTTCTCCAAGTTGTAAACGAACTCGGTTCCCACTGCGGTTGACTTCGGATGCATACCGTCAGCCACGTCGACAATGCGGCGCTCGCCGTTGCCTCCGATTCCGTAGTTGCTGCTCAAGAACACGCTGTGCAAGGCGTCTTGGTTGGCACTGAAGTCGCCAATGCCCTCCCAAACCGGATTGGCGTTGGTGCCCGTAACCTGCATGGGTTGAGGCATGTAGGCTGCGGTGCGGTCGTTCAGGTGCTTGAAGTAGACGCGGGCGTAGCCGTTTTCAAAGCGCTTGGTCATGTTGGCTTTGATTTGGCCGCCGTTGTTGGCGTTGAATCCGGTTTTGCGCGGACCTTCTCCGTTGCGGAAGAAGCCGCCCACATGGAAGCTCACGTCTTTGGTCAACGGGGTGCCGAAGTCAAAGTCGGTGCGGAACTGGTCGTAGTCCAAACCGAAGGTGCTGCTGATGCTTCCGCCTTCTTTGCTGCCCGTCTTGCTAACGAAGTTGATGATACCGGCAGGAGAGTTCGACGCCATAGTAGACGCTGAACCCCCGCGAATGGCTTCAATGCGGTCAACCGATTGATCGAAACGCAGGAAGATGTCTGAAGTCGCAAAGGCCATGTCGCCAAACAAGAATACGGGCAGGCCGTCCTCTTGAAGCTGCAGGTATTTGGAACCGCCCGCCGAGATGGGTACCCCGCGAACAGCGATGTTGGTGTTGCCCTCGCCGCCCGACGATTCCGAACGAATGCCGGGGATGCTGCGGAAGATTTCCGCCGTCGTGCGCGGAGTTGCTTGCTCGATGCTGCTCGGCTTCAAAGTGGTAATACTTACACTTGATTTGAGCTTGCTCGATTCACTGGTTACCCCCGTAATGACGACCTCGTTGAGGCCTGCACTCAGAGTTGTATCGGACTGCATTGCTGCGGAATTCGCCGCAAACGCGCTCAAAGCCGGAACTCCGAGGGCGCACAATGTGCCGAATAATTTAGTGGTTGTTTTCTTCATGCCAATTCGTGTTAGGTGAATAAAGTGTTTTGGCAACACAATTGTATTAAATGATTTTGAGCGACTTAAATGCTTCATTGGGTGCAAACGTTTGCGGGAATGTTTGTTGTTGATAACTTAGGGGTCAAGCTACGCCACCGTGAACCGCAGGACCACCATTAAAGACATTGCTCGGGTACTGAGCTTGTCCATTTCGACCGTCTCCCGTGCGCTGTCGGACCACCCCGACATCAGCCCTCTGACCAAGAAGCGGGTTGCCGAGGCGGCCAGCCAACTGGGCTACCGTGCCAATTTGCTGGCGCGGGGCTTTCGTCAACAGCACTCCGGCATTGTCGCCTTGATTTTGCCCGAGGTCAACGACTACTTTTCTCCCTCGCTCATCGCCGGCTTGAGCGCCTCCTTGCGCCAGTCCGGACGAATGCTTCAAATCTTCCTCACTCAGGACCGCGCCGAACTCGAGGCCGAAGCCGTGCAGCAGTGCGTCGACCTCCAAGTTGAGGGGGTTCTCCTGTCGCTCGCCTCAGCCACAACGGGCCTTGATCATCTGAATCCGTTGATTCAAAATGAGGTTCCGTGCATCTTAATTGACAAGACAGCCGAAGACGCCGAGCTCCACAGCGTGCGATTTGACGGCTATCAGGCGGGCTATCAGGCGGTGCGCTACTTGGTTGCCAAGGGCCATCGCGAAATTGTGGCGGTGCTCGGAAGCTGCGCCTGGCGCCTCACCCAAGAACGGGAGGCGGGATTTCGCTCGGGCGTCGCGCAGTTCGCCGGAAGCCAAGCGACCCCAAATGTGATTCACGTCGAGCAAGTGGGCGAACTCGAGTTGCTGCTCGCCAAGCAGTTTTCACGGACCGAGGCGCGGCCGTCGGCCCTGTTCGCGATGTCCGACGAACTGCTCGCGCACAGCATGCGCTACCTGCAGCGCATGGGGCTTCGCATCCCTGAAGACGTATCCGTACTCGGCGTAAGCGACGGCAAGTTTCCGATGGTTTCGGTTCCGAGCATCAGCTACGTCAAAACCTCGGGCTACGACATGGGTTGGCTCGCCGGGCTGATGGTTTCGCGCGTTCGCGCTCAAGAGGGCGGAACCGAGCACGTGTCGATGCCCGTCGAAATCGTCGAACAAGAATCGGTGGCCTTGAGGGCCTAAGCGGTGCGCAGCACTTTTTCAAGCGCTCGGCCTTTCGCGAGCTCGTCGACGAGTTTGTCGAGGTAGCGCACCTTTTGCGAAAGTGGATTCTCGATATCTTCTACCCGCCATCCGCAAATCACGCCCTTAATGAGGGTGGAGTTGGGGTGCAGCTGGACCGAGTCAAAAATTTGGGCGAACGTCCATTGGGCGTCGAGCCACATCTTCAGGTTTTCGGGCGCGGACTGGGTAAGCCAAAGGATGGCAACGTCCGTGAGTGCGGGGTCGACCCCCTTGCGCTCGAGCTTTGCTCGGTAGTGCGGGTAGACCGAGCTCAGGGTCATCGCGGCAATTCGTTCGTCGGTGGTGGCCATGGGGCGAAGTTCGTTGGGGTTGGTGAGGTAAGCAACCCTCACATCGCATTCATTGCGAATTAGCGCATTGTCGGAATTGTGGAGGGGAGTAAGTCGTTGGGTTAAAATCTTGAAGAGAAATCTTGTCGCCCAATAATTGCAATAATCTCAACTTTAGTAAGATGTTCCCTAAAGTAAATACGGTCAACTCCGCAGACGCAACGACGGTATCCAGGTCGAATATGTGGCACCTCTTCAAAAGCCCATGGCCTTGAAGCAATTTTTTCAAAGGTGTTAAAAAACTGGTCTAAGTAGATTTCGGCCGCAGCCGTTCCAAACGTTTTTACTCCGTATTGATGAATTCTAGTGAGGTCTTCTACCGCAATGTTGCTTAGGAGGTAGTTAGAATTTGCGTGGTGCATAAATTTTGGCTCGGAGCTCGTCCGCACTCATTGCGGTGAACCCAGAGTTTTCCCCTTCAATTAGTCTTGCCCGAATTAGCTTGATTTCTTGCTCTGTCTCCCGGGCTCTACGAATAAGGTCGTTTACGATTTCGCTTTTGCTGGAGTATTCTTTGGACTCAAGTAGGCCGTTCATCCAAAGTTCATTGGGTTCTGTGATTGAGATACTTTGACGGCTCATGTGGTGCGTATTTGATGTAAATATACACCAATAGATCTTACGATTTTAAAGTCTTGGCCGTGAAGCAAGGGGCGCGGGGGCCGGATTGCCGCGCATTCGCGCGGCGGACCGCCTTTTGGGGTGCGTACTCGGCAATCCCAATCCGCTTCGCGGATTTTGGTCTTTTTATGCTCGCTTGGTGAGCGAGCTCCCCAGCGAGCAATAAAAAATCCCAAGGACCGAAGTCCTTGGGATTACCTGAGTAGCGGGGGCCGGACTCGAACCGACGGCCTTCGGGTTATGAGCCCGACGAGCTACCAACTGCTCCACCCCGCGATATGGACGGCAAAGGTACGGCATCCATTTAAAATGCGCAAGTCCGCGGGAGTCCGC